>Ga0187784_10001851_pt1 | contig 16889 bp, 12 predicted proteins | sample 1015_SJ02_MP15_2_FD_132964 | JGI IMG/M metagenome (GOLD analysis project Ga0187784, IMG submission 132964) | Tropical peat soil microbial communities from peatlands in Department of Meta, Colombia - 1015_SJ02_MP15_20_MG | ecosystem: Environmental > Terrestrial > Soil > Wetlands > Peat | place...
CTCGGCTCCGGGCCTTACAAGGTCGGCCGGTTCGAGCCGGGCCGCTTCATCGAATATGACCGGGTCAAGGACTGGTGGGGCGCCGAGCTCCCGGTGGCGCGCGGGCAGAACAATTTCGACATTGTCCGCTTCGAATATTACCGCGACCGCGAGGTCGGCTTCGAAGGCTTTTCCGCCGAGAATTATCTGTTCCGCGAGGAATTCACCTCGCGGTTCTGGGCGACGCGCTACGATTTTCCGGCGGTAAAGTCGGGGCGCGTGAAGAAGGACACCCTGCCGGACGACACGCCGTCTGGCGCGCAGGGCTGGTTCATCAATACCAGGCGGGCGAAATTCGCCGATCCGCGGCTGCGCGAGGCGCTGTGCAACGCCTTCGACTTCGAGTGGACCAACGCGACGATCATGTACGGCTCGTATCTGCGCACCATCTCGGTGTTTCAGAACTCTGACATGATGGCGCAAGGCAAGCCCGACGCGAACGAGCGCGCGCTCCTCGAGCCGTTCCGCGCGCGGCTGCCGGAAGAGGTCTTCGCCGAGCCTTACGCGCCGCCGGTCTCCGACGGCTCCGGCCAGGATCGCGCGCTGTTGCGTAAAGCCGCGCAGCTCCTCAAGGAGGCCGGCTGCACCATCAAGGACGGCGAGCTCGCGCTGCCAAGCGGCGAGCGGGTCACGATCGAGTTCCTGATCGACGAGCCGACCTTCGAGCCGCACCACGCCCCGTTCATCAAGAATCTCGGTATCCTCGGCATCGAGGCGAGCCTGCGCGTCGTCGATCCGGTGCAGTACCGCGCCCGCCGCGACGGCTTCGACTTCGACATCACCGTCGACCGCTTCGGCTTCTCCTCGACGCCCGGCGATTCGCTGCGCTCGTTCTTCTCCTCACAGGCCGCCGCGGTCAAAGGCTCGAACAATCTCGCCGGCATGGCCGATCCGGCGATCGATGCGCTGATCGACGCCATCATCGCCGCCGAGACGCGGCCGGCACTGGTAACCGCTTGCCGCGCGCTCGACCGCGTGATCCGTTCCGGCCGCTACTGGATACCGCATTGGTACAAGCCCTCACACTGGATCGCCTATTGGGACGTGTTCGGGCGGCCGGCGGCACAGCCGCGCTACTTCCGCGGCATCCCGGAAACCTGGTGGCACGACCCCGACAGGGCTGCGAAATTCCATCGGGCGGGCTAAGCTGCTGTGCTATGACGTTGTCGGGAGGAACAGCGTCGTTCCGTCAACCTTGAGGTGCGAGCCGACGGGTCCCGACTGAAAGCGCGCCGGACCGACGACAGGCTCCTCCGGGCGCGATGGGTCCGCGGGTGCGGCGGCGGGGGTCGTCGCCTTTCGCGGCTCGACGCCAAGCGCCGAGCACCCGTAGATGACGGTCGACGCGCAGATATCGGAAGCCAATGACGGCCTATATCGTCCGCCGTATCCTGTTCATGATCCCCACGATCTTCGGGATCATGCTGGTGTCGTTCGTCGTGGTGCAGTTTGCGCCGGGCGGGCCGGTCGAGCGCGTCATCGCCAAGCTGTCGGGCTCCGACACCGGCGCGACCTCGCGCATTTCCGGCTCGGCGAGCGGCGACTTCTCCTCGCGCGGCGCGCTCAAGAGCGGGGCGCAGCTCGAGAACAACTCGAAATACCGCGGCGCCCAGGGGCTCGATCCGGAATTCATCAAGAACCTGGAGAAGCAGTTCGGCTTCGACAAGCCGGCTTACGAGCGCTTCTTCATCATGCTGTGGAACTATTTGCGCTTCGATTTCGGCAAGAGTTACTTCCGCGACGTCACCGTGCTTCACCTGATCAAGGAGAAGCTGCCGGTCTCGATCTCGCTCGGCATCTGGATGACGCTGTTAAGCTATCTGATCTCGATCCCGCTCGGCATCCGAAAGGCGGTGCGCGACGGCTCGCAGTTCGACGTCTGGACCTCGGGCGTGATCATCGTCGGCTACGCCATTCCCGGCTTCCTGTTCGCAATCCTGCTCATCATCCTGTTCGCCGGTGGCTCGTTCTTCAACATCTTCCCGCTGCGCGGCCTCGTCTCCGACGACTGGGCGCAATTCTCCTGGTGGCACAAGATCCTCGATTATTTCTGGCACCTGACATTGCCGATCATCTCCATGGGGCTCGCTGCGTTCGCCACCATGACGCTCCTGACCAAGAACTCGTTCCTCGAGGAATTGCGCAAGCAATATGTGCTGACCGCGCGCGCCAAAGGCTGCACCGAGCGGCAGGTGCTCTACGGCCACATTTTCCGCAATGCCATGATGCTGGTGATCGCCGGCTTCCCCGGCGCCTTCGTCGGCGCCTTCTTTGCCGGCTCGCTCCTGATCGAGACGATCTTCTCGCTCGACGGCCTCGGGCTGCTGAGCTTCGAAAGCGTGCTCAACCGCGATTACCCGGTGGTGTTCGCCAATCTCTACATCTTCGCGCTGCTCGGACTGGTCGTGAACCTGGTTTCCGACCTGACCTATACCTGGATCGATCCGCGCATCGATTTCGAGACGCGGGAGGTGTGAGGTGGACGTGCGGGCCGACAAGAGACCCGATCCTGGCGGCGAGGAGGAGATCGCCACCCAGGGTTTCGCGCCCGACCTCGAGCCGGCCGGCCCGGTCGGGCTTGCCGAGCTGCCGCGCGGTTTTGAATTCTCTCCGATCAACATCCGGCGCTGGCAGAACTTCAAGTCCAACCGCCGGGGCTATTGGTCGTTCTGGATCTTCCTCATTCTGTTTGTCGTCTCGCTCGGCGCCGAGTTCATCGCCAACGACAAGCCGCTCTATGTGCGTTACGACGGCCGATCGTTCGTTCCCGTCATCTTCACCTATCCGGAGACCGCCTTCGGCGGCGACTTCGAGACCTCCGCCGACTATCGCGACCCGTTTCTGCAGAAACTGATCAAGGACAAAGACGGCTTCATGGTCTGGCCGCCGGTGCGCTATTCCTACAATACCCACAATCTCAATCTGCCGACGCCGGCGCCGTCGAAGCCGACCTGGCTCCTGACCGAGGCGGAATGCAAGCCGGTGGTGCAGCGCGAGCACCTCACCGGCTGCGGCGATCTCGAGTACAACTGGCTCGGCACCGACGATCAGGGCCGCGACGTGCTGGCGCGGCTTATCTACGGCTTCCGCGTCTCGGTGCTGTTCGGCCTGGTGCTCACCGTGGTGTCCTCGGTGATCGGCGTCGCCGCCGGCGCCGTGCAAGGCTTCTTCGGCGGCTGGACCGACCTCCTGTTCCAGCGCTTCATCGAGATCTGGACCTCGGTGCCAGAACTTTATCTCCTGCTCATCATCTCCTCGGTGCTGGTGCCCGGCTTCTTCGTGCTGCTCGGCATCCTGCTGTTGTTCTCCTGGGTGCGGCTCGTCGGGCTGGTGCGCGCCGAGTTCCTGCGCGGGCGCAATTTCGAATACATCCAGGCGGCGCGCGCGCTCGGCGTTTCCAACGCCGTGATCATGTTCCGCCACCTATTGCCGAACGCGATGGTGGCGACGATGACGTTCCTGCCCTTCATCATGTCGTCGTCGGTGATGACGCTGACCGCGCTTGACTTTCTCGGCTTCGGCCTGCCGCCGGGCTCGGCCTCGCTCGGCGAGCTCCTGTCGCAGGGCAAAGCCAATGTGCAGGCGCCCTGGCTCGGGCTCACCGGCTTCTTCGCCGTCGCCATCATGCTCTCGCTCCTGATCTTCATCGGCGAGGCGATCCGCGACGCCTTTGACCCGCGTAAGACGTTCGCATGAGCAAAGACATTTGCCTCAGCGTCCGCGAGCTTTCCATCGCCTTCCGCTCCGGCGGCCGCGAGACCCTCGCCGTCGACCGGATTTCGTTCGACGTCCTCAAGGGCGAGTGCACGGCGCTGGTCGGCGAATCCGGCTCCGGCAAATCGGCGACCGCGCTCTCGATCCTCAAGCTCCTGCCCTACCCGGCCGCGCATCACCCCTCGGGCAGCATCGGCTACCAGGGCCGCGACCTGATGCGGCTGTCCGAACGCGAGATGCAGCGGGTGCGCGGCGACAACATCACCATCGTGTTCCAGGAGCCGATGACCTCGCTCAATCCGCTGCACACCATCGAAAAGCAGATCGGCGAGATTCTGCTCCTGCACCGCGGCCTGACCGGCGAGCCGGCGCGCGCGCGCACGCTCGAGGTGCTGACCCAGGTCGGCATCCGCGACCCGGAGACCCGGCTCCGGAGCTATCCGCACCAGCTCTCCGGCGGCCAGCGGCAGCGGGTGATGATCGCGATGGCGCTCGCCAACGAGCCCGATCTCCTGATCGCCGACGAGCCGACCACCGCGCTCGACGTCACCGTCCAGGCGCAGATCATCGCGCTGCTCAAGGACCTGCAGCAGCGGCTTGGCATGTCGCTTCTGTTCATCACCCACGACCTCGGCATCGTGCGCAAGATCGCCGACCGGGTCTGCGTGATGAAGGACGGCAAGATCGTCGAGCAGGGTCCGGTCGAGGCGATCTTCGCCAAGCCGGCGCACCCTTATACACGCGCGCTCCTCGGCGCCGAGCCGAAGCCCGACCCGGCGCCGGAGCAGCCGAACGCGCCGATGGTGCTGGAATCGACCGACCTCAAGGTCTGGTTCCCGATCAAGCGCGGCGTCCTTCGCCACGTCGTCGGTCACATCAAGGCGGTCGACGGCGTGAGCATCGCGCTGCGCAAGGGCGAGACCCTCGGCGTGGTCGGCGAATCCGGCTCCGGCAAGACCACGTTCGGCCTCGCCATGCTGCGGCTCATTTCCTCGCAGGGCCCAATCGTGTTCATGGGCAACCAGCTGCAGGGCCTGCGCTTCAAGCAGATGCGGCCGCACCGCCGCAACATGCAGATCGTGTTCCAGGACCCGTACGGCTCGCTGTCGCCGCGCCTCTCCGTCGCCGACATCATCAAGGAAGGCCTGAAGGTGCACCACCCGCATCTGTCGAGCCGCGAATGCGACGACCGGGTGGTCGCGGCGCTCAAGGATGTCGGGCTCGATCCGCAGACGCGTTTCCGCTTCCCGCACGAATTTTCCGGCGGCCAGCGGCAGCGCATCGCCATCGCCCGCGCGGTAGTGCTGGAGCCGACTTTCGTGGTGCTCGACGAGCCGACCAGCGCGCTCGACATGCTGATCCAGTCGCAGATGGTCGATCTTCTCCGCGATCTGCAGAAGCGCCACGAGCTGACTTATCTGTTCATCTCCCACGACCTGCGCGTCGTCGCGGCGCTGGCGAGCCGCCTTCTGGTCATGCGCCACGGCAAGGTGGTGGAGAGCGGCGCCGCCGCCGACTTGTTCAAGAACCCGAGGGACGAATACACTCGCGCCCTGTTCGCCGCCGCGTTCAAGCTTGAGACCGCGGCGCCGGAGGTGGTCGAGCAGTAACAGCGCGGGCGCGGTCAGGCGCTGCGGGCGCGCCGCTCCCTGAAGTGCCACCACAGCACCACGATAACCCCGGCAACGACGCCGACGATCAGCACGACCAGCAGGGCCGAATTCTCGATCCAGGCAATCGCCGGAATGCCGAGCGCCATGATCAGACCAAGAAGGCCGATCTGCCAGGACATCACCTGGACCCCGGCGGTGAAGGTGCCGAGCGCCAGCAAGGTGAAAATCGCGAGCGCGGTCGTCGTCGAGGTGAAGAGCCGCTGCACGCTCGGGAGGAGCAGCATGTTCATCACCAGGATGAAGGCGCCCCAGTGCAGCACCTGGGTCACGATCAGGCGGGTTCGCGCGGCCTTATCGCTCGCCTCCTGCCAGCCGGCGCCGATGCAGACGAGCGCGATGATCGGCGCGAGAATTTCCCAGTAACCGACGATCGGCGTCTTCGAAAAACTCGTATAGGCGACGCCGGCGATGGTCAGGAACAGGACCAGCGTGAACGGCAACTCCCTGATCCAGAAGCTGCGCTGGGCCGGGTGCGCCGCAGTGACCTGCGGAACGCTCGACGCCGCGGCATGCGGATTTGGTTCGGCATCGGTCATGGCCCTGGCTCCGCGTTGATGGCCGAAGCGTAGATCAAATCGGGCCAGTCGCGCCAGCGGCCGCGACGTTATTCGATCCGCCGCACGCTCGTAACTTGCTCGCCGGCGTCGCGCAGGCGCCCGAGCGCGGCAGCGATCGGCTCAACCGCCACCGCCATGTGGAAGGCGTTGGCGTGCACGACGCTTGCGCCATCGCGCACGATGGCGACGTGGCCCTTCCAGAACATGAGGTCGCCGCGCCGCAGATCGGAACGGTCGGCCGCCGCCGCAATCGGCGTGCCCAGCGCCGCCTCCTGCATATCGCTGTCGCGCGGGCACGACATGCCGCATGCGCTCAGCGCGATTTGCACGAGGCCCGAGCAGTCGACCCCGAGCGCGGTCTTGCCGCCCCACAAATACGGCGTGCCGAGAAACCGTTCCGCGACCGCGACGAAATCCGCCTCATGGGCGTCGATCGGCGCCAGGTGGATTTCGGGCACAAAGCCGCCGGATCGGGTCACGGCAAAGCGCCCATGCATGCGTTCAACCGCAAACCGGGCGCCGAATGGCAGCGCTTCAAGCGGCGGCATTTTGATCGACGGGCCGGGAAAGGCAAAAGTCCGCAGCGCCACAACCTTGTGCGTTAACGGCGCGCCAGGCTCGCCGAGCGCATTCGCCGGCAGCCATCCGACATAGCCATCGGCGGCAAGCTGGCCCCAGGCCCAGCCTTCGGCGTTGGCGTCGTAGATCGACGCGCGCTCGCCCCGGAGCGCTTCGGTCAGGAGCGGCGCGTCCGGCCGCGGCTCCAGGCGCAGCGGCGTCTGCGGCTCGATCACTTCGCGGGCGCGGCCCTCGACATAGCGCGCCGCGCGCACCTTGCCCTGCAGCTCTTTCGCCGCGAGATCGGCGCGGGCCGGCGTGACGCGGGGATCGAACGCGCGCATGGCCGGCGCGCGCTCAGCCGTAGCGCTCGGCGAGAAGCGCGTAGACCGCGCGCGCCGCCTGGCATTCGCCGCCTTCGGGCCGGCCCGGCTTTGCCGTCGGCGTCCAGGCGAAGATGTCGAGATGCAGCCATGATTTCGCCGCCGCGACGAAACGCTGCAGGAACAGCGCGCACAGGATCGAGCCGGCAAAGCTGCTCGACGCCACGTTGTTGAGGTCGGCGACCTTGGAATCGAGCATCGCATCATAGGGCTGCCACAGCGGCAGCCGCCACAGCGGATCGTTTTCCGCCGCGGCATGGCGCGCGAGCGCGGCGGCGAGCGCGTCATCCTTGGTGTAGAACGCCGGCAGGTCGGGACCGAGCGCGACGCGCGCCGCGCCGGTCAGCGTGCCCATGTCGATCAGAAGCTCGGGCGCAGCCTCGTCGGCGCGCGCGAGCGCGTCGGCGAGAATGAGCCGGCCTTCGGCGTCGGTGTTGCCGATCTCGACGGTCAGGCCCTTGCGCGAGCGGTAGACGTCGCGCGGACGATAGGCCGCGCCGGAAATCGCGTTTTCGACCGCCGGGATGGTCACCGCAAGCCGCAGCTTCAGCTTGCGGTCCATGATCATCTGCGCCAGCGCCAGCACGGTCGCGGCGCCGCCCATGTCCTTCTTCATCAAGAGCATCGCGCTTTCCGGCTTGATGTCGAGACCGCCGGAATCGAAGCATACGCCTTTGCCGACCAGGCTGACGCGGGGATGGCCGGCCTCGCCCCAGGCGAGTTCGATCAGGCGCGGCGCCGCGGCCGAGGCGCGGCCGACGGCGTGAACGAGCGGATAATTCTGGGTGAGGAGATCGTCGCCGACCGTCACCCTGATGTCCGCGGCGTAGCGCGCCGCGAGCGCCCGCGCGGCGTCCTCGAGCTCTCCCGGCCCCATGTCGTTTGCCGGCGTGTTGACGAGGTCTCGCGTCAGCGTCACTGCGGCGACGACGCGCTCGAGATCCTCGCGGTCGAGACGCTGCGGCAGATCGAGCCTGATGTCGCGCCCATTGGCCTTGTGGTAGCGCGTGAAGCGATACGAGCCGAGCGCGAAGGCGAGCGCGGCGAGCCGCGCATCATGCGGATCGTTGGCGAAGCGATAGACGCCGGCCGGAAGCTGCTGCGGCAAACGCCCCGGCAGGAACGGATCCTTCGTATCGTTTTCGGCCTCGAGCGCGAACAGCACGCCGCCGACGCCGCTCTTGCCGGGCAACAACAGATGCTGGCCGGCCTTCGGCTCGAAGCCGGCGGCGTCGGCGAAGGCGCGCGCCGTCGCCTCGAGGCTTTCGCGCACGCCGGGATAGCTCGCGGCGGTGACGAACCAGATCGGGATCGCGTTTGCCGAGGCGCCGGTGGTGAAGATCGAGTTCATCAATGATCCGCGCGAGATGTCGCGTTCTGCTAGCACGTCACCTGCGCGCCGTCATCCCGACGCCGCACCGGCGCGGCTGTGCCTGCTGCCGTAAAAGCCATAGAGCAAAAGGCCGATCGCGAGCCACAGGCCGAGGCGCAGCCAGGTGTCGAACGGCAGCCCGAACATCAGAAACGCGGAGGAGAGCGCGCCGAGCGGCGCGACAACGGCGATCGCCGGCGCCTTGAACGGGCGCGGCAGCTCGGGCTCGGTGATGCGCAGAATAAGCGTGCCGAGACACACGATGGTGAACGCGAACAAGGTGCCGATGCTGACCAGCTCGCCGACGAGGCCGATCGGGAGGAGCCCGGCGAGGATCATCACCACCACGCCGGTGACGATCGTGGTCACGTAAGGCGTGCGAAAGCGCGGGTGGACCCGCGCGGCAATGCCCGGCAGCAAGCCGTCGCGCGCGACCGAATAGAAGATCCGCGCCTGGCCGAGGAGGAGCACCAGCACCACCGAGGTCAGGCCGAGGATGACGCCGAATTTGACGAGCGGCGCAAGGACACGAAGGCCGACGGCGTCGATGCCGACCGCAATCGGATCCGGCACGTTGAGCTTGTCGTAGGGGACGATGCCGGTAAGCACGAAGCCGACCGCGACATAGAGGAAGGTGCAGACGGCGAGCGATCCGAGAATGCCGATCGGCATATCGCGCTGCGGATTTTTCGCTTCCTGCGCCGCGGTCGAGACCGCGTCGAAGCCGATATAGGCGAAGAACACGACCGCGGCGCCGCGAATGACGCCGCTGACCCCGTATTGGCCGGGCGCGATATTGGGCGGGATGAAGCTCCCCGCCGGATTGCTCGTGGTGGCCCAGTGTTCGGTGCTGACGAACGGGGCGGCCACCGCGATGAACAACACGATGATGACGAGCTTGACCGCGACGATCACGTCGTTCGCCCGCGCCGACTCGCGCACGCCGACGACGAGCAGCGCGGAAATTGCGGCGACAGCCGCCATCGCCGGCGCGTTGAGAAGCGCGCCGGTCGCGTGCCAGACGTGCGCGGCGGCGTCATAGGCGAAGGCCGATCCGGCATAGGCCGCCGGCACGACGATGCCGAGATCGTTGAGAAAGCTCACCACGTAGCCCGACCAGCCGATCGCCACCGTAGTCGCGCCGAGCGCGTATTCGAGGATCAGATCCCAGCCGATGATCCAGGCGATCAGCTCGCCCATCGTGGCATAGGCGTAGGTGTAGGCGCTGCCGGAGATCGGCACGGTCGAGGACAATTCGGCGTAGCACAGGCCGGCGAAGGCGCAGGCGATCGCGCCGAGGACGAAGGAGAGCATGATCGCCGGGCCGGCATTCGCTGCGGCCGCATGTCCGGTCAAGACGAAAATTCCGGCGCCGATGATGGCGCCGATGCCGAGCGTGATGAGATTAAGCGCCGACAAGCTGCGCTTGAACGGAACCCCGTCATGCGCGGTCAGCGCCTCGACCTCCGGCTCCTGCGCCTCCGCCGCCAGAACCGCAGGCGATTTCCGCACCCAGATCTGCGCCGGCACGTCTGGGCGTCCCCTGTCCGTTACAGGCCGGCGGCGGCGAGCGCCGCGGCCTGGCGCTTGGCGACGCGGTCCATCGAAAAGCGCTCGATCGCCTCGTTGAACAGCCGGTAGAAATTGAGCTCCGCGCGCAGGTGCAGAAACACGGCGCCGAGGCCGATCGCGGCGCGATCCATGAACACGAACTCGCGCGGCACCGTCACCGGCCCCTTGCGCTTGAGCGCCTGGTGCACCCGGAACGCTTCGCGGCGGCCATATTCGGCCGGCGCCACGCCGTCGGCGATCGTGCGCACCCGGTCGTCGAGGAGGGGCGCATAGATGAACCGCGCCCAGATGTTGAGGGCGTCGATAAGCTCGCGCGAGAGCCGGCGGAAGCCCCAGGTCTCGTAGGCGCACACGATGAGCGCGTCGTCGCCGTTGAGAAGGCCGTGATAGAGGTCGACGACGCCGCGCACGAAGCTCGGCGGAAAGATGCGGATGCAGCCATAGTCGAGGAGATTGATGCCGGCCGGCGCGCCATCGCGGTCGAAGACCGTGTAATTGCCGAGATGCGGATCGCCGTGAATGACGCCGAAGCGGCTGAACGGAAACCACCAGGCGGTGAACATCGCGGTGGCGAGCGTGTTGCGCCCGGCAAGCGGCGCGTTCTTGTGCGTCAGCATGCGGCTGCCGTCGAGCCAGTCGAGGGTGAGGAGGCGCCCGCTCGACAATTCCGGCCACGCCCGCGGCACGCGCACGCTGTCGATGCCGTCGAGCATGGCGCGATAGAGCGCGACGTGCCTCGCTTCGCGCCGGTAGTCGAGCTCCTCGCGCACCCGGGCGCCGATCTCCTTGGCGATCTCGGTGGTGTCGATGGCGGCATCCAGCCGGCGGCGGATGGCGAGAAGCCATTCGAGCTGCTGCAGGTCGGCTTCGACCGCCGACTGCATGTCGGGATATTGGAGCTTGCAGGCGAGCGGCGCGCCATCAAGCGAGCGCGCGCGATGCACCTGGCCGAGCGAGGCGGCGGCGGCGGGGTGATGCTCGAAGCTCGCGAACTTCCCTTGCCAGTCGGAACCGAGCTCGGCCTGCATCCGCCGCTTGACGAACGCCCAACCCATCGGCGGCGCTTCGCTCTGCAGCTTCTGCAGCTCGGCGGCGTATTCGGGCGGGAGCAGATCGGGAACGGTCGCCAGCAGCTGCGCGACCTTCATCAGCGGGCCCTTAAGATTGCCGAGCGCCGAGGCAAGCGCGGAGGCCTCGCCGGCGCGATTGGGCTCGCCGCCGAGAAGCCTTCGCCCGGCGTAGCGCGCCGCCACCCCGCCGACATTGGCGCCGACGCGCACATAGCGCGCCGCGCGGGCCGAGAAGCGGTTCTTTTCGCGGTCGGGCATTTTGGGCTCGAGAATTTATTCGCGAGCCCGAGATAAGCCATCGGCGGCAATATTGCTACGATTGCGAGCGTTCTTGGCCTACGACTCCAGCGCTTCCAGCTCGCCGATCATCCGCTCGATCACGGCAAGCCCGTTCTGCCAGAACGCCGGATCGCGGGCGTCGAGCCCGAACGGCGCCAGGAGCTCGGTGTGGTGCTTGGTGCCGCCGGCCGAAAGCATGGCGAGGTAGCGCTCGGCAAAGCCTTCGTCGGCGCGCTCGTAGACCGCGTAGAGCGAATTCACCAGACAGTCGCCGAAGGCGTAGGCGTAGACATAGAACGGCGAATGGACGAAATGCGGGATATAGGCCCAGAACGTTTCGTAGCCGGGTTTCAGCTCGATCGCCGGGCCGAGGCTCTCGCGCTGCATGACAAGCCATAGCTCGCCGATACGCGCGGCGGTCAACTCGCCGCTCTTGCGCTCGGTGTGCACGGCGCGCTCGAAGCTGTAGAACGCGATCTGGCGCACCACGGTGTTGATCATGTCCTCGACCTTGGCGGCGAGCATCGCCTTGCGCTCTTTGTCGTCGCGCGTGTTGGCGAGGAGTTTCCTGAAGGTCAGCATCTCGCCGAACACGCTCGCGGTCTCGGCGAGCGTGAGCGGCGTCGGCGCCATCAGCGCGCCGTTCGGCGCCGCCAGCACCTGATGCACGCCGTGGCCCAGTTCGTGGGCGAGCGTCATCACGTCGCGCGGCTTGCCCTGGTAGTTGAGCAGCACATAGGGATGCGAGGACGGCACCGTCGGATGGGCGAAGGCGCCCGGCGCCTTGCCCGGACGCACCGGCGCATCGATCCAGCGGTCGTCGAAGAAACGCTCGGCGATCGCCGCCATCTTCGGCGAGAACGCGCCATAGGCGGTAAGCACCGTGTCCTTGGCTTCGATCCAGCCGACGGTGCGCGTCGGCACCTGCGGCAGCGGCGCGTTGCGGTCCCAATGCGGCAGGCGCTTTTTGCCAAACCAGTGCGCCTTGAGCGCGTAATAGCGGTGCGACAGCCGCGGATAGGCGGCGCGCACGGCGGCAACGAGCGCATCGACGACTTCGCGCTCGACCCGGTTGGCGAGATGCCGCGCGTCGGCGATATCGGCGAAGCCGCGCCAGCGGTCGGAAATCTCCTTGTCCTTCGCCAGCGTGTTGGTGATCAGGACGAATTGCTCCAGGTTCTCCTTGAAGGTGTGGGCGAGCGCCTGCGCGGCGGCCTTGCGCTTGGCGCCGGAGCGGTCCTGAAGGAGATTGAGCGTCCGTTCGATCGGCAGCGATTTGCCCTCGACCTTGAAGCGCAGCCTGGCGATGGTCGAGTCGAACTGCCGGTTCCAGGCGGCAGCCGCGGTCACCGATTTTTCGTGGAACAGCTGCTCGACCCGGTCCTCGAGCTGATACGGCCGGTCGCGGCGCACGTCCTCGATCCACGGCCGATAATGGCCGAGCGCCGGAACCGCCATCGCCGCTTCGATCAGCGCGTCGTCGATGCGGTTGAGCTCGAGCGCGAAGAACAGGAGATGGGTCGACGCGGCGGTCAGCCGCTCCTGCACGTCGCCGAAGAATTTAGTGCGCGCCGGATCGACGGTGTCGCCGGCGTGGAGGAGCCCAGCATAGGAGCTGAGCCGCCCGATGAGATCGTCGAGCGCCTCGAACCGGCTGACCGCGTCGGCAAGCGCCGCGCCGGCGTCGGGCGAGCGCGCCATCTCGGCGAGCTTGCCCTTATAGGCTTCCTCGAAGGCGACACATTCGACGTCGGCGCGATCGAGATCGCGCTTGATCTGCGGGTCGTCGAGGCCGGCATAAAGGTCGTTGAGGTTCCACTCCGGCAACGTCCCGAGCGCGGTTTTGGCCCGCGCTGCCCGCGCCGGGCCGTTCTTCGCCGGCCGTCTGGCGGCGGTCTTCTTTGACAGTGTCGCTATCGGCATGGAAGTCTTTGATTGCGGGGTGGCCGGCCTTACCGGCCCTTGATGTGGCGCAGCACTGCGGCTCTCGCAAGGCCGCCGCGGCGCCTGCGCCCGCCGGCCGGAGCGCGCAGATGGCGAAGGTCCTCATTCCGATCCCGAGCCGGGATTTCGATCCGACCGAAGTGGCGGCGAGCTGGAATGTGCTCCAGCGGCTCGGCCACAGCGTCGCATTCGCGACGCCCGACGGCCGGCCCGGCCAGGCCGACGACATGATGCTCAGCGGCGAGGGGCTCGACCTCTGGGGCTTCGTCCCGGGACTGCGCCGTCTCACCGCGGTCGGACGCCTGTTGCGCGCCAATGCCGACGCGCGGCGGGCCTATGCGGCGATGCTGGAAGATCCGGCATATCAGGCGCCGCTCGCCTGGCGGCAAGCGCGCCGCGAGGACTTCGACGGCCTTCTCCTCCCCGGCGGTCATCGTGCGCGCGGCATGCGCGAATATCTCGAAAGCGAGGTGTTGCAGAAGCTCGTCGCCGAGTTCTTCGCCGCCGGCGCGCCGGTCGCCGCGATCTGCCACGGCGTGTTGCTTGCGGCACGCAGCCGCCGGAGCGACGGCAAGTCGGTGCTGTTCGGCCGCAAGACCACCGCGCTCACCTGGGCGCTCGAACGCAGCGGCTGGACGATCGGGCGCATCGTCCGCTTCTGGGACCCGGGCTATTACCGCACCTATGACGACGGCGCCGGCAAGCCTTCAGGCTACATGTCGGTGCAGCAAGAGGTCACGCGCGCGCTCGCGCGCCCCGACGATTTCATGGACGTTCCCGCCGACGCGCACGACTACCGCCGCAAGACAAGCGGCATGGCGCGCGACACCTTCGACGACGACCGCCCCGCCTTCGTGGTGCGCGACGGCAATTACGTGTCGGCGCGCTGGCCGGGCGACGCCCATACCTTGGCGCGCGTCTTCGCCGGCCGGTTCGCGAAGTGCGGTGGATAGGCATCGACCGCCAGCTCCCCGAGTCGCGTAGCGGGAAAAAAATTCGCCGACGTGCCGGCGCGGGTGTGATCGCCCTTGGCCGTCATGGCCGGGCTCGTCCCGGCCATGACGAATTACGGGTTAGCTGACGGCATCGACTCCGGCTTAACACCCCATTAAGCACCTGCGGGCGAGAGTGCCCCGAAAAGGCACAGCGTGCTGCCAAGAAAAGCCGCCGGGGGACCCGATTGGCCATTCTCATTGTCGATGACGATCCGGTGCAGCGCCGGCTCCTCGAAGCCATGGTGCAGAAATTCGGCTATGAGGTCGTGACCGCCGACGGCGGCGATGCCGCCGCGACTTTGCTCACCGGGCCGGACGGCGGCTCAATCGACGCCGTCATCCTCGATCTGGTGATGCCGGACCTCGACGGTCTCGGCGTGCTGGCGCGGCTTCGGCAAAACGCGATCGCCGTGCCGGTGATCGTGCAGACCGCGCATGGCGGCATCGACAATGTGGTCTCGGCGATGCGCGCCGGCGCCGTCGATTTCGTGGTCAAGCCGGTCGGCGCCGAGCGGCTCCATGTCAGCTTGCGCAACGCGCTCAACTCGAGCGCGCTCGCCGGCGAACTCAGCCGCATCAAGCACAGCCGCTCCGGCACGCTCGGCTTCAAGGACATCATCACCAAGAGCCCGGCGATGCATGCGGTGCTGCGCCTCGCCGAAAAGGCGGCGGCCTCGAGCATCCCGGTGCTGATCGCCGGCGAATCCGGCGTCGGCAAGGAGCTGATCGCGCGCGCGATCCACGGCTCCGGCGAGCGGCGGGCAAAGCCGTTCGTCGCGGTCAATTGCGGCGCCATGCCCGAGAATCTGATCGAGTCGATCCTGTTCGGCCACGAGAAGGGCTCGTTCACCGGCGCGACCGATCGTCATGTCGGCAAGTTCGTCGAGGCCTCGTCCGGCACGCTGTTCCTCGACGAGGTCGGCGAGTTGCCGCCGGCGGCACAGGTCAAGCTCTTGCGCGCCATCCAGGAAGGCGAGGTCGAGCCGGTCGGCGCCCGCAAGCCGGTCAAGGTCGACGTGCGCATCGTCTCCGCCACCAATCGCGACCTGATCGCCGATGTCAAAGCCGGACGTTTTCGCGAAGATCTGTTCTACCGGCTGCACGTGTTCCCGATCACCGTGCCGCCACTGCGCGAGCGGCTCTCCGACATTCCGGCGCTGACCCGGCATTTCCTCGCCCGCTTTGCCGCCGAGGAAGGCAAACGCGTCGGCGCGGTCAACCCGGATGCGCTGCGGCTCCTCGGCGCGTTCCGCTGGCCCGGCAATATCCGCCAGCTCGAGAATGCGGTGTTCCGCGCCGTGGTGCTCGCCGAAGGCGACAGCATCGGGCTAGCCGAATTTCCGCAAATCGCCGCGCAGATTTCGGCGCCGCCCGCGAGCCCGGCGGAGGAACCGGCGGCGGACGCGGCTGCGCAAGAGCTTCAAGAGCTTAATGAGCCCGTGGCGGCGGCGCTGTCCGTGCCGGATTTCTCGCCACCCGCGCCGGCCGCCCTCGACCTCCTCCCCCTCTTCGACCTCGAGGGCGACATTCGGCCGCTCGAAGCCCTCGAGGCGGACATTATCCGGTACGCCATTACCCACTACCGCGGGCAGATGTCGGAAGTGGCGCGCCGACTGCAAATCGGCCGCTCGACGCTCTATCGCAAGCTCGATGCGCTGGGCCTAAATGCCGACAACGCCGAAAGAACCGGCGAAGCCGTTGCCGCAGAGCGACAGCCGCAGAAAATCGCCTGATTGTGGGCGCCAGCGGCGTTGGGCACCGCGACAAATCAGGCGCGCTCACCTAAGTTAGGCGCGAAGCAGGACTTCTGGTCCGCAAAAAAGACGCGGTGGGGGACGATATCCCCCTGCGATAGCCTCGTGGTCGCCCGATCGCGAGGCTGCAACGGGAGAATTGGCAATGCCGGGCGTGCGCCTCGATCGGACTCTCGCTTCGACCGCTATCGTCGTGCTGCTTTCGGCGACCGCCGGCAGCGGCGTTGCGGATCCGATGGGCGCGGGCGACGCGGCTCCGGCGGCGAGCGTGACGATGGCGCCCGGCGAGGATTCCGGCCAGGCCAAGCCAATCGCTCCGGCCGATCAAGCGGCGACGCCGGATCAGGCCGCAAAGCCCAATCAGGCGGCCGAGCCATCGCCGGCGTCGGTCGCGACACCGGCCGCGCCGGCAAAGTCCGACCAAACCGCCGACCAGCCGGCTGCACCCGCAAAGCCAGACCAAGCCGCAGATCAGCCGGCCCCGGCTGCCGCGACCGCGGCAACGCCGGCGCCAGCGTCAGGCCCGGACCAGTCCGCGGCAAAACCGGCGGCTCCGGCGGCCGCCAGCACGCAGAATGCGGAACCCGCGGCCGCTCCGGGCAATGCCGCTCCGGCCACGACGGCGGCGGTCCCGCCCGCGCCGACGCCCGCCGCGGTCGTCGACGGCAACACCGCGATCGCCGAGCAATTGCGCAGTCTCGCCTCCGGCAAGTTCGACCGCATCCTCGGCGGCAAGAAAGACCGGATGACGATCGACGCCTTCTATTCCGGCCGCGATTACGCGCCGCTGTGGCTCACCGACGGCAAGCCGAACGCCAAGGCGAAGGCGGCGGCGTCCTACCTCGAGCACGTTGACGCCGACGGCCTCGAACCGGCCGACTATCCGGTTCCGGATTTCGCCGCGCTCAGCGATCCGGCCGCGCTCGCCGAAGCCGAGCTCAAACTCACCGCCACGGCCATCACCTACGCGCATCACGCC
>Ga0187784_10001852_pt1 | contig 16889 bp, 9 predicted proteins | sample 1015_SJ02_MP15_2_FD_132964 | JGI IMG/M metagenome (GOLD analysis project Ga0187784, IMG submission 132964) | Tropical peat soil microbial communities from peatlands in Department of Meta, Colombia - 1015_SJ02_MP15_20_MG | ecosystem: Environmental > Terrestrial > Soil > Wetlands > Peat | place...
CCCTATGCCTGCGCGCCTTACGGCTACTATGGTCCCGACTGGTTCGTCGGCGGGGTCTTCATTGGCGCGGGACCCTGGTTCCACGGATTTCATGGCCCTGGCTTCTATGGCCGCCCAGGCTATTATGGTCGTCCGGGCTTCTATGGCCGCTCAGGTTTTGGGGGCGGCTTCACGGCTCGCGGACCGGCTTACTATGGACGCGGCCCGGCGGGCGGCGCATTCCGCGGCGGCTACGCACGCGGTGGCCCGGCAGGGGGTGATCTTCACGGCGGCGGACGCAGGTAAGCGGCATCCCTGACTCCATCTTCAACGGCCGGCAGTGCCCACTGCCGGCCGTTTCGCTTTTTATACCAACCAATCTGCCGGGGCTGGATATGCCTTCGAGGCTGCTGCTCATTCTCACGGCTGTCGCCGTGGGCTACAATCTGGCGGCCCTGAGTGGCCTACGCAAACACGCGCTGATTTGAATCGCTGGTTATCACTGCGGGTTCGTTCTCGCGCTCAAAACCGTAGGCAAAACAACACGTGGCAAAACGGCAGTGGCAAACGACACAGTGGCAAAACGGCGCTGTACAAAAGGCGTGCGACGGGTTACAATGCGCCCAGGTTGCTAGTCAGGCTTCAATCTGGGTAAGGGGTCGGCTTCCGAAGCGATCAAGCGAACGGCTGCTTGGCGCAGAACCAGGGAACGCTCAAGTCAAAGATACTCCGGTGGGCTCCCGGGGAAGGGATCGCGTGCCGAGATCGCCGCAAGGTTACGCAGAACTGTTGAGGCGCCAGCCAGGGCTGGCTTACCTGCTTGCCGCTCAAGCCCTGAGTGTGTTCAACGACAACGCTTACAAGACCATCCTCACCTTCTACATGCTCAGGCACGCCTCCTCCCCTGGCGAACTCGCCTGGATGATCCCCACGGCGGGCGGGATGCTGGTGGTTCCTTACGTTCTTTTCTCCTCCTATGCCGGCCAGGTGGCGGACCGCTTCTCGAAGCGTAACGTCATCATCATCATGAAGGGGCTCGAGATCCTGCTGATGACGCTCGCGACGCTGGCCGTCTTTTCCGGGCGCGTCGGCGTCATGATCGCTGTGCTCTTTATCGAAGGGACGCACAGCACATTCCTTTCACCCGCCAAGGAAGGCCTCCTGCCGCAAATGCTGCCGGACGCCGATCTCTCGCGCGCCAACGGCCTGATGCAAATGACCGTCTACTTTATGATCGTGGCGGGGCCGGTGGCCGCCGGATTCCTGGTGCCCGCTTTTCGCGCCAGGCCCTATGTGCCTCCGGCGTTCCTCATCCTGGTGGCGCTGGGAAGCTTTTTGCTGAGCTTGGGGATCACCCGCGTTCCCCCGTGTGGTTACCAGGAGAGTTTCCACTGGAACGCGCCGGCCGATTTCTGGCGCAACTTGACGGAAATCCGCGCCAGCCGCCCCTTGTTCCTCACCGTGCTGGGCATCGCCTACTTCTGGATGCTGGGCGCCATCTACCTGATGAACGTTTACCGTTATGGGCCGGAACTCCTCCATCTGGACGAGCACGGCGTCACCTATCTCAACGCCTGCCTCTCCATCGGCATCGGGCTCGGCGCCGCCATTGCCGGAAAGCTTTCCGGCGATCAGGTTGAACTGGGACTCACGCCCATCGGTTCCATTGGGCTGGGCCTCTTTGCGATCTTTCTTTTCTTCGCCAAACACTCTTTCCCTCAGGCGTTGGTGGGCCATAGCCTGGTAGGGATTTGTGGCGGCACGTTCATCGTGCCGCTCGAGGCGTTCCTTCAGCAGCGCGCGGGCGAGCAGTCGAAAGGCCGAGTGATCGCAGCCTGCAACGTATTAACGTTTGCTGCCGTCATCGCCGGCTCCGGGCTCCTCTGGTTGCTCTCGGGCCCCCTCGGCCTCAAGCCCGACCAGATCCTATTGGTGATGGGGTTAGCTTCGTTCGCGGTCACTGCCTACATCTTGACCGTCCTTCCCGACTTTATGGTGCGGCTCTGCCTGTGGTTTCTCACGCATACCTTCTACCGCATTGATGTGCGCGGCATTGAAAACTTGCCGAAGCGCGGCGGGGCGCTACTGGTGTGCAACCACGTCTCCTTCATCGACCCGTTCCTTATCGGAGCCTGCACGCAGCGATTCATCCGTTACCTGATGTATCGCCAGTTTTATGAGACCCGCGGCATTCACTGGTTGGCCAAGCTGATGGGCGCGATTCCGGTCTCGGAGACCGACCCGCCACGCCAGGTCATCGAGTCCCTGCTCACGGCACGAGAGCGCCTCATGGATGGCGACCTGGTGTGTATCTTCGCCGAGGGTTCGATCACGCGCACGGGGAACCTGCTGCGCTTCCGCCGCGGGTTTGAGCGGATCATGAAAGGCGTCCAAGTGCCTATCATTCCTATCCACCTCGACCGCGTCTGGGGCAGCATCTTCAGTTACGCGGGCGGGCATTTCTTTTTCAAGTGGCCGCGCCAGATCCCCTATCCCGTAACCGTCACATTCGGTGAGCCGCTGCCTGCCACTTCCGACCCGTTTCAGGTGCGACAGGCGATTATGGCCCTGAGCGCAGAGGCGTTCGCCCGCCGCGACGCGCGCCAGCGCCCACTGCCGGAGCACTTCATTGACACGGCAAAGCGCAACTGGGGGCGACGCGCCATGGCTGATTCCTTCGGGCGCGAGCTGACTTTCGGAAGGGCACTCGCGGGCGCCATGGTCTTTCGCGGCTTGGTGGAGAAACACTGCCCAGGGGAACGAACCATTGGCGTGCTGCTGCCACCCATGGTGCCCACGGCACTGCTCAATATCGGCGCCAGCATGACCGGACGCGTGCCGGTGAACCTGAATTACTCTGCTGGGGCGGAAGCGCTGAAGCTCGCGATGGAGCAGGCCGGCATCAAGACGCTCTTTACGTCCGCGAAACTGCTCGAGCGGTTAGGCCTCGAGCGACGGCCCGGCATGATTTTGGTGGAAGATCTGGCGACGCAGGTTTCCGGCCTGGCGAAGTTTGGCAACTTCGTCGCCGCCCGTGTGCTGCCGCGTCCTCTCCTTCGCCTCTGGCTCCTCTCGCCCGAGCGTAAGCTCGATGGACTCGCTACCGTCATCTTCTCCAGTGGCTCGACGGGTGTACCCAAGGGCGTGATGTTGAGCCATCGCAACATCGTCTCCAATATCGAAGGCATGCAACAAGCACTCAATGTCAATCGGCACGATTGCCTGCTCGGCGTGCTTCCCTTTTTCCACTCCTTCGGCTTCTCGGTCGGGCTGTGGCTGCCGCTGGTCGCCGGCATCGCTGTCGCCTATCACACCAATCCGCTGGAAGCGCGCAAGTGCGGGGAAATGTGCCGCAAGTACGATGTAACGCTGATGATCGCGACTCCGACCTTTGCCTGGGAGTACGTGCGCAAGTTCAAGCCCGACGACCTGCGCGCGCTGCGAGTGGCCATCGTCGGCGCCGAAAAGAAGAAGCCTGAGCTCGCGGACGCCTTCCAGCAGAGATTCGGCACGCCGCTCTTCGAGGGCTACGGGGCCACGGAACTTTCACCCGTGGTGGCGGTGGAAACGGCCGGCTACCAAGATGGCCGTCAAAGCCAGCGCGGCTCGAAGCGAGGCACGGTCGGGTGCCCGATCCCGGGAGTGGCAGCGCGAATCGTCAATCCGGAAACCTTCGAGCCTTTGGGCGTCGATGAGGAGGGAATGCTCCTCATCAGAGGCCCCAACGTCATGATGGGTTACCTCGGGCAGCCGGAGAAGACTCGAGAGGTGATGCGCGACGGCTGGTACGTCACGGGGGATATTGCCAAGCTCGACGAGGATGGTTTCATCACCATCACCGACCGCCTCAGCCGCTACTCGAAAATCGCTGGCGAGATGGTTCCGCACTTGCGCGTGGAAGACGCCCTGCACACGGTGCTCGGAAGCGCTGAGCCCAGACTGGTGGTGACATCGGTAGCCGACGAGCAGAAAGGCGAGAAGCTGGTGGTGCTGCACACCGAGCTAAGCATGTCTGTCGATGAACTTCTGACTCGACTGCGTGATGTGGACCTGCCGAAGCTTTGGCTGCCTCGGAAGGAGAACTTCTTCCTCATCGATTCCTTGCCTACCCTGGGGAGTGGCAAGCTTGACCTGAAGTTGGTCAAGGACACTGCCAAACGCCTGGCCGCCGCCACGCCCGCAGTCGCGCCGCCCGCCGTCCAAGCCGGCGGGTAGCCGCTTGATTGAGGTGACGCGGCTACAGCAAGGCGCGCCAAGGTGCGGACCGACCGGGTGGTCGCGGGAGGGACTTCGCCTGCGAGAAGCTATAGGCACGGGCCCAAGACCCGCTAGCCGACCGTGATTCCGAGGGATTTCATTTTGCGGTAAAGATGGCTGCGCTCCAGGCCGAGAGCTTCGGCAGCGCGGGTGACGTTGCCCTGGTTTTCCTCCAGCTTGCGCAGGATGTAATCGCGCTCGTAAGCGGCGCGGGCTTCCTGCAAGGAGGAGAAACCGGTGGCGGGGGTTTTGGTGGAATCGGAGCGCCCATGGTCGTGGTAGAGGGAAGGGGGGAGGTGCCGGCGCTCGATTCTTTCGCCCGGCACCATGATGACCAGCCGCTCCACCAGGTTGCGCAGCTCGCGCACGTTGCCCGGCCAGCGGTAGCCTAGGATCACTTCCAGCGCGGATTCGGAAAAGTGCTTGGGCCGGCGGCCATAGGCGCGGGCGAAATCCGCCAGAAAGTAGTTGGCGAGGGCGGGAATATCCTCCCCGTGGTCGCGCAGCGGGGGGACAAAAAAGGGGATGACGTTGAGCCGGTAGAACAAGTCTTCCCGGAAGTTTCCCTTTTGGATCTCCTCCGCCAGGTTCTTGTTGGTGGCGGCGATCACGCGCACATCCACCGTGAGGTCATTGCCCGAGCCCACAGGCGTGAAACGCTGCTCCTCGATGACGCGCAAGACCTTGGATTGGGTGCGCAGGCTCATGTCGCCGACTTCATCCAGGAACAGCGTGCCCCCGTGGGCCTGTTCGAACTTGCCCACTTTGTCTTCTACGGCCCCCGTAAAAGATCCTTTCACGTGGCCGAACATTTCGCTTTCGATCAGTTCTTCGGGGATGGCGGCGCAGTTGACTTCCACGAAGGGTTGCTGGGCGCGGAGACTGAGAAGGTGCAAGGCGTGCGCGACCAATTCCTTTCCTGTCCCGCTTTCGCCGAAAATCAGGACCCGGCCGTGGGTGGGAGCGGCCAGGGCCAACTGCTGGCGCAAGGCCTTCATGGGGACGCTTTCTCCAATGATGCGGTACTGGCCCTGCAATTCCTCACGCAACTGGCGGTTCTGCGCGGCCAGCGTCAACTGCTCGGCCGCGTGTTTCAAGGTCAGGAGAGTCTTGTCGATGGAAAGCGGCTTTTCAATAAAATCAAAGGCGCCCAATTTCGTAGAGCGGACCGCCGTTTCAATCGTTCCGTGGCCGGAAATCATGATCACGATGGGCGGATTCGCGAGAGCCTGGATCTTCTCCAGCGCCTGGATGCCATCCATGCCGGGAAGCCAAATGTCCAGCAACATCACATCACAACTGTGATGGGCAAGAAAATCCAGGCAGGCTTCGCCGCTTTCCACCGCGTTCACAATGTACCCTTCATCTTGCAGGACGCCTGTGAGCGACTCGCGAATGCCCGGTTCGTCATCGACGATCAGAACGGAATAGCGCGCCATACTGAATTCTGAATTATAAATTTGAATTATCGATTGTCTTTCCAGAAAAAGGGGCTGGGGACTGCGGGCTAGGGGTTAGGGTCATAGAAGTCCAATAAGCAGAGCGAGATTCCTCGCTTCGCTCGGAATGACACGGGGCTGGTGCTTCGGGGCTCGACAGGCTTGAGTGCTTTCATACCTGCGGAGAGGGTGGGCGTCTAAATGGGGACTTACTGCCGGCCGCCTACTGCCGGCCGCCTACTGCCGACTGCCTACTGTTCCTGGCCGACCGGGGCGCGCTCGACAGGCAATTCAATGATGAACCTGGTGCCAGTGGGCTGATTTTCCTCTACTCGGATTATGCCCTTTTGTTCGCTGACGATTCGACTGACGATGGCCAGACCCAAGCCCGTACCGCGATGCTTGGTAGAGAAAAAGGGAAGGAAGAGCTTTTCCTTGTCCTCCGGAGCGATACCCGGGCCGCTGTCTTCCACGGTGATTTCCGCGACGTCGTGCTCGGCATCGAGTGCGGTGCGGACCCAGATTTCCTTCTGGAGGGCGTGTTCGAGGGCCTCGGCGGCATTGTCGATCAGGTTGGCCACAGCGCGTTTCATCTGTTCAGGATCGACCGAGGCGAGGGGCAGATTGGGGGACAAATCACGATGGATTTCAATCCCGCTCAGGCGGCCATCGAAAATCTTCAAGGCGTTTTCGACAATGTCGTTCAGGCTGGAGGGAACTGGTTGGGAGGCGGGAAAACGCGCGAAGGCGGAGAATTCGTCCACCAGTGATTTCAGTGTGGCCACTTCGCGACCCACCAACGAGGCGCTCTCGGAGACGACGCGCAGCAGGTCCGGGGGAAGCGCGCCCGCGCGTTCGATGAGTCGCCTGATCCGCTCGGTAGAAAGTTGAATAGGAGTGAGGGGGTTCTTGATCTCGTGCGCGACGCGTTGCGCAACTTCCTGCCAGGCCGCAGCCTTCTGAGCTTGCACCAGCTCGGAAAGATCCTCGAGGACAAGCACCGACCCAATTTTACCGTGACGAGCGCGGACGGAAGACACCGTCAGGGAAGTGAAGGCGCGACGCCGGCCGAGGTCGAGCTCCATTTGGCGGGAGGCGACCCCTTGGCGCGTGGCGCGGCGAAAAAGGCGGGCCACGTCGCGGGCATCCTCGGCGGTGAAAAGATCGGCCAAAGTTCGCACGGCACCCATATCGTCGCGGCCAAACATGCGTTTGGCCATCTTGTTCACACTGGTTATCTGGCCCTGGGGGTCGAAGGAGATGACGCCGGTAGGGATGTTCTCGAGAATGGCTTCAATGGTGTTGCCCCGCTCCTCCAACTGGCGGTTGACTGCCTGGAGGTCCTTGGCGGCCTGGTCGATGGCCAAACGGTTCTCCTGGAGTTGCCGGGTCATGGCATTGAAGGATTGGATCAATATTCCGAGTTCGTCGTCCGCGCGAGTGGACACCTGGAAGCCGAGATTGCCTCTGGACACCTCTTGCGTAGCCTCGGCCAGGGCCTGGATAGGAACGGTGACCTGCTTGGCGAGGAACAAGGCAAACCAGGTGGCGATAAACAGAATCAACAGCGTCAACAACCAAAGCATGGTAAGGTAGGTGTGCTTGACGGCCCGGCGCTCGCTGCTGAGCTGAGCGTATTTTTGCGCCTCACGCTGGATCTCCTGGGAGACGAGCATCAGTTTCAGAGGGAGGCGGGTGACCCCCACCACCGTTCCCAGGGCTGCCCCGGCAGAATCCAGGAGCGGTTGTGCGGAGACGAACATATCGAAATCACCTGAGCGCCAGTCGCCGGAAAGACCAGCCGGTGGAACCCGGCCGCCCAACAGTTGGGGATACAACTTGGCAATTTCTGAGGAGTCAGGAACTGGGTCGCCGGCATGGGCAAGGAGCTGGCCCTGATGATCGAAGCACATCGCCGACTCAAGATTAAGGTCCGCCACCTCGCGCTCGAAAAGGCGGAGGATTTCGTCGTGGTCGGAGGCGGCCACGGCGCGGGCCAGATTCTCGCTGCTGGCCAAGTGGTGAGCGATGTGCAAGGAGCGGTTTTGCGCCTGAGAGTGCAGTTGTTGGACTAGTTCCTGCGAGTCGGCGCGGATCAGGTCAAAGGGAATTCCAAACCAGCGGTCGATGGTCCGGTTCAGTAAGCCGTAGGCGACGGCATAGAGAACACAGACCGGCACTAAGGAAAGCCCCAGGAAGGCAACCACCATGGTGGTTTTGAACCTGGCCCCCAGTCGTTGCTGGCGGCGCTCGACGTACAACTTGAGCAGTATGCGCAGGAGAATCAGGGCAAAGATAACGAACGCCAGAAAGATGACGGCAGAAAGTGCCAGCAACAGGAGTGTTTCCTTAGGGTTGCTAGGGTGGAGGAAGGAAAGGTTTAAAGAGGCCTGGCTCCAGCCTAGGAAGAACAGAAAGGGCACCAGCACCAGCAAAAAAATCAAGGCGCTCTTGCGACGATCGTTGGGATTTTCGCCCATATCCGGACCTCAGGCAGGCTGAAGTTCCTGCCCTGAGCAGGTTCTCGCCGGGGCTTGTGCCAGCGGTTGAGCGGCGTCTCGCGCGGGCAGAAATTCCTCCAGCGGGCACCCCGTGCACCTCGGTGCGCGGGGCCTGCAGTGCTTCTTTCCCACCTCGACCAGGAGGGCATGGAATTCGTTGAAAAGCGACGCATCGGGCGGCAAATGCGCGTGCAAAAACTCCTGGGTTTGATGATAGCCCGCGGCGTCAGAGACGAATCCGTGCCTTCCCAATACGCGCCGGGAGTAAGCATCTGCCACAAAGCGGGGACGCTGCACGGCATAGAGGATGATCGCGTCGGCGGTTTCCGGGCCCAGACCCCGCAGGTCCAACAGCCGGCGGCGCAGTTCGTTCGTCGGCAGAGAAAATAGCCTATTCAGCGAGCCAGCGTGCTCCCGCAAAAGCCAGTCCACAAAACCTCGGATGGTCCGCGCTTTCTGGCGGTAAAAACCCGAAGGGCGCACGCAAGCCGCCAAATCGGAGAGGCCGGCGCGCCGTAAGGCCTGCCAGCTCAGCAGGCCGGATTTGCGCAGGTTGCGGAGAGCCAGAGTGGCGTTGTGCCACGCGGTGTTTTGAGTGAGAATAGCCCCCAGAATGACTTCCAGCCGCGTCCGGGCGGGCCACCAATTTTGTGGGCCGAAGCGCGCCCGCAGGGCTGAGTAATAGCGGAGCAACATCTCTGCCGCGATAATCCCTGGCTGCCTGGCCACTTGTGGCATACTCCAGAAAGTTATACTCGCGGGAGACCAAAGTCAAGAAACCCCGACGGCAGGCTCTAATGGTCGGCGCCACACTCAATCAACCTGAAATGGCTGGCCTTACAGCTAGTACAAAGGTACAATTGCCGGGTAATCATGGTTGAACGTAATCTTGTCGAGACGACGGGAGTTTTGCTGGCGATGCGATTTCCTACGTGAATGCCAAAGACTTGCCGTGACCGCAAGCAGTGGTGGAACAATGCCAAGTAAGGACGCATCATCCAAAGTCAGGTGAGGGTTGGGGGAATGGCTGGAAAGCTTGGTGAAATCCTTCTAAAAGAGAATCTCATCACCCAAGATCAGCTCAAGCAGGCTCTCGAACACCAGAAGGCGAACGGAGGGCGGCTGGGCAACTCTCTGGTGCGCCTCGGCTTCATGAGTGATGACGAGGTCATGGCGGTGCTTTCGCGCCAATACGGTGTGCCGTCGATTAATCTGGACTATTTTGAAGTTGATCCGGGCGTCACCAAGCTGATTCCCATGGAAACAGCGCTGAAGTTTCAAGTGCTGCCGCTAAGTCGCGTGGGATCATCTTTGACGTTGGCGATGGTTGACCCGACCAACGTCTTTGCCATGGACGACATCAAGTTCATGACAGGCTTCAACATTGAGCCCGTGGTGGCGTCGGAAACGGCCATTGCCGAAGCGATTAAGAAGAATTACGGGAGCGTCGAGGAGCAGGAACGGAAGAGAGAGCTGGAAGAAATCGTTAGCTTCATCGACGAGGGGGCGAATGAGACACTCGAGCTCGAAGCACAGGATGAAACGACATTAAACCTGGAGCAAATCGAAAAGGCCGCGGAGGAAGCCCCTGTCATCAAGCTCGTGAACTATTTCCTGACCGATGCCGTGAGGCGGGGAGCCAGCGACATTCACATGGAACCGTACGACAAGGAATATCGTGTTCGCTACCGGATCGATGGCATCCTCCAGACCATCATGAACCCGCCCAATAAGCTCCGCGACGCAATCATCAGCCGCGTCAAGATCATGTCCAAGCTGGATATTTCGGAAAAGCGCCTTCCGCAGGACGGCCGCATCATGATCAAGATGATGAGGGATGGGAAGAAGAAGGCCCTCGATTTTCGCGTTTCGGTTCTTCCCACCCTGCACGGGGAAAAGATCGTCATGCGGCTGCTCGATAAAGAGAACCTGCATCTGGACATGACCAAGCTGGGCTTCGAACCGGAATCCCTGGCCAAGTTCCAGAAGGCCATCTTCAAGCCGTATGGCATGGTTTTGGTCACCGGCCCGACAGGCAGCGGCAAGACCAACACCCTCTATTCCTCCATTACCCAGTTGAATAGCCCTGACACGAATATCGTGACCGCTGAAGATCCAGTAGAATTCCAATTGCCGGGCATCAACCAGGTGCAGATGAAAGAGCAGATTGGCCTGAACTTCGCCACCGCTTTGCGGGCATTCCTGCGCCAGGATCCCAACATCATTCTGGTGGGAGAGATTCGCGACTTTGAAACGGCGGAAATTGCCATCAAGGCGGCGCTCACCGGCCACCTGGTTCTTTCCACAGTCCATACCAACGACGCCCCTTCCACCATATCGCGCCTGATGAACATGGGGATCGAGCCCTTCCTGGTGGCGACCTCGGTGAATCTTATCTGCGCGCAACGCCTCGTGCGCCGCCTTTGCCCAGATTGCAGGGTACAGGATACCGTTTCCCCTCAGGTTTTGATGGACGCCGGCTTTACGCCGGACGAGGCGCGTTACGTCAAAGTCTGGAGGCGGCAAGGCTGCCCAAACTGTGGCAACAAGGGCTACAAGGGCCGTGTGGGTCTATACGAAGTGGTGGAAGTCACCGACGAGCTGCGCGAACTGATCCTCGTGGGAGCTTCGGCGCTTGAACTCAGGAAGAAGGCTATTGAGCAGGGTATGATGTCGCTTCGCCGCAGCGGGCTGACCAAAGCCGCCGCGGGGATGACGACTCTTGAAGAAGTTATGCGGGAGACCGTGCTGTAAAAGAAAGGGAGAGCGAATCTATGTCCATTCCGACTCTTAGCGAACTTTTGAAGAGGATGGTCGATGTGGGCGGTTCCGACCTGCATATTACCATAAACTCCCCTCCCAGGATTCGCCTTCACGGCGCGCTGAAACCGCTCGACGGGCTCCCGCCCCTCGGTACGGCAGATACCAAGCAATTGGTTTACAGCGTCCTGACCGACGCCCAGAAGCACCGTTTTGAGGAGAACCTCGAGCTCGACTTCTCTTTTGGGATCAAGAATATGGCGAGATTCCGGGGCAACCTGTTCAATCAGCGTGGCGCCGTGGCCGGAGCGTTCCGGATGATCCCTTATGAAATCAAAACGTTTGAACAGTTACGGTTGCCCGCCCTGCTGGGAAGTCTTTGTGAGAAACCACGCGGCTTGGTCCTGGTGACCGGGCCGACCGGGAGCGGCAAATCAACTACCCTGGCGACCATGCTTGACCTGATCAACCAGGCACGCTTCGAGCACATCCTCACCATCGAAGATCCTGTCGAATTTATCCATTCCCACAAAAAGTGCCTGGTGAACCAGCGCGAGGTCCACTCGGACACCCATTCCTTTGCGAACGCGTTGCGCGCGGCGCTGCGCGAGGACCCCGACGTGGTGCTGATCGGCGAAATGCGGGATCTGGAAACCATCGAGTCAGCGCTCCGCATAGCGGAGACCGGACATCTCACCTTTGCGACTTTGCATACCAACTCTGCTTCTTCCACCATTAATCGCATTATTGACGTCTTTCCTTCCCACCAGCAGGCGCAGATTCGCGCTCAACTCTCGATGGTGCTGGAAGGCATTCTGTGCCAGTCGCTTTTGCCCAGGGCGGACGGGAAGGGCCGAATCTTGGTGGCGGAGGTTCTGATTCCAAACCCCGCCATCCGGAACCTCATTCGGGAAGACAAGGTCCACCAGATCTATTCTGCCATGCAGTTGGGGCAAGAAAAGTTCGGCATGCAGACTTTCAATCAGGCGCTTTATTCTCTATACTCGCAAAGGCTGGTTACTCTGGAGACTGCCTTGTCACGTTCGAGCAACGTGGACGAACTCCAGGATATGATCGACCGTGGCAGCGCCACAAGCGGAATAGGGTCACAATCGCTGGCCTCCCATGGTCTAAACCGCAGATAGTGGCGGTGGCCCATTACGCTCTGATGTAGAGGCGGCCGTACGCCGCCAGGTGGCGAGGTCAACTCGCCGCTGCTTTGGCGAGGTAACCTCGCCGCGACACTACTCAAGTGAGGTGAACCGATGCCGCAATTTGAATATCGAGGAACGTCGCGAACCGGCGCGCCTGTCAGCGGGGTGAGGGTGGCGCAGACCCGCGAGGCCCTGGACGCTATGCTACGCCGGGAGCAGATCACTCCGGCCCGCATCGTGGTGAAGCGCGCGACCGCCGCCCCCAAGCCGAAAGTGAAGGGGAAAGTGAGTGGCAAAGAGCTGGCGATCTTCACCCGCCAGTTCTCGGTCATGATTGATGCTGGTCTGCCGCTGGTTCAGTGCCTTGAGATCCTCGCCGGCCAACAGGAGAACAAAGCTTTTGCCAAAGCGCTGGGCGGGGTGCGAAGGACGGTTGAAGGCGGCTCGACTCTCGCCAATGCGCTGCGCGAATATCCCAAGATGTTTGACGATCTCTATACCAACATGGTCGAGGCGGGCGAGGCTGGGGGTATCCTGGACGGCGTATTACAGCGACTCTCAGGGCACATTGAAAAAGCCGTCAAATTGCGGCGCGCGGTGAAATCGGCCCTGATATATCCTTCGGCCGTCGTGCTCATCGCGGGGGGCGTGATCTTTCTCCTCTTGTGGAAGGTGGTCCCTATTTTTGCCACCCTTTTCGCCGGTCTGGAAGTGTCCTTGCCTTTGCCCACCCGCATGGTTATTGGATTCAGCAATGCCATTGCAAGCTTTGCTTTGCCCATACTGGTGCTGGCGTTCCTGGCGGGCTACGGCTTGAAGGTTTACTACGGCACACCCCAAGGACGTATGATCATTGATAGTCTCGTCCTCAAGCTCCCTATCCTGGGCGACCTGATGCGCAAGATCGCCGTGGGGATGTTTACTCGGACGCTGGGTACGCTGATTGCCAGCGGCGTTCCCATGCTGGAGGCGATGGATATTACCGCGCGCACGGCGGGCAATGCGGTGGTTGAAAAGGCCGTTCTGGAGGTTCGGAAGGCCATCGAAACAGGCCGCACCATCGTGGATCCCCTGCGCGAAACCGGTGTTTTCCCCAACATCGTGGTGCAGATGATCGGAGTGGGCGAGCAGACCGGATCGCTGGACGCCATGCTCCAGAAAATTGCCGATTTCTACGAAGAGGAGGTGGACGCGGCAGTTGGCGACCTCTTGACGGCGATGGAGCCGATGATCATTCTTTTCCTGGGTGTGGTCGTCGGAGGGGTGGTAATCTCGATGTATCTTCCCTTGTTCAGCTTGATCGGAAAACTGGCTGGCTAGTCATGGAGGACCGCTCTTCCCTTAATCCGACCAGCCTTTCCGCCGGGTTGCCTGACCAGTTGAAGACGTGGCTCCCTTGGGTGACCAAAATCCGGTTTGTCATTATCAGCTTTGTTTTCGCCATCGATTACGCCCTTCGAACTCTGGTCCCCAACCCGCCCAACCCGGCCTCCTTCAAGTACTTCGGCATCGTCATTATTCTCTGGTACGTGGTTGGCTTGTATTATCTGATTTATAATCAGCTAAGTCGGGAATACCTCCTTCAGGCCTACCTCCAAATCTTCTCCGACATCATCATCATCACCGCCATATTGCACCTCACCGGGGACCTGGAAAGCAACTACTTCTCGCTTTACCTGGTGGTGATCATTCTTTCCACTATCCTCCTTCCTCGCGGGCGGGCCTTTCTAGTGGCGGCGGTTTGCTTCGTATGCATGGGCGGAGTGCTGGAACTGGCGTATCTGCCAAGTATCTATCCCGACATCGCGGAGCATTACCCGGGCCTCCGCTTTCTCGTGATCTCCTCACCCTATGCGGTGGATTTGCGCACCTTGCAGGTCAAGATGGGGAGCAGTCTCTTCGGTTTCTTTGCTGTCGCTTATCTCTCCAGCCATCTGGCGGAAAGTCTCCGCAAGGTCGGAGAGGAACTGAGAGACAAGAGCGGGCAGGTCGTCAGCCTGAAAGCCAAAACCGAGAACATCCTGGAGAGCATGCGCGATGGGCTGGTAAGTACGGACTCAGAAGGCTTGGTCAGTGAGCTAAATAGCTCGGGCGCCGCCATATTGGGCCTCAAGCCTGAAGAGTTGCGCGGGAAGCCGATTCAATCTGTTTTCCGCGACTTGCAGACCGAGGCCCCTTCCGCCCCTGACGGAAACACCTTTCCTACACGACGGGAGGTAACCTATCTGCACCCGCAGGGCAATCGCCTCATCCTCGGTGTTTCTGTTTCTCCCCTGATTGTGCCCGAGATCGGCGCGGTCGGTTACGTTCACAATTTCCAGGATCTCACGGAAGAAAAACGGCGGGAGGCCGAGTACCGCACTAAGGACCGCATGGCGACACTGGGCCGCATGGCGGCGGGCATTGCGCACGAGATTCGGAATCCTTTGGCGTCTATTGCCGGTTCCGTCAAGGTGTTGCAGTCAATTTCGCGTTTGGATGAGGACCAATCCAAGCTCATCGAGATTGTGAGCAGTGAGTCTGAGCGACTCAATAAACTGGTGTCTGATTTTCTTCTCTATTGTCGGGACCAGCGCTATGAACTCCGGGAAGTTGACTTGGTCAATCTGATCGACGCGGCGCTGGTCTTGCTTTCCCACCATCCGCTGTTTGGCACCAAGGTCCGCGTTCAGAAGCGGGTCCCTGCCCAACCCCTCCTGATCTGGACGGATGCGGACAAGTTGCGTCAGGTGTTCTGGAATATCTCGGACAACGCCCTCAAAGCCATGCCGGATGGAGGGGAGTTGACAGTGCAGGTTGAGGAAGCCGGTGAAAAGGCCGTTCGTGTGACCCTGAGTGACACTGGAGTGGGTTTTACGGAGCAGCAACTCGAAAAAGTCTTCGAGCCCTTTCAACCGGGATTCAACGGTGGAACCGGCCTCGGACTGGCGATCGTTTACCAGATTATGCAGGGACTCGAAGGCACGATCAGGGTGGATTCGAAAGCTGGCAACGGTGCAAAGTTCGTGCTGGAATTACCCAAGACGCCCGCTCCAAAGGCCGCCGAGCAAGTGCGCTTCACGTCGGCGGGGGCCGGTGGGGGATGAGGTTTTTCAGCATCCTGTAATGAGGAAGATTAGCCTTGGGAGAGGTCAATGGCCCGGCTGCTGATTGTGGACGATGAAAAGTCGATGTGCCAAATGTTGGAGATTGTCTTCCGCAAGGACGGGCACATTGTGGAGACCGTGTCCAGCGGCCAAGCGGCGAAAAAGAAAATCGAATCCCAAGTCTACGATCTTATTATCTCCGACATCCGTATGCCGGACATCACCGGCGTTGAACTTCTCGAGTTCTTCCGCGAAAGTCGCAATCCCGCCAGCTTCATCTTGATTACGGCTGTCCCCCAGATGTCCACGGCCATCAACGCTCTCAACCTGGGAGCCTATCAGTACGTCATCAAGACGGACAGATTGGTCGAGGAACTGAAGCTCACCGTCAATCGGGCGCTACAAGAGTTGGCGTTGCGAGAAGAGAATGTGCGCCTGCGGCGGGAATTGCTGCGCGTCTTTGCCCATAACAACATTATTGGCCAAAGCCAGCAAATTCAGAGCATCCTCGAGATGGTGCGGACCGTGGCCCCCACCAACAGTACGGTTTTGATTACCGGCGAGAGCGGGACTGGTAAAGAGTTGGTAGCGCGGGCCATTCATGAGGCTAGCCTGCGGCGAGAAAAGCCCTTCGTTTCCATCAACTGTGGGGCCTTTCCGGAAACCCTTTTGGAAAGCGAACTGTTTGGATATCTCAAGGGGGCCTTCACCGGAGCGGATGCCAACCGCAAGGGCATCATCGAATCTGCCCACGGGGGCACGTTATTCCTGGACGAAATCGGGGAGACAAGCCTCACCATGCAAGTCAAGCTTCTGCGCGTGCTCCAGGAGAGAAGGGTACGCCCGTTGGGAGGAAGCACCGACATTTCGATCGACGTGAGATTGATTGCCTCTACAAACCGCGATTTGAAACGCATGGTGGCGACGGGACAGTTTCGCGAGGACTTCTACTACCGCATCAGCGTCATTCCTATCCACGTCCCTCCCTTGCGGGAGCGGCCTGACGACATTGGGCCCCTGGCACGCAACTTTCTGCGGAAATTCGGCTTGCAAATGGGGAAGGGGGTGCTGGATTTCGAACGCGACATCCTGGGTGTTCTCGAACATTATCCCTGGCCGGGAAATATCCGGGAACTCGAAAATGCGATCGAATATGCAGTGGCGGTGTGTGGGGAACGTGATGGCCGGGTATGCCTGGAACACCTGCCGCAATCCGTCACAGGTAACATTCTGGGCAGTGAGGCCTCCGTTCAAATCCCCCAGGAAGGGTTGGATTTCGAGACGCGTATTGCGCAGATCGAAAAGCAGTACCTGCTCGCTGCTTTGCGAGCCGCGGAGGGTGTTCGCACGCATGCCGCGGATCTCCTCCACATGTCCTACCGATCGTTTCGACATTATGCCAAGAAATACAGCATCTGAGGCCGGTGAATTGGATACAGGGTCTCATCTTCACCCTGCCCCTCTCTCGGATGAACCCGCGAGCAGTGTGGCCCAGTTTTCCGGCCAGAACTTTGACCGCTGGGCCATCCCGCTCCTGATTGCCTTTTCCCTCGTCCTGTACATCGCGACCACCGGCTACGAATTGGTCGGGGATGACGCCATCTTGATTGGGGGCAACCCCTACGTGAAGAGCTTCCATTTTCTACGCGAGATTTTCACCCAAAACTTCTGGAGCTTTCGGGGCGCGCGTGGGGATAGCCTCTACTACCGGCC
>Ga0187784_10001854_pt1 | contig 16875 bp, 14 predicted proteins | sample 1015_SJ02_MP15_2_FD_132964 | JGI IMG/M metagenome (GOLD analysis project Ga0187784, IMG submission 132964) | Tropical peat soil microbial communities from peatlands in Department of Meta, Colombia - 1015_SJ02_MP15_20_MG | ecosystem: Environmental > Terrestrial > Soil > Wetlands > Peat | place...
ATTTTTCCCGCCCATTGCTTCAATTCCTTATCCGAATAATTGGAGCCATAGAGCGATTCGCCGCCGTGAAGGCGAAGATAGATAAAGTCCGAAGTTATTTCCTCAACAAAAGGGATGCCTGACCCGTGGGCGATGCAAAAGGCAAAGCGAAATTCTTCCAAGATTCGAAAGGCCTCGTTGCAAAACCACGACTCATCTCTAAACTCAAACGCATGACGATGAAGTTTAGACCGGGGCAAGGTTGAGAGAAGAACGGAGAATTCCTCCAATCTTCCTATCTGGAACTTGAACCGCGGGGGAAGCTGCCAGAGCACCACCCCGAATTTCTCCTTTAATGGGGACGCATGGTCGAAAAGAAGAGAAAGGGGCTCCCTGCAATCCTTTAGCCGTTTGATGTGGGTGATGAACCGGCTCCCTTTAACGGCAAAGACAAACTCTTTCGGTGTCCGTTTATACCAGCCTTCGAATATCTCTTTCTTAGGCAGGCGGTAAAAGGAGACATTCAATTCGACTGTGGCAAAGTGATCGGTGTAGAATTCAAGCCATTTTTTCTGGGGAAGGTCGGAGGGATAGAATGTCCCATCCCACCAATGAGGATAGTTGTAGCCACTCGTCCCGATGAAGACCCCGTTCTTAATTGCCGATTGCGGATCGCGGCTGCCTTGATGAGCCATCGGCGAGGCAGGGAATGCGGAATTTGAAGAAACCATCTTGATAAGTACCAAATTGCAAGCCCTGTACCTAACATGGTGCAGAATAAGCACCAAATCCCAAATACCAAACAAATTTCAATAACCAAAATTCGAAAACTTTGAAAACTCAGATGGGTTCGTTTTGGTAATTGGATATTTGGAGATTTGAGATTTCGGATCTGTGATTTGGGATTTCATATTGCTTGGTTCTGCAGTTGATCCAAGCGTCGAGCATCCCCCAATCGCATTTTATTTTAATGATAGTAATTCCTATCATCGGGGCCTCTTTGAGACCACTTTCGCTTGTAGTATTCACGGCGAATTTTTTGACGGATCGTTGGATAAGCCATATAGAAGAGGCCGAATAAAAGGCCACCCAGGTGCGTGAGGTGGGCGACGCCGCCTCCTGCTCCCCCCACTGAAGCGAAGAATTCGATTAGACCGAAAATGATGACAAAATATTTTGCCGGAATGGGAAAGAGAAAATAGATGTAGATGAGTCGGTTGGGAAAAAGCCAACCGAAGGCGAGAAGTAGTCCGTAGATGGCCCCAGAGGCTCCGATGGTAGGAACGGATTGATAAGGAGAGAAGATCACCGTGCAGATCCCAGCACCAACCCCGCAGAAGAAGAAATAAAAAAGAAATTTTCTCGGTCCCCAATAATTCTCCAATTCGCCGCCAAACATCCAGAGGGCTAAAAGATTGAACAAGATATGTGAAAATCCTCCGTGAAGAAAAATGTAAGTGAAGAGCTGCCATAGAAAGTATTTTTTCCAAATCAGGAGGGGAACCAGGCCGAAGTAGAAATCAAACCATCTGGTGACAAACATCTGAACAATAAAGACGATCCCCATGATGATCATTAAATTTTTGACAGCTGGTGTCAAACCATATCCGAATGAAAAACGGTAACGGTAATAGGTCATTTTAGTTCTCCACCACTCTATGAAAAAATCTTATCATGTCTGGTCTTAAATTCCAAATCACAATATCCCTTCCCCTTTCAATTCCCTCTCCACCGCCTTCGCCGGAGCGGCTTTGCGCAGGCAGGCGCCAGGGGAGGAATGATTACTGCCTAATTCCATACTTCTTCATTTTATATCGGAGCACCCTTTCACTGATACCAAGGCTCTCCGCGGCCTTTGTCTGAACTCCCTGGTGTTGATGCAAGGCCCTGAGGATGGATTCTCTTTCAATCTCCTCGAGAGATTGGGGGAGGCTCTTTTCTTTTTTGGAAGATTGCCATAGTGTTTCAGATTTTTCATCTTTGAGGTGAAAGGGAAGGTCCTGGGTTGTGATCATCTCTCCCCGACAAAGGATCACCGCCCGTTCGATGAGATTTTCCAGTTCTCTGACATTTCCGGGATAAGGGTAACGCAAGAGAAGGGCCCTTGCCTCTTTAGAAATATCAAGAATTGATTTCTGATTCTCCTCCGAATATTCTTTTAAGAAGTAGTCGATCAGAAGAGGGATCTCTTCTCTCCTCTCCCGCAAGGGGGGGAGGGCAATCGAGATCACATTGAGCCGGTAGTAGAGATCCTCTCTAAAAAGTCCTTTCGTAATCGCCTCCTCAAGGTTTCGATGAGTGGCCGCGATCACCCTCACGTCAGTTTTGAGATTGATGTTTGTACCCAACCGCTGGAATTCTTTGTCCTGTAAGACTCTCAGAAGTTTTACTTGAGTGCTCGGGGAGAGGTCTCCAATCTCATCGAGAAAGATGGAACCGCCGTCTGCCTCTTCGAATCGGCCAATTCTTCGCTGGGTGGCCCCCGTAAAGGCCCCTTTCTCGGCACCGAAGAGTTCACTTTCAAGGAGGGTTTCGGGAATCGCCGCACAGCTCACTTTCACCCAAGGCTTTCCGGAGCGAGGGCTTGCATAATGAATGGCGTTGGCGATCAATTCTTTTCCTGTTCCGCTCTCCCCCCGGATGAGAACCGTGGCTTGGCTGGGGGCCACCCGGGCCACCAGCCCCATGACCTCCTCCATCTTCGGACTCCCGTAGACGATATGGGGAAACGCATAGCGCTCCTGAAGTTGGGCTTTTAGTTCCTTATTCTCTCTAAGGAGGGTGGACCTCTCGATCACTTTTTGGAGCATAAGTAGGAGTTCATCTAAATCGATGGGTTTGGTGAGATAGTCCAGAGCCCCTTCTTTCATTGAGGCCACGGCTGTCTCTACCGTTCCATAGGCAGTCATCATGATGATAGGGAAATCCGGGTAGAGTTTTCGAATCTCGCGGAGGGTTTGCAGGCCGTCGAGTGTGGGCATTTTATAATCGATCAAGGCCAAATCGAAAAAATTACCCTCAAGTTTCTGAAGAGCTTCCCTCCCGTTGGCTACGGCTTCGACGGAGAAACCTTCCTTTTTCAAGAACCCTTCTAAAAGGTCTCTTTGGGTTTTTTCGTCCTCAGCGACTAAAATTTTGGCTTTCTCCATATGTTTTATTCTTAAGAATTCACTCCAAACTCGTGTACGGAACGGTTTCAAACCGTTCCATACCTTCCTATGCTTAAATTGGCAGGGTGACGATTACCTTCGTCCCGGAACCCACTCGGCTTTCTATTTTCAATTGGCCACCATGGGCTTCGATAATTCGATGGGCAATCGGAAGCCCCAACCCCACTCCTTTCTCCTTCGTCGTATAGTAATAGTTGAAAATCGTCTCCATCTGTTCCGGTGGAATTCCGCAACCCGAATCCGAGATGATGACTTCTACACCCTGCTTCAGAGGTTTGGCCTCAATACGAAGGGTCCCTCCTTGTCCCATGGCCTGCATTCCATTCTTCATAATATTGATAAAAGCCTGTGTCAACTTTTCAGGATCCATGGTGATCAGAGGCAGCTCTGCAGGGATTTCTGCCTGGAGAGTGATTTCCAGAGAAGAGGCCTCTTCCTGAAAGAAGGTGACCAGATGTTTCAAGAGGCCTTCGAGAGAAGATTCTTTCAGATCTAGTTGAAAAGGTCTGGAGAGGCTGAGAAACTGTTCGATGATATCGTTGACCCTTCTGATTTCTTTGAGGACCAATTCGGTAAAGGAAATATACTCTTCTCTTTTCGATTCGTCCGAAGGGAGAAATTCTCTCTTGAGCCTTTGGAGGCCCATCCCCATGGCATTGAGCGGATTCCGGATCTCGTGAGCGACGCCTGCGGCCAAATGGCCGAGGGACGAAAGTCTTTCCGCCAGTAGGATCCGATTCTCCATTTCTTTCATTCTTTCGAGGTGTCGATTTTGGTTTACTCCTATCAGAGTGATTGCAGAGATCCCAAGGATGAGGAAGAAGAAAACGGAAAGGAAGACATTTTTTTTGATCTGACTAAGGATGGGTTGAATTTCTGCCGGGTTATACCCAATTCGGATGAGTCCCGTAGTCTGGTCCTTGGAAGAGAGGGATTTTACCACTTCAAAGATCTTCTGCCCCTTGGAGGATTGATAGTGACGAAAAAGAACCTGTTTGGCTTGGAGGGAGTTCTTTAAGAAAGAGTCCTCCTCCTTTCTCCCAATAAGGCTTGAGTCCGTACTCGCAATCGTATTAAAAGAAGCATCCTGAACGGAGATATAGAGGATACCCTCTCTGACACCGATATCGGAGATCGCCCTTTGGATGGCGAACTGCCGGAAAAGTCTTTTCATCTGTTCGCCGTTGAGGTAAAGAGCGACGATTTCCGGCTTTGTTCTCCTCCAGACAGCCGTCGAGAACCACTGCCCTTCGGAAAGGGGTTTGCCAAAAAGGTCGATCACCACCGGTTGTTTCTTCCCGATCAATTCACGAAGAAGAAGTTTTTTTTCAGGGGGAGAAAATGAAGAGGGCCACCCCCGGAGGGAGTTCCCTTCAGAGTCGTAGATCTCGATAGAAGTGATGTGGTATTGTTCGATGAAGTATTTGAAATCAGAGGAGCTCAAAGGTCTTTCTCTGTCGATTTGATCCACTCGATAGACGGCCTCCAGAAGGTATTCGGCAACGGAATCCTCCAGGCCAAAAAAGATTTCTGAGAAAGGGGCGTTGACGGAAACCTTCCCGGGTTCGCTTTCGACCCATCGGAGAGAAGTGAGGGCTTCTTGGATATTTTTCTCGAAATGCTGGATCAGAACAATCGCTTCCCTCTCCAGCAAGAGATAGAATCCTTTTCGCGTTCGGTTGATTTCCAAGAGTCCGTTGACGATGAGAATGACGAGAATGATTCCAGAGAAGAACCCGAGATAGATCAGGGAGAAACTTTTTTTTATCTTATTCTGTTCCTTGGCCAAAATATACCCGTCCTGATTTCCCTCTGGATTACTCCGGCGGAGGAAAGGTACCCCTCGGATGCGTGAGTCCCATGGGGCCGGCTCCATACGGCATGTGTCGAAAAGCAGGGAGTTCTTGTTCAGGACACCATCTCTGCAATTGTTCTGGAGTGAGAAGGTTTCTTACCTTGATCAGATATTCGACCGACTTCTCTTCCCGTTTAGATTCGAGTTCGATGATTTCTGAATTTTTCGCGCGGATCAACTCTATTTTAATGGTCGGGCTGACAAAAAGTTCGCGGAGTTCCAAACGTCTCGTAAAGAGCTGTGTGCGGAGGAGCTGGGCTTCTCGAAAGAAAGCCTGTTGAATCAGCTCAAGGCTTTTTCTCTGCTCCGTGGAAAGGTCGAGGTCGGATGCCCGCCAGCAGGGACTTTCTCCTCTCCACTTTCTCATTCCCATTTCTGGAGGTTGTGAAAAGGAGGAAGTCGTCATAAGGAGTGTAAGAAAAAAGAAAATAAGTATTCGTATTCTCGATTTCATACTTTCCACTCGCAATCAATCCTAACGCCTACGCATCAAGACTCGCTTTTTTCAGTTCATTTTAAAACATACCGAAATGATTTAGAAATGTCAAAAATAAAAAGGGGAAGAAACAAGCCTTCCCCTTTCTCAACTCATTCTAAGAGTCGGCGGCTAATGGCATCCATGACCAGAGCCCATTTCACCCCGACCCATTCCATGGCCGAAACCCATCCTATGGCCGCGGCCCATTCGCCGGCCCGGGTTCCAGTTCTGGATCTGTTCAGGAGTCAGGAACTTTCGGGCCTCCAGCCTCATTTGGACAGCTTTATCCATTAGCTGATTTTTGAGGTCTCTCAGCTCCTTTTCCTTGTCGAGAATCGCCTTGGAATCAGCTTTCGGATCAGTCCATAAAGACCGAAGTTCCAGCTTCTTGGTCACCATCGCACCGATCAGTTTTGCATTTTCCTCTCTGAACTTTCGACGCAATTCTTGGAATTTCGCCTTTTGTTCGGAAGTCAAGGGATAGTCCCTTCCGGGGCCCCAGGATTCATGCATTCCTCCACGTCCAGGGCCAGAACCCGGTCCCTGGGCATAAGCGTAGGCCACTCCTAAGACCATGAGTGCCACCAATCCTAATAAAACGATCGTCTTTCTCATGTTTCTCACCCCCTTCCATAGTTCATTACTTAATCATTGCCTGGTAGATAGAGCAAGGACTGTGCCAGTCCATTGTTTAGAGGTTGGGTGATAAAGCTCACAACATTTTAGGCAGTGATTTACTCAAAAGTTTCAACTGGTTCAATCGCTTTGATCGATTGAAAAAACTTAGACCTCATAGTCCTTGTTTCTTAATAGGTTCAACTTCAAGCAGGAAAGAGTTGTCGAGATCTATTAAGAGAATGAGGTTTCTTTTCGAGATTATAAACCCTCGGCAGCAGACCCATCCCGAAGGCGCGCAGAAAATCAATAGGTTGCGACTATCCATCGTGATTACTTGCTCAAGCGGCTTAGTGATCATCCGGTTCGACAATCCTGACGATCTTTTCGACAAGAATTTCCTATAGAGAGATCAAAAGATTTCTCTTGAAAAAGAAAGGAAGAAAAGGTAGAAAAAAAGTTATTGAAAGCGCCGCCGCATTTTTATAATTTTTGTTGAAGGGGGTTACGATAATGGCTGAAAATGAGAAAATTGATTCCTTCGAGATGGCAAAAAAACAAGTGGATTTTGCAGCCAAGTATTTGAACCTGGATCCTGGATCGATTGAGAAATTGAAAAATACAAAGAGGGAGTTAATCGTCCATTTTCCAGTCCAGATGGACAATGGGAATGTCAAGGTCTTTACCGGGTACAGGGTCCAGCACAATGTAGCGAGGGGGCCCGCCAAAGGGGGAATAAGATACCATCCCGATGTGGACCTCGATGAAGTGAGGGCTTTGTCGATGTGGATGACCTGGAAGTCAGCTGTGGTCAACATTCCATTCGGAGGGGCCAAAGGAGGCGTTCAATGTAACCCGAAAGAGATGTCACTCCATGAGGTAGAGCATTTGACGAGAAGGTTTACCTGGGAGATCTCCATGATGCTGGGTCCTGAACAGGATATTCCTGCTCCGGATGTCTATACGAACCCGCAGGTGATGGCATGGATTATGGATACCTTTAGCATTCTAAAAGGCTATTCTGTCCCGGGCGTGGTGACCGGCAAACCGGTTGAGCTGGGAGGATCCTTGGGAAGGTTTGAAGCCACGGGGAGGGGAGTGGTGATCATCTCTGTCGAGGCGTTGAAGTATCTGAAAATGTCGATGGAGGGAGCGAGAGTGGTCATCCAGGGGTGTGGGAACGTGGGAGGCGTTGCGGCCATGCACTTTCATCGTCTGGGGGCAAAAGTCATCGCCATCAGCGATTCAGAAAAGGGGCTTTACAATGAGAAGGGATTGGATGTGATGAGAGCTCTGGAATACAAGGCAAAATACAAGTGTTTTGTCTGCGAGACCAAGGACGAGACTGAGATCACAAATAAAGAATTGTTAGAGTTGAGGTGTGATATCCTGGTTCCCGCTGCAATAGGGAATCAGATTGTAGAGGAAAACGCTCCTCGGATCAAAGCGAAGATGATCGTCGAAGGGGCGAATGGTCCGACGACTCCGAGAGCGGATGAGATTCTGAATGACAAGGGAGTGTTTGTAGTCCCTGACATCTTGGCCAATGCGGGAGGCGTGACAGTCTCTTATTTTGAATGGGTCCAAAACCTTCAGGAGCTCATCTGGGGCGAAGAGGAGGTCCTGGATCGATTGACCAGGATCATGCAGAAAGGCTTCAAAGAGGTTCTGGATATCTCCCTTTCCAAAAAGATTCCTATGAGAACGGCGGCCCTTGTGCTTGGGATCGGGAGGGTGGCCGAGGCTTCAAGGCTCAGAGGAATCTATCCGTAACATTCAGAGTATCTATGAACGCAAGGAATTAATGCGATGCGTTTTTGGGGATGATGAAGTGCTTCTTGATGTGCAGAGCGATTTGTCTGAACTGGCGCCGAAAGTAACTCCTCCACGCCCCCCCTTAAGTTAAGGGGAGGTGACCCACAAGAAACCCAGAAAAGCCTAAATTTATTGCCAGAACATAATATTTCGTGCCTCAGGCGAATTTGCCTCAGATCGTCCTTAACTCAATTTTTCCTTCGATACCGATCAATTTCACCTTCCATCCGCTCTTGGCATAAGATTTGCTTTATCCCTAAGCGGGAAGGGGGAGCGAGTCTAATAGTGAATGAGTTTGTCTTCTCGACTTTATTTATAATTTGCCTAATTATTCTCGGTGGTTTTGCATTCTTAAAAATAGTGAGAAGGCGATTGGACGATTGGTAAAATACTTCAGTTATCCCACAAATTTGCCCTTTCCTAACAAAATTGTCGTAGGAGTGGTAGGTGATCCGGAAAAAAATTTTTGGAATTCACGAAACGGGAGAGAGAAGAGAAATTGAGATCAACTTTGAAAGCGTGGTCGGTTGGGCACTGGTCTTTACCAATGCCTTCTTCGTCTCCTATTTTTTTGCGAGACTGTTTCATTGGATTTAGAGATTTTTGAGAAGGTTCAGTAATCTCGATCAAGAGAGCGAGAGTCGTTTTTCAAAGCCCTGATTTTAATAATTTCGACGCCTCCGAAACTCTTCGGTCCTAGCCTCCTTCAATCCTCGAAGGGCGATGATCTCGACGATCGAGATCATCGCCCCCTTTTTTATTTATCTCGACGTATCTGCGGGTCGAATTTTCTTCACGAGCGTATCGTAGCGGTTCTCACATGCACTCCTTCAGGCCAGACTTCTGCTGTCCCTGCCTCCTCCTCACCCCGTTAGAGATCAGGCCCCGCTGCTCTGCTCTATACACCATGCGGTGCAAGACTCTGCAGCGGGGTAAGATCCCAGAATAATTCCGGCGGGGTGTGATGGCCCGCGGGAATTTCTAACGGGGTTCACGCCGAGTGACCGTAGCCGGCGTGCGCGGAAGGAAGAAGGAAAGAAGAAATTTGATGTTGAATTTTGAATCGATATATTCTATTTGTAAAATGATGGAGGAGGCCGTCCTTGGTTAGAAAATGCAGTAGGCAGCATCTAGAAAGCAATTCTATTCCCCGAAGGCTTACTGCTTGCAGGTTTCTGCTCACTCGCTTCCGCATCCGTTCAAGAGGAATTTGTTGAAGAAACTGGGTACTTATATTTTTGCTTGGTGGAAGCTCTCACGGATTCCTTTTCTTTCCGTGGGAATTCTTCCGTTAATCTTAGGATTTATCCTCGCATGGCGCAGGGGTTACACGGGGCCGTCCGGGCTCTATCTGCTTTCTGTGATGGCTGCCATCCTCATCATGTGGATGACCTACTACCTGGGAGAATGGAGTGATCTGGAAGGGGATCGCATCAATCAAAACTTTAACCGATTTTCGGGGGGATCGAGAGTTTTAGTGAGAGGAATCCTCCCTGCGCGGGTTTCGCTCGTCTTGGGATATGGATGTCTGGCAGGGGCCATCCTCATCGTTCTCTATATCTATCTTCAGTACCGGACCGATCTTCGCACCCTTTTGTTAGGAGGGCTAGGCATCCTTTTTGGATTTTTCTATTCAAACAAGCCGATTCGATGGTCCTATCATGGTTTGGGAGAAATTCTCATCGGTTTCTGTTACGGATGGTTGCCCATTGCGACTGGCTTTTTTCTCTTCACGGGGTTCTTTAGCCCACAGATATTACTCCTTTCCATTCCAGTCGGGTTTTCGATCTTCAACGTTATCCTGATCAATGAGTTTCCGGATGAAGAGGCAGATCGGACGATTGGAAAGAGGAACCTGGTCGTCCGGTATGGGAAAGAGAGAATGGGAGACCTCTACATCGGACTCTCCCTATTGGCGGGGTTCTCGTTTATCAAATTGATGTGGGGCTTTGGCCTGACCCCCACCTGGCTTCTTGCCCTTTCAGGAGTTCCCCCTGTCCTCATCCTGTGGAACCTTATTCAGGTCTGGCTGGGGAATTATCGCAACCATAAGAAACTGGAAGCTCTCTCTCTTAATACTCTCTTGGTAAATCTTACCATGACCATGCTTTTGACCATCCGATTTACAATCATTGGTGTAGTACCCCATTTCGTCCTTTCTTCTTAAGAGACTGTTTTGCCATCGTCGTGAGGGATGGGACGCCAGCTTCGGAAGCTTTAGAATTGTGACTCAGCCTTCCAAGGAAGACGGCGAGTTTGATTGTTTGGGAGACACGGAAGAGAGATAAAATGGAAGATATCCAGACGCTCATTGAACAGATAAGAACCGATATTTCAAGTGGAAAACCAGAAGAGGAGATCTTTCGATCTCTCCTCCCTTTGTTGGAAAAAGACCCGCAAACCGCCGGAAAGTTGGCCGAGTCAATGGTGGCCATCCCGGATAGACTGACCGGGAAGCTTCTCCGTCGAATGTTTGAAGTCACCCGGGACAGGAAGGGTCGAAAAATCATCAAACGATCCCTTTATCGACTAAAAAGCAAGGGGATTCCGGTGGAGGAGACGTTGTCTGGTCAAGAAAGATCTATTCTTCGTCCTTTACAGGCAGACCTCAAAGAAGGTTTCGCGAGTGGGATCGATTTTCTCGGCTACCGGCTTCTGTGGCTTATCATCCCTCATCGGGGCCGAGGTTTAACGGTCATGCACGGGGTTGTCAGTGACAGAGAGGGGATCGTTGATTTCTCCCAAGCGGAAATGACGCGGAAAGGGTTCAGGCGTTTCTTTGAGGAGGTTCAAGAAAAGAATGAATTTCCCACGGTTGAAATGGAACCTTCTTATGTCGCTTATCTCTACGCACAGGCCTACCGATTCAATCTTGACAGGAAAGGGACACCTCCCCAGGACTATCTCCGCGCGAAGAGTGAAATAGACAGCGTCAAAAAAGACTATGCCAAACCGTTAATCTATTCTTATCTTCAAGCCGACGGCATTGGAGGTGACGATCGCCTATCGAGGAGGGGGGGAGACCTTCTGAAGGCAGATCTCTTTTCCAGTTGGAGGATTGAGGAGGAACAAATCCGACCCTACACGGATGAAGTCTGGGAGGCAGAGGAGTCGAAGATCGTTCTCCATCCGGCCCAGAAAGAAGTGCGATTCCAAGGGATCTATCAAAAGGCATTGACCGAACTCTTTTCAGGAGAGCTAAAATTTCTCTATCAGCGAAGATTGGAGGAGATGGCTTACGTTCTCCTCAAACTGGGAAGAGAAGAGGAGGCAAAGATTTCCCTGTCCGTCGCAATGGATCTCGAAAAACCTCTCAATCCGATTCAACCCAACCCTTTCCTCCTTCAATTGGTCGTCAAGTCCATCTTTAGCCTTTTGAAAGAGGCCTATGAGAAAAAGTCGAAGGATGTTTCTCTAATTGCAAAACCCTGATTCAAATTCGGAATGCAGAATGCGGAATGGGGAACGTGAAAATCGAATAATAAGATTTGCATTTTATTCTGCAATCCACATTGTAAAGGGGAGTTAGGCAGATGAAGAAGTGGTTGACCGCAGCCGGAATTCTTGCGGCCCTATGCATCGGGGGGTATTTTATCCTGACCTTTTCCGCCGTGAAATTGATTCAGCCCCGCCTGCAGAAGGTGATGGGGCATGGATTGACGCTGGAGGAGATAAAGCTCAGGATCACTTACCTCTCTCTGAGGGGAGTTCAATATGAAGCCCCGGGTTCAAAGCAAAGATTCCTTCAGGTCGAGGAGATAAGGGTTTATCCATCCCTTCTCTCCCTTGTTAAAGGGTCTTTGCACCTGAAAGAAGTGACCATCCTTCGGCCTTCCTTCTTCTTCTACCGATCACGGGAGGGGCGCATGGCCGGTCCTTGGGTGACGGGGAAAATGGAGAGTGGAAGGAAGGAGGTTCCTGGGGAAAAAGAGGAGAAGAGTAGAGAGCCCATTCAATTTCAGATTGATCGGATTCGAATCCAGAAAGGCTCGGTCGATTTTGAGGACAGAAAAGTGGGAGAGCCTCCGGCACAAATCAAATTGAGAGATATGGATTTTGAAATAAGGAATATTGGGTATCCCCTCACCTCCGTGCATTCTCCCGTCCGGTTATATGCAAAAATGAACGGGAAAGGGCAGAAAGGGAGCATTGATACCGAAGGATGGATCGATGCAAAGAATATGGATACGGAAACTTCCCTGAAGATCCGAAACATAGAGGTCAAGACCCTTGAACCCTATTACCGGAAAAGAGTGACCGCAGAGATTGAATCTGGCACGATGGATATGGATTCCAAAATTGCTGTGAAGGAGGGGAGGGTTGATGCCCCTGGGGAGTTCGATCTGATCAATCTCCGCGTCAAAGAGGGAGGGGGAATGGTCCTTTGGATCCCAGCGGAAACCCTGGTTTCTTTACTGGAGAAAAAGGGGCATCAGATCAAAGTTAAATTCCATGTAAAGGGGAACATGGAGAATCCTCAGTTCAGCCTTCAGGAGACCTTTCTGACGCAGGTTGCGATCGCTTTCGCGCAGACCCTCGGAATTCCGATTAACGTCGTGGGTGAAGAGGTTCTTCAAGGCACTATAAAAGGAGAGAAAGGACTTATGGAGGGACTGCAGTCGATTGAGGGGCTCTTCCAGAAAAAGAAGGAGAAAAGGAGATGAGTATTCTCAAAGACCTCCGCGTTCCCGCTTTTAAAGCCGGTGGGATGCCTGTGATTGATCTTGGAAACTATTTTCTTTTCGTTGGAGGTTTGGTTAAGGAAGAAAAACATTTTTCATGGCAGGAGATATTGGCAATGCCGAAGAGCCGGGTAAACTGTCGTCTGACTTCTGTGTCGGGTTGGTCGGTTCGAGCGGATTGGGAAGGCATTCAATGGATGGACTTTCTGGGACGGATTTCGGTTGAGGAAGGGACAAGCCATGTCCGATTCACTTCTGTGGGAGGTGGATGTAGCACAGCCGTCTCATTAAAAGATTTGGAGAATCCCAGAGTTCTTTTAGCTTAGGGCGTCAACGGGAACTCCATTGAAGGTGAATATGGAGGGCCCTTGAGAATGATCATTCCGAACTTATGGGGATATAAGAGCTGCAAATGGCTTGGCAAGGTCGAAATGATCGATCGAGTAGAAGGAGGGTATTGGGAGGACCGAGGATATAGTCGGCCGGGCCTGATCGAACCCGGTGTCACTTTTGACATCAACATCAAGACGCGAAGACCTATTTCAGGAGGGGAGATTACAGAATTTTAGGTTTGCGATTGCCTATTTCCATTCGTTAGAATTTTTGGCATTTTGAAGTTGCCGAATTTTAGGATAGATTCCGTTGAAGATCGCAGATCGGAATTCAAAAACAGGATCCTTGTGATTCACCTTCGATGGATTGTTTCTTTTTTGCTAGCGCCCTTCTTGTGGGGACGCAGCATTCCTCTGGTTCGGCCGAACCGGATAGACTGGAACCCTTCCCTTTGCCCCAAGACGATACAGATTAATGGCCATACGATTTTTTATACGGTGAAAGGAGAGGGAAAACCTCTCCTGTTGATTCATGGCTATGGTGCCGGGATCTGGGTATGGGAGAGGCAGATCGATGTCCTCTCCCAGTTCTACCGGGTTTATGCCGTAGACCTCATCGGCCATGGCTTCTCAGACCGGCCGAAGGTTTCTTACACCCCGGAGACTTATATCCATTTTTTAAAAGACTTCATGGACGCGGCAGGAATTAAGAAGGCCACTCTGATCGGAAATTCGATGGGTGGCGGGATTGCCTGGGCCATGGCGATTCTCCATCCCGAACGAGTAGATGGACTGATATTGATTGATTGTGTCCCTCCGAATGTCCTCCACCAGGTCGGAAACCAACCCTTGCGAACCCTGGTAGCCATCAAAGATATTCCAATCCTCCCTTACCTGGTTATTGCGGCGCGGGGCAAACATTCGGTCAAATGGATCCTTCAGGAATGTGTTTCGGATATCATGTTGATCACGCCGGAAGTGATAGATCGGCAGTACCAGCTTTCCAGGATCAAGGGAACAACCTGGGTTCTCTATTCAACCTTGAAACATGCAGAGGAGGCCTTCAAGCTAAGAGGGCAGATCTCCATGATTCACCAACCTACCTTATTCATCTGGGGGGAGAGAGATCTCATCTTTCCTCCCCAAGTGGGGGAAACCCTCCATCAAGCCGTCACAGGCTCGAAGTTTCTTAAGGTTGAAAAAAGTGGCCATATTCCCATGTGGGAAACTCCGGCCGAAGTCAACCAAACCATCCTTTCCTTTCTCCAAGAAAAATATTAGTTCGAACTGTTTCGGTTCGTTGTTCGGAGAAGTCGGTTAGTATTTTGGTGTCGCGTTCTTAAAACTCCGAACTCCCACCTCTGAACTCGGAACTTTGAATTATTTTATAAGGGCCAGACTGAGCCATGGGACATAGGTGATGATCGCCAGCACAAATAAGAGCACAGCGATGAACGGAAGGGAAACCATAATAATTTTTCACATGGGTTGTTCAAAGCGAAGGCTTGAAATGGAAAGGCTCGTTCCAACGGGTGGGGTGAGGGCCCCAATCTGGAGATTGGCGAGGAAGATAACGCCGAGGTGAATGAGGTTAATCCCATAGGCATTGGCGACGGGGGTGATGAGAGGTACGACAACGATCAGAGCAGAGAAAATGTCCAGGAGACAGCCCACGACTAAAAGAAAGAGGTTTAGGAGGATCAGAAATATGAAAGGGCTATCGGTATGAGCCTTGAATAAATTAAATAACTTCATTGGGATTTCGGCATCGATCAGATAATTCGTGAAACCAAGGGCTGATCCAAGAATGATTAAGATCCCTCCCACGAGCAGCATGCTCTTCCGCATGACCCCGGGAAGTTCTCTCCATTTGATTGATCTAACGGCAAAGTACCCGCTATAAATCCCTCCAAAATTGTCTCTACCTTGACAAAACGAAGGACAATCGATCAGAATAATAGGACAACCTGGAAAGGAGACGAGCGTGAGGGATTATAAGAAACGCGTGGTGATCACGGGAGTCGGTCCTATCACCCCTGTAGGGACTGGAAAAGAGGCTTACTGGAAAAGTTTGACCGAGGGGAAGTCTTCCTTCCGGGGAGTTTCATTTCCTGGAAAAGATATGGGTCAATACCGGTGTCAGATTGGAGCTCCCATCGAAGGATTTGTCCTCTCTCATTTTGTGGAGAGGTCAAAACTTTCCAAACACCTTGGAAGGACATCTCAATTTGCCATTGCCGCCACCTGGCTTGCACTGAAGGATGCTGGAATCGAACTGAATAGGAACGATATGGAAAAAGAAGGACTGGCCAAACATACAGGAGTGTATCACCCGAAGGATTTGGACCCTTATCAAATAGGCGTCATCTTGGGAGTGGGCGTGGAGGCGATGGACCTGCTGGAACATTTTCATGAGCGTTTCCTATTCAGGGGACCGAAGGGTATTTCCCCTTTTGCTCTTCCGAATATCTATTTGAGCGCTATTACCTCCCATGTGGCCCAATATTTTTGGATCCGGGGGACTTCTTATGCTGTTTCGACGGCCTGCGCGTCAGCCACTCACGCCATGATCAACAGTTTTCTCCAAATTCAAGGAGGTGGGGAAGACATTATGGTGACCGGAGGGGCGGATGCTTGTATCACCCCTTATGTTTTTGGAGGATTTGATGTGTTGAGGGCGATGTCATCAAGAAACAACGATCCGCAGAAAGCCTCCCGGCCCTTCGATCGTGAAAGAGATGGGTTTGTGATGGGTGAAGGGTCTGGAGTGCTGGTCTTTGAGGAATTGGATCACGCCAAAAAAAGGGGGGCCCACATCTATGGGGAGGTGATTGGGTGGGGGATGACAGCCGATGCCTACCATCTCACCGACCCCGATCCTGACGGAAAGGCATTGGGGAAGGCAGTCAAGGATGCGATCGAGATGGCGGGCATCCAGCCGGAGGAGATTGATTACATTAATCCCCATGGCACCTCCACTCTGCTGAACGATAGGGTGGAGACAAGAATGATCAAAGACGTCTTCGGAAAACAGGCTTATCATATTCCCATCAGTTCGACCAAATCGATCACTGGCCATCTGCTGGGAGCGGCAGGTGGCGTGGAAGCCATCTCGGTCCTCCTGGCCATCGAAAAAGGCATCATCCACCCCACGCTCAACCATGAATTTCCGGACCCAGAATGCGACCTGGATTATGTCCCTAACCATGCGAGGAAAAAGGAGGTCAAGCTTGGCCTTTCCATTTCAGCAGGATTCGGGGGAGTCAATAGCGCCATCCTGATAAGGAAGCTTCAGGAATAATTACAATGGCGTTCATGTGAAGCTCCCTTCTGTTCCGTTTTGATGGGACGGGGCAGACGCCGATCGACGTTCAAATCCTTAATTTAGGAGTAGAATAAAAGTCTGGGCCCATGCCATAGACTTAATGGCCTTCCAACCCTCATCCCGCCAAAGCGGGATTTCTTAAAGCTAGACAAGCTCCTTCGTTTGTCCCGTGCAATCATGTTGACACCTTTAACCAAAGGTTTATAATATCTTTATCTGTCGTAGTTGTCTCTAAAATCCTGAGCCTCTTAGACCTTTATGGACCGTTTAAGAATTGATCAAAATGTTTTGGAGTCTATCACAACCAACCTGAAAAGAGGGGGCTGCGGCCTTCGCCCCGAGGAGGTGACCGGGGTGGTGGACATGATCACAGGAGACGTGATCTACCAGTACGTGGACCGGTTGATCAGTCAGAGCGAGGCCGTCCTCGAGATTAACCCCTCTCTCACCGAAAAGGAGATCCTCGAGATCGTCGCCAAAAACGTGGTGGAATTTCTCGGGGCAGAGGCGGCGAGTATACGGATCTACGATCCTGGAAAGGAGGAAATGATCTCTTTCGGATCTTACCCCGGCCAAGGAGAGGATCGTGAGGCTACGATCCCCTTTGAACATACGATCGCAGGC
>Ga0187784_10001855_pt1 | contig 16865 bp, 17 predicted proteins | sample 1015_SJ02_MP15_2_FD_132964 | JGI IMG/M metagenome (GOLD analysis project Ga0187784, IMG submission 132964) | Tropical peat soil microbial communities from peatlands in Department of Meta, Colombia - 1015_SJ02_MP15_20_MG | ecosystem: Environmental > Terrestrial > Soil > Wetlands > Peat | place...
AGTGACGGCCATAACGAGTTGTTCCGTTCTGTGGTGCAGGGTTTGCTCTTGCGACGGACCTTGTGGCCCCGAGGCGGGTCGTTCTGTCGACCGGCCCGACGCGATCCTATGCAGCCATACGGACAGTGCTGAAGGCTTGGTCGGGCGGCGGCGTTCCGTCTGCCGAAGCGGTGATTCTGGATGTCACCACGGCTCTCCACAGCTCTGAAGATGCCAAACGTGGGCGCTCAGCACGGGCCGAGGCCAAAAAGGTGAGTCGAACCGCCGAAAATCGTCTTCACCGGCCAGCGAGCTGACGCCGGGCTGCGTCTTATCGCCGCTTCAGGCATCACTTCGCGTACTCAATATTCGTCTCAATTTCGTTGAAGCCGGTTTTTGGATCAAAGACGACAGTAACTCTGATGGTACCGTGCATTCCAGCCAACTTTCCTGTAGCGCTCGTTATGTATCCAACTTGCGTGGCACTGATTCTCTCTGACGTGCGCTGCGTAACAAACACAGACCGAGCAAAGAACCTGTCTCCGTTCTCCATCACATACTCGTCATAGACATAGGCATTTCCGTTACCATCTAAATAGTCAGCCGCGCCGCGACCCCACTCTTCAACAAGTTTAAGCCCATCGATAACCGGCCCATTGCCTGGGTAGATACGATGAATCTCGAAAAGGCGTATTATGTGTTTCGGTAAATCGCCCACCTCTAAATTGAGTTGCTGAGTATATTTGCTGTTTTCAGAGGGCGTCTTGAATGAGACCTGTTGTTTCTGTTGTGCGATCGCATCTCCCGCCGGCAAGCCAATCCCGAGGCATAATTGCGCTATAACGATCATGGCCAGCTTTATGGGATAATAATAGCCATTATTTTTCAAATAACTAGGCATGGTCCCTCGAAAGTTTGAAATTTCAATAGGGGTCTCGATCCGCATTCAAGCGCCGTCTTTCATTCAGCTTGTGGCGAGCAAACGGCCTAGACAACTGATATCGGCTCATCTTGGATGAAATTCATTCATCTTCACGATCTTCATCAGAGCGATCTTGCTAGACGTGCCAGCCGGCCGACGCAGGTCAGTCCGCCTCAGAGCTCGCTGGAATCTGCGCCTGCCATGCGCGCCGTGTGAGGGCAGCGAGTATGAGTAACGCGCGTCCGCTCAACGCAGTTGTTGAAACGGGGATGGCCGTCGACTTCGCCTCCGTGACCGAGTCGGCGTAGACCAGCTTGTGCGTGACCAGCGGGAAGCGCCGGCGGATGGTAGCGGCGTCGGGTTGCCTACCCGAGTAGCTCGCGGCGCGTCGGCCATAATCGTAGACCGCATCGAGACTCTCGATGCGACGCTTCACGTCGGCGGACAGCAGGTCGTAGGCCATCCGAAGATTCGCAAAATAGGTAGCGGCACCGTCCTTAGGCGCTTCCACGCCATAAAGGACGGAGCCGGTGCCAGGACTCCCATGACCGAGGACACGATCGGCGGCCCCGGCCCCCAGCAGCGCTTCGCATCGGCCATCTGGTCGGCGCCCTGGTTGCGGTAATGCCGATCCTGCCCCGATCACGGCGCTTGTGGCTTCTTGGCGCGCTCATGGTCAGCGCGATCACGACCGGCGGCATGAGCCTGACGCAGCCTTTGCTGGCTCTTTTGATCTTGCGCTTCGTCAGCGGCATAGCCGGCGCCTTTGCGCGCTCATATTGGCATCGGCCTTGGTGCTGGAACGTCTCTTCGAAACTGATCACGCCGGTCTGTCCTCGCTGCATTACGACGGAGTCGGGATCGCCATCGCGGCTTCCGCGATACTGATTGCAGCGATGCTGCGCGCTAGCGCGTCCTGGCAATCGCTTTGGATTCCACCGGGGTCCTATCGCTCGCGTCGGCGGTGGCGCTGCTGTTGCACGATCGGTCCTCGCCAGGACCAGCTTGGGCCGGGCGCGTTGCATCAACGGACGGCCGCGAGCGTGCGCGCGTCATCATCGCCTATGGCTTGGTCGGCTTCGGTTATGTGATCAGGGCGGGCCTTCCTGGTCGGAGGTTATCCGATTGTCAATGAGCCCCGGCGAGCGACGCCTCGTCATAGTGCGCGCTTGCGCACGGCGGTAGCCTCGGCGATCGCCGATGCATGAGACTAATTCATCTCTAGTGCTGTAATTTTCGCGACGGGTGGCAACGGCTTCGTTTAATGTCAAACCAGGACAAAATGAAAAGGACCCGCGATGCCGCGCCTTCACATCTCGCTGCGCGCCGGAAAGTCGGAAGCCTATCGGCAGGCGATCTTCGACAGCCTCTACCGTGCGATGCGCGAAGCGTTGAACGTACCCGAAGATGACCAGTTCATGACCATCACCGAGCATGACGCGGCGAACTTTCGCTACGGTAATGCCTACGGCGTCGCCCGGAGCGCGGACGTCGCGTACATCCAAATCACCGTGTTCAACACCCGCACCCTGGAACAAAAGGAAGCGCTGTGCCGGCGGATCGTGGAGCTGCTCGGCGAAAGCCCTGGCATTCGGCCGGAGGACGTATTTGTGAATATCTATGACGCCCCGAAAGAGAATTGGTACCTCGGCCACGGTCTGGCGCAATACGCTTAAGGCGATAAGCCCTCTTTCTTGACATCAACCGCTTTGTGGCTCGCTCGCTTCGCTACAGTCTCGGTGATGCTTGCGAAAGAAAGAAAGGAGAGGCTCATGATCAGGCCTGGCTCGATCTTGGGTGTGGCCGCGGCGATGGCTCTGGGGCTCCAAGCATGGGGCGACGTCGCGGACGCAGCGGAAATCAAAGTGTTCACCTCCGTGGCGTTGACTGCCGCACTCAACGAGCTTGCACCCGTGTTCGAGAAGGCGAGTGGCGACAGGCTGACCATCGTCTATGGCCTTGTCGTGGAACTGAGAGAGCGTGTGCTCGACGGCGAAAGTGCCGATGTGATCATGATTACTCGGCCGATGATGGAGGAGCTACAGAAGCGGCGCAAGTTTGCGCCCGACAGCTTGGTCGACATCGTGGGTACTTCGGTCGCGCTCACGGCGCGCGCGGGCGCGCCGAAGCCTGACATCGAAACCGTCGAGGCATTCAAGCGCACCCTGCTGGCCGCGAGGTCGATCGTCTACGCGGATCCGGCGAAGGGCGGCGTAAGTGGCGTCGTCTTTGCCCGAGCGCTCGATCGCCTCGTTATCGCTGATCAAATGAAGGCGAAGACGATCCTGGTTCCGGCAGGCGCGCAGGCTCCGGAAGTGGTGGCAGAAGGCGAAGCAGAGCTCGGAATAGCGCTAGGATCGGAAATCGTGCCCGTTGCGGGCGCGCAATTGGTTGGCCCGCTACCTGGCGAGCTTGCCAGCACGACGGTTTTTTCCGCGGCGATCGGAACGGAGACCAAATCGCTGGCTGCGGCCAAGGCATTCATTGAGTTCTTGAACAGCGCGCGGGCGGCGCCTCAGTTCAAAGCGAAGGGCTTCGACCCACGATGAGGTCGGTGCCCGCAAGAGGGCCGTGGCCATCCCGCGAGTAAAAGTGAAGCCCGAGTAATCAGACGTTCGTTTCGATGCCGCCCTGTTGCACGGGCCGCACCGTGTCGCTGACGGGTCATTCGCGACCGAGCGGGCTCGAGTCTTCGACCGACGGGCTTTCGCTTGACCTTCGAAAGCGAACTTTGCTGAGCGCGGGCGTTTATGAGTGCTGACCTAGCTTGCGTCAACGACGTTCTGGCTCTGCGTTAATGAGTCGACGCCCTAGCGCAATCGCGACAAGCAACCTTTGAATGGCCAATCAGGCCCGGCGCAACACGAGCCAGGAAGGGGTGCAGTTCCGCGAGCACCTCCTGGCAAGAGAATTCCGGCTGCAAATGGCCGCCGCTATGGGTCGCGGACTTTATGAGTACACCCCCTAGGCTAGTCATCCGAAAGAATGGTGTGCGTCAGGTTGTCGACTACGACAGGGCTGTCGAGGTACGTGACCGAAGGATCAGTACGGTACTTATCCCGCATGAAAGCCCGCCAACTCTCATTGTACATCGCCTCGGCCTCAGCGCGAGAATTCCAGAGATAGACCCCGCCTATCGTGTTTCCATCCTGCGACAGGTAGTAGTATTTGCGAAAAAGGCCGGCGACGTCCTGATATTTCGGAGCAGTGCTCAGAAAATTGCGCCGAGCTTCTTCCCGTGTCATCGGCTTTGGCAACCGATATGTCGTGATGACTGTGATCATTGGAACTTTCCCTCAACGTCTGACCGGAGTCGGCAGCGCGGTGCTGGACATTATCTAGGAGCCAGGTTGGTCGATCACCAGGACGGAGCGCGCCTGCTGCGCCGCGAAAGCGTGTCCAGCATCCCGGCCAACTCGTCCGCGGCCGTCGCGAACGGTACACCGCTGCGCTCCACACGCGCTTGGATCAACGCGCCCTGGATCGCCGATACGCAAAGACCGGCGAGCCATTCGGCGCGCTCGACGGGAAATCCATCCGCTACCAGCTTCTCGATTAGGATACGCAATCGAGCGATGTAGGCTTCTCGTCCCGCCACGAGTAAACCGCGACGGCTGGCGGCCGTGCAAACAACGAAATCTTGTCATTCGCTAACGGGCAATCATGCGAGCAACAAGCGACCGCTAGCTGCGCACCTGCACACTCGGTCAGTATTGCGGCGATGCGGGAGTGCATCCGTTGATCTGCTCGGTCGCGGTCGCGCTCAGAGTGAGATGTCCTTGCTTTCCCAACGTTGGCGCAATTGAGACGCGTCAGCCGAGGATAGCTTGGGCATCTTGCCAGATCCGGCGCGTCAACTCTCCTGCCGGCTCGACACGAGCGAGCGCTGCCGATTGGCCGGCCCAAACCTGCATTCGATGAAAGTCGCCTTCCTTCCCGCCGCTCTCGCGCATCGCCGCCGTCAATCCGCGTTGGACTGGGTAGGGCGCTGGCGCGGGCGCGGTTTTCGCCGTCGCAGCCCGCACATAGTTGGTCGCGATGCTGCGCCCGGCTCGTCCACTGAATGCGCGACTCACCGCCGTATCCTCCGGCAGGGTCGTCGCAAGCGCGTCGGCCCAGGCGGGATGCGTCTTCGCCTCCGGACAGCGTAGATATCCGGTACCGATTTGCGCCGCACTTGCGCCGAGCAGCAGGGCCGCGGCAACACCTCGTCCATCAGCAATCCCACCAGTGGCAACGACGGGAGCACGCACGGCGTCCACGACCGCTGGGAGCAGGGCAAAGAGTCCGATCATCTGGCGTTCGGCTTGAGCGGCGTCGAAGCAACCGCGGTGGCCACCGGCCTCCATGCCCTGTGCAACGATGACATCGGCCCCGGCGGCTTCCGCAGCGCGCGCTTCGCCGACGGTAGAGATATTGGCGAACCAGACGATCCCTTGGGCCTTCAGTCGCGAAACGAATTCGCGGGGGTAGAGCCCCATGATCGATGATACAATTGTCGGGCGAGCAGCAAGGAGGGCCTCACACTGCGCTGCGAAATCCGGCGGCGTGGCATCTCCTGCGGTACTCGGCACTTCCGGGCCCCATTGTGCGAGAAAATCGCGCACGAGCCGTTCTTGCTTGGGATCGCGCACCGGCGGGGGATCGGGAATCCAGAGATTGAGCTGGAAAGTGCCATTGCTGCCGTCACGGAATTCCGCTGCCCAGTCGAGAATGGCCTTGGGCTGCATTGGCAATGCCCCGCAAGCGCCCAAGCCACCTGCGTTCGCGACGGCTATCGACAATGATGGCGCAGAGGCGCCGGCCATCGGCGCAAGCAGCACTGGCAACCGCAGCCCGAACCGCCTGCAGAAACGTTCAACGCGATCAAGGGCGGGCTGCATGGTCATCACCCAAGGAGAATCATGCGACGTCTACTACCTCGCTGAACGGGTGAGGCGAGTGCGGCACGGCAGAGTGCAATGACACGCTACCGGTCCTCCTCTGAAATGAATTTATCTCACAAGCGCATGAAGTGCTTTCATTTGCGCTCAATAGGCACGCTCTGATTCTCTCAGCCCAGGCTCAGAAAAATGATCCGTCGCGGCACACTCGCCTGCCTTGGTCTGTCGCAGCTCATCTCGTGGGGCATTTCGTACTATCTGGTCGGATTATTTGGCGACGCGATCGCCAAAGACCTGGGCTGGACGTCGGATGCTGTTTACGGGGGATTTGCCTGGGCACTGCTCGTCATGGGGCTGACGTCCCCCCTCGCTAGGTGGATCATTGATCGGCGTGGCGGCCGGACGGTGATGGCCGCCGGATCATTGCTCAATGCTGCGGGTTGCGTCGGACTCGCCCTCTGCGCTGGCCCGAAGGCCTACTATGTAGCCTGGACTTCAATCGGTTTAGGCATGAGGCTCACCCTCTATGATGCGGCGTTCGCGGCGCTGGTACGGGTTGCGGGCCCGCATGCCCGAGCCCCAATGTCCCAGATCACCTTCGTAGGCGGGCTAACTTCTACGGTCTTTTGGCCGCTAGGCCAGATTCTCGCGGACGCGCTCGGGTGGCGCGGCGCGCTGCTTGCCTACGCAGGCTTTGCACTTTTTACCGTCCCGCTTCACATGGCTATACCGAATGTGCGCTATGACGAGATCGCCCCGCGTGACGGCAAGCCGGCACACGCTGCTCTGACGCCGAATCGCTCGGACGCCGTACTCGCTGGTTGGCTCTACGCGATCATCGTCACCGTCGCGAATTTCCTGAATGCCGCCATGTCATCCCACATGATCCCAATCCTCTCTGGGTTGGGAACGGCTGGAGCGCTTGTTGTCTGGATCGCGGCTCTGAGGGGGATCGGTCAATCGTTGGCGAGAGGAGCGGAGGTGCTCTTCGGTCGTCATATCAACCCACTGACGTTGAGCCTTGCGGCTTGCGCGCTTTTGCCGTTTGCATTCATTGCCGGCTTGTTCAGCGGCAGGTCCGACGTCGCGGCGGTTGTGTTCGCCTTTGGCTACGGCGCCGCCAACGGCCTCCTGACGATCGTGCGCGGTACGCTCCCGCTCGTCCTTTTTGGTCACCGGACATATGGCGCATTGGTCGGGAAGTTGCTAATTCCAGGTTTCATTCTGCCAGCGGCCGCGCCGCTCGCGTACGCACTACTCACTGAACGTTTCAAAAGTGCTGGCGCGCTTCATTTCTCTATTGCAGCGGCCCTTCTTGCTTCCGCATCCGCAGCGGTGCTCGTCGTAAGGTTCGCGGGTCGGCTCGAAGAGTAGGCCTGCTTGTCGTCGACGATCACGATTTACTGTCTCTTCTGCCGCAGAACCGACAACAGCTGCCCATCTCATGCGCCACCGCGCAAAAGTATCGAGCTGCGCGCCCTAGTTCTCCATGGAGGAAGCATGAATACGACTCATCTTGCGTGAGTCGATTTCATGATGGTGGCGGCCGGCGAAGCCTTTTTCCAATCGAGCTAAAGCTCTAATCACAAGAGGGGCTCCAAAGCTGGCCTGAACCCGGGCTGGTTGGATTTTTTTCGCTAACGCAATTGGGGAGGGGGAGTGTCGCCGGCAACAGTGCGGCCTGGGAGTGTTTCAGGCAGCCCGACTCAAAGCGAAGGCCTGCTGGCTCGCGTCGCGACGGCGTTCACAAGCTGGGCCGAACGCTGGTTTCCTGACGCGTACATTTTTGTTGCGGTGGCGGTCGCGATTGCCTCGCTCGGCGCGATCACGAACGGCGCGTCAGTTCGTGCCGTGACCGACGCATTCGGGAATGGTTTCTGGAGCTTAATCACCTTCACCATGCAGATGGTGTTCGTGGTGATCGGCGGGTACGTCGTCGCCACGTCAAAGCCGGCGCAGAAACTCATCCGCGGCCTGGCAGGTTTGCCAAAGACCGGTACCGGAGCGGTGGGCTTGGTAGCGGCCGCAAGCATCCTGTCCTCGCTGTTGAATTATGGTGTGAGCCTCATTTTCGGCGGCCTTCTGGTGCGCGCACTTGCGGATCGGGAAGAGCTGCGAATGGACTATCGCGCTGCCGGTGCGGCGGCCTATCTGGGGCTCGGCGCGACATGGGCGATGGGCCTCTCTTCATCAGCCGCGCTGTTGCAGGCCAATGCGGCAAGCTTGCCCAAAGCTTTGTTGCCAATCACTGGCGTGATTCCGTTCACCGAGACAATCTTCACATGGCAGTCGTTGGTGGTCGTCGTGACGCTGCTTGTGATCTCAATCGCTGTCGCAATGCTGTCCGCGCCGGGGCCAGGTTCTGCGGTCACGGCTCAGTCGATGGCGATCGAAAGCTTGCAGGAAAATCAGAACCAGACGCGATCGCCGCAGAAGCCTGGGGAATGGCTCGAGCATTCTCCTTTGCTCACGCTTCTTCTCGCAGCCCTTGCCGCCGGCTGGCTCTTTCACGAGTTCTTGCGTCAGGGCGCCATCGCGGCGATCTCGAATCTGAACACCTACAATTTCCTGTTCCTCATGGCTGGCTTGCTGCTGCACTGGTATCCGAAGGATTTCCTTGGAGCCGTCGCAAAATCGGTGCCAGCCACCACCGGCATCCTGATCCAGTTTCCGCTCTATGGTTCGATCGCCGCCATCCTGACACAGGCAAAGAACGCCGCCGGAGTGACACTGTCGGATCAGATCAGCCACCTCTTCGTCAGCGCGTCGACACAGCACCTCTATCCGATTCTGATCGGCGTCTATTCGGCCGTATTAGGTCTCTTCATCCCGTCTGGAGGCGGCAAGTGGCTGTTGGAAGCCCCCTACGTGATGCAGGCCGCGAACGACCTCAAGTTTCACCTCGGCTGGGCCGTGCAGATCTACAATGCCGCCGAAGCGCTCCCCAACCTGGTCAATCCGTTCTGGATGCTTCCCTTGCTTGGGATTCTGGGACTGCGCGCGCGCGACCTCGTTGGCTTCACGTTTCTGCAGCTACTCGTTCATGTGCCGGTGGTGCTGTTCCTCCTGTGGGCATTGGCCTTTACGTTCCAGTACCACCCGCCAGTGGTTCCCTGAAGAGCTGCTGCAAATGAGGGAGCGAAGTCGGCCTGCCCCACCCCAAGAGCGCCGCGAGAGGAAACGCTCCCGAGCCGTCGCTCATGCTGAAGTCGATCCGAAAGGCATGATGCCCTTCGCAAGCACGGACTAGGCCCAGACGAAGTCTCCAAACCAATCTCTGACAGAAGGACGGAAACGTATGTTCACGCACGTAATGGTCGGCGCCGATGACGTCGATGCTTCCAAGAAGTTCTACGACGCGGTGCTGGGTGCGATCGGCCACTCGCCGGGCAAAGTCGACGCAAAAGGCCGCGTCTTCTACCGCACCAAGACCGGCACGTTTGGCATCACCAAGCCGATCGACGGCAAGGTCGCAACGTATGCCAATGGCGGCACCATCGGCTTTGCGTGCCCCAGCCCGGAGCAAGCCAAGGCGTTCCATGACGCCGGTGTCGCAAACGGTGGCAAAAGCATTGAGGACCCGCCTGGCTGGCGTGAAGGGGCGGCGGCCAAGCTCTATCTTGCGTATCTGCGCGATCCATACGGTAACAAGATCTGTGCCCTGCATGTTGGCTGAACGAGTGGAGCCGCGCTGGCGCCTCTCACGCCCGCATCAAGCGGTGCGGCGTTGAACGTTGGCTCGAGCCCCTGACGATTCGGCAAACGAAGCACTTTCCGGAGTCGCCATGCCGGATGACAGGCTTAAGCGAGGCCCTGCAGGCCATCAACCAAGGCTGTTGGCTTCGTCCGTTCCTCGCGCGCAATCCACTCGCGGAGTGCGGTGAGCAGCGGCAGGGTGTCGAAGTAGACCTCGTTGCGATAGATCAACCCGGTTCTGAACTGCACCGTACAGACGCCACGACACGTGATAGTGCGATCGCCGACGGGAGCGTCTAGACGCCATTTATTGAGAAATCCGCCCTCGAGCGGGATCGCTGACTCGTTGGTCCAAATCCAGTTCGGATTGTTTGCAAGCAGCTTTGACAGATATCGACCGAACGCTTGCTTGCCTCTCAGTCCCTCGGGCACGGTCGGATCCAAATAGAAGACGTCGTCTGTGTAGAAGGACAGCACAGCTTGCGGGTTGTTTCCGGTCCACGCCGGCAACCATTTGGCCGTGAACTCCCGCGCCTCATCGGGTGTCATGGAATGCATCGTCGTTCTCCACCACCGGAGCTATCACGAAATCGCCGGCTCCGATCACTGCATGATCTTGGTCGCGCTGGTTTCGACACCTAGCTCGTCACATCACCTCGCGCAGATGGTCGGTTCCTGAGCAAACCGGATGCTGAAATGGCGAGACAGTAAACCAAGCCCAATCCGGCGCGTTTCGAAGCGGCTCACCCCAGGAGCGCTCTGGCGTCTCACCAAATCCGATACATAGACTGTCCGGCCGATTCGATGCGAGCCATTGCCGCCAACTGCAGCGCGTCTAATCACTCAGGAATTATGTATGACTTCGATCACCATCCACGATGAATTAATCTCACACTTACTTGCATATCTTTCATTTGCCGCGCGCGGCCATTGATGCAGGCGTCCGTGGCTGTGTCCAACGCCGCTCGGTGAACCAACCCATTGCTGCAATGCTGAAGCGCGGCGAAGCAATTTCGATTGCACTTGGTGGCTCAATTGCTTTGGCTGCTGGCATAGGTATTGGCCGCTTCGTCTACACGCCGATCCTCCCGCCGATGGTCGAGGCGCTCGGGCTGACTAAGTCGATGGCTGGATTGATCGCCTCGGCGAATTTTCTTGGCTACTTGGTCGGCGCCCTTGGCGCAGCCATGCCGATGCTACCCGGGTCTCGGCGCCTGTGGCTGCTCGGCGCGCTCGCGGTCAGCGCGCTCACCACCGCCGCCATGGGTCTGACGCAGGCTCTGCCGGCCTTCTTGATTCTACGCTTCGTGGGGGGTGTAGCGAGCGCCTTCGCGCTCGTACTGGCGTCGGCCGTGGTGCTCGAACATCTTGCTGAGAGTGATCACGCCGGCTTGTCCTCGCTTCACTTCGGAGGGGTTGGGATCGGGATCGCGGCTTCCGCGGTGCTCGTTGCGACGATGCTGCGGGCCACGGCCACCTGGCAGTCGCTCTGGTTGGCCAGCGGAATTCTTTCGCTCGTCGCGATGTTGGTGGTGGCGGTCCTGCTGCGCGATCAGTCGCGGCCGCCACCACGTCGGATCGGACCTGCTGCACGAACCGACAAGCGGGCGCTTGCGCGCATCATCGTCGCATACGGTTTGGTCGGCTTTGGCTATGTCATCACCGCGACCTTCCTGGTCGCAATCGTGAGAAGCACGTCAGCAATCCGGCCACTGGAACCTGTGATCTGGGTTGTGTTCGGGTTGGCCATCGTACCCTCAAGCGCGTTCTGGAGGCGGATCTCGATTCCGCTGGGTGTTCCAAAGGCGTTCGCGTTGGCCTGCCTGACCGAAGCGACCGGTGTGGCGGTTAGCGTCAGCCAGCAGGGCAAAGTTGCAGTGTTTCTTGCAGCCATTCTTGTCGGCGGCACCTTTGTGAGCCTTATGGCGCTTGGCATGGAGCGGGCGCGCGGCTTGGCGGCGGGTGATTCGCGTCGCGTGCTGGCGTGGATGACGAGCGCATTCGGGCTTGGTCAGATCGTCGGCCCAGCATTTGCCGGGATGATCGCCGACCGCTTCGGCACCTTCACCGTGCCTTCAATTGTTGCCGCGGTGGCGCTGACCCTGGCCGCGGGCCTCGCCATTCGATGACCAAGCCGAGGTATTGTGGTGTCCGACTTTCTTCAGATCCATTTATCACAATTCGTAGGTTGCGTAGCTTGTCGGCAACATCGGCGTGATCGTGGTCCACTCACCGTCGCTGCGTTCGCAGCGTAATTCGAAGCTCCGGTTTCGGACCTTCGTCGTGGGCCCGCTAGTGCTCTGAAATTACTTGCGCTTACACGTCTTCAATCACTTCGTAGTGCTCCACCCGCCGATCGTAGTCGACGAGCGCAGCGGCGGCACCCGGCTCGATAACCGCCTTGCCCACGTCGTTTCCAGCAAAAGCGCGGATGGCATCCATCGTCCGCCACATAGTAAGCACCAGGAACTCGATTTTCTCGTCGGCAGCTCGTCGAATGAGATAGGCGCCAACGAAACCGGGCACTTCTTGGAGCTCGGGCACAACGTTGGTCCGGAAATGCTTGGGATAAGCGTCAGGATTGGACTTGGAGGCGCGCCCGCGCCATGCGCGTATGATCATGCGCCAGATTCCTTACTCCTCACGCCCGGCCGATGCCGATGAGCACACCCGGACTCGTCTCTGTCGTTCGTCGCGATGACTGAGCCATTCGCACCACGGCACGCCGGCATGGAGGCTTCCGCTATTGGTCGGATCGGCCGCCGTCCGTCATCCGGACCGTGCCTTCGAAACTCGAGAACAGTTTCAATCGCTCCGCGGCCACGGCTTTTTCAGCTGCGGCAAGAGCCTTGGACAGGCTATGAGCATCCGCGGCTGGCACGCCGGCTTGCTGTAGCGCTTTTGCGCTCCTTATGCCGTCGCCGCTGCAAAGAACCAGCTCCCATATGTTGCGGCTTCGTCTGAGCAGGGCACGCCCGCCCGTCGCGGCCTGGCTCCAGTCAACAAGGGCGTGATCTCTGGCGATCACAATTGGCCCGACGACGAGCCGGGAGTCCGGCTTGTCAAATGTCCTCATGAGAAGATCGCGCACGACGTCTTCGTCTCCGTCGGCGCGGGCCTGCAGGATCAGAGTCAGGACAACAAGCAAAGCCGCCAATACTCTTGCCATGGTCGCCCTCAAAATCCATAGCGGCCACGGAGGTAGCCCGATCGCACGTGTCATTGCATCATCTCGCCGCGCACCGGGTCATTGACGCCAGAATGGCTTCGCGCCCTCGTAACGGGCGTCGTAGCGCGTAAGACCGATGTCGCGCAGCTCCAGGTCAGTCATCAGGGAGAGTTGATTCCGACCTTGCGCTCGGGATCGCCAAGTCCTAGCGCGCGCGGCGAACCAGCGTAACGCGCGGCGCAAGGAGTTGCTTGCCGCCGGCGCCGCGCCGGTATCCTCGGCGATCCTGATCAATCGTTCTGCGGCGCTCATTAGGTCCCAAATGCGTACAGTGCTGCGATGTCAGGGATGCTCCGCCCTTCAATCACAACGATGACGGCTTCGACGATGAGCACTGCCACAAAGAGGGTAGTCGCGAGCAGAAAGGCATTCTCGGGGCCGCGACCTGAAACGCTGCCGGGAGACTGTGGCCGCGCTCGCGCTGAGTTAACCGAATAACAGCTCATTTCATCCTCCTGCCAGAAAGCATCTGTGGCGGAGAAGTAGCGCGTTTGGCTCGCAGAATAATCCGGCCTATAGTAATTTGATATATTACCGACCGTGATAGGTGCCCCATGCAGGATCTGCGGACTTTGGCGATCTTCGTTAAGGTGGCCGAGCGGCTGAGCTTCGTTCGCGCGGCTGCCGATCTCGGCATTACGCAATCCGGCGTCAGCAACGCCATCAGCCGTCTGGAGGAGCAGATCGGCACGCGGCTCTTGGCTCGGACCACCCGCCGGGTCACCTTGACCGAGCATGGAGCCGCTTATTTCGAGCGCTGCCGTCACGCTCTGACGGAAATCGAGGAGGCCGAGGCGGTGCTCAAGGCGGCCCAGCTCAAGCCCTCGGGAAATCTCCGCATCGACATGCCGGTGTCGTTCGGCCGGCTCAAAGTGCTCCCGTTGCTCGGCCGGTTTCAGGCGCAATATCCGGATATCAAGCTGCGCGTCACTCTCAACAACCGTTACATTGACCTGATCGAAGACGGTGTTGACGTCAGCGTGCGGCTCGGCCGGTTGCAGGACTCGAGCCTCGTCGCCCGCCGGCTCACCGGCGCGCAGTACAGTGTCGTTGGTTCGCCACGCTACTTCGCCAAATTCGGCCGACCGAAGCGGCTGGACGATCTTGCCACACACAATTGTTTGGCCTTCACCTTCCAGGACACGCGTCTCGCGCGGGAGTGGCGCTTCGTCCAGTCCGGGGCCGAAAAGACGCTCACACCCGCCGGTAACATGAGTTTCAGCGACGGCGCGGCCGTGTGCGATGCTGCCCGCGCGGGTTATGGCCTCGCCCAGCTGCAGGACTATTTTACGGACTCCGCGATCGCGAAAGGCACGCTGGTTTCCGTCCTCGACAAATTCAAGCCGAGTGCCGAGCCGATCTGGCTCGTTTACCCGCAGACTCGCCATCTCATGCCCAAGGTGCGTGCTTTCGTCGACTTCATGGCGGCTCAATTCCGCTCGCTGCAATCGCAGGCTGGGCGGGACTGAGACCTCGTTCGCGCTGATACGACCGAAGTCACCTCTTGGTCCGCGTCGCGAGGTCATTGACTGATCGAGCATGCCGGGAGCGCACTTCTCGCACAAACGATATCGGCTTCACTTCGGATGAAATCCGTTCAACCGTTGAGAACTGTTTGTCCGGTTAGTCGATTGTAGCCATCGCGTCATTACGCATCGCCAGGCAGGCGAATTTTCGTAGGAACGAGCCCTCGGTTGGGGTGAGAGCGGCGAGCGTAGGTTGCGAGCTCCTCGACAAAGCGCTGGACAAATACCGGCTGAAATCGATGGGGATCCCAAGCTACGGCAGCCCACGCGCCGAGGACTTTCTCGCGTTGAACGAGAACTGCGGTGCGCAGACCGCGCGGATCAAACGGTGTGTGGGAGGGAACGATCGCGACGCCGTAGCCAACGCGGGCCAACGCGATGAGCGCGTGAGGAGCCGCGCTCTCGAGAGCGATATTGGGGCGGAGATGGGCGCGCCGAGACGCCGTATCGAACCACTGCCGGGTCAGGAAGTTCGGGCGGAGCAAGAGTAGCCGCTCGCGCATCAAGTCGGCGACTTCGATGGTTGCGCGCCGCGCCCGGTGGCGGTCAGAGGCCATGACGGCGAGAGCACACACCGGAAAGAGCAAGCGGCTCCCGAGCCCCTCATGTCCAGGGAACGACACGGCAAGGGTCAGCTCTCCTCGCTCCACTCCCGCCCACAATCGACTCGGGCTGTCCTCAACGAGGTGGACTTCGATACCGGGATGGCGACGCTGGTGGTGAACCAGGAAGGGTGGCAGCAGAGCTTCCAAGGTCAGCGGCGCAACGCCAAGACGGATGATCCCTTGGTTGCCGCCGCGGAGCGCAGCGGCACGCTCGCCAAGCGCCGCGGCGTCGGCAAGGAGCTGACGGCCACGAACGAGGAGGTCTTCACCCTCCCCGGTCAGGACCAGTCGTCCGTGCGCGCGATCGAACAACGTCACACCGAGCTCGACCTCGAGATCGCGAATCTGCCTGGAGAGCGCGGGCTGACTGATATTGAGTCGCCTTGCAGCACGCGAGACGCCGCGAGCGTCGGCGACGGCGACGAAGTAGCGAAGGTGCCTCAGTTCCATGGCGGATGACCTGTCCTCGTCATAGCTTCTGAGTATGCAAGTATATGCTTTCTATGCATTTGACGCATAGGTTGGGCCGCTCCTATCCTCACCGTGATTGATAGCGGTGTGGACTGTGAGAGCAAAAGGGATCCAGAGCCGAGAAGCGGTCGGGTTTGTTGTCGCGCTGAGCTTCACGTGTCTCGCGGCGACGCGAGACGTCTATCTCGGAGGGCTTTTCCAGCGGATAAGCCCGTCCGCCGTCGCGCTGGTCGCGTTTGGGGCCTGCACCGTCATCCTCCTGCCGGTCGCTCTCGCGAGCTACGATGACGCTTTCGGTATCTTGCGGCGCCAGGCGAACGCGCTCTTCTGGGTGAATGTGACGTCGGCGGTCGGGTGGCTTTCATTTCTGGGATCGCTCCGACTGATCGAGCCCTGCTTGGTTCAGATCCTTTATTTCGGCGTCGGCCCGCTCTCGGTCGTATGGATCGATCGTCACGTCTTTCGCACGATGGCTCCTGTAGCGCTCACCCGCGTTGAGCGCCCAATCTTCATTGGCCTGCTCGTCTCGCTCGTCTTCACGGGCGTTGTTGCGGTGAAGGGCCTGTCCGGAATGGGCACGCAACCGGTCGACAGGAGCATGCTTGGTGTGATCCTGGCGATCGCAGGGGGCGTCGCCATGTCGGTGAGCACCATGCAGTGTCGGAAGTTGAACGATTCCGGTGTCAGGCCGGCAGTGTTGTTTGCGCTGCGGTATCCGCTGACGATGCTCGCAGCAGGCATCCTCGCATTCCTATCGCCCGCCGGGATGTCAGGTGCACCCCCTTGGGTCAGCGCCGTCATGGCGATCGCGGTCCTGCTCATCCTCGTCACGAGCTACATCAACCAGGTAGCCATCTCGCTCGCATCGCCTCTCACGGTGCGCGTGGTGATGGCAAGTGCTCCCGTGATCATCTTCCTGCTCCAGACGATCGAAGGACGCCTGTCGCCGTCGGCGTATTCGCTTGCCGCCGCGATGCTCTACGGCGTGTTCGCAATTCTGGCTGGTCTTGCCCGCCAGCGGGCCATCTTGACGACGAAGACTGGCGCCATGAAGCAAGACCTTGACCCGTCATCGCCCGGACGACCATTGAGCGCCGATCACGATCGGGGTGACAATCAGTCGGAACGATTTGACCTCATCTCCGTGTCGGACACGGATCGCGGCAAGGACGCTGCAAGAATCCCCGGCCGCAGTGGCCGCGGGACAACTATCCCGCTGTGAATTGGAATCCCCATGGCACCTTCTGCCGAGATTAAAGTGCTCTCGTCCTTGGCGACCCGCGAAGCCTTTTTGGAGCTTATCCCTCAGTTTGAGCGCGCAGACGGCCGGAGAGTCGTGACCATTTGGGCGGGAACCGTGGACATCATCAAACGGATATCAGCCGGTGAGAGTTACGACTTGATCATTGGCTCAAAGAACATGATCGATGACTTGATCGAGACCGGTAGGATCGAGAACGGTAGCCGAGTCGACATCGCGGGTAGTGGCATTGGGATCGCCATACGACGCGGCACGCGGCGACCGGATATCAGCTCAGCCGAGGCGGTCAGACA
>Ga0187784_10001857_pt1 | contig 16859 bp, 17 predicted proteins | sample 1015_SJ02_MP15_2_FD_132964 | JGI IMG/M metagenome (GOLD analysis project Ga0187784, IMG submission 132964) | Tropical peat soil microbial communities from peatlands in Department of Meta, Colombia - 1015_SJ02_MP15_20_MG | ecosystem: Environmental > Terrestrial > Soil > Wetlands > Peat | place...
TACCCCTCGTTATTCTTCAGGGTCCTGCAAAGCTCGAATCCATCCATCCTGGGCATCTCAACATCACTGACAATAAGGTCGTATTGGTTGTTTACCATTCTATTCAGTGCGTCCAAGCCGTCCACCGCTGTATCCACGAGGTATCCGTGGGTCTCCAATATACTCTTCTCAAGCTCCCTGGTCGAGAAAGCGTCTTCCACGACCAAAATCCTTTTCTCTTTGTACTTCCCTTTGGGAGCGCTTTTCTGCCCACTGACATGCGCAAGGCCCCGAGCGCTGTGGGCCACCAGGTCTGTTGTATCCAGGACGACCACGACCTCACCGGTTGGCATGATGATGGCGCCGGTTACATTCTTCACCTTCCCCAAATGCTTCCCTAAACTCTTGATAAATGCTTCTCCTTCTCCGGCAATCCCATCAACGATGAAACCGACTCGGCTGTCGAGGGAGGTTGCCATCACCACCAGCATTTCTTTCTTCGCCTCTCCCTTATCATCCCCTGCGGGCGGAAGTCCGAGCACTTCATTCAATCTTACCAAAGGTACAATATGCTCACGGAACGGAATTGCCATCCTTCCTCCAGTGACAGAGACATCCTTCCTGCTCACCTTGACACTCTCTGTAACGGAGAACATGGGGAGGGCAAAAAGCATGTTCTGCACCTTTACCAAGAGCACTTGAATAATGGCAATGGTTAACGGCAAGACCAGTGTAAATTTTGCCCCTCTATTTTTTTCAGTTTCTAAGATCACTCGGCCTTTTAGATTTGTGATGTCCCGCCGGACGATATCCAGCCCCATTCCCCTTCCGGAAACTTCCGTGACGACAGGACTCGTGGAATAGCCGTTCATGAAAACGATGTTCATCACCTCTTTATCCGACATGCCTTCCAGGTTATGACTGGATAGAAGCCCTTTCTTCAGGGCTGTTTCTCTTATTTGGATAATATCCATACCCCTTCCGTCATCCACTACAGTGATCACCACGTTATCGCCTTCGTGAGAGGCGGAAACCTTTATCGTTCCATCCCTTGGTTTACCGAGGGCTGCCCTCACCTCAGGCTCTTCAATCCCATGATCGATGCAGTTGCGAAGGATATGGATGAGAGAGATCTTTATCCCTTCCAGAACCTTCTTATCAAGTTCGTTTTCTTCTCCGGAAATCATTAAGTTGACCTGTTTCCCTTGTTGGGATGCGATATCCCTTACCATACGGGGGAACCCCTCAAAAATAGTGGACAAAGGAAGCATTTTTATCTCTTTGATCTTAGCCTGCAATTCATCGATCACTGGGTCGAGGTGAAACGCTTCCGTGGAGACGTGATCGTATAATTCCAGGGTCCGTTCCCTCAGTCGCTGCATCTGCGTCTCGCATTGGCTGAGCCACTTTGTCACTTCCGCATTTTGGGAGGGGAATCCCTTCTTAATGGCTTCGCTTAAACTCGAAACACTTTTCTGCGCCTCCCTGCTGAGCTTGAAAAGCCTTTTTGCCTGGGCGCTCATCGCGGAAGCCTTCATATTGTTGATGACGACCTCCCCGACCAAATAGAGGAGTTTGTCCACCCTGCTCATCGGAACACGGATGTATTCCTCCGTTGGTCCGGACGGGTGAGGGGAGACGCTTTCGCTCGTGCGGTCCATGATTTTATCCGGTGCCTTTTTGACCTCCTGATCCTTCTGTTGGTCCTGTGGGTCGCCTTTCTCTTTTTCGTCTTTTGCCTGAATTTCGGCAACCTCCTTTTCCCTCTTCGACCCTCTCTCTTTTTTCTTCCGTGTTCGGATTGGCTGGGCCGCAGAGATGCACTCTTCCAGGTCCCTGCAAATATCCGAGGCATCGACATCGACCTCGGCGTCCATCTTCTTCTCTTGCGCGATCTTTTCTAAGATGGCGCGGATCGCATCCAATCCTTTGAATATTCCCTCCGCCATCGAGGAATTGAAAAAGGCCCTTTTCCCAGCGACCTCTTCAAAGATGTCTTCTATCCTATGGGCGATATCCTGAATTTCGTAAAATCCGAACACTCGGGCTGCCCCTTTCAAGGTATGCACTTCTCTGTTTAAGCCGCTTGCCAGGTCGACGTTGTCAGGCTGCTTCTCCAACTCGACGAGTCCGTTCTCCAGTTTGGTCAAATGGTCCTCGGTTTCGGCCTTGAAAATCGCGATGAGATCTTTCATCTCAGGCATACTTCAAATCCTTCGGTTTCCCCGTTTCTTTCGCCTCTGATTTAACGTCCGCTATCGCGCGCTTAAGCTCCTCCGAGAGGGTATTGAGCTGTGCTGCGGAGGCCGCTGCTTGTCTGGTTGAAGAGACAAACTGTTTGGTTACAGAATCTATTTCCCTCATGGCCTGCACCACCTGCTCCGACGCAAATTTTTGCTGTTGTGTCGCGATGGAAATCTCCTTCGCGGATTTTGCCGTCTCTTCGATCATCTCCAGACCTTTTTTTACCCAGTTGGTGGAGCCTTCAATACTCATGATTGTGGCGTTTGTCTCCCCTTGGATTTCATTTATAATCTGACGGATTTCTTCAGTCGATTCCGAGGACCGTTCGGCAAGTTTCCTCACCTCTTGGGCAACCACGGCAAAGCCTCTTCCTACCTCTCCCGCTCGGGCTGCCTCGATGGCCGCGTTTAAGGCCAGGAGATTCGTCTGGTCGGCGATATCGTCTATGAGTTTTGTGATATTGCCGATGGATTGAGACTTCTCGCCTAAGGCGAGAATCTTTCTCGCCGTATCATTGACCTTCGTATTGATCTCCTGCATCCCTGCCAAGGTGTCCCCAGCTAACCGGGCGACGGTTTCAGCGTTCTTGGCGATGCGGGTGGCCGTGGTGTTCAGTTCCTCAATGGTGGTGGTCACCTCGCTGACCCCGGAGGACTGTTCCGCTGCCCCGGTCGCTTGCTCTTCGGAGGCAGCACGAATCTGAGACGAAGCTGTGCTGATTTGGAGGCCTGCGTTGTTAATGTGGCTGACCATCCGCTTCAGCGCCTCTTCTGCCTGCTTGCGATCCGTGATGTCCTTGATCGTCCCCTTGTAGCCGATAATATTTCCCTCAGGATCCCTCCTCGTGGTCACCGATAGCAAAGCATAGATTTTGGACCCATCCTTCCTTCTTAGCTCTAACTCCAAATCCTTCACATAGCTCTGTCTTGCCATGATCTCCTGAAACTTGCTTCGATCTTCGGGGTTGAAATAGGTTTGGGCCACCTTGATTTTCGCGAGCTCTTCTTTATTGTCATAGCCGAAAAGCTGAACCAGGGCTTCATTCAGGTCGACAAAATTCCCATCCGTCGTAGTGATGAATAGCGGCTCTTTGGACTCATCAAACAATGTACGAAACTTAACCTCCGATTCGTGAAGCGCCTGCTCTGCCAGTTTGTGCTCGGAGATGTCCCGTATCATCCCTCTAAACCCGATCGGTTTCCCTGACGAATCTTTCTTTAATGTTATAGAGGCCGCAACGTATCCTTTGGTCCCGTCTTTTCTTATAATCTCATAATCGCAATCTCCACCAGCCTCTCCTGTTCTGTAGACTTGATTAAAGGCTTCAAACAATTTTTTTCCGTTCTCTTGATCCGTATACTGCCGGTTATTCATACCCATCAATTCCTCTTTCGGGTACCCAAATATTTGGCCCATTGAGTCGTTGAGAAAGGTGAAGTTACCGGCAAGGTCCACTTCGTAAATACCCTCATCGATGCTTTCAAGAATGTTACGATATTTCTCCTCACTTTGGCGAAGCGCCTCCTCTGCCTGCTTGCGATCCGTGATGTCCTCATAGGTCACCAACCGAGTTTCATCGGTCAGAGCAACTTGTTTCAAAAGGATCTCCTTCAAGGAGCCGTCCTTACAGGTTACTGTGAAAACCCGGGGAGGGGCTTTATACGCCTTCGCCGCACCTGAGTCTTCTTTCCAGCAAGCCAAAACCTTCTGCCGATATTCCGGATCGGGGTGCGCCTTCTCGAACCAATTCTTGCCCGTAGAAATATCTTCCAAGGTATATCCGAATATCTCTGTGAACTTGGGATTGACATACTCATACCCACCCGCATTATTAACAGTACTCAATCCGATGGGAGCATGGGCAACCAGGCTTGTAAATTTTTCCTCCGACTCCCGCAACGCCCATCTCGCGAGAAGATAAATCGCGATCCAGGCTAAGCCAGTGATAACAACAACAGAGATGAGCATCTTGTTTCTCAAACTATTGATGGGGGTGAAGAGGCTTTTTGAATCTGCCAGGACGAGGAGTGTCCAGGCAAAGGGTTTAAGGCTCTGGAGATCCTGAACCCTGTGAAAAGCCACGGATTTCATGACATTCTTTGCTTTGATTTCGCCCGATCCTCTTATTCCGTCCCCAAATGGAATGCCAGAAGAGGTGATCGTCAGTACTTCTTGGAGCTTCTTACCCAGAAAAGAGGGATCCTGATGAGCGATGATGGTGTTTCCGTCACCTCCCAATAACATACCCATCCTATCGCCGCCCCCCCTGACTTGCTTGCCCGTAGCAAATTCTTGAATCATTGCCCAATTGATGAACAAAGTTACGATTCCCATTGGTTTTCTTTTCTCATTCTTAACCAACGAGCTGAAGCTGACAGCATAATCTCCTATTAACCCGGAATATCTCAAATCCTGTAAACGAACCGGTTCTCCCTCCTTGCCCGCTTGAAAATATTTTTGGTCAAATTCTTTTTGTTTCACCTCTCTCCGTGCGGCAGCGAGTTCAGGATGACTGGAGGCGATCAATTTGCCTTCAGCATCGAAGAGAACGACCGCCCTGTAAAGTTTGTTATTCGCGGTTAGATTGCCGAAAAATCTGCTGGTCCTCTCCGAAAACCCCTGAGTGAACGCCTCCTTGACGACGCCAAGTTCGGCCCATTGCTGCACATCACGATACGATGCATGCATCGCCTGGCCTATCCGATTGGCCGCAGTATGGGCCTCATCTTCTAACCCGGACAAAATCTGTTTCTTCACGGCCGCCTTGCTGGCGCCGTAATTTATGGCACTCATCCCGACCAAAAACAGCAAGGTGAGGATGAGGAAACAAAGGATTAATTTGTTTCTCAATTTAGAAAATGGTCCTAATTTAAGCATTTCCAGCCTCCTTTCAACTCCTCAACGCAATCTATGCGAGTTGTCGGTGTCTATCCCTTCTTTTCCAATATCTTCTCTACGCTTATGAGAGCAATTAATTTATTGTCTACCTCACACTGCCCCTCAATGGTCCCGGCTCCTTCTGCGGGCAGGGTGACGAGTGGAGGTTCAATCTTGCTTACCGGTACTTCGATCGATTCGACGACTTCGTCCACCAAGAGCCCTGTCTCCAGCATCCCTGATTCAACGGCGATAATCCTTGTCTTGTCGGTCGGTTCTCCATGAGGCAGACCCATCATTGTCCTTAAATCCGTGACAGAAAGAATCTTGCCTCTTAAGTTTATAATTCCCGCAATGTATTCCGGACTCGACGGCAGATACGTGATCTTGCCCACTCTTGTGACTTCTCTAACACTTGTAATCTCTACTCCATACCATTCTCGAGATAGGCGAAATACGATGATCTGCCGGGTTTGCTCTTTCAGCTCTTCTCTTTCATACAGGTCTTCCTTCGGATAAGCCTTCCCTTCTACGGTTTCTGCTATTTCATCCATTCTCTCCGATGGCAATTCTTTTTCCGTCGCCTTAAGCATTTTGTAAATCCGATCTGCAAGCGCCATCGCTTACGGATTATGTGCTTTCAAGAACCCCGTTATCTTCTCAATGAACTTTTTTCCCTCAAAGGGTAATCCGACATAACCGTTAGCACCTGCTTCCTTTGTGATTTGGCGCAGCTTGTCCTCGTCTTTCGCAGACATGAATACGATGGGGGTATTCTTGGTGTTATCTTGTTTTCGAAGCACCTGACATACCTGGCTTCCATTCATTCCAGGGAGGTTGTAATCTAATAAGATAAGCTGGTATTGAGACGCTTTTGCTTTCTCAACACCCTCTTCGCCCGTCTCAACGGTCTCCACGGAAAAACCTCCCGACTCAAGCCTGAACTTCAGCATGGCGTTTACTGAAGGGCTATCTTGAATAATCAGAATCCTATCCATTCGTTGGACCCTCCGTCTGTCCGTTGGATTATTCTATTTCCCCATTTATTAACGGCAACTTGCAAGTTTCATTCCAGGCCTCTATCCCTTGATCGATGTTTACTCCATTTGCCCACATCAGCCAGGAACCTGCTTGCAAATTCCTCAGTTAAAACCCTATCCTTCATCATTTTCTCGGGAGCAGACCCCACCATTTGCTTCAGAATGAATGCGGGGTTATGGAAAACTTGGAGATGACAAAGGAGCCCGAAAGTGACGAAAAGTGTCAACGGAGGACGGATTCTTTTCGATTCTTGCAGTCTTCCTGATAGGTTGCCAGCTGGTCCGAAACAGTGCCAGTGCCTCTTCGGGTATGGTGACCTAGACCCCGATTCCACATAGAAACAGTTCCGGCTTTACAGAAATTTCTTTTCGACGATGCTCAAAGAACATTTTTTTTGCCTGATGGATTTCACCGGTAGGTTTCTGACCAACTATAAGGCTGCTTCTTCCCCGCTTGCGTAATTTCGAACAATCTCCTCATTAAGTGTGTTCTCGGACTTGGCCCTGAAATCCCGCTGATAGGACAATCCGGGTGGGGAAAGGGTCCCTTCTTTTCATGAATGACGGGTGTGCCCTTTATTCTTTTTGAAATTTTCCAAATTTTTGTTTAGAATCATTTTAGTTGTTTTGATTTTTCTCCCAATGGAGGAGTGGGGTGAAGTCTCTCAAGTCTTCACTTACCTTCAAGTCTTTCCGAGACCTAAAGGATTTATCCAAAGCCAAGCCTTTTCCTTTCCCTGATCGCCGTCCGACTCCTCTGACGGATTACGCAGAAAAACTGCATCCTGAATTGGAGGAAGAACTTTTCAAGAAGGCCATGGAAGGTGTGGCGCCTATTTCGAGGGACAAATGTGTCGAAAGAATTTTTCAAACCTGGGACCCGGAAGGCGCCGGCCATCGGGAGGATGCTGAGACATTAGAAAAGCTTGCAGATCTTGTAAAGTATGGGAGGGGTTTTAACGTTGCGGATACACCCGAGTACATCGAAGGGACAGGGTATCATGTCCATCCGGCCGTGGCGAAGCGTCTGCACCGAGGGGATTATTCGATTCAAGCATTCGTGGATCTTCACGGACTCCTTGTAAAGGATGCAAAAGAAGTTTTTGAGAAATTCCTAAAATGCGCGATGACGACTGGAAAGACAGGGGTCTTAGTCATCCATGGCCGTGGTCTTTCTTCGGCTTCCGAGCCCGTCCTGAAGAAAAAAGTCGTAGAATGGCTTACCCATGGTTCATGGAGAAAATGGATCGCAGCCTATTCAAGCGCCAGGATCTGCGACGGCGGTGCGGGGGCGACCTATGTGCTGCTCAGGCCTCGTCCTGTTTCAAAAAGATTGAGGAAAGAGGGAGTGGGGCTGAAAAAGCCATGAAGTGCAGAAATCACCCTGACCAGGAGGCGATTGGAGCCTGTCAGAAACATGAAACTGGATTCTGCCAGGAGTGCTGCGAGTGTCTCAACATCGACGAATGTTGTGAATGCGTCGATCCAAAATTCTACTGTAAATTCAGAACCCAATGCATTATCTGGGAGATGTCAAGGGACCGACGGAAAAGAGAAGTCGATAGGGAGACGCGGTGAGTCAGTGGAAAAAATTCGTTTTAAGGCTTTTTCAAAAAAAGAGAAGTCAGTTGTTCCAGGTGCCTCTTTTCTTCCTCGGATAGTTTTTCGAAGACCTGTTTTGAACTGCGGCCTTCCACTTTCCGCCCCATCTTGAGATAGAGATCGTAAGAGTTCGTTTCCAACGATATGGATAGCTCAAGAATCTCTTTCAAGTTTTTTCCCTTCGACCATTTCAATGCCTCACTGATGAGCATCCCACCTTCCATTACGTCCCCGGCTGCTTCCCTGGACATCATCGTATCCGGAAATTCGGATGGAGGAGGCTTCCCAGAAAGCTCTTCATACATTTTCCATAGAACGATTTTGTGGTTCTCCTCCGATTTCTTAAGACTTTGAAAGACTCCCTTTGCCTCTTGTTCCTCAATCATTTTGGCAAGTGATTCGTAGAATTTGCAGGAGCCGTCTTCGAGCAGCCACGCCAGGGTGGTCATCTCCTCGGGCCGGGTGGCCGGAGAAAAATAGGCCATACCAGCCCCCGGAATTCCTTCTGCGACAAAACCTTCCCAGGCTCTGATACCGCCTTGCATGCTATGAACCTCTTTGAATCCGGCCCCTGTCAGAATTGAAGCAGCTGCACGGCTGCGCATGCCCGCTGCTCAATAGACGATTGTAGGTTTATTTGAATCAAGCTCAGCAAGTCGATTCGGTATTTCTCCGACCGGAATCAGTTGCGCCCCGGGAAGATGCCCCTGTTCATATTCATCGGGCTGCCTCACATCGACGAGATTGTATTCGTCGGGGTTTTCTTGCTTTAAAAACTGCCGAGTCTTTTCAGCCGACCAGATAGATACAGGTTTGAAATAGTCGAGAATACTCATTGTTTTACCTCACGACGTCGATAAAATTATTATACGCGGCAATAGGGAAGCCACCGGCTTTCTTTCATTAAAAGGCGGGTTGTATTGTCGCCTCGTTGAGAAGGACGCCCGTGATTGACGGGGGAGGGGATTTCCCCTTTTTGAAAAACGTCATATTCAGGATCCCAGGGAAAAATGATAAGGATGGTATCCGATATCCTCGTGAGGATGGGGAGGATGGGTCGAATATCATCTCTCTTCAAGGAGTGGAATATATCCTCAATGGTTTTAAATGTTGAAAGATCTTCCAGAGTCTTTAGGGTAGGGGGGCTCAAGATGACATCTCCCTTCAGATTCTCCTCAAGGGCTTTCTTCGGGGTGATCCATATTCCAGCCGTCGTCTCCTTTTGATCGTGACTTGCTTCCTGGCCCAAGGGATAGCGTGTCAAAAAGAAACGGGTATCGAATCTTTCAGGTCGTGCCTCAGGCGTGATCCAATGGGCATAATAGTGGAGCTCGTCCAGAGCAAACAGAAGGTTTTCCTTTTGTGCCATTTCACAGATATTGCTTTTGCCCTCCTGGAGCAATTTTCGATATTGCAAAAACTTTTCCCGATCATCCCGATTTCTTGGCTGAAAAAGATTCCCCCTCTGATCATAGGCGAGAAGCACCCCGGCTTCTTCAAAGAGTTCCCGGATCGCCGCGATCCAATGGGCGAAGCTCTCCTCCGGAGAGAGAGGTCTTCCGAGAATCTTTTGTGCCTCTTCAAATGTCATTCCTCTCGACACGGAACATATTTCTAAGGATCCGTCGTCTCGATCAACTCTTCCCCCTGGATAGACAAAATTACCTCCCATGAAACTGCTTTTTTCATGTCGTTTGAGGAGAAATACGTCAAACCCCTGAGGTTCGTTTTCCCTCAGAAGAATGACCGTTGCTGCCTTCTTTGGAGTGGCTGCCATTATTCAATCCATCGTACGAATTTTTCAAGCCGATCTCTTTCAGATTTGAATCGGTTGATGGGGATATTCCAGTCGGGGTACCCTACGGCCACGCCAATTACCACATTCTTATTTTCTGGTATATTGAGCAAGTCTTTGATCTCGTCTTCGTAGGCGATGATTAAGCCAATAGGACAGGTTCCCAATCCGGATTCATGGGCGGCAAGAACTAAGTATCCCAGGGCGATTCCGATATCTACCGTACGCGCGTCAGGAAAGGAGTCATCCAGGCAGAGGAGAATAGCCGCAGGAGCTCCGTAAAAATTACAACTTCCTTCGTTGATATATTGGTCGGGATCGACTCCCGTCTCTTTAAAAAATGGTTGCATCAAAGCGAGGGTCTTGGCTCCCCTCTTACCGTATGTTTTGGGCAAGGGCTTGACGTTTCCGGGACTGCAGGGAATCTGTTTTTCTTGATATGCCTTGATCAGCCTGCGACTCAACCTCGCCTTTTCTTCTCCGGTCACGACAATAAACTCCCAGGGCTGTAGGTTAATAGCAGAGGGAGCCTGGACTGTTAACCTTAGAATTTCCTCGATCCTCTCCTTCGGAACCGGCTCCGGCCTAAACGCCCTGATGCTCTTTCTCCCATTCATTGCTTTAATTAAGTCCATGACGGATCCCCTCTTCGGTAATGGATTTCAGCAGGAATAGATCAAAGGTAACGTATGGATATCAGAAGTGTCAAGCTGGATCAATTGAGGTTCCCCGCCCTAAAGGTGGGCCTTATCAGTGAGGTGGTTTCCGTTTATATTATGCCCCTCGACCCCACGTTAAAGGGCGAGAGTTGCCCGTCACCTACCGGTCAACCTTGACATTATAAGCGATCATCAGTATTTTGAATGAAAGTATCAGGCATATACCGAATTCAACATCAAAAGAGGGGAGAACATCAGGATGATCCGAGGAAAAATTTGGTTTCGATGTGCTGCCATGCACGACCCGGTTGCTCCGATCGTTGTCCAGCCGGGTGTGATCGGATGGGAGGCAAAAGGGAGGAAGGTTGAATTAATGATTGAAAGGGCCTTTAATGGCGAGGAGCTAGTCCGCCGGATGAAAGGATGGATAACTATCGATCCCAAGAAGGCGATAGAGGTCGTTGAGCGATACGGAAGGTTGAAAGTCTTAGACGATCGGGAGCTGGTTGTTGAATTGGAGAGGATGGAAGATTTTCAGAATCTCCAGAAGGCTCTTTTTGATGCATTTGGTAACGAGATGGAAGCCGAATTGATTCTTAAAAAATAGTCTTTCCTCACTTTTTCTGCGGACACAAACTCCAGGCCGTTCCATCCACCACCACCTCGCCCTTTTGATTCGTACAGGTGGTTTTGAACTTGACTCGATTTTTTTCCGGGGTCAGCTCAACCACTTCCACCTTTGCGGTAATGATATCTCCGATCCTCACCGGAACGAGAAACTTGGCCTCTTGAGATAGGAGGATACCGCCGGGTCCGGGAACGAGATTTCCCAACACACTGGAAATATACCCAATCGAGAGGACACCGTGGGCGATCCTTCCTTTAAAGTATGTTTTTTCCGCATAAGTTTGGTCGAGATGAATGGGATTAAAATCGCCTGTTGCCTTAGCGAAATCATTGATTACCGTTTCTGTAACGGTGTTCGAGATCTGGGCAGAATCTCCAATTTTAATTTCGTCAATCAATTTTCCTCGGGTCATTAAGATGGTACCTCCAGAAATTCAAGTATAGCCTGGTCACGACTCTTGTTAGGCTGAAATAGAATGGAGTAATGATTGGCTCCTTCCACATCCACTCTTTTAGCATTTGGTATCTCACGAACCATCCGGTCTACCACGTCGTCGGGGAGCAAGAGATCATCCTCAGCCAACATCCCTTTCGTGGCCCGCAAAATCAAAGTTGGGGCCTTAACCCTCTCATAGAATTGCGTTGAATCCACTTTCCCTAAGTTTTTGGCTTCCTCCTCAATATGCATTGGATGAACGCGAGAGCGTACGCCACCCTTTACCTTTTCCACCTCATAGCGGAAATAGCGCTCCATATAAGAATTCCACGGTTGGAGATAGGGGGCCTGCTTCATCTGAGAGAGATAGATCTTCACGGAAGGAAAGACCTTTCCCAAACGGTCCAGAGAGGGCTTGATCCCAGCAAAGACCTTAACCATTTGAGCCTCTGACAGTTTCCCTCCTCCGTCGACTAAGATCAATTCGCCGACTTTTCCAGGATACCGGGCTGCAAAGACGAGCGAAATGAAGGCTCCAAGGGAATGGCCCATCAGCACGGGCCGCTCCAAGCCCTGATCGTTCATCAGGGCCAATATATCCTTACAATGGTGCTGTATTGAATATCCTGTATGCGGTTTGTCTGAGAGCCCTCTGCCCCGAAGGTCCATAGCGATCACCCTGTGAGGCGGGGCGAGAGCAGAGGCCAGACAATCCCAGAAGCGACAGTTAGCCGTAATGCCATGAACACAAAGAATCTGTTTTCCCTTTCCTTTCCAGACTGCCAGTTGGATTTTAATGCCATCTCCTTTGGCTTTTATCATTTTTGGTTCGGACATAGCGCATCTCCTTTCCTTAATTAATCAACTCCACCTTACAATCCCAGATAGGACCTCCGGATATGATCATTCCCCGCCAGGTCATGAGCGTTTTGTTCCATGACGAGCCGTCCGTTTTCGATGACGTAGCCCCGGTCGATGGCCTTCAAGCACTGACGCACGTTTTGCTCGGCAATGAGAAGGGAAACTTTCGCTTTGATTTCCTTGAGACGGCGGAAGAGATCGGATACAAGCGACGGCTGCAGTCCGCAAGACGGCTCGTCTAAGATCAGCATCTTCGGGTCGGCCATGAGAGCCCGTCCGATGGCCAACATCCTTTGCCCTCCTCCGCTCAGCGTCCCGGCAGGCTGTTTTATCCTTTCCCTGAGCGCAGGAAAGATCCCAAAGACAAAGTCGAGATTCTCCTGGATCCTCGCTTTGGCTCCTGGAATGTAGGCCGCGCCGGCTCGCAGGTTCTCGACGACCGTCATTAATGGAAAGAGCTCCCTTTCCTGGGGGACCACGGAGATCCCCCGGCGAATTCTCTGGTAGGTTTCCAGAGAGCGAAGTGATCCTCCGTCAAACTGAATCTCTCCGCTGGCCGGTCTCACAAGGCCCAGAACTACATTGATTAGTGTTGTCTTTCCTGCCCCGTTCGGCCCGAATAGCCCAACAGATTCTTTACCTACCTCTAGCGATAAATCCCAGAGGATGTGCAGCTTTCCATAAAAAAGATTGATATTCTTGAGCAAAAGCATCAGTTTTCCTCGCCCAGGTAGGCCGCAACTACCTTGGGATCATTGGAGACTTCTCCATAAGGACCTTCGGCAATGATTTCTCCCCAATCCAAGACGACCACCCGATTGGTTAATTCCCTGATCACCCGCATCACGTGTTCCACAATGCCAATCGTAATCCCGCGACTGCAAATCTTTCTTACTAAATCAATCATCTGCGTGGTCTCGTCACTGTTTAGACCCGCCATCACCTCATCCAGAAAGAGAAGCTTGGGCTGTGTTGCCATAGCATGGGCAATCTCCATCTTTTTGATTTCCAGGGCCGTCATCCGGCTGATATCCCGAGTGATATCAGGGAGCCCCAAAAATTCACACAGTTCCTCGGCTCTCTTTCGGGCCTCTCGTTGCCCCAGGCCCTTTCCGAAGAGAGACCCTACCATGATATTTTCTAGTAAACTGAGGCCCGGAAGGGGCCTCACCAGCTGGAAGGTCCTTCCGATGCCCAGTCTGCACCGCTTGTGGGCGGGCAGTCCGCTTATGTCCTGATCGTTGAAAAAAATCTTTCCCTCGGTGGGAAGATAGATCCCTGCAACGACATTAATAAACGTGGTCTTCCCTGCGCCGTTCGGCCCGATGATCCCCAGTATCTCACCTTGACGGAACTCCATATTGACCCGGTTGAGAGCCATCAAGCCGCCAAAACAGCGGGTCACATTTTCCGTTTTCAAAACGATCATGGGCTACCTCTCAACCGTCGGTCCTTCAATCTCTGTCCGATCGTTCCCAGAATCCCCTGTGGGAAAAACAGAATGGTGATCACGATAATAAGTCCGTAAACCAGAAGATGGCCATAGGGAATCTGCAGCTTCAGGAACTCAGAAATCACCCCCAAGACTACCGCCCCAACGACTGGTCCCCAGGTTGAGTGCATCCCTCCCAAAAGGGCCATAGCAATGGGCAGAAGAGTGAAGTCTACGGAAAAGCTCCCTTCGGGCGATACAAAACCGTAGATGTGGGCATAGGCCCCACCGGTCATGCCCTGAATAGCAGAGGTGATCACAAAAATGAATACCAGATACTTGAACACATCGATCCCGCTCGACTTGGCCACAATCTCGTCATTGCGGATGGACGTAAGGGCAAAGTGAATTCGGGTCCGGCGGAAAAGTTCAGAAGCGATCACGCTTACCACTGCCACGGCGATGGCCAACCAATAGGTCCTGGCAGAATTTCCAGCAAAGATGGCTGACGGAAGAATGGTCCCCTCAGGACCTCCGGTCAAGTCGGGCAAGTTCCTTATAATCACTCGGAATATTTCAGCCAGCGCCAACGTAACGATCGCGAAATACATTCCCCGGAGTTGAAGAACGGCTATCCCAACCAGCCAGGCCAGGATTCCTGCGGCTAAGCCGCCCATGACGATGCAGATTAAAGGATTCATCCCGGTGTTTAAGTTCAGGAGGACGGCTGCATACCCGCCCACTCCAAAAAGGCCGGCTACGCCGAAAGAGATCTGTCCCGACCGGAGCAGCATATCCCAGCTCAAGGCCATGGCAATGTAGATGAGAATAATATCCATTACGTTCAGCAGATAGACCCCGGTATAGAAGGGCAAAGTAAGGAGGATGATTAAAATGGCGACGTAAAGGAGATATTTTGAAATTCTCATTTCACCTGTCTCTGATGGGAACGAACCATAATGACCAGAACGATGAGGGCGAAGAAAAGGATATCTGCCCAACCGGCATATCCTCGGAAGGAGAGGACAAAGTTTTCGGCCAGCCCGAGAATCAAGCTGCACCACAGGATCCCCATGAGGTTTCCGATTCCTGCCATCGCGATGAGGCAGAAGGATTTCATCGTGAAGGGTGCTCCCACAAGGGGAAAGATCGAATGGCGAGTCATGAAAATTGCCCCGATCGCTCCTACCAAGGCGATTGACAGACTGAAGATGAAAAGATAGGTTCGATCGACGTGGATTCCCACCAATTTCGCCCCCCGGGGATTCTGTCCCACCGCCAAGGCAGCCTGGCCCGTGCTGGTGCGTTTCAAAAACAGAAGAAGTCCCGCAAGCACGATGATGGCAGCAGCTATGTAAGCAAACTCATAGGTGCCAAAGGTGAAAGAGCCGATCGTGGCCGAGGCAGAGACATATTTTAAGGGAAGCTTAATGGGGCGAGATGTCCAAAACAGGTTGGCTAATTGCTCGATGACCATGGCCAGACCAAAGGTTAATAGAAGCTGATTCAACTCCGGGGCGTCCAAGACATACTTGATGATGGCCTTGTAGCTGACAATACCAATCAGGAAGAAGGCCAAGAGGGCGGGGAAGATTGCCAGCAGAGGATCCATGCCGGTATAGACGTTGAGGAAGTAGGCAAAGTAGGCACCCAGCATCATGTATTCGCCGTGAGCCAGGTTGATGATACCTACGATTCCCAGGATCAACGCCATGGGAAGGGCGATCACCGCATAAAGACACGCCCTCTGGATACCCTCGACAAGCACATGGGGCTTCCAGAAGCCCAGAATGATCGCGAGAATCACACTGATGATGGCAATCTGGTAGGTCCTCTGTTTCAGCTTACTCAATAGGTTCACGATAGGTCTATGGGTCCAGCACCATGAGAGGTTCGGCACCCTCGAAGGATGAAAATCAATAACCCCCCTCTATTCCCCCCTTAATTTAAGGGGGGATGAGGGGGGGTTAAAGTTACGAGCCCCGTTCGTTTAACGTCAGAAGGTTATGTCAAGTTCTTAACACGAGCAACCTAACCGTTGGACGATATGGGCATCGTTACCGTTGCCGATAGACAAACCCTTATTTTCTAACTTATCTCTTCTCCCAGCCCGGGAAAGGATAAACAAACTGGGACGTCGTGAATTCAAAGGGCCAGATGACCTGCTGCTGTCCTTTACTCCACTGAAGGATCTTCTGCTTGGTGAAACCCTGGTTCTTGATGATATTGCTCGGCTTGATAGTCAAGGTCTCCCCGATGGGAGAAACATACTTCGTTTCTTGAAGCGCCTTGATCAAAGCCGGTTTATCCAAGGTCTTAGCCTTCTTGATGCCGTCGGCTACGAAATAAATATCTGTGTAACCCAGGGGAGCAAAATAGGTGGCGGGTTCCTGCTTATACTCCTTGAGGTATGCATCCCAGAAATGTTTGCTTACCTTGCTTACCTCTTTGATCGAGGGCGCCCACATGCCGTAAAGGGTAACGGCCTCTGCGAGCGGGGATTTACCAAAAGTAGCCGGCCATCCTGGCGGAGACCCTATAAAGATCGGGGGAACGAATCCAATCTCTTTGGCCTGCTCCATGATGGGCAAGGCATCCGCGTCATATCCGGTCCAGAGGAAGACATCCGGTTTGAATTCCATCGCATGCCGGAGTACGGTTCGGTAGTCCCCACCCCCCAAAGCTGCGCTCTTGAAGGATTCTCCCTCAAGCGTTCGTGGTTTTCCTTCGGGATTAAGCCACTCTTTGAACTGGGCTTGGCCAGCTTTGAAGCCAGCGGTGCCGAAGGCACCTTCTTCGTAGGCATTAAACCATTTGTCTATTTTGACTTGTGGACTTTTTTTGTTGATCGCTGTCCAGCCTTCAAGATAGCTTGCCCCCTGTTCGTAATCCCAGGGATGAAGGTGGAAAAACCAGTCCGCCGTCGCCCCGAGGGCCTGCTCGCAACGGGAAGAGGCAGCGCCGATCCATACCGTCACCTTTTCGTATTTCTTCATGATTGGAATCTCGCCCAGGAGGGCTCCACTGGACATTCCGCCAACAAGCAGATCCACTTTATCCATGGTGACCAACTTTTCTACGGCGGCTGCTCCTTTTTCAGGTTTCATCTCATCATCGACCACGATCAGTTCAATCTTGCGTCCCAGAAGCCCACCGGCTTTGTTGATTTCGTTTAACGCCACCTTCATGGCCTTGGCCGCTTGATCCAGAACGGTTTTAGCGTCCTCAGAGGCGGCCGCCCACGACCACGATACTGCCAGCGCTAAAAGGGCGAGACACTTCGTCATAGATTCTCCCGCATAGTGAA
>Ga0187784_10001858_pt1 | contig 16858 bp, 10 predicted proteins | sample 1015_SJ02_MP15_2_FD_132964 | JGI IMG/M metagenome (GOLD analysis project Ga0187784, IMG submission 132964) | Tropical peat soil microbial communities from peatlands in Department of Meta, Colombia - 1015_SJ02_MP15_20_MG | ecosystem: Environmental > Terrestrial > Soil > Wetlands > Peat | place...
GACCTAGCGAAGTTCGCAATCGAAATCTCCACCGTCGGCGTCCTGAAGCGGGTTCAACGCTTGAAGGAGAATGGTGTGATCAGGAATTTCACCATCAGAACCGACCACGAGAAGCTGGGGTTGACGACGCCTATCCTGATTCTGATTAGAATGCGACCGAAACCGATCAACGATTTTGTTAAGGATATTCAGTGCGAAGAATTACAGGACCAACGAGTGCTTTCGGTCTTCACTCTTGCTCACCAATTCAACGTAGGCTTGTTGGGTATCTGGGAATCGAAGGAAGCGTATGGACGATGGAAAACGCGATTATTGATGCGGCTGGACGGCGTCTTGGAGAAGCAGGAGTTGTTCTTGTTAGACGCCTACAAACGGGAAGGAGACGACAAGATCAAAATACCCACCCACATCGTGCTGGAGATTGATGAGCTTACTCGTAAACATGAATGAACGTCCAAGCCCCAAGTCCTATCAGGACTGGAGCCGAAGACATTCCTGGTCATCTCTTGCTTAACTGGCTAAGTCTTACATCATAGACCTGCGCATATCCCTGCATGAAATTGGGGACATTGGTATGCCGTTTCGGGACACTGGTCTCGGCAAGCTAAGTTACGAAGGTCGCGGTGAGAAGATTGCGAGAGACTTCTACATTCCAATTTTGAGTCAAGCGGTAAAATACGATCGTGCTACAGGATACTTCTCGGTCTCAAGCTTAGTTCATGCTGCCAGCGGAATTGCGGGTTTTACGAAGAACAGAGATGCAAAGATGCGCTTGATACTTGGCGCGCATGATGTGCCTATGGAGCTGTGGGATGCCTACAGGTTGGGCATGCGTTCAGGAAGCGACATCATTGAGGAATTGGGTAGGAATATTGCGCAGGGGCTTGAGAACATTGAAGATCTCCTGACGAGAAAGAGATTGGAAGCTCTCGCTTGGATGTTCCACGAAGGCTACTTGGAGGTTAAAGTGGTTCTTCCTCGCCAAGTGTTACCGACCGACTTTGGAATTTTCCATTACAAGACCCTGATTTTTGAAGATACGATTGGTGATTACGTGGCTGCCGAGGGCAGCGCAAATGAAACGGAGCCGGCTTTCACAGTTAATGGTGAACGGCTCGTGGTTTTCTACTCTTGGCGTGAAGGTGACAAGGAACGCATCGATGATTCTATTCGCTCGTTTGAGAGGATTTGGGGGGATCAACATCCAGACTTTGAATGCTTCGAGCTTCCAGAAGCGGTCAAACGTTCCATAGTTAGGTGGACTCCGAAGAGTCGCCCCGAGAGAGACCCAGTCGAGGAAGTTGCGGAACTTGAGAGAAAGGCGTATGGATTGCTGCCTGCGGCGAGACTTGTTAGACTACTCTCGCGAGTAGCAAGTTTGGCCCATATGGGGCTTGGGCCGGTGAGATTATATCCGCACCAAGTCCGCGCGGTGAACATCGCACGATTCCGCTATCCTTTCCGTGTGCTGTTCGCTGACGAAGTTGGGTTGGGAAAGACGATTGAAGCAGGTGCGACGCTAAAACTGCTCTGGATGACCGGTTACGTACGAAGAATTCTTGTTCTCGCACCGAAGAACATTATGAAACAATGGTGGGATGAACTTAGGCTGAAATTTGGCATGCCTTTCTATCTGCTTCAATCGGGGAAGCCTCCCACCCTCTTGACCCCTGACCGCAAAGAAATGCAAGTTCCCGGCAACCCATACGACGAAGTCGACCTGTTAGTAGCCTCATGGCACTACGCCCGAGGAAGAAAGGGTGTCGAGTCCGATGTTCTGAAAGCTCGCCCATTCGACCTCGTTGTGATCGACGAAGCACATGCAGCCAGAGTCACCAGATCCATCAACGCTTCAAAGCCGACAAGGCTCAATGAGCTGGCAACAGCACTTTCCGCACTAAGCCCACACCTCTTCCTAGTCACAGCAACTCCGCAGCAACTAAACGAACTGGAAGTCCTTGACCTACTCAAAATTTTAGGTCTCGGAGGCCCATGGGTTCACGAGGAGGATTTCAAACAGTTCTACGCAGAACTCAAAGCTGAACCAAACGATCGCAGCGAATCGCAATGGCTTCACATGTTTCGAATGATCGCATGGTTCTCAAAGACCTACCTTGACGAAAACGATGTCGCGAACGTTGCAAAATTCTCGGATGTCGACAAAGGACGCCTTACTGACGAGCTATTGCGAGCCTTGAATTCAAATTCTGAAACAGATTTCCTCAAAATGACAAGAAACGTCGGCAAGGATCACTTGGCTGTAATTGATAGAGTACTACGCGGTTTGTCACCGCTTTCATGGTTTATGATACGACACAATCGCCGCATGCTTGAGGAGATCGGGTATCGTTTTCCTAAACGGATTCAGCAAATCAGAGACGTTGATTTGGACGCAACTCACAAACGATTGCTTGAAGACTTAGAGCGGTACCTGCGAAATGAATATGATGCATATCGAGGCTTTGCGAGTGGCTCAGAACAGAAAAGAGGGCTTGGACTGATTCGTTCAATTTACTATCAGCGGTTCGTAAGCAGTTTCGCAGCCGCCTACCACACGGTCAAAAGAAGAAGAGAGTTCTTGGACGCCTTACTCGAGGGTGATCAAGAACGCCTCCTCGAACTCGCAGAGAAAATGCTCGAAGACGCCGAAATCGAAGATTACGACGAACACGACCTCATCAACATGATGAAACCGATCCTTGAAAGAGCACGAAACCTGATTGTAAAAGAACGCAACAAATTACTCGATTTCGAGAGGAAACTCGAACCATATTCCATTTCAGCAACAGCCGTCAGAGATCCCAAACTGAGGGTGCTTCGAGAGACCGTCATGGAATTACGAGGTGAAGGACGTAAGATACTCGTGTTTTCCAAATTCACAGATACAGTCGACGTTATACGGGATTTTCTTGCCCGCGAAATCAGCGCCCAAAAGATAGGCACCTATACTGGCCGTGGCGGGGAACTATGGGATGGCAAACAGTGGAGTGGATACGACAAGGAAGAGGTAAGGAAGGCTATCGATAACCAGGTTGAAGTTTTAGTCTGTAGCGAAGCCGCAAGCGAGGGATTGAACCTTCAAGCAGCCAGCGCCGTGGTCAATGTGGACATGCCCTGGAATCCAGCGAAGGTCGAACAGAGAATAGGGCGCGTAGACAGAATTGGCCAGACTTCTCCTGACGTTAAGGTAGTCAATGTTTGGTATCCTGACACGTACGAGGCACGAATGTACAGGGTTCTAATCGAACGATTCGGCGGCATACTCAATGTGCTCGGCCCTATGATGGAGATTGTAGCAAGCAATTTGGTTGAGGCATTCGAAAAAGGAGTCAAAGGCGACGAACTAAAGAAGCGGATTGAACTCACTATCAAGGCAATTGAACAATCTAAAGATGAAGCCATTCGAAGGCATCAAATCCTCACGCCCGACGTGACCTTGAAACCAACACCGACAGAACAACAAATCGTAGACCTCCTTCAGCTCTTTGTGAATCAAGCCTGTGTAGCCCTTGGTGTAAACGTCCACGTTCGAGGAAGCAGTCTCATAATCGAGGCCCCGGAGAAACTACCCGCTGCCTTGCAACCGTATGTTGAAGAAGGCATAGCACTTGAACTCGGAAAACCCAACGCGCTTGTTCCGGGCCACCCACTCGTACAATGGCTAGCCATTCGATTGCAAGAGACGGCCAAGAACCCGCCCAACGTTCGACTTTCCGCATATGGCATCAGCACGGCTGAAGGACTCATGGATGTATACATGATACGTATTGACGACAGGTTGAGAAATCTACGCGACGCAGCCGAAATAGCGTCCTTGCTAAGTGAAACGATGGGGATGTCATCATGACGGCTAGAGACTGCGAATGCGTAGAACGCCTGCGCAAAATTGCTGACGACCGCAACGCTGAGACGCGTAAACTCTTGGAACATGTCCTTCCAGGTAGACTCGACGCCTTCGCCGCGGCGATGCGCGAAGGAGCGGTACAGCTGGTCGCGCGCAGGCTACTCCGTGCTGGAGCTTACAGAGCAAGATTGGATAGGGGAGTCGGCGGTCAAGTTAGTCCTGCGGATGCATTGAACGCTGTCGTAGAAGTAGTCAGCGAGCGACCCCTGCTTACTCAATTTGTTGCCGATAATTCGAACGCAATACATGAACAGGTACGACTGATTGGTCCACAAGAATTTCGAGTGAAAGTACGGCGGCAGCGATTCAAAGAGGCTATAGGTGGTCATATTGATAGCGAGCTTGACGCAGGAGAGCGTCTTCTCAAACAACTTCAGCAGCTGGAGAAACGATTGCCAGCATGGAAGAGCTACGCACGCAGTGCGGAAACGCCCCGACTGGAAATCATAGCCGACATTCATGAATCCGAAGGATAATGATCCAAGCTCTCACCTTTCATCCTTGTGAAGCTAGCTGAACTGCCGAGCGCAGCCAATAGTGGTTTAGCTATTGCGGCATCCTTCCGGAAACTCTCATTTTCAGACGCATCAGCGTACCTGGTGTAAGCTTCAAGAACGTTGAGGAAAGGTGTACCTTGGACATCAAGACTATGCTGGCGAAGCATTTCCTTTACGGTTCCCACGCCCCTTTTTTCATAAAGAAGAATACTCGCATGCACAGCGTCTATCAAATAGCGCGGATGCTCAAGCTCGTGTGGCTTAAGTAAGCCCGCAGCCATTCTATCGCGCGCAGAGAGAAGGACAACTTTGTCTTTCTCTTTCTTGACAGTTTTGGCTTCCCCTTTTACATCAAGTGCATCAAGTGTGACCAGCCCACCGAACACGGTCGCTAGTCGCGCCTCATCATAGTCCATTATGCCGCTGGGAAACGTGCTCAACAGATTTAGATATGCACATGTTTCCTTGTCGGCTCCTTGAACATTTGATTCCTTCAGAAAACGTTCGTTAAGTACCTCTACCACAAGGTTTAACGCCTCTGTCGGGCCGATTTCCTCGCCAGTAGCGGTTTTGACTGGATAGTAGTCAGCAAAGCTACCCAAAATAGGCCCGTACACGCTAACCCTCAAGTCGGACCCCTCAATCCCGAAGCTCGAAAATTCGTCGATCTTCACTTTCGCTAATTCACGCAATTCATCCCGCATATGCTCCCAGATACCTGGCTTTCGAATCTGTCGTTTGTGGCAAGCCAGCATTATAGTCGCTTTCAGGACACCTTTCTCTCTTTTACCAAACTTCTCTCCTGGTTCCGTGTGAACTGGCCAAGATGACCGAAAGGTGTATCCAGCACGCATCAACGCGATGGCGAGTCCACTCCAAGCCTCCACCTCGCGGTGAGTGAACATTACAGTCAATACTCCTTCATCTTTCAGAACGCGGTACATCTCACGGAAACAAGCTTCCATTTTCAAAGAGTAATCCTGTCTGGCGGCAGTTTTTGCCCCTTGCTTGTATCCTTTGAACCTGACTGGATTTGATACAACTTCTTCCGCTTTTTCAGTAAGCTCAAGGCGGAAGACATCTGGGTAAATATCGCCAACCAGCCGCTTCAACCACACATAGAAGAAATCACTGACTTCTGCATACATAACGTTCTCCGCGTAGGGAGGGTCAACTACAATACAGTGAACGCTTTTGTCGTTTAGAGGAATTCTGGTTGCACTACCATGATAGATGTGTGCGGATGCGCTGTTTCTGGGCAACAAGATCACTAATTCTCTGAGGGCGCCTACGACCTTGGTAAGAGCCCATGACCAGAGGCTGTCAATGTGTTCTGCCTCCGCGTAGCTCCATCTGAATGGGAATGCTTGCATTGCCATGGTGCCCGCAATCATTTGACGCGTGGGTCTCCATCTTGTCAGAATCGAGTTGTAGTCAATGCATGCATCGAACACCATGGCCGCATAGGTAATGACTGCTACAGCAAACTCCCGTTCATCAGTGGACACAGCATCCTGAAGCAATTGAGTTTTAGCGTTGTTGAATTTTTCGAGGTACGTAAGATGCGCTAAGAATTGACGCGGGTTGAAGAGGTCGCTCCATTTTCTCACTCCGTAGATAGAGCACCTATCGGAGAAACCCTTGTAGTATTCTTCGGATGGCACAATTCGATCAGCCTCCCACTGAGGTAATTTCTTCTTTAGTGCTTTCGCGGCATTGTCAAAAGCATCCAAGTCTTCTTGTTGCGGTGATCTAAACTCAGGCTTTCCGCCGACTTTTACGCTAACCGCATAGAGCTGATGCCCCATTCTTCCAGCTCTCGCCTCTGACTTGACATAGTCCCCGCCGAGCACGGTCTTGCATCTTGGGCATTCAGCATCTCCTCCATGAACTGTGCCTTTCTCCGCGCAGTCTTTGCTCTTGCGTCCCTTCACTAAGGTAAATGTACACAGTTCGCTGGTTGGAGTGAAAGAAAGTTGCACCCCCAAATTCTCTTCTTCGTCGTTGGTGTGAGCTACCCACCAATTTGGAGAGAGAGGAACGACTAAACGGCAAGAAGAGCATCTTATTGCTCGGGCCCACAAGTAACGTAATATCTCTTCGCCTGGATTTCTTGGGAAGAACTCATTAAGCTCCTTTCGCGCTTGTTTCTGAATGCCCTCACAAAACATCTTGACGGGGCTCAACAATCGTTCTCCGAACTTTGCTGGATATTCGACCGTACCTTTGAGGCAGAGAAACGCCACTGGGTTGAGATCTCCCGCAACCACTGCCTGTCCGAGTCTGAGGGTTTCATAGGGAATACTCCCGCCGCCAGCCATCGGGTCCAGGATGACAAGCTTATCAGTGCCCCACGTTTGCTTCAGAACTTCTGAAAGCCACGCTAATTCTTGATGGTTCGGCATGTGCTTGAAAGCACGGTTCCAGGTGAATGGATTATTGATGAGGCGCGTATTGGTGGATTTGGCTCTGTCTCGTGCTAGTTCAGCTTTCCTGACATCCACTCCAATCGGGATTCCAAGAAGTCGGAGAACATTTTCTTTTGCGACATCACTGGAAAGAATGCTTCCAAGTATCGCGGCTCGAGAAGCCACAAGTGGGCGACGCGCGAACCACACGTGCAAATAATAGGTGGGAGGTAGAGCTGTGTAAGCACTTCTTTCTCTTACGCTTTCGAAGCTCGCTTCTTCGACAGGAAACCAATGATCGATTAGCACACTTTTTCCAGTGTCTCTAATCATAACCCGCTTCCGCTCATGATGGCTAATGCATGCAGCGTTTTCTCGCTCATATCTTCGTCAAGCCATTTGCTGCTCCAGAACCACACTTCCTCTGTTGTGGCGCTCAATATGTAGCTGACACCTCGCTCCATCTCACGATGATCTCTTGCTTTGCTAAGCAAGGCCGCTGCGAGGCCGATTCTGTAGGCCGCATCATCTCCATGATCTAGTAGTATGCGCACAACGCGCCCCTGTCTTTTTGATGGAAAACGCTTCATTGCATCTTCGAGTGTGTGACGGAGGGTCAATACTCGACTGCCGCTTGCTCTTCCAATGATGAAAGCTCTCTTCCTAGCTTCCATATGATTCCCAGAGTATCGGTGGCGCGCTTCAACGGTAACTGATTCAGGGTGAGTTCGTCGCCATGTGACTAAGTACTCGAACGGCATATTCCTACCTCACCCGTTTCAAAGTGAGTGCAATTCTAGTGGTTGGGTCGGGACTTATTGTCTTCAGAAGTTCTTTAAATTCTCCAATCGCCCAGCGTTCGGTTCTCAGGCCCAAAGTGCCTTCAAAATCCGAAATGCTCCAACGAGCGACATCGTCGAGCAACTTAGCCGAATCGTCCGTTAACCCTTTTTCATTACATTGGAATTCGCAATGCAACTTGGTATTCTCGCTATCACAATTCACCCTCAGTTTGACGGTAGCAGATAACGTTCGCCCAGCTTGGCACAGTCTGATGAGATTCCTGAACTGAGGTGCTAACTCCGATGTGCCGCGTAGAGAAATTTCGGCTTCAGAGACATACTCAACGCCCTCACGTCTAATCCAAACGTCCAGTTCTTTGAGTTCGTCAGTCGGCATCATGGACTCGAAACGCTCCCAGTCCCGTTCGAGGATAGGAAGAGGTTGGGTAGCTGTAATTGCACCGCATGTACAGGGCCAGTTAAGGCAGTTCTTGCATTTGTGACCTCGTTGATCAGTGATACCTTTCCGCCCCGCCTCCTCAGGCGTCAATAGCAGCGCATCTGAGCTTATAATCACCCTTGACGGGACGTCTTCAGGCGAGTAAACTTCGTCACCCTGCATCAGCACCCACAAACCAGTCTCGACACCTTTTTGGATAGTTTGCTCGAAGAGTGGCTGATTCTTGGGGAGGATGACTCCTGGTTTCGAATAGACTCTTTCAAACAGTTCTTTCGTCGTGGTTTCTCTGACGTCGCTCGGCCATGTTTCGGATTTGACATAGTCTGGATCAAGCGGTTCGTCCTTTACTTTCCCGAGAACGTCGGAGATGATGTGCCAAAGCACATCTTGTCCTGATTTACCGCTTCCGTAGCCGTTCGGTCGAATGGCTTTGGCTTCCACTTTGCCGCCCCGTGCTATGTAGACGAGGTAGGTAAATGCGGCTCGGACAGCGGTGCGAGCGTTTGCTTCGAAGCCTGCCTCTCCTTGCAGCATTTGCTGGAGTTGCTTCTTCTTGTCCAGGGGAATGTTATATTTTTCAGGGTCGTTGAGAACAGCTTTCGCTGCTTCGAGCTTTTTGATCGAATCTTGTAATGATCCCCATCCGCTTTCTCTTGGGACGAGCAGAAAGGTGTCGTTTCTGAAGTGCCGCGGGTTCTGTCGAGAGTCACGGTAGAGTATGAAGGAACTGATCTCTTCAGGTACATTGTCTTCTGATGCTATGAAATGTCCCAGCATTGGATTTAGCACAGCGAGTTTCAAGGACGTGTCGTCGCTGATCGTTCCTGGGTCGTCTGGAAAGAAAGTCATGTCGAAATGCCCCGGGCCTTCGTCACTGAAAAGTGATGAGAGGACTTTCTCGATGGATCTCTTCACTTCCGAGGGCGGAATGTTTTCTGCTTCTTGGTCGATTACCTTCAACGGACCAGCTTCCCTTGCAAAGAAGAAGCGGTTGCCAACACGTTCCACATACCAGAATTTGTCTAGCGCAGGCAGAACGCTATCTCGGTACCATTGCACATGGTCTTCGTGCCCTGGCGTGGCTAATACGGCCACTAAGTTGTCTGCGTCGATCCCTTTTGCTTCGATTTTTGCTCCTGTGAGAGTGTAAAGGTAGACGACATTGCAAGCACGTCGGTATAGGGGTGCGCCGTAGTGGGTCACATAGTCTCCGTCTAAACTTTGAGCTTTGGCTTTCTTCCCTCCAGAGTTGAAAACATCGGACTCTATTGCGTTCTTGAACTTATCTTCCTTAAGACGCGTAGTGAGCTCTTCCACCACGCCTTTACTTGAAAGGTCAATGTGGTGCGGTTGGATGAGATAGGCGTCTGCCTCCTTGTCGCGCCACACCTTGCCAATGACGTGTGATAGAAGTCTCAGTGCGCCTCTTGTTCGCTGGAATTCAGGGATAGTTGCAACTCTTTCATACAATACATCGATTAGCTCTGGATGGAACGGGTACATGGCGATGATTCTGTTCTTGAATTCGGCCGTACGGAAACGGTCAGGCGCGCCGCTGCTCTCGTAGAGTTGAAGGTAGGAGTTCGCTATAGCCTCGATGGAAGGTGTATCAAATCCGTCGAAGTTGAGTAATCGTTTCCGAAGTATTTTCGGAATGTCGTCGCTGGTAACGGGTTCATAAGTCTGCATTTTTCTCCCTAAGACCGCCATTGCTGACTTTAGCTCGCGACGTACTTCATCAGCAGCATCTTGGTACACATCACTGGCAATGCTAACTACCAGAACCGATTGCTGGCAGGCAGGATCGCAGACGGCGAGACTTAGTGCGTGTAGAAAATGCTTCACTTTGTCAAGCAGTCTCGGGTCATCTTTGACGAAGGCTAGGTATTTGGGAAGTTCGTCAAGAAGGATCAAGACGGGTTTGTTTGAGAGTAATTTTGTTAGGCTTTCTCGATCAGGTATTCCTTTCAGATTGTCGCTTGTGACCGCGAGCCGGTGTTCCCCTAATTGATAGAGGAAGTCTCCCCATAATGTTCTAATCCAGTGTTCGCCGCGCTGCACACCTTTGCCTCCGTATTCATCGCCCGAGATTGCAACTATGGTGGGGGTCGGTGATGGAATTGGGACGTCGCCAAGAAGCTTCTTTACTTCTGCTTTTTTTCCGTCCCGACCAGCATAGAATAGAGTCGCCATAGCATGGGTCTTTCCTCCGCCGAAGCCAACATCGAACACAATGACAGGGTTCACTGACCTCTTCGAGCCTCCCAAGCGCCCTAGTACATCACGGAGTATGGATCCGATCGCGGAGGTGATCTCCGTAGCTTCTAGAAACGAAACCGCATTATCGTATGGAGGACTAGCCTTCCCTCTCGCAACTGCGTACAAGTCCAGTGCAAGCTCTGAAACAAGGAAGCTCTCGTCGAGAACATCTTTTTTCGGTTGACAAACGGCCCACACTTGAGGCAGTGGCTTACCCATGCTTTCACGTCGGCCTCACATAGCACGATAATTGTATAAGAAGATGTTAGAGTCCACTATCCTGATCAGGCGAGGAGGTCTTACCGACATGGTCATAAACGCGAGAAAGCTAACCTGTTTGGCATTCCAGCAATCGACAGAGTGGAGTATTCGAACGATCGTTTCTCTCGGAAGCAGCCATGATGTCCGCCGAGGCCCCCCATCCCTTCAATATATCTCTGATACTACCGCGCGTAGAAGTCTTCCGGCTCTAGGAGTGCCTCCCGAATTCTTGAAGGGCAGATGGTAGAAAGGAACTGAGGCACAGTCCGCGACCTGTTTTGCGACTTCCTTATACTCCCGGCTGACAGGCGCCACGCACCTGCCGAAGCCCCTTACGAACTCAAAAAGCCGCGCTCCGTCATGTTTGATGGCACTCACCCACTTGGATGAAAGTAGCTCGCCTTGGATAGAGTCACGCATCATGAGGTCGTAGTTCGGAACCAAGTCTCGCGGCAATGTTGGGCCATTCAGGGCAGAGAGAATGAGCACGTTGTTGGCCTTTCCACTTCTGAGCCTATTGATTGCTTCTTCACCAAGGTTACAATATAATTGCCCCCTGTAGCGCTCCACAGCTCGAAGGGTCGGGGAGACGAGAATCTCGGAGTTCACCGCGCTTGCCGCGTCGATATCGCGGAACTCTCCAAGGGCCATGTGGAAGTATTGAATGCCTTCCTTCTGGGTCGCGGTTTCCGCAATCTGCATCCGCAGAGGGTTCAACTCCGGGAAGGCTGAGGTTCGTCCTCTCAGAATTGCATCTCTCCATAGCGGTTGTTCGCCACCAATTTGTTTTCGATGTGAGCATGAGATAATGAACAAAGTACGCCGCAGACAATTTCTATGCGAACGCAAGGTCTCTACGGATAATTCAGTCCCTGATGCAATCACATCTGACATGTGGTCTGTACATACGGTACACTGATCCACAGGAATCATTCCACCAAATTTCCACAACTCGCAGGTAGATAACGGTGTCTAATCACTGAAAGACGCTGAATGACGGACCTTGATAGCGTAATGCCTTCCTAAGAAAGGTGACTAGCATGTACAAATTGATTACCCAGGCTTCACTGCTCAACTCGTTGCCGCGAAACCTAGAATTGTGAGAGGATCGGAACACCCATCGAACGCCACCGCACGCACCGTTTGTGATGACTTGCCCAAAAATGGAATGCCCTACCGCCCCTGGGGAGACTTCCTGCTCATATTCATGAATCTCGCCCAGATACCACCGAAGCTACGACGAAGGCCGGAAGAAGAAACGAGTTAGGCGGGCAGTTTGGTCGTTCATCATTCCAAGGTTCCAGTTTTTTGCAGCTCGTGAAGGAGCACTTGGATGGTCTTGATGACGTAGTCAAGTGCGTCTTCTTTTTTCAGAACAACTCCGACAAGTAGGAGAAAACCTGCTCCATATTCGATTGCTGCTAGGGGAAAGGTTTCACGAAGTGTCTGAGCTCTAATGCCAGGAATCTTGTAGACATATCGATAGCGAAGAATTGGAATCACTCTGGTATCGCTGTGTTCAGTTCGCAGCGTTGATCTAAAAGGTTCTACTTCGAACGTGGGTGTTGACAAACTAGGGAAATTTGGGTCAACAATCGTTTCATAATGGATCATTGGTTCATTCGTGGTGGTTCTGACACCGAACTCCCTGAAAAGAAAACTATCAACAATGGAAGATTGGTCTGGCCAGCCTATCGGTATCAGCGTTGTTTCCTTAATTTCGTATGTCGATATCGGTGGGCCTGTCAGCGTTTCAATTCCGGGGGGCTTAGGATTTAGAGCATAGAAAAATGCCAATCCACCAGTATTAACGAAGACGCCTCCTCTCTTAATGTAATCTTTGATTTTGCGAAAACTGTCCAAATTTGCAAGATTCTCCTCCAAGTATAGTTCTCCAAACGGATTCACTACAACGGTGAAATTCGATAGTTCATCACAATTTACAATAAGAGTAGTTTGGAAGCCTTGCGCATCGAATCTTTGCTTCCAATGAGCTGGTGTGTAGTTCGCATTTCGCAAAGCGGGTGGATAACGTTTGCACTCCTCATCATTCTCCAGCGTGAAAATGCCAATTGTTTTTTCCTGGGATCTCCTCCGCCGAAGACAAGTGGCAAAAAAATGTGACATTGCATTCGTTGAGACAAACCAGCAAACAAAGAAGATCGCAGCAATTGCTAGATTCGTTCCTGAAGTAGGGCTTCGAAAGGGGTTGAGGGTCTGCTCATAAATCAAGTAGACGATTAACGCGGTGAAGAAAGAAGCAGATCCCGCTAAGAGGGGTGACCTATAGTCCTTGAGCAAGTAGCTCAGGCGAAGCAATCCTTCAACGATAGTTATCCGAAGCATCGTACTGCCTCCACATGGCTTCGGCGCTCTCGTTGTCGCTGTAGCCCTTCGTCTTGCAGGCGAGCCTCCTCAAACTTCGGTGTTATTGTCTTCGTGGAATCGTCAATTATGACTTGAAAGGTTAATCTCCCGACCGGCTTTCCCTTCCTCGGTTCGCTGTACATTATTGTGTTGTCTGCAAGCCGCCCCTGCAGTTTGCTGTCGATTTCATGCCTCATAGTGTTCAACCGTTCCCTAGGTTCCACGAAACGTGTGCTCTGGTCAAAATTAATTCCCATATGGGAGTGCGGTGCTGTGTGATTCCTATCTCCGATCAACACGTCGATATATTGATCGCCACGTCTCTCGTCCTTCTTGACCTTAAATTCGGCCCAGAAATTCTCTGTTTCTAGCCTTTGTTTTCCTTCCTTAATAGTGTAGATCGAATCAATTCCCCTGATACTAGTGGCTGCCTGGCTCTGCATTTTCATTTTCATGGTCACTGTGTAATACGGTTCCATCATGTCTGAGTTAGCTAGTTGTGAGTATGTTTGTAGTCTCACAACTCGTTCCACTTCGGGTCTCACCTTAACGACCCATCCATTTTTCGTTCTGTATTCTTGCCAGTGTTCTCCCGTCTCAAACGGTACAATCTTCATGTCTGTGCCAAGGATAAGGTGGTCTGCCGTTACTTCACCTGACTGGATGGGAACTTCGCCTTTGTGTCTCAGAGGTGAGGCAGGGACTGTAACTGAGAGAATATTCTGCCAAAGCACAGCGTAACCAAGACCCAGCTTCACTATCCTCCTGAAACACCTTCGCAACTGCCAACCGTACTTGGAGCGTTGTATCGTCAGGAAGAAGTTTGAACTTGGTCCAGTTTTCGTTTACAATTTCAAAATCAAGATCGGTGACTTTGGACATAAACTTCTGCACCTTCAGCTCTCCTTGATTTGCCTTGTCCAGTGAATATCAAAATGTCTGACATTCTAGCATTCAACCTAGCGGAACCCTGTTGGAACCTAGGATGGTGATGGGTTCATATCCCCGCCCCCACCACTACACAGGCGAATTTGTGAGGCCTCGAGAACTACAGCGAGTCAGACGAGAACAACAATTCAATGAGGTAAGCCTCTTGCGGAAAACGATTCGACGCATCGAACCGAAGCGTGCGACTACGGCTGAAACGTTATGAAATCGATGAATTGCTTCCCTCAGCTAATTGTTCTTGACTGGAACATTCCCGGCCCGACATCATGCCATGAATGCCGTTTCTGGCCAGTCCCTTGTTGCCGGTCGTGGAGGAGACCGTGAGTCTGGCGAATGTGAAGCGTACGGCGGCGAAGTTGAAGAAGCATCCGTAGCTGGTTAAGCAGCTTTCCGATGAGCCTGACGAGCTTCCGCATAGTCCAGCCGCGTTCAGGACGCTGCTGACGTACTGGAAGCTGGTGTTTGCTGCCTGGGAAGAGGAGAAAGAGGAGGTTTAGAGGGATATTTCCATATATCCAAATTCTCCAATGTAGAGCCCGTGGAGCGGGAGCGGAAGGTCGCGGAGGCGGTCAGGACGCCCCGAAAACTCAAGCTACTGCACGACGGAAAGCTGGCTTTTCCACCTACCCCCAAAACTGCGGGAGAGGCGTCAGTTACTCTCGTTCTTTGGCGCCGCGCCTGCGGATGGTCTTGAGGAGACCATTTCCGCGCTTTACGACAAGCGTGACATCTACGACTCTATAGAAATATGGCAATGCTTGATTAGGGTTTCACCGACTTTTGCTTGATCAGGAACTCTGTTGCATTCTTGGTCGCTTCAAGGGACTCAACAGGCTTCCCGGTAAGATCGTAGTATGACTCAATCCATCCGATGTCCAAGGAGTTATTGCAGAACCTCATTAACTGCGTCAGAATTTCCTCGTATAATTGCTTTGCAAAGATAATGTCGTACCATTGAATTGCGCCGAGATCGCCCTCATGTAAAATCATGTTCCGTTTGCTTAAGAAAGTATCAACTTGCGAATCGAAAGTCTTCGGTTTGTCCAAAAAGAACATCGTCTTCATGCGCGTGGCGACCTTTTCGTCAGGTATTTTACCTCGCAATCGGACCATCAACTCTAATCCGACCCAGAATTTGAGAAAGGCGTAGTTCTTTTCAGATTCAGAAACAGCCTCTGCGTAAATTGAGAGGGCATCCGTTATTACCTGCTTGATCTTGAGTTGAGGCAATTTTCCGACGATGTCAACGAATTCGTAGAACCGATCGATTTTCAGGATTCCCGGGTGGCCTTCTTGCAACGGGGGTACCGGATATGCTCCACCGTAAGAATTCACAAATTGATCACCATTGAAAACCATGCCGAATTCCGGCATCTTGATCGACGTGAACGGAACGGGCGGGAAGCTTACATCAATCAATGATGTTTGAGAGTAAGAAAGGAGTGCCGTCCATTGCCTAGCTACTGGAATGGCCTCAAGAAAAGCAAAAAGGTCGTCTCTAGCGTAGCTATCAAGGAGTAGTATCCTGCTGCGCTGAACTAACCCGATCCATTGACCAATGTCCTTAGGTAGCCCAACTTTCTGTGGATCAGTTTTCTCCAGAAAGCTCGAATGAAAGCTCGAGTATTCCTTGACTTCTATAGCGCGCCCATCCACAATGTCGCTGCCTTTCAAAGAAGCGAACACCGGGAATCGAAAAGGCAATGGAAAAGCCACCGTGAACTTCTGGATCTGATGCTTTTGAATGCCGCCTAGTTGCGTTTCCATTTGTTTTTGGAACTCAGCATAAGTCCTTTGCCCTTTCGCCGAGAGTGCTTGCAGAGTTTTCTCGACTGTTTGCATGCCGAGAGACGATCTCAATTTTCGAAAGGACGCGTCATACCTACTTTCGGATAAGATTCGTTCGCAAGTGTACATGAACGTTGGAGTAGCTGAGAAACCTTGTTTTGATACAAGTTCGAAACCAACCTCGAGCCACTTATCGAGGCTCTTGTCGTTGTCGGACATTACATCCCACCCGTCTTCAATTCAATCTGATTCCACTAGACCAGATTCTCTTGCAAGCGATATATAGGCAGCAGAAGACTATCGTGGCGTTCTTGCTCCACTTGCCCAGGCCCAGTAATGCCCGCATCGACGCTTCGGATCAATAATTTCCTCGCACTCTCCAAGACGCGTCCAGAAAGTCCGAGTTCATGAAGTGGTATCTCGAGTTCTCTGATCTATCTATTGATGAGTTCACTTTCACTAGATCAAGTCAACTTCTTTGGACCTTACGAATAGTACTTCAATAGGCCTAGAATGGTTTGAGAGCTTTCTGACACCTGTCTCTTCCAGTTGTCGTCTGCGAGGATCATTTCTGGGGTTATGGTCTCAGCCAGCTCCTGAATCTTCAATGGCTCACAGAAGTCTATGTTCACATTGGGTAATGCGACATAGTCTTGGGGCTCGATCTCTTTGTTCAACTCGAATGTTTCGACTAATGATTCGCCTGCTTCCAGTTCTCGTGCCAATGCTTCCTCGTCGTAGATTCCATCGCCGGCAGACTGGTTTGCGTGCTCACTCAGAAGAGGCCCTGGGGCGAACGCGGAACCTAAGACGATCTTCAGCTTACGATGAATTACTGCGATCCTGTCTGCAGCCGCTTCGCTTCTCAGATTCTCCTTCTTCGTTGGCGTAGTAGACCAATACTTAGGGTTGCGACGGCTATCGCGGACGCGAAGAGTGGGTTGTATGCTGGAACCGCCAGTCCCCCGGCCGGTCCTTTGCCATTGAATTGGTAGTTGACCATGACGATCACGTTGCTGTCGGGCATAGTGAAGCTGGCCTGGTTCCCGTTTTGATTGTATGAGACTAACGTGCCATTTGTTGTTGTGATCGTGAATCCTGAGAAGCCCCAGTTCTGAATCTCAGGTGCGTCAACGGTCACCACCGTTCCTGCCGTGTAGCTGGGTTGCTGCGGCGAAAGGGTA
>Ga0187784_10001859_pt1 | contig 16857 bp, 16 predicted proteins | sample 1015_SJ02_MP15_2_FD_132964 | JGI IMG/M metagenome (GOLD analysis project Ga0187784, IMG submission 132964) | Tropical peat soil microbial communities from peatlands in Department of Meta, Colombia - 1015_SJ02_MP15_20_MG | ecosystem: Environmental > Terrestrial > Soil > Wetlands > Peat | place...
ATCGAATAGGGGCAGCTTCGTAAAAGATCGAAGATCTTATCTAAGCGATTGCGGCCGCCAGGGATTTCGATGGTCGCACGGGGGCGCAGACCGAAATGAGTCAGGCCGGAAATGTAGGCGAGGTACAGGCGGTGAAATCGCTCGTCGTAGGGGATGTTGAGGAATACCGACTTCTGCGAAACCTCCGGCTCAACGGCGGCCACGGTTTTCGGTCTTTCTCGTCTGGCCGGAGCTCTCTTCCTTAGTTCGCCGGCCAGCAGCGCTTCGAGCTGAGCTCCGGGTTACGCGCGCAGTCTTGAAGGCGTAACTCTTTGAGCGGCTTAAACCTCTCCCGTTCACAAGGCGAATCAGCGACTTTTGCTCGGACCTGGAGAGCCCGAGTTCTTTTCCGATCTCGTCGAGAGTCGGCATTGGACTTGTGATGATCACGGAGTGGGCCGTCATGCGTTCAATGATACACCCGAACGGAATGGTCGGCGGCTCGTCCGAGCCAGCGCATGCGCCGCTCACAGCCGTTCCTCGATGGGAATCCAATGCGCGGGGTAGGTGGGCCCGATGTATTCGGCACGGGGACGGATCAGGCGATTGTCGTCAAGCTGCTCGATGACGTGGGCGGCCCAGCCGGAGATGCGGCTCACGGCGAAAATCGGCGTGTAAAGATCGATGTCGATGCCCAGCGTGGCGTAGGTGGAAGCAGAATAGAAATCCACGTTGGCGTTGAGTTTCTTTTCCTGGTTGATGTAGAGCTCGATGGCGCGCGACATCTCGTACCACTTGGGCTCGCCAGCGTCCTTGCCGAGCTGCTCGCTCATTTTGCGCAGGTGGGTGGCGCGGGGGTCCTCGGTTTTGTAGACGCGGTGGCCGAAGCCGGAGATCTTTTGCCGCGCGGCGAGCATATTCTTTACGTACTCCACGGGATCGGCGCCTTCCTTGTCGATGGTCAACAGCAGGCGCATCACGCCTTCGTTGGCCCCGCCGTGCAGCGGGCCCTTCAGCGCGCCAATGGCGCCGGTGATGGCGGAATGGATGTCGGAGAGTGTGGCGGCGATGACGCGGGCGGCGAAGGTGGAAGCGTTGAATTCGTGGTCGGCATGCAGGATCAGGGCAATGTCGAGAGTTCGCGTGGCGGTGTCGGAGGGCATTTCGCCGTTCAGCATCCACAGGAAGTTGCCCGCGTGCGAGAGGGAGCGGTCGGGCGGAACAACTTCCTTGCCTTTGCGGATGCGATCGTAAATGGCCACGATCATGGCGATTTGCGCGGTGAGGTTGTAGGCCTTGCGCACGTTGGCGTCGTGCGAGTTGTCCTTCTCGTCGGCGTCGTAAAAGCTCAATGCGGATACACCAGTCCGCAGCACCTCCATGGGCGTGGCGGTTTTGGGGAACGAACAGAGCAGGTCCACGACGCCGTGATCGAGCTGCCGTGCCAGGGCGAGTTGTGCCGAAAACTCGCGCAGGGCCAGCTCGTTGGGCAGCAAGCCGTTCCACAGCAGGTAGGTGGTCTCCTCGAAGGTGGAGTGCTCGGCCAGCTCGTGAATGTCGATGCCGCGATAGGAAAGGATGCCGGCCTCGCCGTCGATCCAGCAGATGCCGGAGTTGGCGGCGACAACTCCTTCGAGGCCCTTTCCAGCGACGGCGGTCGGCATAGCCCCTTGCTTCTCCCTCTTTCGCGGCGGCGAAACGACGTGCTGGCGGGGTTCCGGACCCTTTCGAGGCGCCCCGCAGCGAGAATATCGGTAAAGATGTTTATAGCGTAGAGAATCGCTACTTGTCACGGAAGGTGGGACGGACCCCGAGCAATCGCATGAAGGTGTTTGGTCGGCGAATATGGTCCCTCTTTCCCCGCGCCGGAGGCGCAGCGGTGGTTAGCCCCGCGCTTCAGCGTGGGGAAATGGGCGCAAAACCAACCCGAAGCCCGGGAGTGGCGGCGGAATTCCATTGCACCCCCGATTGCACATTCATCCGATTGCCCTTGGGAAGGGCCCCGGGCAAACGCATTTGGAGTCGAATCCATGAATGACCGAGGTTTTGAAAGGGCACGGCCTCAGCCGTGCCAATGGATATGTCAAAAACGACCTTGGCTTTACGGCCTGCTGAAAAACTCAGCGAGTAGCGTGGCCTTGAAAGGGCACGGATTTATCCGTGCCGATGAATCCAACAAAAGGGCTCGTCTTTAGCCCCGGAGGGGCGGTTTCTGGCTGCGTCGGGCCTGGTTTCAGAGTTTTTCCGCAGCCTCTTTAGCGGCTGACGGAAGCTCTTGCCGGTTCAACCCCATCCCTCGTGGCCCCGCTAGGGGCCGTTCGCCAGCCGAAACTGCCCAGAGCCACGAAATTCCCGGAGTCGAGAAAAGATGCGCAAAGCCCGATTCTTCGATATATCCTGTAAATCCATGAGGGCGCAGGACAGGTTTCGGGCCATCCCTGAAACTGCCTCCTTTCGTAACCGTGTGAATCAAGGGAAGGCCCATAGCGGGAGATTGCACAATTTAGCCTGGGTACGGCGTCTAAACGGGCAGGAAACTGCAACCTCATCGGATGCGGCCTGCGCGAATCGCCACACCCGAAGATGAAAGGCGAAGCATGAGCGAAATCGAAGATGCACCTCGAACTTACTCCGGCGCGTTTATGGCGGTTGTTGCGATTGCATTGCTGGCCGCCGTCGCTAGCCTGATTTGGTGTTTCACCCTAGGCAGCCGCTTGAGCACGCAGCAGACGGAGCTGGCCGATGCCAAGCAGCAGAACCGGGAATTGGCCGCCGAGTTGCGCGAAACCGACGCGCGCCTGCGCGTGACGACCGATGAGCTGGCCAAATCGCTCGGCCTGACTCAAAAGGAACTCGACGAGCGCGCGCAGGCAATCATCGCGCGCGAGGCGGCGGATACCCAGCGTCTGCAGAGCGCCGAACAGCAGACTGCCCAGCAGGTGTCGGCGGTTTCCAGCGACGTTTCGAGCGTCAAGAGCGACGTGGGGGGCGTGAAAACCGATCTGGGCAAGGCGCAGACCGACGTGGCCAGCGCATTGAGCCAGCTGGAAAGCGTGCGCGGCGACCTGAGCAACACCAACAGCATCATTGCCCGCAATCACGACGAGCTGGTTGCGCTGGAGCACAAGGGCGACCGGAACTTTTACGAATTCACCTTGAGCAGGGGCGAAAAGAAGCCGGTGGGCACGGTGAGCTTGGAACTGAAGAGAACCGACGCCAAGCGGAGCCGCTTCACACTCGACATTTATGCCGACGACAAGGTGTATGAGAAGAAGGACCGGAATATCAATGAGCCCTTGCAGTTCTATAGCGGCAAGGACCCGGCGCTCTACGAGATCGTGGTGAACACCATCAGCTCGAAGAACCAGATTACGGGATATCTCTCGACGCCAAAGGGGGCACCTGGGCCCGTCCAGCCTACTGGTCAGTGACCGGTATTTGGGGCGTGATCACCAAATTGGGCTGATACTGAAAGCTGAAGGTGAAGTCCAGCTTCTTGCGCGCCGCCCACTGCGGTTGAGTCATCGACTTAAACGCCGAGACAAATTCGCCCTCGACGGTTTGACCGGGGGCGATCTCCGTGTTGAGCGGCGAAATGCCGGGATCGTGGGGCACCTGAAGATCGGGATAGGCGACAAAGAGCCTGTCGTAGTCACCCCTGTTAGCGGCGTAGCTGGAATGGATGCCGTCGTCGAGGGCGACGTTGGTGATAACGTTGACCAGGACGATGGGGTGATCGCTTTGGTTGTGCAGCCTGACCTTGGCGAAGATCATCACCTGATCGACGGTTTGCTGCGCCATGGGCGCGCCGCTGGCGTCGAAGCCCGAGGTGATGGTTTGCTGGGGATGCGCCCAGACGGCCAGGATCTCGCCTTTGGCGACGGGCGGCTTTTGCCCGGCGATGACGTAGATAGCCACGGCCAAGGTGACCACAACGGTGGCGGCCACCGTGGCCCAGACCACGTGGCTGGTGCCTTTGGTTAGCTCTTCGCCCTTTGCCGCATCGTCCTCTTCGGACGATGCATCCTGCTGCAGCAAGCTCATGGCAACCTCATAGGCGTTGCGAGACTATCTTAGCGCCAATTGCGCAAGCGCGGCCATTGTTTCTTACGCGGGCCAAGCGGGATGGAATCGCCGCCATCACCGGATCGTTACCAGCCGGGAGGCTTTGCGATCGGTTGTCCGTTTGGTGCGACCACGGGATCTGGAAACTGGCTGACTCCAAGATACGGGGTTAGGTGCCGCACGTGCGTCGCAACCTTTCGCAGGTGGGCCGAAGGGTGAGCAACTGGACTTAGGAGGGTAACAGGCAGCTTTGCCTCCTGAACGACGATGCGCAGCGGCTCTTTCAGGTCGGTGTCGTTGGTAATGATCGCCGCGTGTTCAAAGGCGCGTGTGAACGCATCCCGCACCAAATGCGCACCGAGATTTACATCGGAGCCCTTCTCCTCAGTTTTCACCACTCTGGCGAAAACCGGATTCGGGTTGGGGTAGGTTATGCAGTGTGGTCTGAACTCCACCGGTTGCACGAGAAACATCCACTTCGGTACGAGCTAGAAGTCGCCATAGTGAATGTGCAGATTCGGCAATGTCGAAAGCGCCTTCAGATAAGTGTTCTGGTCTTTTGGCGATGAAGGATTTCGGCGGCCGGAGACGCGGGCAGTATAGTAGTTGATGGCAATAATATTGCAGATTGCAGGAAGGGAGGCCTGGCTCAATGCATATAGGTTGAGCCACTTATGTCGAGATCCCTTTAATGCACAGTAGTACAGGTTGAACCCGTCGACGTAAACGATCGTTTTCACGCCGAGTATTCTAAATGCAAAAGGCCGTCACGCTTTCGCGCAACGACCTCTGGGCCTACGGCACGCCGTAGGTAAGCTTGTCTCCATTATAGTGCATTCGGCATCCAATGCAATACATTCGGCATCCAATCCAATACAAAAGATACCTTTCTGGTACCACCATGCAGCACAAGCGGTTGCATGCAACCTACGGCTAAGGCCGCGGCCTCAGCCCCGCCAAGAATCCCTCCGCATCGCGCGTATTCAGCACATCTTCGGCGGTGAGCCAGGCGCGGCGCAACTGTTTCACGCCGTAATCCATCTTGCCCAGGTTACGGTCGTCGTGGGAGTCCGACGAGATGACGATTTTGCAGCCCAGCTCCTTGGCCAGGCGCAGGTCGTGGTCGTTCAGGTCAAGACGCTCCGGGGCGGCATTGTGCTCCATGGCGACGCCGAGCTCGGCGGCGCGCCGCAGAACGGCTTCGATGTCGAGCGCGAAGGGCTCGCGGCGCAGCAGGAGCCGGCCCGTGGGATGGCCCAGGATACGGACGTTGGGATTCTCGATGGCGCGCAGCACGCGGGCCGTCATCTCTTCGCGGGGCTGCTCGAAACGGGAGTGGACGCTGGCGATGACCACATCCATCTGTGCGAGCACTTCGTCGTCGAGGGCCAGAGCGCCGTCGGCCAGGATATCGACCTCGATGCCGGTAAAAACGCGAATGCGGCCTTCCATCGCTTTGTCGACTTCGCGGACTTGCGCGATCTGCTGGAGCGCCCGCTTTTCGTCGAGACCGTTGGTGACGCCGAGAAACTTGGAGTGGTCGGTGATGGCGATGTACTTGTACCCGCAGGCGATCGCGGCCTCGGCCATCTCGCGGATAGAATTGCGGCCGTCGCTGGCGGTGGTGTGCATGTGCACGTCGCCCCGAATGTCGGCGGAGGAAACCACCCGGGGCAGGCGATGTTGCGCGGCGGCATCGATCTCGCCGAGGTTCTCGCGCATCTCGGGCGGCATCCAATCCATGCCCAGCGCCGAATAGATCTCCTCTTCGGTCGCCGCGGCGACGGCGGCGCCGCCATCGAGTTTCGCCAACGCCCACTCGCTGAGCGTGTAGCCCATCTTCAGCGCCCGCTGCCGAAGGCTCACATTGTGCGCTTTGGATCCGGTGAAGTACTGCAGTGCAGCGCCATAGCTGGCAGAGGGCAGAAGCCGCACGTCGACCTGCAATGCCGATTCCACGTGAAAACTCACTTTGTTCTCGCCTTTGGCGATCATGTCGTGGATGCCGGGATACGCGGCCACGTGTTCCACGGCAGCTTCGGTGTGTCCGGGTTCGCAGGCAGGCCCGGTGGCCAGCAGATCGAGGTCGCCCACGGTCTCGCGCCCGCGGCGTAGCGAGCCGGCCGGAGTCACCTTCTCAATGCCTTTGAATTGAAGCAGATACTCTGCGATGCGCTGCGCTTCCAAGTTGGCCACATCGATGCGAAAACGGCCGGTCGAGCGGCGGTAGTCCGCGATGCCCTTGCGCAGCTTCTCGATCTGCTTGGCGCCCATGCGGGGCAGGCCCACCAAGCGCCCCGCCTCGATGGCTTGGGAAAGCTGGTCGATGCTGCCGATCTGCGCAGCATCCCAAAGCAGCGCGATGGTCTTGGGGCCCATTCCGGGCAGCTTCAACAGCTCCAGAACGCCCGCGCCGTATTTGGCCAGCAGCTCGTCGCGCTGCTCCAGTCTGCCCGTGGCGGCGATGGCCTGGAGCTTCGCCGCCATGCCCTTGCCGATTCCGTCGATCTCCATGAGGCGCTCGGCATCGTTGGCGGCCTGGGCGAGGTCGACGGTGGTCTGCTCGGCGGCTTCGGCGGCGCGCCGGTAGCTGCGGATGCGGAAGCTGTCGGCGCCGTCGATCTCCATCAGATCGGCGGTCTCGGCCAGCAGCCGGGCCATGGTTTTGTTGTCCACGGAATTCACCCTCCGAGGGCAGTATCGGCGATCGGCGGCGGCGGAGGCCAATCGACGTTTCTTTACGCCAGCCGTCGCCAATGTCCTGGATCGCGGCTGCCGTGAAAGCAAGCAGTAACGATCACGCTGTAATCCGAATCAAGCACCAACATCAGGGCGCGAGTGAAATGCGGTAACGGGGCGCGGCGAATGCTTCTGGAAGGCAGCGCGATTTGTCGTGTATTGAGGGGCCGTCCGTATGCAGCACCAGCGAACGAAGCTCACTGTGACCTGGCGAGTTCCGTCGGATGTAGAACCAGAAGCCCATCAAATCGCTTGAAATCCCTCGCGTTCATTGTGAGCAGTTGGCTCACCCCGTGGACGTACATGCTGGCCGCTAATCGAGCATCGTGAACCTGCACGCCTTGGATGCCGTGCATCACCAGTAGAGAGCGCCATCGCTCATGGACCTCGCGGCTATCGGGAAGTAGCTCGAAATCTCGTTCAATAACGCGCGCCAGGCGGTCGGCCTCAGCGACGCTCAATCCGAAGCCATTCGTGGCGGGCGGACGAGTCGCCGCGTTCCAAAATTCGCCGAGTGTTTGCGAAGTGTAGCAAAGGCTTGTCCCTTGCTCGGTTAACACGCGGAGCGCTTGGAGTATCGCGGGATACTGTGGATCGTCACTCTTGCTAATGCGCAATAGGATGTTGCTATCGAGGAGACAGGACTTGCCTTGGCGCATCAGTCATGATCCCGATAGAGACTCTCGCGCGAAAATGCCTTGTCTGGCAGTAGCGGGATTTTGTGCGAAAACTGAGCGAGATCCTGCAGCGTTTGTTCAAGAGCAGCTTGGCGAGGTGCGTTAGGTGCGCCACCGGCGCGTGCAGCTTCTTCAAGCAAGGAAGCCGCGTAGGGCTCCAGAGCAATTCCCTGCGCTGCAGCCTGCCGGATCAACTCCGCTTGAACTTCGGGCTCGACATTGACCGTGATTGTCATCGGGTACTCCGAAGGCCTGTGTGTATATCCGTAAGTATAGTGGTTTCATGGCGCTACGTAAAGCAGGGGCTACGCAAAGCAGATCTTGATGCTTACTGCAGACCCGCGGAAGGTCGATTGCACGGCGAACGTGGTTGTCCCTGCCGCCCACGTCCGCTTGCACTTGGATAAACTGCAGGCCGCGAGCACTCTCCTTTGAGCGTTAAATTCAGCGCTAGAGGTCCGCTGTGACGGGAATGCGAAGTGTAGGCGCACCAACCCTCACCGCCGGGCGGCGGTCTTTCGAGGATCGCCCGGATGCTAGACGCTAGGCGGCGCTGTGGGCGCTATTGCGAAACCGGACAACTGCATCCGCCTGGGGGCCCTTCTGTCCTTCAACGATGTCGAACTCGACCTCATCGCCTTCTTTGAGCGTTTTGTACCCATCCAGTTGAATTGCCGAGTAGTGGACGAATACATCCGGCCCGTCTTCACGTCCGATGAATCCGTAGCCCTTGGCGTTGTTAAACCACTTGACCTTTCCTTTGTACTGAGCCACAGGTTCCTGCCTTCCTTTTTTCGGGGGATACAGCGAGTCCTAGTTTGGGGAAACCTCTCGCTGATACTCATAAGACGCCGAAAGCAGGCGAAAGGTTGAATATTTTCCGCGCCTGACCAAGAGCCGGACCAAGAAGTGAAACCCGCCACGACAGCCAAGTTCAAGAGAAAGACAGGCCTGCCCTGTGGAAAAGCGGCCCTTCCGGCTACTTTCTTCTCCTGGATTTCGCTTGCATTCGGGCGTAAAGCAAGATGCTGACGAGGGTTTTGCCGTCCAAGATGGCCCCTCTGCCGATCATCTTCAGCAGCTCGGAAAGCCGCACCAATCGCAGCTCGATCTCCTCGTCGTCTTCGGGCTCGGCGTCGCCTGCCCGAAGGTCCTCGGCCACAAAGACCTTCATTGCCTCACCCAGGAATCCGGGGCTGGGGTAGTACTCGATCAGCGGACGCCATTTCTTGGCCCGGTAGCCGGTCTCCTCCATCAGCTCGCGCTTGGCGGCGGCGAGCGGCTCTTCGCCCTCGTCGATCTTGCCCGCCGGCAGCTCCCACAAAAACTGATTCGCGGCGTGCCGGTACTGGCGCTCCATCACGACCCACGGGTTCTTCCTGCTCTTTGCGGTGTCGAGCGCGAGAATCACCACGCTGCCATTGTGCCGAATGACGTCGCGCTCGTTCTGCCGTCCTCCCGGCTCGACGATCTTGTCGCGCTGCACGCGAAACAGCGGGCATTGAAAGACGGTCTCGGAGCTGAGGACCGCTGCCTTCACCATGTCTCCGCCGGTCTTGGGCGCTTTCGAGGTCTTCTTGACCCGCCGGGCCGCCGGCTTTGCGGTTTTACGCGCCTTTTTGTTGGCCATTTCTCCCTCTCTCGCTTTCGAGCGCAAATGAATTGACGGGCAAGACGAGTATACGCACTGGCGGTTGTGCATCGATGAAGCCTGCCGTGGCATCCTAAACTCAGCAGCAGACTCAGATCCCATGGGACCGCAATCTTGGCGGCGAACCAAGAATTCGATGAAAATCAACCGCAGATCGTTCGGCTCGTCCGCCTGCGGCGGACCCGCTCAGGATGACATGCTGTCGATCTGGCCAAACTCAGTGACAGGATGCCAGCCATAACGGAAACGAGCCAAAAGTGATCGAATCGACGAGCGCAGAGTGCTATCCCGTGGCCGTGGCGCCGGGGCAGAGCCGGCTGTTTGTGGATTTTTGCTCGGGAGCATTGCCCGGCTTCCTTCCCCCGCAGGAAAACTGGCAGAATCGGCCGTCTGTTCCTGCCCACTGGCCGGAACTGGTTCGCCTCGTCGCCGCGCAAAATCCCTCGGCCGCCGCCCGGCCTGCGCTTGCCGCGCTCGAACAAGGCGCAGGGACCGTGCTCACCGGTCAGCAGGTTGGCCTCTTTGGCGGCCCGCTCTACACGCCCTACAAAGCGGCCACGGCCATTGCGCGCGCCCGCCAGGCGACTGCGCGCAGCAGACCTCATGTGCCTGTCTTTTGGCTGGCCGGCGAGGATCACGACTTTGCCGAGATCGACCACGTGGACTTTCCCGCAGGCAAGGAATTGGCGCGGCTGGTCTACGATCGCGCGCCCGCCGCGCCCGTGCCCGCGGGCAGCGTCGTGTTGGATGAGGCGATTGTGCCGCTGGTCGAGCGCGCGGCGGAGCTTCTCGGCCCGTCCGAAGCAACGGATGCTCTGGCCGCCGCCTACCAGCCGGGACGAACCTTGGCACAGGCATTTGCAGATTTCTATGCCAAGGTCTTCGCGGCGCAGGGGCTGCTGATCGTGGACGCGAGCGGCCGCGACTTTCACCGGCTGGGAGCGCCGGTGCTGCGCTTGGGCCTAGAGCGCGCCGGCGAGCTGCACGCCGCGCTGGTCGAGCGCGGCCGGGCGCTCGAAGCCGCCGGCTATCCCATCCAGGTGGCGGTCGCGGAGCAGTCGAGCTTGCTGTTCTTGACCGATACGAACTCGGGCGCGCGGCTGGCGCTCAAGCGCATCGCGCCCAGCGCGGCCGAGCCGGAAGGCGTGTGGCAGGCGTCGGCGCCGTCGGGGACGCAGAGCTATTCCACGGCCGATCTTGTGGCATTGCTCGACGCCGAGCCGGAGCGCATCTCGCCGGCGGCGCTGCTGCGCCCCGTCTTTCAGGACTTTCTCTTCTCGACCTCGGCGCAGATCGCCGGCCCCGCCGAGATCGCCTATCTCGCGCAGTCGGCGGTTCTCTTCGAGCGCATTCTGGGGCGGCAGACGCCGCCCATGGCGCGCCTCTCGGCCACGCTTATCGAACCCTCGGTCGCCAACCTTCTGCGCCGGCACGAGCTCACCCTGGAGCAGGTGTTCGCCGGAAACGCCTCCGATTTGGCGCAGCGCCTGGCGGCGCGGTCGATGCCCCCGGAGACCAAGATAAGACTGGCCGCCACCGGCAACGCGATGGATGCCGAACTCACCGATCTCGTCGAGTGGATGCAGTCGCAGGACAAGGGCCTCGGTCAATCGGCCGAAACCGCGGCCGGCAAAATCCGCTACCAAATGAACCGGCTGCGCACGCTCGCCGCCAACTTCCAGTTGCAGCGCGAGTCCACGCTGGCGCGCCACGCAGAGTCGCTTGTGCAAGCGATCTTTCCCGGCGGCGTCTTGCAGGAGCGCGTCCACGGCGCGGCCTACTACTTCGCTCGCTACGGCCTCCATCTGGCCGAAACGCTCTGCGAGCAAGCGGCCAATTCCTGCCCGGGGCATAGGGCGATCTGGCTGTGATCAGGGCACGGAGCAAGGGCCGAGGGAACGAGAGGACAAGAAAACAGGGGTCAGGTTTCAGCTCTCAGAGATCCGGGGAGAATCGCCGCCACGCAAGAGTGGCGTTTCCTAAATGGCGATATGCAATGACCGGTCATCCTGAGCGGAGTTTGGCCGGTTCCGGCCAAACGGAGCCGAAGGACCTGCATTTGGAACGCTCGCATGTGCAGAGCAATTTGCGAAGCACTACACTTAGATGGCGGCAAGGCCGGCGATTTACCGATTCGTTACTGAAGACTCGCCGGTGATACACCAAGAACCGCAGAAGCGGTTGTCATCCCGAGCGCAGTGAGGGATCTGCGGGGGCTTTTGGCGATGCTTGCGGCCAGTGAAAGCGAAGTTTCCAGGTAGCCGGCACACGCTCGCAACCGTCGTCCCTGCCCGAAACCTGACGACATCCCCGTTTAGTACCTATCTGGGAGCATACGGAAGCTGCCCGCCGAAACTCCGATGAGAGAGCGAGTTGGCCTGGTGGCACAAGGGAGAGTTCAATCTCCTGTTGACTGTCTATAAGAGTTGAGATATTGTCTTATAGACAGTCAATAGGAGTTTCCATGGCGAGCAATGAATCCGATCTGTTGCAAGGCACACTCGATGTTTTGATTCTGAAGGCCCTCGCTCTTGAGGAATTGCACGGCATGGGAATCTCCCGCCGAATCGGGCAAATGACAAACGGAGCGTTCGATGTGAAGGCCGGCTCATTGTTTCCCGCACTTCACCGAATGGAGCAGGCGGGCTGGCTCAGGTCCAATTGGGGCCAGGCGGAAACGAATCGGCGTGCCAAGTTCTATTCGTTAACCAAGACAGGAAGAAAGCAGCTTCGAACCGAAACCGAACACTGGGCTCGCATCTCACTCGCGATGGCGGCGGCGCTGGGGATCGGCCAGGAGGCCTTATGATCAGCCGGCTCCGCGCGCTTTGGAGGAATCTCTTTGGCAAAAGGCAGCTGGATGACGATCTGGACGAAGAACTCAGTGCCTACGCTGAATTGGTATCGGCAGAGAAGGTGAAAACCGGAATGTCACCGGACGAGGCCTGTCACAGTACGCGTCGTGAAATGGGAGGCGTCGAGCAGGTCCGGCAGAGCGTGCGTGACATACGGGCCGGAGTGCTGCTGGAGAGGCTCGCGCAGGCCCATCCTAGTGCGGCGGCCGCAAGCCCATATCCACCAGCATGGTTCGCACCACCACCAGCGCCGAATCGGTGAGCGCCGCCAGCAGGCACGTCCAGAAGCCGATGCGGCTGTAAGAAACAAGATGCGAAGCGGTTTTGCCGGGAAAAGAAATCCCGGTCCCGTCGGGGAGCAAGGTGCGCGCCAGAACCGCGAACACGAATCCCCCCGCCCATACGAGCGCAATGCGAAATCCGAGCCGTACCGTTTGTGCCAAAAGCGTTTGCTGCATCATTTTTGTTTGTTGTCCACCGTCGAGCGAGCGCATCCGCGCGCCGCATCCCTCAACTTTACCTGCCACCGGCACGACGATACAATCGAAAGCGTAGGCCGACGTAGCTCAGTTGGTAGAGCAGCTGATTCGTAATCAGCAGGTCGTCAGTTCAAGTCTGACCGTCGGCTCCATGTCCCGAACGCCGTCATGGCCTCTCCCGTGCGAGAGGTCATTTTCTTTCCGGATGCTCTTTCGCCGCCAAAGAGCTGTTGCGAAGTCGAATCCCGGCGCGGGCGCTCGATAATGCTTCCATGCGTTGCCTTCGGCCGCGGCCTCAAGCCGCAGTGTACTGGATCGTGGCCGCAGCATTTGTTCTGCGGCTCGCAGCCCGCCTCTGCCAGGGAATCGATCGCTTCTGGATCGACGGCTACACGATGTTCTTCGAGATGGCGCAGAGCATCGCCGCCGGCAAGGGAATCGCGCTGGCCAACAGCGTTCCCACCGCCTTTCGCGTGCCACTCTATCCCATCCTGCTCGCCGGTCTGACGCTGGGCCATCGCTGGTTCTGGCCGATTGTCGTCGCCGAATCGCTTATCGGAGCCTTCACCGCGCTGTACGCGGCGCGGCTTGCACGGCAATTGTTCGGCGGGCCGGGCGGCGAGACGGCTGCGATCCTGGCCGCCGCCATCACAGCAATCTATCCCTATGACGTGGTCCACGACACCGCGCTCCAGGAGACCAGCCTCTTCACTCTGCTCACGCTGATCGCCGTCGTTCTCGCCCTGCGCAGCGCGCAATCGGGCGACCGGAAGTCCGCCGCGCTTTGCGGCCTGGTTCTCGGCTTGGACGTGCTCACGCGTTCTCCCATCGCGCCGTTTGCGGTGCTCGTGCCGCTCTGGCTGGCTGTGCGCAGGCGCATCGCGCCTGCCGTACTCTGCGCGATCGTTCTCGCCGCCACCGTCGCTCCGTGGCTCATCCGCAACGATCTGCTCACAGGCGAACCCGTGTTGACTACAGAGGCCGGCTTCGAGCTCTGGAACGGAAACAACCCCATATTGTTCCGCTACTACCCGATGCAAAGCGTCGACACGAGCATCGGCGCCCATTTGGACACGCTCGACGCGCTCGGCCCCAAGGATCAGCCGCCGCCGGGTTCCAGCGCGTTGGCCGTGGATCGCTGGTTCCAACAGCAAGCGCTGGCCTACATGCGCGCGCATCCCTGGCTGACCGTCATGGGCGGCTTTCGCAAAATCGGCGCGGCGTTCGACTGGCTGCCCACCCCGCGCCGGTCGCGCGCACAAGCCATCGTCCACGCCGTCTCCTTCGGCCCGGTGATGCTCCTGGGCATGTGGGGCATGTGGCTGCGCCGCGCGAACTGGCGCGACGACTCACTCATCAACCTTCTCTTCGCCCAGTTCCTCGTGGTCACGGCCGTCTATTTTGGCCAGACCAATCACCGCGTCTTTCTCGACGTGTATTGGATCGTATTCGCGGCCGGAGCGATGGCGGCCAGATTCACTGGCGCACGCCGCACTGTTCCCGCGCCCCGTGTTAGTTGAACGAGAGGCCGATCAGCGCTCGGCCCGTACGGCTGCCGTCTGCTATCTTCGAGGTTGCGGACCTCACGCCGCATGGATTCGAGGCTCCGCCGTGCTTCGAGGAGTCTCGCCTTCATGTCCGATTCCGCCCGCCGCCCGCCTACGGGCCTCTACCGCTGGGCCGTGCTGATTTTCGTCAGCCTAGCCATGTTCGGCAACTACTACGTCTACGACTGCATCGCCCCCATCGCCGATCTGCTCACCCGGCAGCTCGGCTTCTCCGACTCCAATATCGGGCTGCTGCAGGCCATCTACAGCTTTCCGAACCTGGTGATGGTGCTCATCGGCGGCTACGTCGTCGACCGGGTCGGCACGCGCAAATCGATTGTGCTGTTCGGCTCGACCTGCCTGGTGGGAGCGATTGTCACAATCCTGTACGGCGTGCTCCCGGCGCTGAAGGAGATTCCTGTTCATCTTCTCCGTTGGCACTTCGTCATTCCCAATCTCTTTGGCGCCCTGCCAATCATGGCCGCTGGGCGGCTGATCTTCGGCGTCGGCGCCGAGTCGCTGATTGTCGCCATTACCTGCGCCATCGCCAAATGGTTCCGCGGCAAGGAACTGAGTTTCGCCCTGGGCATCAACATCACGATTGCCCGGCTGGGCACCTGGCTGGCCCAGAACTCGCCCACCTGGGCCAAATTCGCCTACTCCACCTGGCGCAATCCGTTGTTCATCTCAGTGGGCTTTGCCACTTTCTGCGTGACCGGGGCGATCATTTACTGGGCTTTGGAAGCGCATGCCGAGCGCAACTACGAGTTGGGCCATGCCAGCGCAACCGACAAGGTGGTCCTGCGCGACCTGTTCAACTTCGGCCTCTCCTACTGGTACGTCGTCGCCCTGTGCATTGTCTTCTACTCGGCCATCTTTCCCTTCGAGACCTTCGCGATCAAATTCTTTATCGAGGCGCACGGGACCACCCGCGCGCTCGGCGGATTCCTGGTGAGCATTCTCACTGCCTTCACGATGATCGGCACGCCGCTGTTCGGCTTGGTTGCCGACAAGGTCGGCAAGCGCGCCCTGCTGATGATGATCGGCTCAGTACTGCTGATCCCCGTCTACCTGATGATGGGCTACACGCAGATCTCGCTCTACGTGCCCATGGCGATGATGGGCGTGGCCTTCTCGCTGATCCCGGCGGTGATGTGGCCCTCGGTGGCGTACCTGGTCGAACCATCGAAACTAGGCACGGCGTACGGCTTGATGACGGTGATTCAGAACATGGGATTGTTCGGCTTCAATCTGCTCATCGGCTGGGCCAACGACACCTCGCACGCCAGCGTGGCCAACCCCGCCGGCTACCGGCTGGGAATGTGGATCTTCTCCATTCTCGGTTTCCTGGGCGTGCTCTTCGCGCTCTTGCTGCGCCAGCGCGAGATTGGCCCCCATGGCCACGGCCTGGAGACGATCACAGCCGGCAAGGGCTAGCGCTCGGTCCGCATGATCTTGGCGATTGTGTTCCGGAAGATGCGGGTCTGGGGATCGGCGCTTCTTGATTGCGTCCTTTTACGAGATTCAGGGCACGCGCCCATCGCGTTCAGCGAATGGCTCCAATCCCCGATAGGCCGCGTAGACGCCTTCGAAGACCGAGTCCCAACTGGCGGTGAGAGCGTAAGCGCGAGCCGACTGGCGCATGCGGCCATGCCCGGCAGGATCGGCCAGGATGGCGGAAATGGCCGAGGCGAACCGGTCGTCGGGAACGATGCGCCCGGTCTCGCCGTCGCGGACGATGGTCCGCGGGCCGCCGTCGGGAGTGACGATGGCCGGTACTCCGCTGGCCAGGGCCTCGAGCACCACGTTGCCGAAGGTGTCGGTGTGAGAAGGGAAGACGAACAGATCCATGTTGGCGTAGGCGCGAGCTAGCGCTTCCCCGCGCAAAACACCGGTAAACTCGGCTCGATGCAGCCGCTCGCGCAGCCAGCTCTCTTCGCCGCCGTGGCCCACCATGAGGAAGTGAAATTTTTCCTGGTTTTGGTCAAGATCGCGCTGGATTTGGCCGAGAAGCGCCACATTCTTCTCGATCGAGAAGCGGCCGACAAAACCAAGCACCGGCTCGGAGTCGGCAGGCCCGCGCGTGCGCTTGGCGGGATGGAACAACTCCGCGTCGACGCCGCGCGGCATCAGGCGGCAGGGGCGGCCGGTCGATCGCTCGAGCAGCGCACAGAGCTCCGGATTGGGCGCGAAGAGGATTTGCGCCACGGAGTAAAACCGCGCCACGGTCGCCATGGCCAGGTCTTCGATCTTCTGCCCGGTCGCTGCCGACTGGCGCTGGGGCAAGAGACGCAAAAACCAATTGGCGCGGCGCGCGGCGTACTCATGCAGGTTGGTGTGCCAACTGGCGGCGAGTGGCAGATGCAGATGGTGCGCGAGCCATGCGCCCAGCATGCCCACTTCGCTGGGGCCGGTGATGTGGATCAGATCGGGACGAAATCGCTCCAGAACCTCGGCGATGAGCGGAATGTGACGGAGATAAGCAGGATCGAAACGGAGATCCTTTTCGAGAGCGAAAGAGAGAAAACCGCGTGGCAGCTCGAGCGTCCAGACGTTGCCATCTTCGACGACAGCTTGGGCGCGGCCGCCGGCGCGCACGCACAGGAAGGGCAGATTGCGTCGGCGGGCGAAGGCCTCGAAATTCCGGCTGGTGTGAGCGACACCGTTCACTTCGTGGAACGAGTCGGGAAAGTAGGCCACACGCGGCGGTCGAGCAGTCATTGCTTAGCGGAGTTAGCGGAGTTAGCGGGGTTAGCGGGGTTAGCGGAGTTAGCGGGGTTAGCGGAGCTGGTTGTGGGTTGGACGGGAAAGAGTGACGACCTCGCGGTGGAGGAAAGCGTGCGTTGGGAGGGAGGCAAAAACTGA
>Ga0187784_10001860_pt1 | contig 16853 bp, 13 predicted proteins | sample 1015_SJ02_MP15_2_FD_132964 | JGI IMG/M metagenome (GOLD analysis project Ga0187784, IMG submission 132964) | Tropical peat soil microbial communities from peatlands in Department of Meta, Colombia - 1015_SJ02_MP15_20_MG | ecosystem: Environmental > Terrestrial > Soil > Wetlands > Peat | place...
TAATATCCCATGGCGTCGTCGCGCCGGTTCATTCTCAGATCGATCAATCCACGGCCATCGGGCGTGTAGTAAGCGGTGGGCAGCAGCCAAGGTGACTCGTTGCGGTCCGCGGCGCCGTCTTCAGATGGTCGAGAATAGCTCGTAGTAGCAACGAGCGGCGTAGCCGTCGGTGAAATTGGGATCGGGCCGGATCGCTTCGCTTTCGGCTCTTGCACCGCCGCGTCGGCCGGCTTGCCCGACCCGCTCGCTTGGGCAAATGTCGTCGTCCCGGCGTAGTAACGCCAACCCCGCGCGCAGATCGGAAAAAGAGGCGAAATTCGTCATCGCCGCTTTGCTTTCCAGCACGGCAGGCTCATAGGCGAGCGGCTGGCAAATTCGCGGTCGCGCGGCGGTTCGCCGATATGTCATTTCAATGTCAAAGGAATTGGCCTTGGTGTGGTATTTTTGCCGCAACTTCCTCAAAAGTGGCGTTTCGTTGTCGAAAACCTCCTTTACGAATAGCCTTCTGCCGAGTCGGTAATTTACACTGATGGTTAATTGGGCGCTACGGCTCGCCGAAGTGCACCGGCGAAGACGCAGCGGGTAAAGAGGTAGCGGGTAAAGACGCAACGAGTAAAACGTAACGAGTAAAGGGTTAACGGGCATAAACAAAAAGTGCGTTGGTCCGATCGAGGACTAACCGGTTTAGCAAGGGGGTCTGCAATGAACCGACTGGCTAGGACGACATTTTACGGGTCCGTCGCGGCAGCGGCGCTATTTATGGCGACCGGCCAAAGCTTCGCGATAGAGCCAGGTGACTTTAATGCGACTCTGGCGGCCGCTACGGCCGGCATTCCGCTGGGCGCCGCTCCGCCACCCGGGCTTTACGGAAGCTTGCAGACCTTCATCGGTGGTCCTAACGCCACCGGCACAGGCCAAAATTCGGCCGCGCTTGGCGCCGGTCCGTATAACAAGGGCTTATCAGTGACGGGCGAGGCCATTGTCCCCGCGCTCGTCTTTGTGCCGGGCTGGAATTTCTTCGGCGGCAGCGCGGTGTTCGCCGTGATCCAGCCCCTATTCACCGTGAATGGCAGCAGCACCAATTGCGTGCCCACCACGGTCGGGGTGCCCCCCCAGGCCGGGTGCATCGCCACGGAGCCTATCACCTTCGGGTCTGGGGCCGGTGCGTTCTTCGAGAATATGCACAATACCATCTGGTCCAGCACCTTGTCGTGGAATTGGAAAAACGGCTGGTTCACCAGCCTCGGCTTCAATTTCCAGGGCCCGGACGGCTCGCAGTACAATGGCACGCTGAACCAGGATTACTGGACCTTCTCGCCGACGGCCGCCCTCTCGTATATCGACAAGACCTGGAAGGCGTCGGCGAATCTTGATTTCGATGTCCACACCGCCTCTGCAGGCCACACCGGCACTTATGCGGCGGTGCAAGCCAACGTTGCCAGTGTGGCGCTTCCTCCCGCCATTTTGGTCACGTCACCCAGTGGCTGCGTCGGGTTTAACTGCCCGGGCATCGGTTACCACTCGGGCGATCAGTTGTTTATCGATTGGTCCGTCGAATACCGCTGGGGCAAACTGGCCTTCGGACCCGCCGGAGATTTCAAGTACCAGACCAGCTCCGACACCCCGGGCCAAGGCTGGACCTGCGCAGGGTTGAAAGCTAGCCCCGTTTATGGGAGCAGCGGTTTGGTGTGCGGCAGCGCAATGGACGTCTCGCTCGGCGGCATCGTCGGCTACGATTTCGGACCTGCCGAACTCGAGTTCTACGCGGTGGACAGCGTCGCCAACGAGGATGATTTCAGAGGCTGGAAAATCTTCACGCGATTGTCCTTCAAGCTCGACAATCCGGCGCCTGCGGCTGCGGCCCCGGCCGCCGCGCCGATGGTGGGCAAGGCGCACTAAGCCAACGGTCGCGAACTGACAAAAGCGAAAGCCCCGGCACCGCCGGGGCTTTTTTGTGTGCGCCGGTTTTTTCCTCCCCCGCTTCGCGGGAGAGGAAGCAAGTGTGCTCAGCGCTTATACAGGCCGGTCAAGGTCGCCTTGCCCAAGGTGTGGAAGTGCAGGTCATAACCGACCAGCGCCGCCGAGGCAGCATCGCTCGTGGCGTCGGGCAGCTTATCGATATCAACCGCAAAGACCGTGATGTGGTAGTGGTGAATGCCGTGGCCGACCGGCGGACACGGGCCGCCATATCCGTCGCTGCCGAAATCGGTCCGGCTTTGGATGGCGCCCGCGGGCATCAGGGTGCTCCCCGGAACGCCGGCATTCTTGGGCAACGACGTCGTGCCCGGCGGAATGTTGAATACGACCCAATGCCACCAGCCGCTGCCGGTCGGCGCATCCGGGTCGTAGATGGAAACGGCGAAGCTCTTAGTCCCGCTCGGCGCCCCGGTCCAAGCCAAGCTCGGCGAGATATTGCCGCCGGTGCAGCCGAAGCCCTTGAACACTTGTTCGTTGGCGATCATGGCGCCGTCTTTGATCTCGGCGCTCGTCAGTTTCATGCTTGCCGCGTTTGCAGCGCATGCGAGTAACGCGCTCGTTCCGAGCGCGGTCGTCCAAACTGCCAGTTTTGCCATTGCCATTCCTCCCCTTTGATTGGAGCCCGGCGCAAGCTATCGCCGGACGTTTGTTGCCGCGCCGCATTCAATCCGCGGCGGTAAGCCGCTCGTCAGGCGCTACGGCGCCAAGACGCGCGCATATTACGCCTGCGCCAAGCGTGCTGGCTACGGGCCTCCGGCCGGATTGCTCGTCGGGCTGTCGCCGTTCACCCGCGCGGATTGGCGGAGCCAATCGTCTCGGTTTTTTCCGGCAGCGGGATGAACTCGATCTCGTCGCCGGGGACTTTTCCGAAATGACCGGCTTTCCATTCCGCCTTGGCTTGCTCGATGCGCTCTTTGCGCGAAGAGACGAAATTCCACCAGATGTGGCGCGGGCCGTCCATGACCGCACCGCCGACCATGACGAAGTGACTGTCGCACGTCGCCGTCACCGGTACGGTGTCGCCCGGGCGAAACACCAACAGGCGGCCGGGCTCGAAACGGTCGCCGGCAATGTCGATCTCGCCGTCGATCACATAGAGGCCGCGCTCCTCGTAGCCGGGCTCGATCGGCAGCGTCGCGCCGGCTTTCAGCGTCACGTCGCCGAACAAGGTTTCCGACGTCGTCGCCGCCGGCGAACTCGCGCCATAGAGCGAGCCGAGCACCACGTGCACGCTTTTTCCGTTGTCCTCGACGAGCGGGAATGCCGCCGCATCGTGATGCGAAAAACCGGCCTCCATCTCCTCCTTGGCGGCGGGCAGTGCCACCCACATCTGCAGGCCGTGGATCGGCCCGCCGGCGCTGCGCCGCTCGGCGCCGGTGCGTTCGGAATGCACGATGCCGCGCCCGGCCGTCATCCAGTTGACTTCGCCGGGCTTGATCGCGACCGCGGTACCGAGACTGTCGCGGTGCATGATCTCGCCGTCGAACAGATAGGTCACGGTGGCAAGCCCGATATGCGGATGCGGCCGCACATCCAGCCCATTGCCGGCGCGAAATTCCGCCGGCCCGAAATGATCGAAGAAGATGAACGGCCCAACCATGCGCGAGCGCGACGACGGCAGCGCGCGGCGTACCGCAAAGTCGCCGAGGTCCACCGTGCGCGGCACGATGACCTCGGCGATGGCATCGCATTGATGGGCGTCGCCCGCGGCCGGATCCTTACCTGGAAAGAAGCTCATCGGTTGTTACTCCACGATTGTCCCGGCCCGAGCCCGTTCATTACGACCTGTCAGCCCGCAAGTGTGACGAACGGCATTTGCTTCACCGCCTCCATGAGCCCGTAGAACGCCTCATTGACGCTCGGCCACGACGGCAGCTTCTTCATATTGTCGAGCCAGCGCTTGACGTTCGGATAGTCGGAAAGATCGACGCGGATGATCTCGCCGAGCGAGACGATGCCGGCGCCGAAATAGTCGGCGATGGTGATCTGGTTCCCGCACAGATATTGGTTCTTCGGGCCGATCCAATGGTCGTTGAGGATTTTGAGCCACTTCTTCGACTGTTCCTTGCCGAATTCCAGCGTTGCCGCCTGCGCTTCGTCGCTACGGCGTTTGAGATGCGGAAACAGCTGCGGGTAGCAAAGATTATAGCCCCATTCGCGGTAGAAATTAGTGTTGATCCAATCCATTATCTCGTTGACCTTGGCGCGCGCCTTGAGGTCCTTCGGATAGGTCGGCGAGTTAATTTTGTCAGCCAGGTATTTCAGGATCGCCGAGCTTTCCGTTAACCGGAAGCCGTCATCGTCAATCATCGGTACCAGGCAATTCGGATTGATGCCGGAATAGGGCGGCTGCATATGCTCGCCCTTCATCAGGTCGATGAATACTTCTTCGACTGGAATCTTGTTCTCGGCGATGAACAGGCGCACCGGGCGCGAGGTCATCGAAACCGGATGCATGTATAGTTTCATGGCTCTTTCCTCCCAAAAGGACGCAACCGACATTCCCAGATGAACTCTGGAAACAGTATAAACGATAGCATACCTCGCGATCCCTCAGAAGCCATGGTTGCGAGCCATGGTTGGAAAGTTATGGGTTTGGGCCCACGATCTTTGCATGTGCTTGGCCCATGCTCTCAACCGACGGCTTTTGCGGCGGCTCGCCCGGCTGCTCCACCCGAGAAGATACGGCCGCCGAGGAAGGTGCCTTCAAGCGCGCTACAGCCAAGCATGCCGCCGCCACCAAATCCGGCGACCTCGCCGGCGGCATACAGGCGACGTAGGCTTGCGCCCATTGGCGCGGCCAATCATCCTCGTCGCGGTCGAAACCGGCCGTCCCCATCCAGTCTTCGAGCGCAAGGTCGTGAGAATCATGGATACCCAAGCGCCGCTGCTCCGGAGAGTCGACGAGACATATGCCGCGAGCGACCAGAGTGCTTGACCGCCGAGAGCTTGCTCGGCTCCTGATCGACGATGCTTATTCTCCTTCGCGCTTCGGCCAATTCGGCGGCTGCGACCAGTCCCGCAAGTCCCCCACCAACAATGATCACGTCAGCGTCGTAAGCCATTCTTGCCCCCGAATGTCCTGCCGCGGTGCAGTCGCTGTCGCACCTGAGCTAAACCTAGAAAGCCAAGTTTTTCCATAAAACCACGTGTTTCCATGAATTTCATGAGTGTGGTAGCCTGCCGGATCAGAACCATCGGACGGCAAGCCTCCATGGGCGGTAAAGCGACGGACGACCGATACGGCATGCAAGAAAGCAGGCGCGGCCGCGCGAGGGATTGCAGACCGATCACCGGCCGAGGAAGGCGTCTGCCGGTTATCGCGGCTTTGATAGCCGTGGCGGCGGCAGTGGCGGGGTGTTCCTCGTCCTCCTCATCGAATGCTTATAGCGCTGCTGCCGCTACCACCTATCCGTCTTACTCAGTCGCCGACCTCTTCAGGAGCGCGCGGGATTCTAGCCCGCCGGTGCAGGCTGCTGGTCCGCCGGCCGTGGCGAATTCCTCAACCGCGGTCGCGGCTACGGCGGCTGCGGGTCCGACCGGTCCCGCGATATCCGGCTCCGCGACCGCCGTTGCGGCTGTCCCTGCACGTTCCGCGCCAGCGGACGACTACGATCAGGCCGCCGCCTCCGTCTATCCGTCCCAGCCGCTCTTCGACTTCTCTAACCACGCGCAAGATTCTCGCCCGTCAGCGCAGGCTGCCAATGCGCCGGCCGCGATGAATTCATCCGCCGCTGCCGCGGCTGCTCCTGCACCGTCCTCACCATCCGACAAATACGACGCCGCCGCCTCTGCCTACCCTTCGCAGCCGCTTACCGACCTTATCTTTGGCTCGACCAGGGCCTCCCCCACTGATCATCCGTGACGTCCGCGGGCCTGATAGCCCCGCCGCTAGGTTCGACCCCCCAACCGGGAAACCCTCATGTCGAAGCAGATGCAAGGCAAAGTGTGCGTGATTACCGGCGGAGCCGGCAGCATCGGGGTGGCTGCCGCGAAGCTCCTGCTGGCGGAGGGGGCAAAGGTTATGCTCGTGGACCTAAGCGACGCCGCCCTCAAGCAGGCGGCCGCGGCCATCGTTACAGACTTGGGGCCGGATTTGGCCCCGGATTTGGGCACGGACTTGGTCACGGATTTGGGCGGCGATTGCCTGGCCTGGTCGACGGTTGACGTCACCAAATCGGATCAAGTTAGAAACTGCGTATCGGGCACGGTAAGTCGGTGGGGAAAGATCGACGTATTGTTCAGCAATGCGGGCAATTTCGGCGTCGTAGCGCCAGTCACCGAATATCCGGAAGACGTCTTCGACGCCGTGCTTGCCGTGCATGTCAAAGGGGCGTTCCTGGCCGCCAAGCATACGCTGCCGCGCATGAACGACGGCGGTTCGATCATCATCACGTCCAGCATCGTCGGGGTTAAGGGCGACCCGGGCGTTTGCGCCTATATCACCGCCAAGCACGCCCAGGTCGGACTGATGCGGGTACTTGCCAAGGAGGCCGCCGCGCGCAAAATCCGCGTCAACACCATTCATCCCGGACCCGTGGACAATGAGTTCCAATTGAACGTGGAAAAGAACCTGAGCCGCGTCCTCGGGCGGGACGCGACCGAGTTCTTCAACGAAATCATCCCGCTGCGGCGCCACGTTCGGGCTGAGGAAGTGGCTCGTTCGGTGCTGTTTCTCGCTTCCGACGCGAGCAGCTTCACGACCGGCAGCCTGCTGATGGTGGACGGCGGCTTAAGCGCGTGAGCACGATTGGTCCGCGCCGATCAAGGCCGGCGGTTTTGGCTCAAAGCCGCTCCGATCGCGCGGCCAAATGGTTTCCCCATCGTTAAGATTGGCACAACTAATCTGTCATAGTGTCGAAAGCGCTTGTTTGTTGCGCATATTGTTAGAACTGTGGTCATGACGCAAAGCGAACTCATCCAGGGCATTGAGGCCCGTTGTAAGCTTTACGAACTTGATGCGCGGGCGCGCAGCGCGATCAAGCAGATATGGCCGACGATTGCGCCGCATCTCGATAAGGCGGTCGACGCCATTCTCGAGGCGACGGCGAAATTGCCGCGCATTGCTCCGGCCGTCATCGCGCACAGGGATCTGATCAGGACACTCGAAATAGCGCATCTGGAAGCGCTGCTGAACGGCGACCTTGACACTCGCTATTTCGAGTCATGCCGAAAAACCGTCGAACAGGAAGCCGCGCTCGGCATCGACGCCCGCTTTCGCAGCACTGCCGGAAACCATCTGTTGCGCGCCGCATTGGACGCGCTGGCGCGCAAGCACAAATTCTCGCGCGCCAGGCTTGTCGAAAACGCCAAGCTGGTGTCCCAGGTCATCGCGTTCGACGTTGCCAACGCGATGACGCTGCATCGGGAAGCGGCGGAAACGACCGCGCACAAGCGGCGACAGGCCATTGACGAAGCCATTGCGGACTTTGCCGGCGCCATAGGCGAAGTGCTCGAGGCCATCCAGAACGCCTCCTCGTCGCTGACGACCACGTGCCAGACGATGCGCGAGGTCGCCGACGACACCTTCAATCGCATGACGGTGGCATCAGCGGCGGCGGCGGAGACCACGCAGCGCGTGAAAATGACAGGCGAGGCCACCGCCGAGCTGTCCGGGTCGATTCAGCATATCGGCCAGGAAGCAACCCGAGGCCTGGAAATGGCCAAAGCGGCGGTCGACGACACGCAACGTACCCAACAGGCCATCCTTTCGTTGAACAATACCGCCGAGCGTATCGGCTCAATCGTCAGCATCATTTCGACGATCGCGTCGCAGACCAATCTTCTGGCGCTCAACGCGACGATCGAGGCGGCGCGCGCCGGCGACGCCGGTAAGGGCTTCGCGGTGGTCGCCTCCGAAGTCAAGGCGCTGGCCAATCAGACCTCGCGCGCCACCGAGGAAATCTCGCAGCAGGTCGCCGCCATTCAGGACGCTACCAGGAATTCGGTCGATGAAATCTCCTCGATCACCCGCGCCATCGAGCAGTTGACGATGGCCGCCACCACCATTGCATCGGCGGTCGAACAGCAAAGCGCCACGACTCGCGACATCGCCGGCAGCATCCAGACGGCGGCCGGCCACACCGCCAGCGCATCGGTCGAGATCCTGTCAGTCGAGCAAGCCGCCGGCCGCAGCGCAACCGCCTTCAGCGAGATAGCGGATTTGACCGCGCGGGTATCCTCGCGCGCGAAGGATCTTGAATCGAAGGTGGCGGCGTTCTTCATCCGCGTTCGCGCCGCCTGAATTTTTTGGCCGTTCAGGTCTGATACGTTGCAGAGGGTTCTGCCGCCGCCAGCGGGTGAGCGCAAGCCGCCTTCAGCTTGCGCGTGCCCTAACTTCGGCAACGGGCGGGCGCCCGGTGAGCTTGGAATATTGCGCAATCGGCGCAGGACGGCCGATCAGGAAGCCCTGGACTTCATTGCATTCTTCGCGCGCGAGGAAGGCGAGTTGCTGTTTGGTCTCGACGCCTTCGGCGACGACCGGCAGATTGAGCCCGCGGCCGAGCCCAATGACGCGCGAATGATGGCCGCCGATTGCGGATTGCGGTCGAGATTCGCAATAAAAGCCTGATCGATCTTGATCTTGTCGAACGGAAAAGCCTGCAGGTACGGCAACGACGAGTAGCCGGTGCCGAAATCGTCCATGGCGATGCGCACGCCAAGCGTCTTGAGCCGGCGCAGGATCGAAACGGCGCGCGAGAAGTCGGCGATCAGCACACCCTCGGTGATCTCGATTTCCAGCCGGTTGGCGGCGAGGCCAGTTTCAAACGGCACGGTGTGGACCAGTGCGGGCAGATCACCATGGCGGAACTGGATCGGCGAGAAATTGATCGCGATCTTGAGCAGCGCCGGCCAGGACGCGGCTTCCCAGCAGGCTTCGCGCATGACCCGCCGAGCGCAACGATCACGCCGCTCTCCTCCGCAAGCGGAATGAAGTCGTTGGGAGCGATCATGCCGCGGGTCGGATGATTCCAACGGAGCAGAGCTTCAAAGCCGGTAACCTTGCCTTCGATCGATGCCTGCGGCTGGTAGTAGAGCGTAAGTTCGTCGCGCGATATCGCCGATCGCAGATCGTGTTGCAGCGCCCGCCGCTCACGCAGCTGCCGATCCATGTCCGGCTCGAAGAACCGAATTGAGCCGCGCGCCTCCGCCTTGGCGCGGTAGAGCGCGGCGTCGGCATTGGCCAGCAGAACCGAAATCTCGGCACCGTCCGTTGGATAAATGGCGATGCCGATGCTCGACCCCGCCCGCAACGTACGACCCGCCGCTTCGATCTCTTGACGGCACGGTTCAATCCCCAATGACTTTTCCGGATTGTCGGCACGGCAGGTTGAGCTGTGCCCCCTCGTCGTCGATCTTGCCGCAACCCGTTGCCCTGGTCCCTGTTTTATCTTTGCTCACCACGCCGCGGACCCCCGGGGGATCGTTGGCGCCGGTCGATTTCAACAGCAACACATTATAATCGCGGGAGATTCCAGTTTGTGTGGCGATCCATGGCGTCGCCTGCCATGGCGATGTTGGCCAGTGTTTCATCCGACGCCGCGAGGGGCTCCCCAACAATGCCAGTCGCCGCAAATCCGGAATCAACCTCCAGTAGCGCCGGCTCTTCACCCCTGGTTCCGCTTCCCTTCCGGCAACCTCTGCGTTAGCTTGGTCGTGCTCGCCGATCCGTGCCGTTTTAGGATTTATCGCCTGACGAGCCGCTAAATTAGGGGTCAGGGCTGGTACGGATAGGGCGGCACAGGGGAGAACGCCGCTGAGCATGGCCGGTCACTACCAAGAGACGCCGCCGACAACGAGTGCTTCGCTGGGTGAAATCTTCGTTGTCGATGACGACCCCGCAATCCGCGATCTGCTTGCGCTGCTGTTTTCCAGGCGGGGGTACAAGGTCGTGTGCTTCGCCGACGGCGGCAGCCTGACGGCCGCCATGCGGACGCAAAGCCCGACATGCATCCTGCTCGACGTTCATATTCCGGGCGCGTCCGGGATCGACATTCTCAAGGATTTGAGCTCGCAAAACCATCCGGCGCCGATCTTCATCATTTCGGGAAAGGGCGATATCCCGATGGCAGTCGACGCCATCAGGAGCGGCGCGCTCGATTTCATCGAAAAGCCTTTTCGCGGCAACGATATCGTCATGCGCGTGGAGCAAGCCATCGCCGCCGATCGCCAGCGCAAAGCCAAGCAGCGCGCGCCGGCGCGGACGCAATTCTACTTTCCAGGCAGCGAACCGCTGACCGCGCGCGAGCAGGATGTGCTGGCGCAGCTTGTGACCGGAGCCACCAACAAAGAAGCCGGTCGGCAACTCGGGATCAGCCACCGCACCATCGAGATTCATCGCGCGCGGATCATGGAAAAGCTCGGCGCCAAAAGTGTAGCCGATCTGATCCGCATCGCGCTCAGCGAAAACCGCGGCCGCTAGAGCATGATCCGGAAAAAGCCTGCCCCGGATCGATCCGCGGTGAAAACCGGTTTTCCGAAAAGATCATGCGCAAACGAAATGCTAGAGCCCGGCTCTGATTCAATCGGAACGGATAGGGCTCCAGCACCGACGGCAAATGCGAACGACGCCGGTCCGGGCCGAAAAAAAACGGCCCTGGAGCGACAGCCGGCAATAGAGTGTGGACACCTGACCCAGGGCCGGGCAGTTTATCGCGGTCGTTTCTGCTTGTTTTGGTCTTGCTTTGCCTTATTGCGCCGACCATGGGCGCGCAACCGTTACCCGTCGGCTAATTTTGCGATCGGTATAAGTTCTCATCCGGATTTTCGCATGGCCGGTCCGGTGCCAAGCGCAGCTCTGATCATGCGCGCCAGGTCGCATTCGCGGTACGGCTTGGCGAGGAGCAGGACACCCGAGTCGAGCCGGCCGTGGTGGAAGATCGCGTTTTCGGTATGGCCCGAGGTGAACAGGACGCGGAGGGCCGGCCGGCGCTTCAGCGCTTCTTCGGCGAGTTGCCTGCCGTTCATGGCACCCGGCATGACGACGTCGGTGAACAACAAATCGATTGGCGTGCCACCGTCGATAACGGCGAGAGCCTCTGCGGCGTTGGGCGCCGCCAGCGTCGCGTAGCCGAGAGCCTGAAGGCGCGCTACGACGTAGTTGCGCACGAGCAGATCGTCCTCGACCACGAGAACCGTCTCGTTGCCGCCATCGACGGGCCCTGGCCCGGTGCTGTCCAAGGGTTGCCGCTCTGCCCCGGTCGCGCACGGGAAATACAGCTTGATCGTCGTGCCGTGCCCCTCCTCGCTGTAGATCTTGATGTGACCGCCGGACTGTTTGACGAAGCCGTAGACCATGCTCAGTCCGAGGCCGGTACCCTTGCCGGCCTCTTTGGTGGTGAAAAACGGATCGAACACCTTGTCGATGATGCCCGGGGGGATGCCGCTGCCGTTATCGCTTACGGCAATCATTACATAGCGGCCAGCTTGAAGCTCGGCATGCATGCCGGCGTAGCTTTCGTCGAGAACGACGTTCGACGTCTCCAGCGTCAGCCTGCCGCCGTTCGCCATCGCGTCGCGCGCATTGATTGCGAGATTAAGAAGCGCCGTCGTGAACTGGCTCGGGTCGATCAGCGCGGGCGATACACTGTCGTCCAGCATCGCCTCCATCTCGATGTTTTCGCCCAATGTCGGGCGCAGCAGCCGTCCGGCAGCGACGATGAGTTCATTGACGTCGGTTTCGCGCGGTTCGAGCGCTTGCCGGCGGGAAAACGCCACCAGGTGCCGGGTTAATTCGGCGCCGCGTCCGGCCGCGTCATCGATCATCTTCGCGACTGCGGCAAGCTCCGGCCGGTCGGTGACGCCTTCCGCCAGAATTTCGATCGTTCCGGTGATAACAGTGAGAATATTGTTAAAGTCGTGGGCGATGCCGCCGGTCAATTGGCCGACGGCCTCCATTTTCTGCGCCTGCCGCAATTGCCGTTCGGTCTCTTTCGCCGCCGTGACGTCGCGATAGACGACCAGCGCGCCCGGTTGGTCCTGCGGGCCGCGGTGAAGAGGTCCGCCGTTCGTGATCAGCGCAGAACAGTGCGACGTTTTTAGATGCCGCACGACGATTTCGTAATTCTCGAACGCTTCGCCGCGAATGGCGCGCATCAGCGGCCTGTGCTGCAATTCGAGGGGCGTTACTCCGTCCGCCATGAAGACTTCTTGGCTATTTGTCACTTCTTGCAGACTCATGCCCGCGGTGATGCCCATCAGCCGCTCCGCCGCCGGATTGGAGAGCAGGATGTTGGCATGTTGATCGGCGACGATGACGGCGTCCACCATGCTGGTGATCGTGTTGTGCAGCACTTCGGCGATGCGGCGACGCTCGTTGCTTTCCCGTTCGAGCAATTCTTTCGCTCTTTTACTTTCGGTGATGTCACTCGCGATCTTACAGGCACCGATAATGACCCCGGACGGCAACTTGATCGGCGAGACGCTGAGCGAGACCTCGATGCGGCGGCGATCCTTGCTCAATCTGACCGTATCGTGTTGGCTGACCGTTTCGCCGTGGCGTATTCGGTCCAAGATGCCGTGAATTTCGCTTCGTCGTTCGTCGGGAACGATCTTATCGATATTGCGGCCGAACATCTCCTCGGTGCTCCAACCGAACAGGCGGACCGCCGCCGGATTCCAGCCGGTGACGATGCCGTCCAGTGTCATCGTTATGACCGCATCGTAGGATGATTGGACCGCGGCGCCGAACAGCCGCTCGCGATCGGCATGCCGTGCCAGCTCGGCTTCGGTGCGACGATGCTCCTGGACTTCTCGCTCCAGCGAGGCCGTCTTGGCCTTGACTTCTTCCATCATCCGGGCAAAGGCGCCGGCCAGGACGCCGATTTCCCCGGCCGCCCCCTCCGGCACCGTAATCGACTGATCACGCGGAAATGCTTTGACGGCGGCTGTCATTTGCACCAGCGGCCGCGTTAAGGAACGGGCGAGCAGGACCGCCAAGGCGCAAGCGCACAGAAATGCAATCGATCCGACCAGCAGGGTCGTCCGGCCCACTGTGGCCGTGGTGGCCATGACGACGGCTCGCGGTATGACTTCCAACACCGCAACCCGCGGGCCTCCCGCCAGACGTATCACCGACACCCCGCCAACCGCGCTTTCTCCTGCGCCGTCGGTCATTTGTGTCACGGTTGCCTGGTTGCGGTCGAATCCCGCGACGAGCTCGGCGAAATCGCTCCGCCACTGCGTCGGTCGGCCAAGATCGGAGCCGAACTCCCGCGCCGCGTCGGGATGAACGAGATAGTTGCCGCGGTCGTCGACGACGTAAATCTGGCCGCCGGGTCGCGCGCCCGACACGATATCGCAAAAAATCGGCCGCATGTCGACGTCGATCACGACAATGCCGAACGGCTTTTGATCCTGGGTCTGAATTATTCCGGCAACGCGCAGCACCGGAACGTGCGGTGTCGCGACGCCACTGCCGTCCCTGTTGTGCAAGAGTTCGACCGGCGAGACGTAGATCTGCTCCGCCGACAAAGCGAGCGCCGCTTTAATATAATCTCGGTCGCTCTTGTCCAGGAGTTGGTCGTCGGGAACGATGCGGATCGCACCGTCATTGCCGCGGCGGTCCACCCGTACCAGTTCTCGGCCATCATCGAAGCCGATGATCCGGAATTTGTTATAGGCCGGCTTAGCCGCGAGCTCCGCGGCAAATCGTGCGGCCACGCGCTGCCGCCAGACCTCCTCGGTCACCATCTCGAGCGGATCGGTGCCGCCTGCAAGGTGCGTGCGCGCCATGCCCTCGATCGCCGCAGCCGCTCGAATGCCGAGGATGTCCTCTCGAGCGCCGCGAACGTAAAAGCCAAGCTGGGTCGTCAGTAGGCGGAGCTCGAGCGCAACGCGCGAAGTCGCACGCGGCAGGACCGTCGCCTCGACGTTGCGATAGGTCAATCCGCCAACCGCCAGAACGCTCAGCAAGACCAGCGAGGCCATTACGACCGTCATGCGGGACGACAGCGTCATAGATACGCTCGCTTTTTCAGGTCAGTCGAAATGCCATCCCTCCGCGCGCCGGTTCTATCAGCAATTCGTCATTGACGATCACTCGAATCTTTGATCGTCGTCAATGATACCAAGGTGGATTAAGCTGGAATGTGGGATAAGCCGCGATTGCACAAGTAAATGCTTATCCTTTCGGCCTCAAGAATCAGGTTATTCAACCCTGACTGGTTCGGATTGATCTGTACATAGTCATTTATAACAGCGTCGTGCTCGCGAACTCGGCTTGATGGCGGCGCAAACGGCGGGGCATTTTACCCCCCCAAGCGGCTATACAGTATTGGCAATTGACGAGGGGCATCGGCGATGCGGGCGATGGTGCTGGAACGGCCGGGTGAAGCGCTCAAGCTTATCGAGCGGCCCGATCCGCTGCCGGCCGCAGGCGAAGTGAGGGTCCGGGTCGCCGCCTGCGGGGTTTGCCGCACCGACCTGCACGTGGTCGATGGCGAATTGCCGCATCCCAAGCTTCCGATCGTGCCGGGCCACGAAATCGTCGGCCATATCGATGTCGTCAGCGCTGGTGTCGATTCGCTCGCCGTCGGCACGCGCGTCGGCATCCCCTGGCTCGGCAAAACTTGCGGACACTGTCCGTACTGCCGCGACGGCCGGGAAAACCTGTGCGATCATCCGCTGTTCACCGGCTATACGCGCGACGGCGGCTATGCCAGTCATGTCATTGCCGACGCCCATTTTGTTTTCCGGTTGCCTGAGAACGGCGACGACGTGGCGACCGCGCCGCTATTGTGCGCAGGCCTGATCGGCTGGCGCTCGCTGCGGATCGCCGGCGACGGCAGGAAAATCGGATTTTACGGCTTTGGCGCGGCCGCCCATATCATCGCCCAAGTGGCGCGCTGGCAAGGCCGCGACGTGTTTGCCTTCACCAGATCCGGCGATGTCGCCGCGCAAGCTTTTGCGCGCAAACTGGGCGCCTGCTGGGCCGGAAGCTCCGACGACATGCCGCCGGAAGAACTCGACTGCGCCATCATCTACGCCCCGGTCGGTGCGCTCGTACCGGCGGCGCTGGGTGCGGTGCGCAAGGGCGGGCGCGTGGTCTGTGCGGGTATTTACATGAGCGATATTCCGAGCTTTGCCTACAGCCTCATTTGGGAGGAGAGACAGCTTATGTCGGTCGCCAATCTGACCAGGAAAGACGGCGACGAGTTCTTTGCCGTCGTGCCGAAAGCCGGCATCGTCACGCAGACCGTTGCTTATCCGCTGGTCCGCGCCAATGAGGCGCTGTCGGATTTGCGCAGCGGACGGCTGCAAGGCGCCGCGGTGCTGGTGCCCTAGCCACGCCGGTCGATCGCCGCGCGCGCGCTCCGCAGTGTTTGCTCGGGCGAACCCGACGCATCGACGATAGCCCAGGCGACCGTGCCGGTATCAAACTCTTCCTGCTTGCGTGCAACCTCGGCATCGGCATCGGAGGCGTCGGGTCCGCGTGCGCCGATCCTGTTGAGACGCGTGGGCAGGTCGGTCACCAGGAACAGGCCGTGAAAGCCGGCTCCGGCTTTGCCGGCCGCGGTTTCGATCGCGGCGCGCTCGTCGGCTTTCGCAAACACCGCGTCGACGATGACCGAGTGACCGGCGCGGGCGATGCGCGCCGCCTTGTCGGTTAAGAGGCGATAAATTTTCTCGGAAATTTCGGCGCGATAGGCCTCGGCCGGCAATCGATCATTCTCGCCGACGCCGTAGAGTGCCTTGCGCTCGACGTCCGAGCGCAACACCAGCGCGCCTGGGAGCGGGGCGAGCGTGGGGGCAATTTGGCGCGCCAGCAGGGATTTGCCGGTGCCCGACAATCCGCCGGTGCAGATAACGACCGGCTTTGTCGGCGCCAACAAATCGAGCGCGAGATCGAAATAGCGTCTTGCCGATTGTGCGATCTCGCGCCGGTCTTGCGCGGCAGCGAGATCGAAGCGGGCGGCCGTCACTTTGGCGCGAATAGCGGCGCGCAGCGACATGAAGAACGGCAAGGCCGCGATGCCGTCGCAGTCTTCGATCCGCCGGGTCGCGGAAAAATATCCGTTCAGCACGATATTGGCCGCGCCTAGCAGGCCGCGTTCGACCAAATCCATCAACAGGAACGCCAGATCGTACAGCACATCGCCCGCGGCGATAATCGGATCGAATTCCAGCGCGTCGAAGGCGATGGGTTCGCCGTCAAAAACCGCGATATTGCCAAGATGAAGGTCGCCGTGACCGCGGCGGACGAGACCCAATGCGCCGCGGGCGCGAAGCAGCGGCCGTAATCGCGCCAAAGCGTCCTGCGAATTGCGCTCAAGCGCGGCAACCGACTGGCTGGGGAAAAGGTCGCCGTGGCGGCGGAACGCCGCCGCGTTGTCGGCGATAAAACCCTCGATTGCGGTTATCCACGATTCCGGCTCCACCGGTTGCGCACGCTCGTGCATCGCGGCGACCGCAACGGCGAGCTTGCCGGCGAGCGCGTCGTCGAGTTCGCCGCGGTCGGCGAGGTGGTCGAGCGTTTTATTCTCGTCGAACCGTGCCATCTCGACGGCCCACTCGACCGGCTCGCCGGTACCGTCAAGCGCGAGCGAACCATCGGCCTCGCGCGTGATCGGCACGACGCGGCAGTAGATTTGCGGCGCAAAATTGCGATTGACGTCGAGTTCGGCGCGGCAGGCCGCTTTGCGTTTGTCCAAGGTCGAGTAATCGAGAAACGGATAACGCACCGCACGTTTGACCTTGATGGCGCGGCCGCCGGCGAGAAACACGCTGGCCGCGTGGGTGTCGCAGCGCCGGACCTCGGCGACGTCGAACGTGGCCGGATTGCCGAGCAGCGCAAAAACTGCGGCTTGGCTGTCGTCCTGGTCATCGACCGACGGCGGTGAATTTTGCATCCGCCATCAATAGCCGCAGTAGCAGCA
>Ga0187784_10001861_pt1 | contig 16844 bp, 13 predicted proteins | sample 1015_SJ02_MP15_2_FD_132964 | JGI IMG/M metagenome (GOLD analysis project Ga0187784, IMG submission 132964) | Tropical peat soil microbial communities from peatlands in Department of Meta, Colombia - 1015_SJ02_MP15_20_MG | ecosystem: Environmental > Terrestrial > Soil > Wetlands > Peat | place...
GGCGTCGGCCAGCGCCGCCACCGACTCGGCACGGGTGACGTCGGTCCGGTGTACCAGGACCCGGGGATCGCCGGCGAACTCCTCTCCGATCGCCTCGAGCGCCACCGGGTCCACGTCGGCGACCGCCACCCGCATCCCCTCGTCCAGGAAGGCGCGTACCAGCGCCAACCCGATGCCGTTGGCGCCGCCCGTCACGACGGCAACCTTGTCCCGTAGCTCCTCCATCGCCTCCCCTCCCCTTGACAGTCAAAGCCGGAGTAGTTTTGATAATAGGTACGGAAATAGGCGCCGGCAACGAGCCGAGCCATGCCAGTGGCGCCAAGGGGGTTCTCAATGACCGATGTCCGCACCGAGGACACAGCGCCCTGGGGGACGACGGGCGGCCCCGCCGCCGGCATGCCCCGCCGGCTCGACCTGGTACTCGACCCGTCGGCCCGCGAGCACGTCCGCCGCGAGCGAGGACCGCGCTTCCCCTTCCCGATCCCCAACGGCTGGTTCATCGTGGCCCGCTCGGCCGAGGTGGCGCCCGGGGCCATCATGCCGGTCCACTACTTCGCAAGAGACCTGGTGGTCTTCCGCACCGAGCTCGGCTCGGCGTGCGTCACCGGCGCGTACTGTGCACACCTGGGCGCGCACCTCGGCGTCGGCGGGAAGGTGCGCGGCGACACCGTCGAGTGCCCTTTCCACGGATGGTGCTACGACGGGGAGAGCGGGAAGTGCACCGAGATCCCCTACGGCTCGGGAAAGATCCCGACCAAGGCCGCCCTCCGCGCCTACCCCACGCTCGAGCGCAACGGCATGGTCTGGGCCTGGCACCACCTCGAGGGCAAGCCACCCTTCTACGACGTCCCCGAGGTCCCCGAGCTGTCGGACCCTGGTTGGAGCGATCCCTACACGGCCGACTTCGTGATCCGAACGAACTGCCAGGAGATGGCCGAGAACAACCACGACCCGGCACACTTCCAGTTCGTCCACGGGACCGACGCCATCCCAGAACAGGAGATGGTCATCGATGGTGGCTACAAGCGGGCGGTGAGCATGGACGGCTTCTTCGTCCGCGAGTCCTTCGGCCTGGGCCTCGGCGTCCTGCGCATGACCGACACCATGACCTTCTTGACCTCGACCACCCCGGTCGACGACGAGCACGTTCACGTCCGCTGGATCTTCACGACGCCCGCAGGCGCCGGGCCGAGCGCGGCCAGGGAAGCGGCGGAGGCGTTCATGGGCGGCATCAGCCAGGACATCCCGATCTGGGAGAACAAACGCTACGTCGAGCGCCCTGTGCTCCTGAAGGACGAGCGGACGATCCTCGACCACCGCGAGTGGTGCAAGCAGTTCTACTCGGATCCCGCCACGGCCGTCGACTGACCGCACCGCAACGGAGCCTCGAAGGAGAAGCGACCAGTGACCGAACAGAGTGACGAGAGCCCGCGCTACCTGGTGATCTCGTCGGACACCCACGCCGGCCCGCCCGCCGAGCGCTACCGCGACTACCTCGACCCCGAGTACCGGGCCGCCTTCGACGCGGATCTCGCCCTGGTGCTCGAGATGAACCGGGCCCGATCCGAGCAGAGCGGGGCGGCCGCCTTCGCAGCCGAGTGGGAGGCCGAAACCGGGGACGGCGGTCGACGGGCCTCGTGGGACCCGGCGGTGCGCGACGACGAGCTCGACAAGGAGGGCGTGGCAGGCGAGGTGATCTTCCCCGACGCCGACGTGCTCGGTGGCGCAGCCTCCGCCCCGTTCCAGGCCGGCCTGGGCTCCTCGGGCGACCTCGACGGCGAGCTCGTGATGGCGGGGGCCAAGGCCCACAACCGCTGGCTCGAGGAGCTCTGTGCCGCGAGCCCCGAGCGGCGCTGCGGCGTGGCCACCGTACCCGTGCTCCACGACGTCGAGAAGGGGGTGGCCGAGATCGAGCGGATCGCCGCAGCGGGGTTCCGGGCCATCATGATCCCGACCCTGTGGGCCGACAAGCCCTCGTACAACGACCTGCGTTACGAACCCGTGTGGGACGCCTGCGAGGCCAACGGGATCGTGGTGCACATCCACTCGGGCGGTGCCTCGCGGGACATCTCGGTGGACGCTCCAGGACTCATCGCCATCTACGTCACCGAAGCCTGGTGGTGGGCGGCCCGCCCGTTGTGGGCCCTGCTGTGGGGAGGTGTCTTCGAACGCCACCCTCAGCTGCGCTTCGCCATCACCGAGGACGGTGCCTGGTGGCTCCCTGGCATCGTCAAGCGCATGGACGAGAAGTTCCTCGGTGGGCACACCACGGCCAAGATGGGCAACGCCTTCACGCAGACGATCTCGCGCCGGCCGAGTGAGTTCTTCGGCACCAACATCTTCATCGGCGCCTCGACACCGAGTGCCGAGGAGATCGAACGCCGCCACGAGATCGGGGTCGACGCCTTCATGTGGGGCAACGACTTCCCGCACCCTGAGGGGACATGGCCCCATACCCGCAAGCGGATCGCCGAGGCTTTCTGCGACGTGCCGACGGACGAGACCGCACGCATGCTCGGGACCACGGCGGCGCGCGTCTACCGCTTCGACGACGAGAAGCTGGCGCCCCTCGTCGCCAGGATCGGGCCGACCCACGCGGAGATCCACGGGGCAGGACGGATCCCCGCGTCGTGACGGCGCCCAGCCCGCCGCCGGGCAAAGTGGGGCGGCCGGCTCGGATCGACCGCACGGCCATCGCCGAGGCGGTGCTCGACCTCGGGCTCGACGGCATCTCCATGAAGGCGGTGGCCGACCACCTCGGAGTGAGCGTGGCCGGCCTGTACCACCACGTGCACAACCGGCGGGAGCTCCTCGTGCTGGCGGCCGAGCACTCCCTCTCCCGCCTGCCCGCGCCCGAGGACACCGGGCAGCACTGGGACGAGTGGCTGCGCGAATGGGCCCGGCACGTCTACGCGTCCTACGTCGAAGAGCCCGAGATCCTGGTGCAGTTCATGAGCGGTGCGCTCAAGTGGGAGTCCATGGTGGACGCGGTCGACTCAGTGATCAAGGTCCTCGGGCGCGCCGGCTTCGAGCCGGCCGACGCCCTCGCCGCCTTCAACACCGTGGCCCAGAGCGCCATGGGGGCGGCGGTGCAGGAGATCCGCCAGCGCGGGACGGCGAGCGAAGGCCGCTCCATCCCGGCCGAGCTGCACCGGATGGTGGCGGCCCGCCGGGCGGGCGAGCTCACCGGCCTGCGCGCCCTCCTCGAGCTGCCGCCCATTCGCTACGGCGCGAACTTCGAAGACCACCTGACGACGGTCCTCGTCGGCATCGCCGCCCGGCGGGGCGAGGACTGGGCGCCCGTCCTCGAGCGGGCCACGGTGGTCGTCGAGGACACCGCGGGCACGCCCGGCCCCAGGTCCGACAGCCTCGCCGTCTGAGACCGGCTGTCCGGTGGCCGCCGGGGCTCAGTCCCGCGGCCCCTCGGTCCCCAGGATGGAGACGAACGAGACCATCTCACCGGGGTACCCGCCCAGGTTGTGCGTGAGGGCGAGGTTCCGCTTCCCGTACGTCGAGATGCGCCGCTCCTCGGGTGCCTCGCCCCGGAGCTGGAGCCATGCCTCGAACATCATGCGCAAGCCCGACGCACCCACCGGGTGCCCGAAGCTCTTCAGTCCCCCGTCGGGGTTCACCGGAAGGTCGCCGTCGAGCTCGAAGCTGCCCGCCAGCTCCTCCTTCCAGGCCGTGCCCCGGGCGCAGAACCCGAGATCCTCCATCAGGACCAGCTCGGTGGGGGTGAAGCAGTCATGCACCTCGGCCATGGCCAGCTGGGTCCGCGGGTCGGTGAGGCCGGCCTGTCGGTAGGCGTCCTGGGCCGACAGCACCACCTCGGGGAAGGTGGTGAAGTCGTAGTCGGGGTCGCTCACGCCGCTGCCGTCCCCCACCACGAAGGAGAGGGCCTTCACGTACAACGGCGTCTGCGTGTACTCGTGCGCGTCCTCGGCCCGCACCACCACGGCCGCAGCCGCCCCGTCGGCCACGCCGGCGCAGTCGAAGACCGAGAGCTCGCCGGCGATGCGCGGCATACCGAGCAGCTGTTCGACGCTCATCTCCTTGCGGAATTGGGCCCGCTCGTTGCGTGCCCCGTTGGCGTGATTCTTCGAGGCGACGCGCGCCAGCGCCTGCTTCACGTCGTCCACCTCGACGCCGTAGCGCTTGGCATAGGCCGGGACGATCATGGAGTACATGGCGGCCGCGGTCACCGTGCGGTTCGTCCCGTCGCTGGGGATCGGGAACGCGTTGGCCCCCTGGAAGCCCGAGTCCTTCATCTTCTCGACACCCACGGCCATGGCCACGTCGTACGCCCCGCTGGACACCGCGTACGCCGCCTGGCGAAGCGCCTCGGAACCCGACGCGCAGAAGTTCTCGACCCGGGTGACGGGCTTGTCACGCACCCGAAGCGGACGCGACAACAGCAAGCCGCTCATGCCCGACTGCGCCGTGCCCAGCCAGTAGGCATCGACGTCGGCCCGCCCCACGCCAGCGGATGCGAACGCTCCCTCGACCGCCTGGAGCAGCAGCTCGTCGGTCCCGAGGTTCCAGTGCTCGCCGAACTTCGTGCAGGCCATCCCCACGATGGCCACCTTGTCGGTGATCCCGTGCGATCCCATCAGTCGTCGCCTCCCCGGCACGGCCGTGCCTTCCAGAAGTAATTGTGGATCCCGTCCGCGGTGGAGAGCCTGCGAAAGGTCATCTCGACCCGGTCGCCCACCTGGACCTCGGCCGCGTCGGCGTCGGTCAACTCCACCGGCAGGCGGCCCCCGCCGTCGAAGTCCACCACGGCGAAGACCATGGGCGGGCTGGGCGTGTAGGACAGCTTGTCGATGGTGAACGTGGTCACGGTGCCACGGTGCTCGGCCATCGACTCGAGCTGGCCCTCGTCGGGCAGCGGCGGCAGGTGGACCGAACCGTCGGGCGAACGCGAGCCCTCGAACCCGAATTTCCAAGGAACCGAACGGCCCGCGGCCGCCGAGGACGTCCGGGCCGGCTCGGGCCGCCGCGGCGGCTCGACGGGCAGAATGCCGCGCCAGGACAGGTACCGGCCGTACGACACGGCGCCCCCGCCCGCCACCTGGGCGGCGACGGTCGCGCTGCTCGGGCGCGCCGAGGCCAGTGCGGCGGTCGTCCGCAGGACCAACGCCTCCGCCCCGTCCGCCAGCACGAGCAGCACGATCGTGCGGCCCGGCTCGGCCCGTTCGAGCAGGTCCGTGAGGACGAGGAAGGGATGGGCGGCGCCGGTGTTCCCCACCGCGGACGCCAGGTCGTCGACCAGGCGCTCCGCGGGCACCTTGGCACGCTGGGCCACGGCCCGACAGGCACGCCCGTGCGTCCCGGTCACGATCAGGTGGTCCACCTCGTCAGGACCGATGCCGCCGGCCTTCCACAGGCGTCCCAGAGCCTCGGCGCCGAGTTCGCCGTAGCGCACCTCGCCAAAACGTTCCTCCCAGACCCGGGAACGCTGCTCGCCGGGGACGCGCCAGCGGTCGACGAACTCGCCCGACACCGACACCCAGGGGCCGAGCTCGGCCAGGACGGCACCCTGGTCGCCGGCGCCGAGGATCAGCGCGGCCGCCCCATCGCCGAAGTACGCCTCGTCGGGCCCGCCCGCCAGGCCGGTACGCACGTCGGCCGCCACCGCCAGCGACGGTCCCGACTGCGCGGCGGCGGCGCGCAGGGCACCCATGGCGCCGCGCACCGATCCCACGAGGTCGTAGGCACCGGTTTCCTCGGGAAGCCGCAGGGCGGCCTGCACCACGGTGGCGTTGGTCTTGTCCAGATAGGGGGGCGCCACCGTGGCGAACCACACCGACTCAACGGGCACGTCGGGTGACCGCCGCCGCGCCACCCGTGCCGCCTCGACCGCCATGGTGGTGGCATCCTCGTCGAAGGACGCCACCGAACGCGTCCCCTTGCGACCTCCACCGCCGGCGACGTCGGCCACCGTGGAGAGGTCGAGACGTCGGTAGGGGACGTAGCCGCCGAACCCGATGATGCCGTGCACGCCCGCAGTGTACTGCCTGGCTGCGATGTATCTTTTATGCAAATCAAGGAGGTCGACGTGGGACTGTTGGACGGGAAGGTGGCCATCGTCACGGGTGCCGGCCACGGCATCGGGCGGGCGCACGCGCTCGAGCTGGCCAAGCAGGGGGCGCTGGTGGTGGTCAACGACCTTGGGTCGAGCGTGCGTGGCGAAGGAGCCGGCCGCGATGCCGACGAGACGGTAGGCCTGATCACCGGGCGTGGCGGGGAGGCGGTCGCCGACTACGGGGACGTGGCCGACCACGAGCAAGCGGGCCAGCTCGTCCAACGCGCCGTCTCGGAGTGGGGCCGGCTCGACATCCTGGTGAACAACGCCGGCATCGTCCGCGACAGCGCGGTGTGGAACTTGGACCCCGCCGACTTCGACGCCGTCATCCGCGTCCACCTGCGGGGTACCTGGTGCTGCTCCCATCACGCGGCGGTGCACTGGCGCGGCCGGGCCAAGTCGGGCGAGAAGGTCGTCGGCCGGCTCATCAACACGACGTCGGGCGCCGGCCTGACCGGCAACTTCGGCCAGACCGCCTACGCCGCGGCCAAGGCCGGGATCGTCGGGATGACCCAGACCCTGGCCCAGGAGTTGGGACCCTACGGCGTCACGGCCAACGTGATCGGGCCGGCCGGCGCCACCCGCCTCACCGGGACGATGCCGAGCGCCCCTCCGGTCGTCGAACCCGACGAGATCCCCGAAGACAAATGGGAGCCCATGGACCCGGCCAACAGCTCGCCTCTGGTGGCGTGGCTGGCCAGCGACGAGTCGCAGCTGGTCAACGGCCAGGTGTTCCGGGCCATCCACGACCGGATCATCTGGATGCAGGGGTGGCGCGAGGCGGCGGAGGTGTCCTCAGGCCAGAAGCGCTGGGACGCCGCAAAGCTCGGCAAGGTGCTCGCCACCGACGTGTTCCGTGTGGCGACTCCTGGGTTGCGCTTCCTCTAGCTGACACCCTCTCCGACAGTGCGGTCGACCGCCGAGGGTGCGGGCTGGCCCGCGCGCTCGGCGCGGTCGGCATGCTCGGCGTGCGGGAGTTCGAGCCCGAGCAGGCCGATGGCGTTGTCACGGGCGATCTTGCCGATCGACCCCTCATCGAGGTGGCCGAACTGCTCGGCCGCCGCCCGCCGCGAGTCGGGCCACGTGCTGTCGGAGTGGGGATAGTCGGTCTCGAAGACCACGTTGTCCACCCCCACCTGCTCGAGGAGGGACACCCCGACGGCGTCCTTGAAGAAGCAGCTGACGATGTTCCCCCGCCGGTAGTACGAGGAAGGGGGCTCGGGACAATGGCGTTGCGAATTCGACCAGCCCCGGTGGGTCGCCCACACGTCGTCGGCCCGCTCGAGCACGTAGGGGATCCAGCCGATCTGCGCCTCGGCGTACATGAACTTGAGGTCGGGGAACCGGTGCGGGATGCCGGAGAACAAGAGATCCACCAAGCTGGCCACGCTGTTGCCGAAGATGATCGTCGCACTCACCGCATCGGGCCCGTCGGGCGCAGCCTGCGGAGTCCTGGTCCCCGAGCCGATGTGCATGCACACGACCGTGCCCGTCTCCGCGCAGGCGTCCAGGAACGGGTCCCAATACCCGCCGTAGAAGCTCGGCAGCTCCAGGTAGGTGGGGAGCTCGGTGAAGGCGACGGCGCGCACCCCACGCGCCGCGTTCCGGCGCACCTCGGCCGCCGCCAGCGCGACGTCCCACAGCGGGACGAGGCAGAGCGGGATCAGCCGGCCCCCGCTCTCCCCGCACCACTCCTCCACCATCCAGTCGTTGTAGACCTTGACACAGAGGCGGGCGAGCTCGCGGTCCTTGCCCCACAGGAACTGCTGGCCGCAGAAGCGCGGATAGTTCGGGAAGCAGAGTTGTGCCTGCACCCCGCCGACGTCCATGTCCTCGAGGCGCTCGGGCACCCGGTAGCAGCCGGGCCGCATCTCGTCGTAGCGGACGCCGCGCAGCTGGATCTCGTCTCGCGGGAACCCGGCCGCGGCGATGGTGCGCTTGAGCGATGCGCGGTGGTCCTCGTAGCACCACCACGCCACCATCGGCCCGTCGGCGCCCGGCGCCTCGACATAGCTGCTGCCCACCAGCCTGGGCACCCCCGCTGGCAGGAGCTCCACGTGCGGCCCCGCCCCGCGGTAGCGCGCCGGCAGTCGGCTCGACCAGACGTCCGGCGGCTCGACCACGTGGGCGTCGAGGTCGATGAGCAGGGGGATCCGATCCAACAACTCGTCGGTCACCGCCGTCTCATCCGTCCTGAGCGCCTCGACCATCGCCACCCTTCCTCAGTGGTAGATCCTATATAAGATATATAATTTGTTTGGCTCGTCGCACCGCCCGGACCAGAGGCGGGGCGCCGAGAGGGGGGCCGCCGGGCGCGCGACCAGGCAGACCGCGACCAGGCAGACATGGGCCCGGCGGCGGCCACCGCTGGGCCGGATCCTGTAGAGAATATGATGTATCCATGCCGCCACCCGGTGACGACGGCTCCCCCGCCACAGCGGCGCAGATCCCTGCGTCACCCGCGGCGGTGGTCCGCAAGGGCAGCGGCGAACAGGCGGCCGCCTACATCCGTCAGCTCATCTTCGACGGGCAGCTGCAAGAAGGCATGCGCCTGCCCCAGGACGAGGTGGCCAAGGCGGTCGGCGTGAGCCGGATCCCCATCCGCGAGGCCATCATCGCCCTGGAGCGAGAGGGATGGGTGACGACCCGGCTGCACCGGGGCACCTTCGTGAACGCGTTCGACGAGCACGTCATCCGCGACCACTACGAGCTCTTTGGCCTCATCTACGGGCTGGCGGCGCGTCGCGCCGCCCAGCGAGCCGATCCTGAGGTGGTGGAGCGCCTGGCCGAGCTGAGCCAGCAGATCGACCGCACCGAGGACCTGCTGCGAATCGGGGACCTCGCCCTCGCCTTCCATGCCACCGTGGTGGAAGCAGCTCGCTCCCCGCGCATCACCGTCGTGCTGCGGGCCATGTCCGCGCTGGTGCCCGGCCCTTTCTTCGTCCTGGTGCCGCACGCCGTGGAGCCGGAGCGCAAGGGGGTCCGGGCGATCGTGCGGGCCATCCGCCAAGGTGACGGGGACCGCGCCGCTCGCGAGTACGCCAAGATGCTGAACCAGCAAGCGGAGCTCGTCGTCGACCTCTTCCGTCAGCGCCAGGCCGTCAGCCAGGCTGTCTGATCATCGGCCCCCGGCCAGTCCGCAGCAGGTCAAGCCACCGGTCGGCTGCCTGGCGGGTCCCGTTCGGCTATCGGGGGTCGTTCCCGTTCGCGGCCTGCGCGCCCAAGTAGAGATCCTGCAGGCGTGCGCCCACGTCGGCCGCCGGCCCGCTGTGCACGACCCGCCCCCCGGTCATGACGACGGCCCATTTCGCCACCTTGAGTGCGAACTCCGCGAACTGCTCCACCACGACGACCGTGACGCCGTCTGCCGCCAGCGCACTCACGACGCTGAAGAGTTCCTCCACGATGATCGGGGCCAGGCCCATGGAGAGCTCGTCGAGAAGGAGCAGGCGCGGCTTGGTCGACACCGCACGCGCCATGGCGAGCATCTGCTGCTCGCCGCCCGACAGCGTGCCCGCCGTCTGATTGCGACGCGACGCCAGCTGGGGGAACCGTTCGAAGGCCTGCTCCTCGATCTCGCGGCGACCGACACCACCATGGGTCATCATCCAGAGGTTCTCCTGGACGGTGAGATTGGGGAAGATCCCCTTGCCCTCGGGGATCAGGCACAAGCCGGCGCGCACCAGCTTGTCGGCCTTGCCCGCCTTGACCGGGCGCCCCTCGAAGAGGACCGCGCCCGCCGAGGGCGCGTGGAGCCCGGCCAGGACCGACAGCAGGGTCGACTTCCCGGCCCCGTTCGGCCCGAGGACGGCCGTGAGGCTCCCCACCTCGATCCGCAGGTCGACGCCGTGGAGGACCTCCACGCTCTCGTAGCATGCCCGGACGCCGCGGGCTTCGAGCAGTGGCGCCTCGCCGTCAGCCACCGTCCACCTCGATCAGGCTGCCGAGGTACGCCTGTGCCACGGCGGAGTCGCGCTGGATGTCCCCGGGCGTCCCCGAGGTCAGGATCGACCCGTGCACGAGGACGTACACGGTGTCGCAGACGCTCATCACCAACTCCATGTCGTGCTCGACGAGCAGGATGGCCAGCCCGTCCGCGCTGAGGGACTTGAGGATGCCGGCGAAGCGGGCCGTCTCCTCGGGGTTCTGCCCCGAGGCCGGCTCGTCGAGGAGCAGCATGGTGGGGTAGATGGCCAAGGCCCGGGCCAGCTCCACCAACCGCCCGGTGCCCGTTGGCAGGGTGTCGGCCCGGGCGCCGGCCACGTCCTCGAGGTGCACCGTGGCGAGCAACCGGTCGGTCACCTCCTCAACGGACTCGCTGTGCTGCTCGGCGCCACCTCGTCGCCGCAACCCGCGCCGCCCGATCGACGCGGCCACCCGCACGTTCTCCCGGACCGTCAGCGTCCCGAAGAGCTCGAGCCGCTGGAACGTCCGGCCCAACCCGAGCCGGCTGCGGCGATAGGGCGACACCCCCTTCATGTCGTGGCCGTTGAAGATGACGCGACCGTGGCTCGGCCTGCGCATGCCCGTGATCACGTCGAACAGCGTGGTCTTCCCTGCACCGTTGGGCCCGATGAGACCCGTGATCGAGCCCTCGGGCACGTCGAGGGACACGTCGGCGAGCGCGGCCAGCCCGCCGAAGTTCACGCTGACCCCACGCACCTCAAGCGCCATGTGACCCCGTCCCGGCGACCGTCGACGCCGATCCCTGCAGCGAGGAGACACCCTCGAGAGCGAGCGGCGCGGGCCGCGGCACGGCCCCCGGTGCGGCGCGGACCACGGCCGGCATCCCCCAGGCTGCCGGGGCGTCGCCACGCCGGCGGTCGATGGCGTAGGGGACGATGGAGCAGAGCACGACGATGGCCAGGAGCGTCCACACCAGGGTCCAGTTGTCGATCACCCCGCCCACGCGCAGGGCCCACAGGCCCACAACGGCCACGATCACGCCCACCAGGAGCGCCCGGCGGCGGACGACCGAGCCCCACACGGGACGGAGACCCGAGGGGATCATGCCGTTCGGCGAGGTGCCGACGCCGACTGCGCTGCCACCCACCAGCACCGTCTGGAGTTGCAGCAGCGAGGGGAAGAAGTTGGCCAGGGTGGGGCCGCCGAGGAAGTAGCCCGTCCCGACCGCGGCGCCTACCGACCCGATGCCCACGATGACCATCGTGAGGAGCACCGAGAGGCCGGTGAAGAACTGGAAGATATCTGGCGCCGTGCTGCCGAGCGCCTGGCCGTAGAGCGCGCCGCCGATGCCGGCGACGGCGGCCGAGAAGGCGAAGACGGCAATAGGCAGGAGCCGCGTGTTCATGCCCAAGGTGGCGCAGGCCACCGGGCTGTCCTTGAACGCGAAGAGCTGGCTGCCGAACTCGGAGCGGCGCACCAGGACCACGAGGCCGACGAGCACGACGAAGAGCACCGACCCGACGATGAACTGGGTCTCCTTGCTCGCCAGGGTCCACCCGAAGAGCCTAAAGGGGGCGAAGGTCAGCGAGCCCGTGCCGAAAGGCGCGAACTGGTGCCCGAAGAGGTTGAAGGCCGGCAACGGGAACACCCAGGCGTCCATGGCCGTGGCGAACGCCGCCGTCGAGAGCGCGAAGTAGATGCCCGAGAGCCGAAGCGCGGGCAGCGCGACGAGCACCCCGGCCACGGCGCACGCCCCAGCCGCCGCCAGCAGCGACAGCGGGTTCCCACTCCCCCCGAGGTGCCCCACCATGACCGCTCCGATGCCGGCGAAGGTCATCTGGCACAAGGAGAGCCGGCCGGCGTAGCCGACCACGGGCACCAGCGAGAGGCCGATGATGGCCAAGCCCCAGACCCGGTCGAGGCTGTAGAGGTCGGACTGGGACACGACGGTGGCCACCATGACGGCGACGGCCACGGTGCCCAGCGCGAAGAGGCCAGTTCCGCGCCAGGTCGGCACCAGAGCCAGTTCCCGGCTGCGCAGCAGGCGGTGGCCGCGAAGACGCGATTGGGGCAGCAGAAGGAGAGAGACGAACAGCACGACCGCCGGCACCGCCCCTTCGAATCCCTGGATGTAGGGGTTCTGCGGCAGGTAGGCCACCGAGTAGCTGACGGCGAGCCCGAGGATCACGGCGCCGAGGAACGTCATGGGGAGGCTGCGCAGCCGCCCGATGACCGACGCCGCGTAGGCGTCCACGATGAGGAGGGTCAGCGCGGTGGCCGAGAGGGTCACCGTCGGGGCCACGAGGATCCCCGCCAGGGCGGCCAGCATGCAGCCGACGATCCAGGCCGACCGGGCGCTGCGCACGCTGCTGGCACCGTTCAGGGTGGTCAAGGTGCGGTCGTCGACCGACGCCCGCATGGTGACGCCCAGCCGGGTCCGGTACAGCAAGATCCGCAGCGTCACGGCCACGAGCAGCGCCACGGCCAGCACGACCACGTCGTTGTACGAGATGCGGATGGCGCCGAGCACCAGGGTGTCGCCAGCGAACAGTGGGGGCAGGGCACGGTATGTCTGGGGGTCCCACACCCACTCGGCGATGCCCACCATGGCCAGGGCCAGCGCCAGGGTGACGACGAGCTTGGCCGCCTCGGAGGTCCCCTCGAGCCGTCGCATGACGCCAGCCTCGAGCGCGACGCCCAGCACGGGCGCCAACACGAACAGGCAGATGGCGAAGCACAGCAGTGTGTTCCAGCCCCAGCCCTCGTGCATCTGCCAGTAGGCGAAGGCGGCCAGCATGCCGATGGCCCCGTGGGACCAGTTGAAGATGCCGGTCGTGGCGTAGGTGAGGGTCAGGCCGCTCGCCGTGATGGCGTAGATGCTGGCGGTCGCGAGCCCCCCGATGGTGAAGATGATGAAGTCGTGCATCGAACGGCTTCGGTTCCCTCCCCAACCGCCGCGACCTGCGGCGATATAATTTATGCAGGCTATCGACTGCTGCTCAGTCTGTCACGTAGCGCCGGCCCGCTCCATGGCATCGCGCCACGGCTACAGGGCCTCGGCAGCGTAGAACTGACTGGCCCACTTGCGGAACTCGGTGATCGGCTTCTCGCCCGGGGCCAACGCCGGCGAGGGCTGGTAGCGCTTGTGCTCCCAGATCGGGATGTCCTGGTCGAGCTGGCGGGAGACCTCGGCGCCGAAAGCCCGGCCGATCTTGGCGGCGGTCTCGTCACCGGCGGCGTGATACATGGTGAAACGCACCTGGACCCGGTCTCGCTCGATGGGCGTGGTGGCCGAGACGAGCGTGACCTTGCCCATCAGCGTGAAGTGCACGATCCCGACCCCTGGGCCGTAGCTGTTGGATTCGATCTCGCCTTCGAACTCGCCGCGGGCGGTCTGGAACGACTGGCTGCTGCGCGTCCGGCGGTACGGGCCCTCGACGTGCAGCTCGCCGACCTGGCTGACCCGGCTCAAGCCGTGCACCGAGCGGAAGTGCGCCATGTCGACCGAGTTCTCGGCCACTTCCTGCCAGGCCGTGCCCACCTCACGGTCCATGCGCAGGCACTCGACAGGGTCCTGCGGCAGCGCCTCGGGCACCTCCCAGAGCGGTGCTACGCCGGAGTCGGGGTGGTACCACGCCAGCAGGTGCGCGTTGCGTTCGACGGTCGGGTACGTGCGCAGGCGTGCCTTGGCGTTGGTCCGCTCGGCATAGGGGATCTCGACGTTGCGCCCCCACGCGTCGAAGGCCCACTCGTGAAAGGGGCATACGATGCACCCGCCCTCCACCCGGCCTCCATAGCCCAGGTGCGCCCCGAGATGAGGGCACCACGCATCGGCCACACGGTGCCCTTCCTCGCCCTCGCGCCACACGACGAGCTCCCGGCCGAAGGCGTACGCGGGTGCGGCATCCGCCCCGGGCAGTTCGTCGAGCCGGCCCAGGGAGAACCACCCGTAGGGCACTGGGAACGGGAACGGCGGTCGCCCAGCCACCTGGACCTCCTTCGGGTGTCCCGGCATCGACGCCACCCGCCCACGCCGAGGAGTGTGCTGCGCAGGGACCCTAGTGCATGCATGCGCCAACCCTGATTCAATGACCCTCGACCTTCAGTCGTTTCACACGGGGAGGGTGCGACGATGGGTGTGGGGGCTCTCATGGGATTGCGCCGCCGGCTGTTGCCACTGCTGGTGCCGGTGGCCGTGGCAACCACGCTGCTGGCCGGGACGTGCGTCCTCGAGACCAACGCGTCAGCCACGGCAGCTCTGGCGGGCACGTCGGGCAGCCGGACGTTGGCCGGGTCCGTGCCGGCCACCAACGGCGAGTGGCCGGGCGTGGGGAAGATCTGCGAGCCGGGCGCCGGCGGCGCCTCGAGCGTCCGCGGCGTGGGGCCCAAGACAATCGGGATCGCCGTCTTCAACGACGAGTCCAACACCGTGCTCCCGGGACTCGAGAGGGAGTTCGTGCAGTTCGCCGACGCGTTCGCGGCGTGGTGCAATGCCTCGGGAGGGATCAACGGGCGCCACATCGTCATCGACAGCCGTGACGCAGCCCTGTTCAACTCGGCCCAGGTCACCAACGAGGCCTGCCAGAGTGACTTCATGGCGGTGGGCGGCGGGATGGTCTTCGACGCGCCGACCGTGCCCGTGCGCGTGTCGTGCGGGTTGGGTCAGATCACCGGCTATACCCCCTCCGACGCGGGTTCGTCCGCTGCGCTGCAGGTCAACCCAAGTAACACCAACCCTAAGTACGTGACCGCGGGGTGGTTCGCCGCGCTGGCCAAGAAGTACCCCGAAGCCGTCCAGAAGGCCGCGCTCGGGGCCGAGAACAACCCGAACGTGCTCGAGCCCGAGCACAAGTACGAGTACGCGGCGGAGGCCCAGGGGTGGAAGGTCGAGGACTTCCAGATCATCCCGCTGTCGGTGACCGACTGGACGCCGTACATCCAGGACCTCCAGAGCAAGGGGATCGAGGCAGTGTGGCCGTCGGACGCCGGCACGATCACCTCCTACGTGCAGGCCATGGCCACCGCGGGCTACGACCCGGCCTTCCTCATCCTCGGCGTGCAGTTCTACGCCCAGTCGACCATTCAGGCCATCGCCGGACTCCACCTGCCACCGGTCTACGTCGAGACCTCCTGGTGGCCCTTCGAGCTGGCCTCGCAGAACCCCTCGACCGAACAGTTGGTCCAGGTGATGCACACCTACGCCAAGGGGGACACGGTGGACTTCGACGACGAGGAGGCAGCGGAGTCGTGGCTCTTGTGGGCCAAGGCGGCCTCGGACTGCGGCTCCGACCTGACCGTCTCGTGCGTCCTCGACGGCGCCGCCTCACAGCCGAACTGGAGCGCCGGTGGCATCGAGGCACCCGTGACGCACCTGACCATGTCGGACGAGAACCCCGTGCCCTCTCCGTGCTTCGCGCTCCTCCAGGCCACTCCACACGGGTTCGTCTACGCCAAGTCGATCACGCGGCCCACACAGTCGATCTGGAACTGCAACCCGAAGAACGTGATCGAGCTGACCCCGCAGCAGATCGCGTCGCTCGGCTGAACACCCGCCAGCAGTCCTCCTAGACAGGGGCCGGACGGCGCGTGCTGCCCTTCTTGCGACAGGATTTTGTATTCTGCATACTTCATTCCAAATTCCGGGGGACAGTCCGGTGCGAAGTCCGATCTCGCGGGCAACCGCGACGCTCGTCGCGCCGGGGGCGACCTCCATACAGGTCGGGGCCGTGCTTGGATCTCCTGGCCACGTGAACCCAGGAGGTTGCGAACGATGCGGAGGAGTCTCGCGCAAGGGCGCCGCAAGACGCTGTCGCTGCTGGTGGCCACCACCGTGCTGGCGGGGACCTTCGTCGGCGTGGCCACGGCGTCGCTGGGCAGCGTCGCCGGAGCGGCGACGGCGGCGACGCGCACGGTGGCGACGTCGGTGTCGACCAACGGCCAGTGGCCCGGCGTGGGCAAGATCTGCGAGTCCGGTGCGGGCGGCGCGTCGAGCGTGCGCGGCGTGGGCGACAAGTCCATCGACATCGCCGTGTTCAACGACGAGTCCAACACCGTGCTCCCCGGCCTCGAGAAGGAGTTCCTCCAGTTCGGCGACGCCTTCGCGGCGTGGTGCAACGCCGCCGGGGGCATCGACGGGCGCAAGATCGTCATCGACAACCGTGACGCCGCGCTCTTCAACGCCGGCCAGGTGACCAACGAGGCCTGCCAGAGCGACTTCATGGCCGTGGGCGGCGGGCTGGTCTTCGACGACGAGAGCGCGCCGGTGCGCGTGGCCTGCGGCCTGGGCCAGATCTCGGGCTACGTGGTCTCCGACGCCGCCACCACCGCCCCCTTGCAGGTCAACCCGTCCAACATCGACCCCAAGTACGTCACCGCTGGCTGGTTCACCGCCCTGGCCAAGAAGTACCCCAAGGCGGTCAAGGACGCCGCCTTCGGGGCCGAGAACAACCCCAACATCCTCGAGCCCGAGCGCAAGTACGAGGACGCGGCCGACGACCTGGGCTGGGACGTGAAGACCTTCCAGGTCGCCCCCCTCGAGGTCGACGACTGGACGCCCTACGTCCAGCAGATGGACACGGGCGGCTACCAGGCCGTGTGGCCCTCGGCCACCGGCAACCTGGGCCCCTACCTCCAGGCCATGAGCACGGTCGGCTACGACCCGGCCTTCGTCATCGCAGGCGTGCAGTTCTACAACCAGGCCACCATTCAGGCGATGCAGGGCCTGCACCTGCCGCCGCTCTACGTCTATACGAACTGGTGGCCCCTCGAGATGGCCTCCCAGAGCCCGTCGACCGAGCAGCTGGTCGGGGTCATGCACACCTACGCCAAGGGCGACACGATCGACTTCGACGAC
>Ga0187784_10001862_pt1 | contig 16841 bp, 18 predicted proteins | sample 1015_SJ02_MP15_2_FD_132964 | JGI IMG/M metagenome (GOLD analysis project Ga0187784, IMG submission 132964) | Tropical peat soil microbial communities from peatlands in Department of Meta, Colombia - 1015_SJ02_MP15_20_MG | ecosystem: Environmental > Terrestrial > Soil > Wetlands > Peat | place...
CGCGTGTCCGAAGCGGGGTTATCGAGGTTCCCATGGTCCAATTCACGCTGCCCAAGAATTCCAAGCTCGGCGAGAGCAAGACCTGGCCGAAGCCGGCCAATGCCAAGCCGGAGAACCTGCGCGCCTACCGCATCTATCGGTGGAATCCGGACGAGGGTGCCAATCCACGCATCGACACCTATTACGTCGACACCGCCGATTGCGGGCCGATGGTGCTCGACGCGCTGATCTGGATCAAGACCAACGTCGATCCGGGCCTGACCTTCCGCCGCTCCTGCCGCGAGGGCATCTGCGGCTCCTGCTCGATGAATATCGACGGCGTCAACACGCTGGCCTGCACCAAGGCGGCCGAGGACATCAAGGGCACGGTGCGTATCTATCCGCTGCCGCACATGGCGGTGGTTAAGGACCTCGTTCCCGACATGAGCCATTTCTACGCGCAGCATGCCTCGGTCGAGCCTTGGCTGCACACCGATACGCCGACGCCGCTCACCGAATGGAAGCAGAGCTACGAGGACCGGCAGAAGCTCGACGGCCTCTACGAATGTATCCTGTGCGCCTGCTGCTCGACCTCGTGCCCGAGCTATTGGTGGAATCCGGACCGCTATCTCGGCCCGGCGGCGCTGTTGCAGGCCTATCGCTGGCTCGTGGATTCCCGCGACGAGGCGACCGGCGAGCGGCTCGACAATCTCGAAGACCCGTTCCGGGTCTACCGCTGCCACACCATTCTCAATTGCGCCAAGGCCTGCCCCAAGCATCTCAATCCGGCGAAGGCGATCGCCGACATCAAGCGGATTTTGGTCGAGCGGCAGGTGTGATATCGTCATGCGCGGGCTTGAACCGCGCATCCATGTAGCATCGCGGCTCCATGGATTGCCGGGTCAAGCCCGGCAATGACGAATTCACAATTTCAGTTTCCTTTTCCGCTGCCCGAGCGTCCTTAGCCGCAGCGCATTAAGCTTGATAAAGCCCTCGGCGTCGCGCTGGTCGTAGGCGACCGCACCTTCTTCGAAGGTCACCAAGTCCTTGTCGTAGAGCGAATAGGGGCTGTCGCGGCCAACCACGCCGACATTGCCCTTGTAGAGTTTGAGCCGCACCCGGCCGCTGACGAATTCCTGGCTCTTGTCGATCGCCACCTGCAGCATGTCGCGCTCCGGCGAGAACCAGAAGCCGTAATAAATCAGCTCGGCGTATTTCGGCATCAGCTCGTCTTTGAGATGGGCGGCGCCGCGGTCGAGCGTGATCGATTCGATGCCGCGATGGGCGGCGAGCAAGATGGTGCCGCCCGGCGTCTCGTACATGCCGCGCGACTTCATGCCGACGAAGCGGTTCTCGACCAGATCGAGCCGGCCGATGCCGTGGCGGCGGCCAAGCGCGTTGAGCTCGCTCAGCAATGCGGCGGGCGTGAGCTTTTTGCCGTCGATCGCAACCGGATCGCCGCGCTCGAAATCGACGGTCACGTAAGCAGGCTTATCCGGCGCGTGCTCCGGATCGTCGGTGCGCGAATACACATAGTCGGGCACTTCGCCGGCCGGGTCTTCCAGCACCTTGCCCTCGGACGACGTGTGCAACAGATTGGCGTCGGTCGAAAACGGCGCTTCGCCGCGCTTGTCTTTGGCGATCGGAATCTGGTTCTGCTCGGCAAAGGCGATCAGCGCCTCGCGCGACTTGAAGTCCCATTCGCGCCACGGCGCGATGACCTTCACGTCGGGCTTGAGCGCATAATAAGCAAGCTCGAACCGCACCTGGTCGTTGCCCTTGCCGGTCGCGCCATGGGCGACGGCGTCGGCGCCGACCTTCTCGGCGATCTCGATCTGCTTCTTGGCGATGAGCGGCCGCGCGATCGAGGTGCCGAGCAGATACTGGCCCTCGTACAGCGCGTTGGCGCGGAACATTGGAAACACGTAGTCGCGGACGAACTCCTCTCGTAAGTCCTCGATGAAGATGTTTTCCGGCTTGATGCCAAGCGTGAGCGCCTTGGCGCGGGCCGGCTCAAGCTCTTCGCCTTGGCCGAGATCGGCGGTAAAGGTGACGACCTCGCAGCCATAGGTCGTCTGCAGCCATTTGAGAATGATCGACGTATCGAGCCCGCCGGAATAGGCCAGCACGACTTTTTTCACGTTTTTCACGCCGTCCTTGGGCATCGAGCAATCCTGGGATGGGCCGAGCGGCCGAAATGCGCGCGGACTATAGGCGGGCGCATAACCGACGCAAGCATGAACGGCGGCAATATCGCAGCGATCGCGCTTCAGGGCCCCTTGCGGCTGCGGTCCGCGAGCCGCCGCGACAGCGCCGACAATGTATCGCGTAGCGACTCTCCGGCCCGGCCGAGAATGTCCTCGATCCAGTCCTCGCTGATGCGGGTTACGCGCCAGCGATAGATCAGACCGTGCCCGAGCCACACCACGAGATACATAAACACTCCGGCAAATACGACGTCGCTGAAGAAATGCGCGCCGGCGGCGATGCGCAGCACGCCGACGCCTAAGCCGAAGGCGAGCGCCGCGCCATAGGCGAGCGGCAGCAATTCCGGCGGCGCCAGCGCGGCCGGCGCCAGCGTCCAGAATGCGCCAGACGGTTCGCCGGCGACGAACGAACAATTGTCCGGACAATCGCCGCGCGGGTCCCACCACGGCGTGAAGTGCTGGGCGCCGCCGAATTGTTGCACGTCGATCGGGCGGGCGCGGCCCCAGTGATCTTTGAGCAGCACGTTGGTGACGATTCCGGGACCGAGCGCCAGCATCGCCACCAGGAACAACGCGGCACGGCCTTCGATCAACATGCGCCGATGCGGCAGAATCAGTTTGCCGAGGATGGCGAGAAAGGCCGGCAGCACGAGCAGCGTGATGATCGCGCGCGCCGCATCGCGGCTGTGCTGCACCCATAATTGGGCATTGACGCCGAACATTTGCGCCTTCGGATCAAAGCTCAATCCGGCGAGATCGAGGTCGAGCTGCGGATCGACGGCGCAGATGAGGCCGACGGCAAAGCCGATAGCGAGCGCGATCTTGAGCCCGGTCCGATTCATAAAATCACTTCCAAGCACCGGCTTTACGGCCGGCGAACAGCCAATAAACCAGCCCGCCGGCGATGCCGGCGGCGGCGAACACTTCCCGCTCGCGCGCCAGATCGCTGCCGGGCACCGCGACATAATTGACGAAATCGAGACCGTAGGCCATGACCAGCGCCAGCGCGCCACCGATCACGCCATAGACGACGACCGAGCGTAAGGCGAAGCCTTCGACGATGACGATGATCAGAAGCATCGGCAGAAGGCCGACGGCGAAAATGATAAGCGCGCCAAGGCCGACGACCATCCACATGGCCGCCGACTGCGCCTCGGATGACTGCAGCCCGAATGAAGCGAACAGTTCGTTCCACTCCGGCGCCAAGGTGCCCAGCGCGAGGACCAGGGAAGCGGCGACGCAGGCCAGCATATAGCCGACAAACATCATCATCAGGCGAAACAGGACGACCATGCTGCGCGTTCGATCCGGCACGAGTCAGTCGGTCATTGTCAGTCGGTCATCGCCATGGCGCGCAGCGTCAGGCGCTCGCGGGCGGAGAGTTTTTCCGTCGCGCTCTTGAGCTGGCCGCAGGCGGCGAGAATGTCGCGGCCGCGCGGCGTGCGCACCGGCGAGGCATAGCCGGCATTGAAGACGATCTCGGAAAATTTCTCGATCTGCTCCCAGTCGGAGCACTCGTATTTGGTCCCGGGCCAGGGATTGAACGGGATCAGATTGATCTTGGCCGGGATGCCTTTGAGCAGCCGCACCAGCGCCTTAGCGTCGGCGAGCGAATCGTTGACGCCCTTGAGCATGACATATTCGAAAGTGATGCGGCGGGCGTTGGAAACGCCGGGATAATTGCGGCAGGCATCGAGCAGTTCGCGCAAGCGATATTTGCGATTGAGCGGCACCAGTTGGTCGCGTAGCTCGTCGGTGACGGCGTGCAGCGACACCGCGAGCATGCAACCGATCTCCGCGCCGGCGCGCGCGATGTTGGGAACGACGCCCGACGTCGACAGCGTGATCCGCCGCTTGGAAATGCTCAAGCCCTCGCCGTCGGCCACCACATTGAGGCCGTCGCGCACCGCCTCGAAATTGTAGAGCGGCTCGCCCATTCCCATCATGACGATGTTGGAGACGAGGCGGGTGCGTCTTTCGTCTCCGCCTGCAAGGGTAACGTGCTGTTCACTGGTCGGGGTCCAATCATTGAGCCGGTCGCGCGCCAGCACCACTTGGCCGGCGATTTCGCCCGCGGTCAGATTGCGCACGAGGCGCTGCGTGCCGGTGTGGCAGAAGCTGCAATTGAGCGTACAGCCGACTTGGCTCGAAATGCACAAAGTGCCGCGGTCGGCTTCCGGAATGTAGACGCATTCGACCTCATGGGGCGCGCCGTCGAACTCGCCCGGCAGCCGGACCAGCCATTTGCGGGTGCCGTCGACGGAAATCTGCTCGGCGGCGATTTCCGGCCGCGCCAGGGTGAAGCGCTGCTTGAGCGCGGTGCGGAGCTCCTTCGACAAGGTCGTCATCGCGTCGAAGTTTTGCGCCCCGCGTACATAGAGCCAGTGCCAGATCTGCTGCGCGCGCATGCGGCGCTGCCGCTCCGGCACGTCGATCATGCCGAGCGCGGCGGCCACGGCGTCACGCGGCAGGCCGACCAGCGACGGCTGCGCCGGCGCGCGATAATCCGCGAGCGGCCGCTTTTCGACGAACGAGGCCGAAGCGGCGGGTGCGGTCTCACTTGCCGCGAGTGGAGCAGTCATGGTCAATCCAAAATCAACTCAGAAGTGCCGGCAAGGACGCGCCGAACCATAGATGGGGCGGACATCGGGCCTTTGACAGTGCAATCGCGAGAAACAGGACGCCGTCTCTACTTGCATTCCTGCGCGGTGCGGTCCAGCGCCTGCGAGATGCCCCGCAGCGTATAGATGTCGGTCGATTGGGTCCCCTTCGCCGACACGCCCTTCACCACGGCGGTGTCGCCCGTCCGCATGGCGTCGACCATATGCGCTTCTTCGGCCGCATTCTTGACCCAAGCGCCGTCCTGCTGAGTGTACAGCGCAAACGCGGTCGAGCCGACTTCCGCGCTCGCCTCAGAGTCCGGCTTGAACGGATAACCGATGATGATGGAGACCTCGTTGGCCACCTTGTCCGCCGGCCGCGTGGCAATGAACATGTAGGAGGGATTGCGCGGCCGGTTCGGCGGGTTGGTCTGCGAAGATGTCGGCTTGGAAATCGCGAAACAGATCTTCTTGCCGGCGGGGGCAGCGGTATAGGCGCCCCAGTCGCCATACTGGCTGAGCAATCTTGGCTGCGCGCCGCCGGCGACCGGTGCCGCGGGTTTTGCGGTTACGGGCGCGGGCGCAGGTTTGGACGCCGGTTTGGGCTTGGGCGGCTTGGCCGGAGCGCCGGCGGGTGAGGTGGCCGCCGGCGCGGGCGGCTGCTGGGCGGCAGCCGGAACGGCGAATGGCGCCGCAATGAGCAGCGCAAAGGCAAGCCGCCATCGTCGTTCGATGCGCATCGGGCCTCGCGGAAATGCCCCACTATTGATAGCAAATCAATCAAGTTTAATCCAATTCGGCCGAGTACGAAATGAGATAGCCAGGGTTAAGACTCCACAATGGCGCCGCGGATGCAGGCCGATCGTGGCTATTGCTTGCGTCTTGCGCCGGCAAAATGTGACGGCCGACACAGCCGAGGGCCGGGAAACGTCGGACCCTGCTAAGACCCGCCGGCGGGACCGGCGGCTATGCCGAGGCGCGACGTCGCCACGCCCGGCCGCACCGGGGACGAGTTTTGTGGCCGTGACCGATCGGTCGCACCGGGGGGAACAATCGCCGCATCGCGGACGCGCCGCGGCGCGGGCAGATGAACTAGACGATCTGCTGACCGCCGTCGGCGCCGATCGTGACGGCGCGGCGTTCACGGTGCTGTTCGATCATTTCGGACCACGCGTGCGCGCCCAGATGGTCCGGCTGGGCCTAGCCCCGGTCGCCGCCGCCGACCTCACCCAGGATGTGATGGAAACGATCTGGCGCAAGGCGCATCTGTTCGATCGCCGCAAATCGGCCGCCGCCACCTGGGTATTCCGCATCGCCCGCAATCGCCGCATCGATGTGCGACGGCACAGCCGCGAATCGAGTTACGCTTTCGAGAATTTCTTCACCATTCCCGATCCCGCCGAACGCAGCGATGATTGCATTGACTTAAGCCAGCGCGAGGCCTGCCTGCGCGCGGCGCTCGATGTCCTGCCGCAAGATCAGTTCATGCTGGTGAAGCTCGCGTTCTTCGACGGGCTGTCGCATGCCACGATTGCACAGCGGATGCAGCTGCCGCTCGGCACGGTGAAGTCTCGGCTGCGGCTCGCCTTCGTGCGGCTGCGCCGCTTCTTGCATGATGCCGGCGTGACGGAAGCCTGATATGAATTCCGGCTCGCGCGTCTGGCGCGCCGGAAATAATATCGCATGAAAGCCGTTCTCTGCACCCACTTTTGCGCGCCTGACGAACTTGAACTGGCGGACATCCCAGAACCGCAAGCCGGACCTGGCCGGGCCGTCGTGCGGGTCAAGGCCGCGGCGCTTAATTTTTTCGACACGCTGATCATCGCCGGCAAATATCAGCACAAGCCGCGGTTTCCATTTTCGCCGGCAGCGGAGTTTGCCGGCGTAGTGGAAAGCGTCGGCGCCGATGTGACCGCTGTTGCTCCGGGCGATCGCGTGATGGGCAATATAGGTTGGGGCGCGGCGCGCGAAGCGGTCGCGGTTGCCGCGCAGCAGCTGGTAAAGCTGCCCGCTGCGCTCGATTTCGAGCGCGCCTCAGGCCTCACCGTCACCTACGGCACGACGCTCTACGCGCTGCGCGAGCGCGCTGCGCTTAGGGCCGGCGAGACGCTGGTCGTACTCGGCGCCTCCGGCGGCACCGGGCTCGCCACCATCGAAATCGGCAAGATCACGGGCGCGCGCGTCATCGCCTGCGCCTCCTCGGACGAAAAGCTCGAATTCGCCCGCGCCCACGGCGCCGACGAAACGGTGAATTACGCGACCGCGGACCTGCGCGACGCGCTCAAGGGGCTCGGCGGCGAACGTGGCATCGACGTGATCTACGATCCGATCGGCGGCCCTTATGCGGAAGCCGCGGTGCGCTCGCTCGGCTGGCAAGGCCGCTATCTCGTGGTCGGCTTCGCGGCGGGAGAAATCCCCAAGCTGCCGCTCAATCTCGTCCTCCTTAAAAGCTGCGACATCCGCGGCGTGCTTTGGGGCGCGTGGGTCAGGCGCGAGCCACGGGCCCACCACGCATTGATGACCGAGATCGTGCGTTGGTGCGCCGATGGCAAGCTCAGCGCGCATGTGCACGCGGTCTATCCCTTGGCGGAGATCGCAGCCGCACTCCAAGCCATCGCCGACCGCAAGCCGATGGGGAAGATCGTGCTACGCCCGTGACGGCATTTCTTCACGCATGCGCGCCAGCATGCGCCGCGCCGCCTCGCGATGCTCGGTCTTGAAATGTGAGGAGAAAAGCTTCATGGCCGCAGCCATCACCGCAGCATCGTCGACAACGCCGAGGACGGGAATGGAATCGGGAATCAAATCGTCCGGGACGATGAAATAGACCACCGCGCCAACGAGCGCGATCTTCACATGGAGTGGCGTCTGGTGGTCGAAGGCGCAATAATGGGCGGTAAGCGCGTCTTCCACGAAGGGGATGTTTGCCGCCTCGCGCAGAAGCTTGCGCCAGAATTTGCGCCGTAACCCGGCCTCGTCACCGGCCATCCGGCGCGACAGCGCGGCAAAATCCTGCCATGAGGCGGATTGCTGGCGAAACCACATTGTCCACACCTCCTGACGATCAACGGCCCGCGAGCCGAACTGCGCAGAAATGGCGCCGAAAGGCGGCAGCCGCAAGGCATGACGGGCGAGTCAGCCCGCGAGCTTGTCCATGGCCTGGGCGAGCTTGATGTCGCGCTCGGTCAGGCCGCCGGCATCGTGGGTCGACAGCGTCACCTCCACGGTCTTGTAGACATTGAACCATTCCGGATGGTGGTCGAGCTTTTCCGCCACCAGCGCCGCGCGGGTCATGAAGCCGAAGGCGGCATTGAAATCGGCAAACACGAATTTCTTGCTAATGGCGTCGCGGCCGGTGACTTCGCCCCATCCCTTCAGTTTTGCCAGCGCGGTCTTACGCGCTTCGCCGGAGAGTTTTTCGGTCATGCGCAGACTCCCATGCGGCCACCGCGGCACCTCGCAAAGGCGCGGCAAAGTCCTTATTTAACAAACAACGGCTCACGGCGCGAGGTTCCCCGCGAGGCGTGTCCCGGAGGCTGTAATGGGCTGGTCATTGAATATCGGGTCGGTCGCCGGCACGGCGGTGCGCATCCATGTCACATTCCTGTTGTTTCTGGCCTGGATTTTCGGCGTCAGCTACTTTGCGGGCGGGCCACAGGCGGCCTGGAACGCGCTTCTGTTCATGGTGCTGTTATTCCTGTGCGTGCTGCTTCATGAATTCGGCCACATTTTCGCGGCGCGTGCCTTCGGCGTCGCAACCCCGGAGGTGATCCTGCTGCCGATCGGCGGCGTGGCACGGCTCGAGCGCATTCCGGAACGGCCGAGCGAGGAATTTCTGATCGCGATCGCCGGACCGGCCGTAAACGTGGCGATCGCCGCGCTCTTGGTATTGGTCGGCGGCGCCAATCTCGCGCCCGATCATCTGGTCGCGATCGAGAGCATGAATGCGAGCCTCGTCGATCGGCTGGCGGAAGTAAACGTGTTCCTCGCCGTGTTCAACCTGATCCCGGCTTTTCCGATGGATGGCGGGCGCGTGCTGCGCGCGCTGCTCGCGACCCGCTTCGGTTACGTCCGCGCCACGGAAATTGCGGCGGCGATCGGTCAAGGGGTGGCGTTCCTGTTTGGCTTCCTCGGCCTGTTCGGCAATCCGTTGCTGCTCTTCATCGCCGTCTTCGTCTATCTCGCCGCCTCCGCGGAAGCGCATCTGGTGGCGATCCGCGCCATGTCGCGTGGCGTGCCGGTGACGGCGGCGATGATGACGCAATTTGCGACGCTGACGCCCGATGAGCATGTCGATGCCGCGGTGGAAACGCTGTTGCGAACGAGCCAAGGCGAGTTCCCGGTGGTGGACGGCGCCGGCCGGCCGGTCGGCTTGCTCGCCCGCAACGACCTGATTCGCGCCCTAAAGGAGCGCGGCCCGGACGCCCAAGTGGCCGAAGCCATGACGGGCCATATCCCGATCTTGAGCCACCGCAGCTGCCTCGATGAGGTGTTCCGCGTGCTGCAGGAGAAATCGGCGCCCGCCGTTGGCATCGTCGATGCATCGGAACGGCTTGTTGGTCTCGTGACCTCCGAGACCATCGGCGAAATGCTGATGCTGCATCGGGCAATGCCGGCGGGCTTCCGGTTCGGCCCGTGGAGCCGTCCGGCCGGGGCGTGAACCGGCCGTATAGGGTCGCGACGCGTCAAAGTCGGGCCACAGATCGAGTCGAGACTTAGGTCACCCAGGGCGCCGCGATTAACCAACGAAGCGGTTTGGCCCTTGATCGCGAGATTGCACTATGGCGTCGGAGCACAGGAGCCATGTTAGGATTAACCATGTCGCCGCCGCTCGCCATGAAATTTTGGCTGTTCCGACGCTCCGGCCGGCATGGCGCGACGGGCTTACTTTCAGCCGAGCCTGGCCGCTCACCGGGTAGGACCATGAGTACCGAGTCGCTCGAACATATGATGCGAAGCCGCGTCAGGCTGTTTCTGCGCCATACCTGGCTGGTCGCTCTTCTGGGAACCGTCGTCCTCGGCGGCGCCGTCTGGGCGGCAATCTATCTCACGGCCGACGCGGACCACATGCGGATCGCCGCCGGGCCGCGGGACGTCAAGTTGGTGCAGGCGCTGTCCGACCTAATCACCAGGCAGCACCATAACCTTCATTTGCAGCTCGTTGCGACCTCCGGGCCCAAGGCTAGTGCCGAGGCCATGAGCAAGGATCAAGCCGACCTCGCCATTTTGCCGAGCAACCTCGACGACTCGCTCAATTGGCCGGTAGTCGCCATTCTGCGCCAGAACGTCATGGCTCTGATCGTTCCCGCGCCCGGCGCCACGAGGAAGGGCAAGAAGAACGTCAAGATTGAAAAGGTCGATCAACTTTCCGGCCGCCGCGTCGGCATCGTAACCGGAAGCGAGGCGACCGCAGACTTGCTCGATCTCGTGCTCAGCCACTACGGCGTTGCGCTCGCCAAAGTGACGGTGTCGGAGATCGAGCCGAACAAGCTTGCCGACGCCGTCAAAAACAATCAGATCGATGCGCTGTTCGTGGCCGGCGCGGCGACCGGCCAAGCCATTTCCAGCGCGGTCGTGGCGGCCACCCAGAACGGCGACGCGCCGACCTTCATCGCCATCGATCAGGCCGATGGTATCGCCAAACGCAATCCCGCTTTCGATTCGGTCGATATCGATGCCGGCACCTTCGGCGGCATTCCGCCGACGCCTGACGACAGCCTCAAGAGCCTGAGCTTTGCCGAATATCTGGTCGGTCGCAAATCCTTCAGCGACTCCAGCGTCGCGGCGCTGGCGAAGGCGCTCTACTCGTCGCGGCAATCGCTCGCTCTTGCGATGCCGGGCGAAGTGAAGATCGAGGCGCCGTCGACCGACAAGGATGCCAACGTCGTGGTGCATCCGGGCGCCGTCGCTTATCTTTCGGACAGTCAGCAGTCGTTCTTCGACAAATACGGCGACGACATTTTCTACGGCATGCTGATCTTCCCGGTATTCGGGTCAGCCATCGCCGGCGTCGCCAGCTATCTGCGCAGCGACCACCGCACGCGCCGGCTGCGGCTCCTGCAACGCGTGCTCGACCTCGTGCGCAAGGCTCATGCCGCGCAGGCCTTGGCCGCGATCGAACAGCTTCAGATCGAGGCCGACAATCTCGTGATCGCGATTATTCATCAAAGCGAACACGAGGAATTCGACGAGACGGTGCGCATGTCGTTCGCCTTTGCGCTCGATCAGCTGCGCTTTGCCATCGCCGCGCGCCGCACGGCCATCCTCGACCATTCCGGCAGCACCACAAGCGCTGGCACAAGCACCGGCGCCAAAGCCGCCGCGGCGTAATTTCACCGGCCCCAGGCAATAAGGTCAAACATGCCGGCATTCGCAATACCTTGTGGATCACCGCCGACCTGCACTACACCGCGGCCCACTACTACGACCCGAACCGGGCGGTGTTTCGGGATTTCGCGCCGTTCTGGGAATTCGTCTCCGGACCGCTCCATGCCGGAACCTGGACGCCGGTGATGCTCGACCGCACCTTCGGACCGCAGGTCGTCTTTCATAAAGCCTCGACCAAAGAAGAGGGCGACAACCTCGCGCCGTGCTACCGGCTGCAATTCTTCGGCCAGGTGGCGATCGACGGCACAACCGGCAGCCTCACGGTCACGCTCAAAGACGTCGCGGATCATGCGCTGTGGTCGACCACGCTCGATCCGGCGCCCGCGGCGCCGGAGCAAATGACCATGATTAGCCTTTAAGGCTTCGGATTGCTTCCGCGGCGAAACTGACTATATACCGGCCATTCGCGGGCCCCTTGGGGCCCGTAACGGTTTAACGCTCAACGCAAACCCGCCCGACACATGAATCTGCGCAACATCGCCATCATTGCCCATGTCGACCATGGCAAAACCACCCTGGTCGACCGGCTCCTACAGCAATCGGGCTCGTTCCGCGACAACCAGCGCGTACTCGAGCGCGCGCTCGATTCAAACGATCTCGAGCGCGAGCGCGGCATCACCATCCTGGCCAAGGCGACTTCGCTGGTCTGGAAGGACACCCGGATCAACATCGTCGATACACCCGGCCACGCCGATTTCGGCGGCGAAGTCGAGCGTATCCTCAATATGGTGGACGGCGCCCTGGTCCTGGTCGACGCCGCCGAGGGGCCGCTGCCGCAGACCAAATTCGTCGTCTCCAAAGCGCTGAAAATGGGGCTTAGGCCCATCGTCGTCATCAACAAGGTCGATCGCGCCGACGCCCGGCCCACCGAAGTCGCCAACGAGGTTTTTGATCTGTTCGCGGCGCTCGATGCCACCGAGGAGCAGCTCGATTTCCCCATCCTGTACGGCTCCGCCAAGCAGGGCTGGATGGCGGCCGAGGCCGCCGGGCCAAAAGACCAGGGCATGGCGCCATTGTTCGAACTGGTCGTCCGCCACGTGGCGCCGCCGCAGGTCGAGGACGGGCCGTTTCGCATGCTGGGAACGATTCTCGAGGCCAATCCCTATCTCGGCCGCATCGTTACCGGCCGCATCTTTTCGGGCAGTGTGAAGCCAAACCAGGCCGTCAAGGTGCTCGACCCCCTCGGCAACCTGATCGAGGACGGCCGCGTAACCAAGGTGCTGGCCTTCCGCGGGCTGGAGCGGGCGCCGATCGAGGAAGGTTTTGCCGGCGATATCGTCGCCATCGCCGGCCTGCCGGAGGCCTTCGTCTCACACACGCTGTGCGCGCCCGAGGTCACCGAGCCGCTGCCGGCGCAGCCGATCGATCCGCCGACTTTGACCATGACTTTCCGCATCAACGATTCGCCGCTCGCCGGCACCGAAGGCGACAAGGTGCAAAGCCGGGTGATCCGCGAGCGCCTGCTGCGCGAGGCGGAAGGCAATGTGGCGCTGCGGATTTCGGAGTCCAGCGAGAAGGATTCCATGGAGGTCGCCGGCCGCGGCGAATTGCAGCTCGGCATATTGATCGAAACCATGCGGCGCGAGGGTTTCGAGCTTTCGGTATCGCGGCCCAAAGTCTTGTTTCAGCACGGCGCGGCGGGCGAATTGCTCGAACCCATCGAGGAAGTAGTCATCGACGTCGACGAGGAACATGCCGGCGTCGTGGTGCAAAAAGTCGCCGAGCGCAAAGGTGAGATGATCGAAATGCGGCCCTCCGGCGGCGGCCGCGTGCGGCTGATCTTCTATGCGCCGACACGGGGACTGATCGGCTATCAGGGCGAACTCCTCACCGACACCCGCGGTACCGCGGTCATGAATCGGCTGTTCCACGCCTACGGCCCGCATCGCGGCGAGATCATCGGACGCAGCAACGGCGTGTTGATCTCGACCGATCAGGGCGATGCCGTCGCCTATGCCATGTGGAATCTGGAAGACCGCGGTCCGATGATGATCGACCCGGGCTGCAAGGTCTATCGCGGCATGATTGTCGGCGAGCACGCGCGCGGCAATGACCTCGAAGTCAACGTGCTCAAGGGCAAGAAGCTCACCAACATCCGCACCCACTCCAAGGACGAGGCGATCCGGCTCACCCCGCCGATCCGCATGACGCTGGAAAAGGCGCTCGCTTATATCGAGGACGATGAGCTGGTCGAGGTAACGCCGAAATCGATACGGCTGCGCAAGAAGCTGCTCGATCCGGTCGAGCGCAAACGCGACGAGCGGCGCAAGGAAGCCGAGCGCGTTTAAGCGCATCCGATATTGCGCGAGGCGCCGCACCGGATGCTCCGAACCAGAGCCATCCTGTCACAACTTGCGCCGCGCCGCGCACCGCCGGTGTAAAAATTCCGCGAACCGTGTCGCTTGAGCAACAGCCCGTAGAGATCGCGGGCGGGCCTTGCATTTTTCTTACTCGCCACTGTGGCAAAGCCTAGGCATTTCCCCCTATAATCCACAGCGTTAACTGAAGGTGAATCTCAGCCCTTGAAGGCGACTGAACCGCTTGCTTTGATCGCGTGACGAGCTTCGCATCATGAGCTTCGCATCGTGAGCACCGTCCTGATCGAAATCCGTCGCGCCCGCGCCGGCGATGCCGGCGCGGTCGCCGACGCCCACGATGACGCCTGGCGGACGGCCTATCAGGGTATCATCCCGGGCGCCGAGCTCGGACGGCTGATCAACCGCCGCGGCCCGGCATGGTGGGAAAGTGCCATCCGCAAAGGTAGCCGCATCGCGCTCCTGCAATTCGGCGACAAGATCGCCGGCTACGCCAATTACGGACACAACCGGGCGCGCAGCCTCTATTACGACGGCGAAATCTACGAGCTTTATCTGCGGCCGGAATTCCAGGGGCTCGGCTTCGGCCGCCGCCTGTTTACCGCCGCGCGCCGCGATCTGGCGCAGAGCGCGCTCAAATCGCTGATCGTGTGGGCGCTGTCGGAGAATGAAAACGCGGTGGAATTCTACCGCGCGCTCGGCGGCAAAGCGGTGGCCCGCAGTTCCGAAAAATTCGGCACCCGCGTGCTCGATAAGGTCGCCTTCGGCTGGAATAGTTGAGGACAGACGACGGACGACAGAGGACAGATAGGAGAAATCCTCTTATCCGTCCTCCGTCCTCTGTCCTCCGACGTCAGACCCCCGGCGCCGGCAATCCGGCTTGCATGCACGCCGCGCGCAGCGTGTTGACGAGCAGGCACACGATCGTCATCGGTCCGACGCCGCCCGGCACCGGCGTGATGGCGCCGGCGACCCTGACGACCTCGGCGAAATTCACGTCGCCGACGATGCGCGATTTGCCGCCGTCGGTCACCCGGTTGATGCCGACATCGATCACGGTTGCGCCCGGCTTGATCCAGTCGCTACCCACCAGCTCGGCGCGGCCGATGGCGGCAAACAGCAGGTCGGCGCGGCGGCACCAAGCAGGCAGGTCGCGCGTGCGCGAATGCGTAATGGTGACGGTCGCGTTTTCGGCGAGCAGCAGCTGCGCCAGCGGCTTGCCGACGATGTTGGAGCGGCCGATTACCACCGTATCGAGGCTTTCGAGCGACGCATGCACCGTCTTCGCCAGCTTGATGCAGCCGACCGGCGTGCAGGGCGCCAGCGCCGGCAGGCCGGAAGCGAGCCGACCGGCGTTGAGCGGGTGGAAGCCGTCGACGTCCTTGTCCGGATTAATGCCGGCGATGATGCGCGCCGGGTTGATCTGCGGCGGCAACGGCAATTGCACCAAAATGCCGTTCACGGCGGGATCGGCATTGAGTTTGTCAACGAGCCCGAGCAACTCCTTCTCGTCCGTGGCGGCGGCCAGCTGATAATCGAACGGCCGCATGCCGACCTCGACGACGGCGCGTGATTTGCTGGCGACGTATGATTTGCTCGCCGGGTTGTCGCCGACGATGACGACCGCCAGTCCCGGCACCAGGCCGTGCGCCGTGGTCAGGCGCTGCGTCTCGGCCTTGACCGCAGCGCGCAGGTCGGCGGCGATAGCCTTGCCGTCGATTATTTTCGCACTCATATTTTCGCAATCATATTTTCGCACTCATAGAGCCACTTTCGTCAGCCGTTCCAGCATCGCAGCGAGCGCTTGCGCATCGCCCGCAATCCGCAGTCGCTTGAGGCGCGCTGTCGCGCCTGCTGCAACATCGACCTGCCGCGGCGCAATACCGAGCGCCTTGGCAACGAGCCGCCGCAGTGCCTCATTGGCCTCGCCCTCGACCGGTGCCGCGCGCACCCGCGCCTTGAGCACCACCCTCCCATCGGCACGGCGCTCGATTCCTTCGATCGCATCGCGCGCGCTGCGCGGGGTGACGCGAACGTCTAGCACGACGCCGTCGGCTGCTTGCGTCCACGGCCTCGCGACCATCGCGTTCAGTATACGTTGGGCAGGATGTAGAGGGCGATCACGTAGCGAATGAAGACGATGATCAGGAACAGGATGACCGGCGAAATGTCGATGCCGCCGAGATTGGGCAGCATATTGCGGATCGGGCGCAGCGCCGGTTCGGTGATGCGATAGAGAAAATCGCCGATCATTCCGACCACGGGGTTGCGCGTGTTCACCACGTTGAAAGCCACCAGCCAGGAAAAGATCGCCATCGCGATCACGATCCAGATGTAGAGCTGGAGGGCCAAATCGATGACGAGGAAAAGGGCGCGCATGAAGGCTTTCACATTCGAGGACGGCAGAAACTAGCGGTTCGCGCGGGCCCAAACAAGCTGATGCTTTAAGAGCTATGCGGGTTGTGGCGGCGCCATCCTTGACAGCCTATGGCGGCGGCCCTAAATGGCCGGCACTCGCCAAAACCGGCACCAATTCGGTCCGGTTCGCGCCCATATGTCTAGCGTCATGGCGGGGCCGTAGCTCAGTTGGGAGAGCGCCTCGTTCGCAATGAGGAGGTCAGGGGTTCAACTCCCCTCGGCTCCACCAACCGTTGCGGCCAATGCCGCGTCGCTTGGCAGGCCGGTCTAGACCCGCGAAGGTTGCCCGCCGTAGCTCGGAGAGCGAAGGCGGGCTTTTCACTTCGCACTTCGGCGTGGCAGCGCCGGCTTGACTGCTGCATCATGGCGGCTGCCGATTCAAATCGAGGCAAGCGTAAAGGGATAGGCATGCGAAAGCTCAGCATCCGCGCGATGGGGTTCGTTCTCGCCGTTGGCGCGACGGTGACACAGGCCTATGCCGCCACGCCCTGCGGCGGCGATTTCGGCGCCTGGCTGCAAGGCGTCAAGCAGGAGGCCGCGGCGAAGAGCATCTCGCAGCGCACGATCCAGTCGGCGCTCGGCGGCGTGACCTACGATCCCGGCATCATCGCGCGCGATCACGCCCAGGGCGTGTTCCGCCAGAGTTTTGAGCAATTCTCCGGCCGCATGGTGCCGCCGCGACTCGCGCGCGGGCGGCAGCTGCTGGCGCAATACGGCGCAATTTTCAACCGCATCGAACAACAATTCGGCGTGCCCGGCGCGGTGATCGTCGCCATCTGGGGACTTGAAACGGACTTCGGCGCCAATTCCGGCCGCTTCCCGACCATCCGATCGCTGGCGGCGCTGGCTTACGATTGCCGCCGGCCCGACAAGTTCCGTGGCGAACTGATCGCCGCCTTGCAAATCGTCGATCGCGGCGACATGGCGCCCGCCGA
>Ga0187784_10001863_pt1 | contig 16841 bp, 14 predicted proteins | sample 1015_SJ02_MP15_2_FD_132964 | JGI IMG/M metagenome (GOLD analysis project Ga0187784, IMG submission 132964) | Tropical peat soil microbial communities from peatlands in Department of Meta, Colombia - 1015_SJ02_MP15_20_MG | ecosystem: Environmental > Terrestrial > Soil > Wetlands > Peat | place...
AAGAAGTTCGGTTCGGCGTTTCCGGAAGCAGCTTGTTTGCCGACATTACGACCAGCTTCACCACCGGTGCCGTCGATTCCGCTCATGACAGCTACACGCCGCTTCCCGGTATCTCGATGTTTTTCGGCATGATGCTGCAATGCATCTTCGGCGGCAAGGGCGTCGGGTTTCTGAATGCGCTGATCTACGGCCTGTTGGCGGTGTTCGTGGCTGGCTTGATGGTCGGTCGCACCCCGGAGTTTCTGGGCAAGAAGATCGAGACTCAAGAAATCATCCTGGTGTCTCTGGCGCTGCTCATTCATCCCCTCGTTATTCTTTCTTTCACCGGCTCGTCGATGATCGCGCCCTATGCGCTGTCTTCGCTGGGCAACAACGGAATCCACGGATATTCCGAGGTCCTTTACGCTTTCGCCTCCGGAGCGGCCGACAACGGCTCGGCATTTGCCGGCCTCAACGCCAACACGCCGTGGTTCAACCTTGCTACGGCTGCTGTGATTTTCATCGGTCGCTATCCGCCGATTATTTTCCTGATGGCTGTCGCGGGCTCGGTGGCCCGCAAGCCGACGGCAATTGCGACCACAAGCACGCTGCGAACCGATACGGTGATGTTCGGCGTGTTCTGGTTCGCCACCATCCTGATCGTTGGTGCACTGACGTTTTTCCCGGCATTGGTCCTTGGACCATTCGCCGAATTCTTCGCCATGAGGGCCGGGCTAGTGTTTTGAGTGGACGGATTCAATGATGCTTGAGAAAACAACGGCGCCGCAGCAGAGCAAAACCAAGCGTGAGTCGCTTGGCGCGGACTTTCGAGGCGTGCGCTTACGCGGCGGCTATAGCGTCGACTTGTTCATGCAGGCCTTGAGGGAATCGCTTGTGAAATTCGATCCACGTGTGCAGATCCGCAATCCCGTCATGTTCGTCGTTTGGGTCGGCGCGCTGGTGACGTTGTCGTTGACGTTCCGGCCCGACCTGTTCGGTCCGTCGAGCGCGTCAAGCCTGTACAACGGTATTGTCACGGCTGTGCTCGCACTTACTGTCTGGTTTGCCAATTACGCGGAGGCCCTCGCCGAGGGCCGCGGCAAGGCAAAGGCAACCGCGCTGCGGCAAACTCGCGCCGACCTGGTCGCACGCCGCGTTCTGGACGGCGATCGCACCGAGACCGTCCCGGCAACCGTGCTGCGCAAGGGCGACCTTGTTCGTGTGCAGAAGAACGAGTTGGTGCCTGCCGACGGCGACGTTCTGGAAGGCGTCGCCTACGTGAACGAAGCAGCTATCACGGGAGAATCTGCGCCAGTGTTGAAGGCGCCGGGAACCGACATGTTCTCGTCCGTTACCGCCGGTACGATCGTCATTTCGGATTGGCTATTGGTCCGTGTATCCGCGGATCCGGGGGCCTCGTTTCTTGACCGCATCATACACCTCGTCGAAGGCGCCAAACGCCAAAAGACGCCGAACGAAATCGCGCTGACCGTTCTGTTGTCCGTTCTGACGCTAATCTTCGTCATCGTCGTCGCGGCGATGGCGCCGGTCGCCACGTATCTGCATGCACAGATCAATGTCGCCGATCTGATTGCGCTTCTCGTGGCACTGATTCCTACGACTATTGCGGCGCTGCTTTCGGCGATCGGTATCGCGGGGATGGATCGGACTATGCGGTTCAATGTCTTGGCGATGTCGGGCAAGGCCGTAGAGACCGCCGGCGATGTCCACACCCTGTTGTTGGACAAGACCGGGACGATAACCACCGGCGATCGCGAGGCCAGCGAATTCATCCCGACTGCCGGCCATTCGCCGAGTGAGTTGATTGTGGCCGCGTTCATTGCATCGTATTTCGATACGACGCCGGAAGGCCGATCTATTGTTGCCACCAGCGCGGCGCGGGGCGCCCAGCCGATGGCTTCCCTCGATACGGCCAAGGGCTTGGAGTTCTCCGCCTATACCCGCATGAGCGGCACCGACCTTGCCGATGGGCGTGTGTTCCGCAAGGGCGCCGTGAGCGCGGTCATCAGCCATGTCGCCGCGCAGTTCGGGGCCAAACCGCCGCCCGACCTGAAAAAGATTGCTGACGGTGTCTCGACGAAGGGCGCGACGCCGCTGGCCGTGAGCGTCAATGGCGACATCATCGGTATAGTCGCGCTCGCCGACAAGCTGAAGCCGGGCATCCGTGAGCGCATTATCGAGCTGCGCAGAATGGCTGTTCGCACCATCATGGTCACCGGCGACAATCCGATCACGGCTCGCAGTATCGCAGCCGAGGCCGGCGTCGACGATTTCGTCGCCGACGTCACCCCTGAGCGAAAGCTGCAACTCGTGCGACGCGAACAAGGCCAAGGCCGGCTTGTGGCCATGACCGGAGATGGCACCAATGACGCTCCCGCGTTGGCGCAAGCCGACGTTGGCCTGGCGATGAATTCCGGAACGATGGCGGCCAAGGAAGCAGCGAACCTGGTCGATCTCGACTCCGATCCCACGAAACTGACCGATCTCGTGGCGATCGGCCGGCAAATGCTGATGACGCGCGGCGCATTGACGACTTTCTCGATCGCCAACGACGTTGCGAAATACTTCGCCATCATTCCGGCTATGTTCATTGCAGCTTTGCCGGGACTTGCGGCGCTTAACATCATGAACCTCGCGACGCCGCGTAGTGCCGTGCTCTCAGCCCTGATCTTCAACGCCCTGATTATTCCGCTGCTTATTCCGCTCGCGTTGCGCGGCGTGCAGTTTCGGGTGCAGACCGCAGAAAATTTGTTCCATCGCAACTTGTGGATTTACGGAGCGGGCGGACTGATAGCTCCCTTTATCGGCATAAAGCTGATCGATCTTCTGATCGCGCCCCTGGTTTGAAAGGATTGTGTCATGCTCGATTATCTAAGCGGCGCAATCCGGATTTCAGTGGTGACATTCCTGCTCTGCGGGTTTGGCTATCCATTGGCCGTTACCGCAGTCGGTCAGTTGATCATGCCGTACCAAGCAAATGGCAGCATAGAGACTGGTGCCGATGGCACGATCATCGGCTCGCGGCTCATTGGCCAACAGTGGAGCGATGCGAAATGGTTTCATGGCCGGCCGTCGGCAACGGTGGCTCCCGATCCGCAGGACCCGAACAAGACCGTAGCCGCACCCTACAATGCCGCAAACACCGTGGCATCGAACCTCGGTCCGACCAGCAGGGCGCTTCAGGACCGCTTGACCGCCGATCGCAACGCACTTGATGAGGCGCAGCCCGAACTAGCTGGCAAGGAACTGCCCGCCGATGTACTGACGGCCTCCGCTTCCGGCCTGGACCCCGACATCACGCCAGCCAATGCTCTGCTTCAGGTAGCGCGTGTCGCCATGGCGCGCGGCGTGGCACCTGAGCAAATGGCCGCTCTTGTCCGGCAGCATGTGAGACCGCGCAGCCTGTGGATTTTCGGCGAACCGCGCGTGAACGTTCTGGAGCTAAATCTTGATTTGGAGAGGGCATTTCCAAAATAAAGAATGCTGTAATGGCGACAGAAGTTTGGCTGATTTGGTCCGTCGTTGCCGATATTGATCGCTACGCACGGACTCGCTCAGGACGCCTGCGAATATCGGCTCGTGTCGCTCGTAAGATATGCGTCGAAGACTGCGCAGACGGCGCGAATAAAGTGCCGTTTGGTTTCGGGTACCGACAATTTGCTGCCGGTACGCTTTACCAGGCCGCTTCGGACGAGGTCATCGATGCGGGAGAGTTCGGCGGCGAAATCGCTGGCATTCCTGTCATGCGACGCACACCTCTCCTCTAAATCGACGTACAAATCGCACATCAGGCGCTCGATAATGTCGCCTCTGAGCCGATCCTCATCGGTAAGAGCACAGCCGCGCACAGTGGCGAGGCGGCCGTTGCGGATGGCGTCGCGATAGGCTGGCGTGGCAGCCGCGTTCTGGACATAGCCGTCGTGCAGGATTCCGATCGCCGATGTGCCAAATCCGAGCAGGTTGCGCGATTGGTCGGTCGTGTAGCCCTGGAAATTACGACGAAGCTTGCCGGCGCGCTGATGGCGCACAAGTTCGTCGTCAGTGGTAGCGAAATGATCAAGCCCGATCGGCTGGTACCCGGCGCTGATGAGTACGTCCGCCGCGGCGCGAGCTTGCGCCATCCGGTCCATAGCCGCAGGCAGCTCACGTTCCGGCAAGAGCCGCTGGTGGCGTTTCATCCATGGTACATGGGCGTAACCGAAAATGGCGATGCGTTGGGGCTCTAGCGCAAGCGCATGCCGTGCGGTTTGCTCAATCGTCTCTACGGTCTGACAGGGTAGACCATACATTAGATCGAGATTGATACTGCGGGCACCGGCCGCGCGCAGCCGATCCACCGCCCGGGCAGTCTGATCGAAGCTCTGCACTCGTCGTATCGCCTCTTGTACACGCGGTTCGAAATCCTGCACGCCTACGCTTGCCCGGGTTATGCCGGCCTTCGAAAATGCGGCGACATGCGCTTCCGTCAGCGTGCGCGGATCGATTTCGACTGCCAACTCGGTCTGCGCCGTCGTGGTAAAATGCGTCTCGATGGCAGCCGTGACGCGCATGAAATCCTGAAGCGTCAACACGTTCGGGGTGCCGCCGCCCCAATGCACCTGGCTCACCCTGCATCGGCCGGCGATGCCGCCGACCAAGGCAATTTCACGTTCAAGAAGATCGACATAAGCCGCGACCGGCGCGTAGCCACGGGCGACAGTGGTATGGCACCCGCAATAAAGGCAGAGCTCGGCGCAAAACGGTATGTGAATATAGATCGAAACCGGTTCCGCGGCCTCAAGGGCAGCAAGCCAGCATTGGTACGTTGCAGCGCCGACACCGGAACTGAATTGTACCGCAGTCGGGTAACTGGTGTAGCGTGGCAGGCGCCGATCCAGATATTTGAGGAGATTGGGCTGCACTGTGATACCGAAGCGTTTGGTGGCGGATTGGACCAGCAGAAGGCAGCGGCCGGGTTGATCTACGTCAAAGCACCGCGCTCTCTCGATTTTTCACGAGGGTTGCTGCGCCTGTCCTTCGCTGTCCCGCCGGTGCCGCTGGGCCCGTGTTCGCAGCCGGTTAAAGATCATCCGATGCGAGCGCAAAACGCCATCAGCGCGGTTCGATGCACTATGACGAGTGAGGCTGACATTCGGAAAACGGCTGAAAAGACTTCAAACTCCTGCTGCGGCGTGTAAATCGAGCGTGTCCTTATGGCCGAAGCCGCGGCTATTGTCGATGATCACGATCTTGCGCGGCACCAGCCGGTAAAACTCTGCGGTTTCATAGGCCTGCTTGACGTGTGGTCGGTCCGACAGCTGCCGCAAGAAGGGATAGCGCGCCTCGAGCAAGCCGCGGGCGCTGTGACGCTGCAACGGCTCGATGATGCGATGGGCGTCTCCGCAGATCTGCACGCCGCAGATTTCGTCAAAATCACGATAGTCAGGCGCCACGGTTGCCGCGACCTGTGGGTTGATTTCGAGCGCCTTCGAATGCCGGGTTTGCGGATCGGAAACCCAGAGCAGCGAGAAACCATCGCGCACGAAAAAAACGTTTACGGCATGCGGACCATCCGCTCCGCAGGTCGCCAGCGACATGACGTGATAAGCATCAAGAAACGCCGTGATACGAGCGGCGTTGCCGGTTGCAGTTTCAAGTGGACGTATCGCCGCCACAGTCAATCCTGCGCCACCGGCGGATCGCCGTCTTGCGACCACGAATCCGCCGGTTTCGGATATTTGCGCAACAGCCGATACACTAGGTTCACGTGCTCGGCCTCCTCTTCGACCAGCTCCGCCGCCATCTCCTTCACTTTGGCATCCTTGGCCGTTTCGACGATCGACGTAAAAAAGGCGAGCGCGCGCTTCTCGCCGGCGAGCGCAAGCTGCAACGCGTGCCACGGCGTCATCAGGTAATGTGCCGCGGCTAGATCGACCTCCTCGGGGCTCTCGTCCTTCTGCCAGACGGAACCCAGTGCGTCGGATCGCCGGGTAAGGTCGATGTCGCCGGCCAGCCGGCGTATTTCATCAGCATGAATCTGTTCCGCCCTGGTCAGGTCGCGAAAAACTTTCACAAGGTCCGGATTGTTATGGGACTCCATCTGATCCGCCAGCAATCGATAGCGCTCGACCGCATCGGTCTCGATCCGGTAGGCGAGCGTCAGCAGATCGACGACATTGCGAACGACCGGGCGCGCCTTGCTCATAGCGTGAAATCCTTCTCAAGCTCGGAGAGGTCAACGCTTTTCGGTCCAATTTGGGCCTGGTACGGCCGACGCTCGCCACGATAGAGGATGCCGATATTGAAGCCGTCGTCGGTCATGAGGCGCCGAGCCGCTTTTGCCGGATCGCTGGTAGCGCCCACCGGCGCCGGATGCACCTGGTTTTTCCATTCCCGTTCATCCGGTCGGAATGTGACGCACGGGCTTAAGACTTCGACGAACGAAAACCCCGGATGCCGGATGGCTTCGACCAGGATGTTAGCCGTCTCGTTTGGCTCGCCGGAAAAAGCGCGCGCGACGAAGTTGGCGCCCGATGCGAGCGCAATCACCAGCGGATGGAAGGGACTTAAGCCTGTTCCGCCTGGCGTTAGTGCGGTGTCGAAGTCAGGTTCAGTCGTGGGAGATGGCTGGCCTTTCGTCATGCCGTAGACACGGTTGTCCATCACCACATAGGTTAAATCGACGTTGCGGCGACAGGCTTGGATAAAATGATTGCCGCCGATGGAATAGCCGTCGCCGTCGCCGCTGGCGACGACGACGGTGAGGTCAGGCCGCGCCACCTTCAGTCCGGTGGCGACTGCCAGCGAGCGACCATGCACACCATGGAAGCCGTAGCAGCTCGTATAGGCCGGAATGCGGGACGAGCAACCGATGCCGGAGACCACCACGGTCTCCTCAGGCAGTAGAGCGAGTTCGGCAAACGCCCGCGTAAACGACAACAGGACATGGTAGTCGCCGCAGCCCGGACACCAGATGGGCTTTACGTCGGATCTATAGTCGCCAGGCTTGCAAATTCGCTGGGTTTCGACGTTCGACATCATGATCTCCAAAGCGCGATCGCCTGTTCGATCTCGCTCGGTCGAATTGGCAGCGGCCCAGGACGATTGAGCAGGCGAACGTCCGCTGCGAGGTCGTAATGGGCGCGGAGATAACGATAAAACTGGCCGCCGTGGGATTGCTCGACGACCAGGATGCGTCTGACACCGTCGAGGGCCGCCTTGAACCGCTCCGGCTGCACGGGCAACAAGAGCCGCGGTGCAATCAGGCGTATTTCAACGCCGCTGCCGCGCAGGTGATCGATTGCCTCGCGTGCCGCCCCCGTCACCGAGCCCCAGGTGATCACCGCGAGCTCGCCATCACCCTCGACCGTCGCCCAGTGATCGCCGTAGCCGAACTGTTCGAGTTTCGTACGACGCTTGTCGAGCTGCACCTTGTGGTCGTTTTCGTTGCTAGTCGGGGTGCCGCGCTCGTTGTGAGTGAGTCCGTCGGCGGTATATTGGCCGCCGCAAGTACCCGGGATAGCCATGGGCGAGACGCCACCGCCTGCTAAGGCATAGCGCTTGTAGGTCCCGGCCGCCGGCGTCGCGATGCTGCGCCGGCCAATAAAAGCGAGATCAGCCGGTCGCTCGATCGCGACCACCGCCTGTCCGATAAATTGATCGGATAGCACGACGGCAGGCGCCTGCAGAGCTTCCGCCAAATAGACGGCCCATTGCGTCGTGAATAGACAATCGGAGACCGATTGCGGCGCCAGCACGAGGTGCGGCGCGTCGCCGTGCAACCCATAGACGGCGATGTTGAGATCGGCCTGTTCCGACTTGGTCGGTATCCCGGTCGACGGACCCGCGCGCATTACATCCACGACGACAACGGGAATCTCGGCGGCGGTCGCTAGACCGAGCGCTTCAGTCATCAAGGAAAGACCGGGACCCGATGTCGCGGTCAATGCGGGAGTACCTCCGTACGACGCGCCGATGATCATGTTGATGGCCGCCAATTCGTCCTCGGCCTGGAACAGTACGCCCCCCACTCTTGCAAGGCTCGGCGCCAGCCATTCGAGAATCTCCGACGCCGGAGTAATCGGATAGGCCGCCGCAAAACGGATGCCACCGCGGATGGCGCCTAGCCCGGTCGTTTCGTTACCGGAGACCAGCCAGCGCCGCGCCGAGCTCGGCTGGGGCCGCGCAAGGCGCAGGCCGAGATCGAGATGGCTGGCGGCCGCGATCCCGGCTTTCACCGCCGCATTGCCGGCGTCGATCGCCTTCCGGCCCTTGTCGGCGAGTCGTTTATCGATTACCGCCGACAAAACATTCTCGTCCAAGCCGAGCAAGCCGGCGGCAAGTCCGAGCGCAATCATATTGGGCCGCCCCTCGGGGATGGCTTTTGCCAGATCCTTGATCGGCACTTCGACCGTGCGGGGGCGGGCACCGGCCATAACAGCCGGCAGGTCGCCGCCGGACGGATCGCCGATAACCAGGCTTTGCGGTCCAACCTCGATTTCCCCACCGAAGCGGTTCGCGTTCAGCCAGTCGATACCGATAATCAGATCGAAACGGTCGGCGAGGCAGTTGACCGGGCGCTTGGCAAGCCGAACCAGAGCGGCTGCTTCGCCGCCGCGGATTTGCGGGCCAATCGTGCGCGTGAGCAGGCCGTACCAACCCGCCAAGCTCGCGGCTTCGAGCAGGAGGTTGCCCGCCGTGAGCGCGCCCGCACCTCCACTCCCGATGATCGCTACCGAGATGTGATCTGTATCCGGCATTCGATTTCCCCGATACGACCCTCACAGGCGGTTTGCAGCATCGAATAACGCTGCGAACGCAAGCTTGACCTAAATCAAGTATTTCAGGGCTAACCTAGTCTATTCGGGGCGTCTCGGGTTTGTTCTATGTCAAAGCTAGACGATCAAAGGACCGATACAGAAGCGGTTGGAGGAACGCCGAATGGCGAATGCAGGGATCCGATGGATGATGACGCGGCAGGGCGAGCCCCTGGTCGCCGCCGAGTTCAATCCCTTCTCGCCGGAAGCCGATGAAGTCGTCGTGGAGATCGCCGGCTGCGGCGTTTGTCATACCGACCTTGGCTATTACTACGATGGCATCCGCACCAAGCACGAGCTGCCGCTTACTCTCGGTCATGAGATCAGCGGGCATGTCGTCGCTGCTGGGGCAAACGCGAAACGCTGGATAGATCGGGCCGTCATTGTTCCGGCGGTGATTCCGTGCGGCAAATGCGATGTTTGCAGGCGCGGCAAGTCCACCATTTGCCCGCATCAGAAAATGCCCGGCAACGACATTCACGGCGGCTTTGCCACCCACATTGTGGTGCCCGCGACCGGGCTGTGCGCCGTCGACGAGGCGCGGCTCAAAGCGATCAATGTCGAGCTTGCGGATGTCTCGGTCATCGCCGATGCAGTCACCACGCCGTACCAGGCGGTGACGCAGGCCGGCGTCGGCCAGGGCGACGTGGTGATCGTTAACGGCGTCGGCGGGGTCGGCGGTTATGCCGTGCAGATCGCCAATGCGCTCGGTGGTACGGTGGTTGCCGTTGACGTCAATCAGGACAAGCTCGACGCGATCGTGCAGCAGGGCGCATCGCTGCCTTTAAATGCCAAACAACTTTCCCCGCGTGACCTCAAGTCGGCGATCCAGAGCTTCGCCAAACAGCGTGCGCTGCGGCAGACCGAATGGATCATTTTCGAATGCTCGGGAACGCGCGCGGGGCAGGAAACGGCGTTCAGTCTGATCAATCACGGCGCTACCCTGTGTGTGGTCGGTTTCACTATGGACAAAGTCGAGGTGCGGCTTTCCAACCTGATGGCCTACCACGCGCGGGCTCTCGGCAACTGGGGATGCCCGCCGGAACTCTATCCCGCCGCGCTTGACCTGGTTTTGACCGGCCGCGTCAAGGTTGCGCCGTTCGTGGAAAAGCATCCGCTCCACGAGATCAATCGGATTTTTGACGCGGCCCACCACGGCGAACTCAAGCGCCGGGCGGTGCTGGTGCCGACGTCCTGAGGGCTGCGTCGACCTATCGAGGAGCTACGTCATGAGTGCCGAATCCGTCCCGACTGCCGGCGGGTCGTTCAATAATCCGAAGGAACACCTGCTAGTTTCCGAGCAGCTGCGAAAAACGGTCAGCGATCGCGTTCTTTACGAGAAGCGCCCGGTCAAGGATTGGGCCGGCAAGCCGGTGGCCGGTCTGTTCAACGCCTGGATCACCCTCGATAATCCGACTCAATTCAATTCCTATACGATCGACATGGTGAAAGCCGTGATCCTCGCGTTTCGCGAGGTGAGCGCGGCGCGCGATGTCGTCGCCGTGGTGTTCACCGGATCTGGCGATAAAGCCTTCTGTACCGGCGGCAACACCAAGGAATACGCCGAATACTACGCCGGCAATCCCCAGGAATATCGCGGCTATATGCGGCTGTTCAACGACATGGTGTCGGCTATCCTCGCCTGCGACAAGCCGGTCATCTGCCGGGTCAACGGTATACGCGTCGGCGGCGGCCAGGAAATCGGCATGGCCTGCGACTTTTCCGTCGCCCAAGACCTGGCGCGGTTTGGCCAGGCGGGGCCGAAGCATGGGTCGGCGCCGATCGGCGGCGCAACCGATTTTCTTCCCGTCGTTATCGGGGCCGAACGTGCCATGGTGGCGTGCGTGCTGTGCGAGCCGTTTTCCGCGCACGAGGCGTATTTCATGGGCATGATTGCGGACCTGGTGCCGGCACTCAAAGTGGACGGCAAGTTCATTGCCAACCCGCTAGTGGAGACGGAACGCCTGACCGACGAGTACGGCCGCATTATCTTCGGCAAGCCCAAGACCGGCGCAGCATTGAAAACCGGGCAGGAACTCATGAAGCGCGGCACTGTCGATCTCAGCGAGCTCGACAGCAAGGTCGAAGCGCTGTGCACCAAGCTCCTCTACACCTTCCCGGACTGCACCACGAAGACGATCGAGGAACTCCGCAAGCCCAAGCTCGACGCATGGAACCGCAATAAGGAAAATTCCCGCGCCTGGCTCGCGCTCAACATGATGACGGAGGCTCGCGCCGGATTCCGCGCCTTCAACGAAGGCACCAAGGAGACCGGCCGGGAGATCGATTTCATCGCGTTACGCCGTGCGCTGGCGGCGAATGAGAAGTGGAGCGATGACTTGACGGCCGATATTCAGCCTGGCGCGGCCCAACGGCGAGCGGCTGTCCGCACTCTGCCGCGGTCGGACGGTGCGGCCTCGACAAGGTGAGAGATCGTCATGGCGGCACCGCTCAAAGTCTGGCTCGAGGCGGAAGGTAGACTATTGCGGCTGCGTCTGAGCAGGCCGAAAGCAAACCTGATCGACGCGGCCATGATCGCTTCGCTTGATCGTGCGCTGGCGGATCATCTTGGCAACCGCGATCTCGGCGCCGTGCTCATCGACGCCGAGGGCCCGCACTTCAGCTATGGCGCGAGCGTCGAAGAGCATCTGCCTGGTCAGTGCGACGCGATGTTGGCCGGTATCCACGGCCTGATCTTGCGGATGATCGAGTCGCCCGTGACCATCCTCGTGGCGGTGCGAGGGCAATGTCTCGGCGGCGGGCTTGAGGTTGCTCTGGCGGGCCACCTGTTATTCGTAGCTCCCGAGGCAGTGCTCGGACAGCCGGAAATGAAGCTCGGCGTATTCGCGCCGGCCGCGTCATGCCTGCTGCCCGAACTGATCGGCCCCGCGCGCGCTCTTGATCTGCTCGTGTCGGGCAGAACCATCGGCGGCGCCGAGGCGGCGGCGATTGGCATGGCACGGGAAGCCGCGGTCGATCCGGAGCGCGCGGCGCTGGCTTATTTCGAAGAATACCTCAAGCCAAAGAGCGCAAGTTCGTTGCGCTACGCGATTAGAGCGGCGCGCTCAGATTACGCGGCGCGCGTAACAGCCAAGATCAAATCCGTCGAGCGGCTGTACCTCGATGAGTTGATGAAAACACATGATGCAGTCGAGGGCCTCGGCGCGTTCGTGGCGAAAAGGACGGTGCAATGGCAACACCACTGAATGGCCATTCCTGCGCCGAAATCGTCGGGCGAGCGCAGGACTTGTTCGACGACCTGTCGTTCGGCGCCGCCCGGCAATGGAAGGCGGCGTCGCCGGAGCGCAAGGTGATCGGCTACATGCCGATTTACGTGCCGCGCGAAATCATTCACGCGGCCGGGTTTCTGCCGTTGGGCATTGTCGGCGGCGGCGATCAGCTCGAAGTCATTCATGGCGACGCCTACTATCAGAGCTACATTTGCCGAATTCCGCGCTCGACCGTTGAGCTCGGCGTCTCGGGTCGACTCGATTTCGTGGACGGCATGCTGTTCCCGTCGATCTGCGACGTGATCCGGAACCTTTCCGGAATGTGGAAGATGATGTTTCCAAAGGTCTACGTGCGTTATTTCGACGTGCCTCAGAACTACCGAGACGATATCGGCGGAAATTATTATATCAACGAGCTTGCAGAGCTCCGGCATGATCTCGAAGAGCTTCGTGGATCGCCCATTACTGATGACGAGCTGAGCCGCTCGATTGCGCTCTACAACGAGAACCGCCGTTTGGTTCGCGATCTTTACGCGCTGCGGATAAGAGCGCCCTGGCAGGCGCCGGCGGCGGAGGTTTATCTCGTGCTTCGCGCCGGGTTGGTCCTGCCCGTCGAAGAACATTCGACGATGATCCGCGAATATCTTGCGGCGGCGGCGCAGGAGGAGCGGCCGCAGCGCGACAATTGCCGGGTGGTCCTCACGGGCGTGTTCTGCGAACAGCCGCCGCTCAACCTGATCAAATCACTGGAGCTCGCCGGTTGCTACGTCGTCGATGACGACTTGTTGTTGGTAACGCGGTGGCTTACGGCCGATGTTCCAACCGATGGAGACCCGCTGCGGAATCTAGCGCTTGCGTTCTTGCACCAATCGGAATCCACTGCCGCCAAGTACGAACCGGATCTGAAAGAAAAAGGTCAACACCTGGTGCGTGCCGTGCGACGTTCCGCCGCCGAGGGCGTTATCTTCGCCTGTCCGAGCTTTTGCGACCCGGCGCTGCTGGAGCGGCCCATGCTTCAGCACGTTCTCAAGGAAGCAGATATCCCCTACATTGCTTTCAAATACGCGGAAAATTCCGGCCAGATGCAGCCGATCCGTGAGCAAGCCGGCACATTTTCCGACTCGATCAAACTCTGGAGCGGACGATGACGACGATCACTACGCCGAAGCCGGCGCCGGCCAAGGAGGTCGACAAGGACGCCTCCATGCTCAAGCAAAAGGAAATGATGGCGGCGCATTATGATCGTCTTACCAGCGCGCCTGAGACCGGCGAGAAGGTGGCTTCGACCTTCGTCCCGGGAAACCTGAACGAGCTGATTATGTGCTTTGACCTCCTGAATAATCTGCCCGAGGTCAACGCTATCCAAAATGGATTGCGCAGGCAGTCGGGCGCCTACGTGCTCGAAGCGGAAAAGATCGGCCACTCTGAGGATGTCTGCACCTACGTGAAATCGGACATCGGTATGATGGCCAAAGGAAACCTAGCTCCGAACGGCAAGAAATTTCCAAACCCCGACGTTCTATTGCTCTCGTATACGGGGTGCTTCACTTTCATGAAGTGGTTCGAGCTGCTGCGCGAGCAATACCAGTGCGAAACGATCATGTTGCACACGCCTTATATGGGCGACGGCAAGATCACTAAGAACATGATCGAATACATGGTCAAGCAGCTGAAGGACGATGTCATTCCAAAGCTCGAACGAATCTCCGGAAAAAAGTTCGATATCGATCGGCTGCGGGAGTATCTCAAAAAATCCGCCGTCGCGGAGGATGATCTTGTTCGTGTGTTGCAGAGCGCCAAGAACAAGCCGTCTCCGATCGACGCCTATTTCGGCGGCATCTACTATATCGGGCCGATTTTCGGCGCGTTCCGGGGTACCGATGACGCGATCGAATACTACAAATTTTTGCGCGGCGAAGTCGAAGACCGCCTCGCCAGCGGCAAAGGACCGGTCACGCCCGACGGCGATATGGGCAAGGAAAAATACCGGCTCGTTGTCGAAGGGCCGCCAAATTACACGAATTTTCGCCAGTTCTGGAAGATGTTCTATGACGAGGGTGCCGTGGTCGTAGCCTCGAGCTACACCAAGGTCGGCGGCGTCTACGATTTCGGCTTCCGGCACGATCCGGGTAACCCCCTGGAGACGCTCGCCGAGTATTGCCTCGGCGTTTATACCAATCGCAGTCTGCCGATGCGCATCGATATGCTGTCAAACTACGTCAAGGATTATGACGCTGACGGGCTGCTGATCAACTCGATCAAGAGCTGCAACAGCTTCTCCGCCGGCCAGCTTCTGATCATGCGCGAGGTCGAGAAGCGAACCGGCAAGCCGGGGGCCTTTGTCGAATCCGACCTTGTAGATCCACGTTATTTTTCCGCGGCAAATATCAAGAACCGGCTGGAAAGCTATTTCCAGATGATCGAGCAGAAGCGTGCCGGCGGGCGCGCCGCAGCCTGAGGAAATCGTCGATGAAGACGTTTGTGGGCATAGATCTCGGCTCGACCACCACCAAAGCGGTGCTTCTCGATGAGAACTGCGCCGTGATCGGCCGCGGCATTACGAATTCGCGGTCCAACTACAGCACTGCCGCGCGCGTGGCGAGCGAGGAGGCAAGAGTTGACGGCCGCTTCACGCTGTTTCGCCGCGCGCTCGGCGAGATAGGCGGACTGAACGGCAAGCTCGATGACTTTCTCGGCGCGCTCGAACGCGCGTTCCGGCTCGAGCAGTTCCTTGAGCAGCTCGACGACCTCGAGCGAACATGCGTGGGACTGGTCACTGGCGAGCGCTTTGCCGGGTTGGAGACCGGCATCAAAGAGGCGCTCGGCGAGGTGTTCAGGCGGCTGCGGCATGAGGCACCGGAACTCTACGCGCCCGGCGCTAAACGCAAGTCCGATTTTTTCCGTGACATCGCCGGTTCCAGATATCACAACCATGCCGAGGAAGTGGCACGGCTGGCGCGTCTGCCTTACGACCTTCTTCTTAACGTCTACGACAAATCGATCATCGACGTGGAAAACCGCCCGCCCTCCGGGAAGCTGAGCGACAAGTTCCACCGTGCGCTGCGCCGCGTGATCGATGCCGATCCGTCACTCTCCGGCATCGGCGGCGTGTTGCCCGCCATCGAACGAGCGCTCGCCATAGAGCTGGAGGAAAGTTACCTCGTCGGCACCGGCTATGGTCGCGTCACGTTGCCATTTTCCAAGGAGCACATTCGCTCGGAAATCCTCTGCCACGGTCTTGGCGCCCACATGATGTATCCGAATACGCGCACCGTTCTCGATATCGGCGGCCAAGATACTAAAGGCATTCAGGTCGACGCCAATGGCATAGTCGAGAATTTCCAGATGAACGATCGGTGCGCCGCCGGCTGCGGTCGTTACCTCGGTTATATCGCCGATGAAATGAACATGGGTCTGCACGAATTGGGACCGATGGCGATGAAATCTGATCGCCCCGCGCGCATAAATTCCACCTGCACCGTATTTGCCGGCGCGGAACTGCGCGACCGGCTCTCGCTCGGCGAAAAACGCGAAGATATCCTTGCCGGACTGCACCGCGCGATCATTCTGCGGGCAATTTCCATCATCTCGCGCGCCGGCGGGGTTACGAACGAGTTCACCTTCACAGGCGGCGTGGCAAAGAACGAAGCGGCGGTCCGCGAGCTCAGAAAGCTGATCAGCGAGAACTACGGCGAAGTCACTATAAACATCAATCCGGATTCGATCTACACCGGCGCGCTCGGCGCCGCGGAGTTTGCGCGGCGGGCTTATGCCGGGCAAGCGGGCAGGAGGGAATCGTGACGATAGCTGCTGGTATCGATGTCGGGACCGGCGCCGTCAAAGCGGCGCTGTTCCGCGTGGATGATAAGGAAAGCCAGTGGCTTTCGCGCGCGACTTTGCGCATCCGGCAGCGTGATCCGATGGAGCTCGCGCGCGCAGCTTACGATCAGATCCTTGCCGAAGCGAATGTGCCGGCAAGTGATGTCGACTACGTGGCGACAACCGGCGAGGCGGAAGGGGTGCCGTTCCATACCGGTCATTTCTACTCAATGACGACGCATGCGCGCGGGGCAATCTACCTCGACCCCGAATCAAGAGCCGCACTCGACGTCGGCGCGCTGCACGGGCGCGCAATTAGCATCGACGAACGCGGCAAGGTTCTCAGCTATAAGATGACGAGCCAATGCGCGTCGGGTTCGGGACAGTTCCTCGAGAACATCGCACGCTATCTTGGCATCGCACAGGACGAGGTGGGAACACTGTCGCAACAAGCGAACAATCCCGAGGTCGTGAGCAGCATCTGCGCGGTGCTGGCCGAGACCGATGTTATCAATATGGTTTCGCGGGGTATAACCTCGCCGAATATCCTCAAAGGCATCCACCTTTCGATGGCCGGCCGGCTGTCGAAACTGCTCAAGGCGGTCGGAGTCACACAGGGCGTGGTGATGGTGACCGGCGGGCTGGCTCTGGACAGAGGGCTGATCGCTGCCTTGGAGGAAGACATCGCCAAAATGAAAGATATGAAGACGAAGATTCGCAGTCATCCGGACTCCATCTACGCCGGAGCGATCGGAGCGGCGCTCTGGGGCGCCTATCGGTTCGAAAAGCTTGCCGCTCGCGGCAACGCTGCAAGGGCCGCGTAAGCGAAGAGGAGGACAGCCAAATGGCGCTGATGATCACCGAGGCCTGCACTGCGTGCGACGCTTGCGAGCCGGTTTGCCCGAACAAGGCGATTTCAGCGGGAAGTCCGATTTATGTCATCGATCCGATGAAATGCACCGAATGTGTCGGCGCCGAGGATGAACCACAATGTAAA
>Ga0187784_10001864_pt1 | contig 16840 bp, 17 predicted proteins | sample 1015_SJ02_MP15_2_FD_132964 | JGI IMG/M metagenome (GOLD analysis project Ga0187784, IMG submission 132964) | Tropical peat soil microbial communities from peatlands in Department of Meta, Colombia - 1015_SJ02_MP15_20_MG | ecosystem: Environmental > Terrestrial > Soil > Wetlands > Peat | place...
ATGCGGTCGTAGACGTCGCTGGGCAGCACGCCACGTTCGAGCAGGTCCTGCTTGGTGCGGTAGGGCCGGAAGCGGACAATACGGCCGGCCCAGCTCGGCGTCATGCCGGGGACCTTGAGGAGCTCTTCGATAGTGGCATGGTTGATATCGATGCGCGCTTCGGGAGCGGGCGCCGGTTTTGCCTTCGAGGGCGATGGAGGCGATGAGGATTGCGCTCGGAATTCGAGATCGGGCGTGGCGCACAGGAAGCAAAGAAGCAGAGCTGAGGTGATTACGGCGGAAAATCGGGCTCGGGCTTCCATTGTTCAGGCTTCGCTTGAGATGCGCTCGTCGAGATGCGCCAGCACCTGCGGCCAGTCGTCCCGGTGGCGTTTCATCGATGCCTCATCGGGAAAACCGGCGTGGGTCAGGCGCAGCCAGGTGCCGTTGCCGTGCGGCGTGAATTCGACGGTGACGTGAGTCTCGGCGCCTTGGGTCGCAGCCGTCACCCACGTAAGTTCGACCAACCGCGGCCAGTCGAGACGGAGGAAGCGGCCATAGTGCGGATGGCGAGAGCCTTCGAACTCCGTTTCGAAGAAGAATACTGTACCGGCCTGGGGCTGCATGATCACCGAGCCGGGCGCGGCAAACCACCGGTCGAAGTGCTCGGTCCACGCGCGGAACAATGCCTCCGCGGCGGCGGTCATGTCGCGTTCGCAAACCAAGGAAAGCGGGCGCTGGGTAAGATCCGGTTCCGGCATACGAAAAGAATTCTTTCAGCGTTTCGCGCAAACAATCCGATTCACCTGCAAGAATACTCCTATGGCGACTTCCCCCGTGGTTCCTCCGGCCGGCCAAGGCCCATCCCGATTGTTCGGCAAGACCCGACTTCTGCTGCTCATCGCGCTCGTCGCGTTGCTGGGGCTCGGCATTGTTGTCTCGTTCACAACGCGCGGCGCGATGGCTTATCTCAATCAAAGGGGCCGAGGCACCGGCGCGGCGCAATCGTTGGTGGACCAGCAGCCGTGGCAGACGGCGCAAGCGCTGGCTTCGCTGGCCGTTTCGGCCGAAGAAGAGGCGTACGGCCGCGAGGCCGAGCGGCTGGCGGGCCATGAAGTCGATCAGGCATTTGCGGCGGCATTGCGGCAAGCGCGGCTGGATGCAGAACACAAGACGCTCACCGGCGATGCGCAGGCGCTGGCGCAGAAGGTGGTGCAGCTCGAGCAGCTCCGACAGCAGGACGAGGCGCTGGTGGATAGCTTGCGGGCCCAGGCCGAGGGGCGAAAACCCGCCGCAGGCAACGGCGAGGGATCGAGTTCAGAGGCGGACGATCTCGACGTGGCCAAGGCGCAGCTCGGGCTTGACTCCGACGAGCTGGCCGAAGCGCAACAAGATCTTGCCCGCGCCTCCGGCGACCACAGCGAGCAGATTCAGGAAGAGCTCGCCGCGCATGAAGCTTCGATGAAGCAAATCGAGAATAAGGGGGCGGGTGGCAGCCAGATTGCGCTGGTCTCCGCGGCGCAGAACCATACACTCGCCATGCGCATCGGCGCCTGGTTCAGGCAGCGGCAGCGCCAAGGGCTGATCGAGCAGGCGCTGGAGGAAACGCAAAGCAACACGCGCAGCCTGGCCGCCGAGCGCAGTGCGATTGAAGGGAAAGCGAACGCAGCCGCGACGCCGGACGCAGCTTCCGACCGCGCGGCACAACTGGCGTACCTCAAAGACCGCAGCACCGAGCGGCAGATTCTGAGCATCGACGACGACCGCCTTCAAACCGAGCAGCAGCTTGCGACCGTGTATGGAAAATGGCTTGCCCAGGTCAAGCTTCAGCACCAGATCGTGCTGCACCTGATCCTGCAGTCGCTCGAGCTGATTCTTCTCATCCTTCTCGGAATGCTGGTTTCGGACGCACTGGTGCGCCGTTGGATGGCCCGGCCGGCAATCGAGAACCGGCGAATGGCGACGCTGCGCAGCGTTCTGATCATTGCAATTCAAGCCTTGGGCGCTGTGCTCATCTTGCTCATCGTCTTTGGCGCTCCGCAGGAAACGCCGACGATCTTGGGGCTTGCCACCGCAGCCCTCACCATCGCACTGCAGGACTATATCCTGGCGTTTCTCGGATGGTTCGTTCTGGTGGGCAAAAACGGCATTCACGTTGGCGATTGGGTGGAGATCAATAACGTAAACGGCGAAGTGGCCGACATCGGATTGATGACCACCACTCTGCTCGAAACCGGAGGGCTCGCCGATCACGGGCTGCCCACGGGCCGGCGCATCTCGTTCATGAACGGGTACGCCATTCGCGGGCAGTACTTCAACTTTTCGACCGCCGGGCAGTGGATGTGGGACGAGATCACCGTGGGCGTGCCGGAAGGCTCCGACATCGACAGCCTGATGAAAAACGTCCAGAAGGCAGTGGTGGAAGAGACTCAGGAAAACGCGCGGCGTGCCGAGCAGGAATGGCGGCATGCCGTTCGGGGCGAGGGTTTGAGCCGGTTCAGCGCCGAGCCGGTTGTGAATGCGCGGCCGTCGGGCTCGGGAGTCGAGTTGCACCTGCGCTACGTCACGTCGGCCTCCGGGCGGTTTGAGTTGCGCAATCGGCTCTATGCGCGCGTTGTCGATCTGCTGCGCGCGAAGGCGGGGGCGTAGGCGCACGGAATCCACGCAGGTGGTGTCCTAATCCTGGTTTCGGGACCGCTGTTAGGTGCACTTCGTGTATTCGGAAGGTGCGCCGATCAGCGGACGGAAGCCGGTGGCCCTTGGTGGTCGCGTCCCAAGTGGCCAAACGTAATAGTCACAAAACCTCGATTCTTTTGGTTCATCGCTCATCCCATCGAAGTACTGAACGTATCCGTAGACGCGTAGCCACCTTCTTTCCATTTGAAGAGCTTGAATAACAGCGTTATCGATCTCTCCTTTGACTACGGGATGTCCGTCATTCCATCGCCTGAGAAACGTGTGATAGTCGGCGATGCGGCGGGGAGGGATAAGAAAACCATTGAGAATAATTGGATCGGGATACCTGGGAACGGATGGCAGCTTCAGGAGAGGATCGTCCTGCACAATCTCATACAAGCATTGGGTTTCGATAATCCTCGCTGGGAGGTCGCCAACGTTTTCCAGAGCCCACCAATAGCGAAGGTCGTCATCGACGCCTGGAACATAACCGTCCATCGACGAACGGATGATCAGCCAGGCACGCTCTGCCTTTTCGGTATGTTCCGTCAGCCTAAGGGACGCCTCCGCAGCCTTCCTCGCAGCCTGAGCGGAGCGATAAGTCTCAAACGATTGCCACGCGATTGCTTCCAGTGTCAGTAATATCGCCCAAGTTGTTATGCCTCCCGGCCACGTCAGGAATTGGTACCACCAAGGAGCTTGTTGGGAGGATTGCGCTTCATGTTGGTTCTGGAGTTCGCGACCGGCGGTTTGCGGACCATACCTGAGTGTTAGCGGTACGATTACCCCGGCCAAGGTGACGTTGACTACCAGGAATATCATCAGCCGCTTCAGCATAATTCGATAAATGTATCATCGCAGGGGCAGCCAAAAGGACTTGCAGGGCATTGAATGCCACCGTGGAAGAGCCGGCCCTGCGGATTCTGAATTGGGGCGAGGGTGCAGGCAAGAATGGATTTGACAAGGCGAGGACAGGCCTTATAGCTTGAATGTAGATGCAGAGCCACCGCCATCACGGCCATCACCATCATCATGGGGAACCATGCCGGCGGATTGCTATGGCCTGAGACACGGCCAGAGAGATCGGAAAGAAAGCGAAGCCCGCCGGCAACCGAAGCCAGCGGGCTTTTTCATGTCCGGACAAATCATACCCAACAAAGCAGGAATGAGAATGAGCCCAAATACGAAACCAGAAACGAAGCCAGATACGAAGATTGCTGCGAACATTGACACGCAGATCGATTTCGAGAAGATGGATGGCCTGGTGCCGGGGATCGTGCAAGACGCGAAGACCGGCGAGGTGCTGATGCTAGGTTTCTTGAACCCGGCGAGCTACGCCAAAACGCAGGAGACCGGATTCGTGACCTTCTGGAGCCGGACACGGCAGAAGCTGTGGATGAAGGGCGAGACCAGCGGCAACCGCTTGCGCGTGATTTCCGCCGCGACCGACTGCGACAACGACACGCTGCTGTTCCGCGTGGAGGTGGAGGGCGACGGATTGGTTTGCCACGAGGGCACGGTGAGCTGCTTTACGCGGCCGATCGGCCTCGCTGCGGAGGTGAGCCGTGGGTAACAAGCTGCGACTCGGACTTCCCAAGGGCAGTTTGCAGGATGCGACCATCGCCCTCTTCAAGCGCGCGGGATGGAACATCTACGCCGACGGGCGCTCGTACTTTCCGTCGATCGACGACAAGGAAATCGAGTGCATGCTGATTCGCGCGCAAGAGATGGCGCGTTACGTGGAGCACGGCGTGCTCGATGCGGGGCTCACCGGCATCGACTGGGTGATGGAGAGCGGCCTCGATGTCGAGAGCGTGACCTCGCTGACCTACGCCAAGCAGAGCCGGCGCAAGGTTCGGTGGGTGCTGGCCGTGCCGGAATCAAGCGGCTACGAGAAGGCGGAGGACCTGGAAGGCAAGATCATTGCCACGGAACTGGTGGAGACGAGCAAGCGCTACTTTGCGGCGAAGGGCGTGAACGTGAAGGTGGAGTTCAGCTGGGGCGCGACGGAGGTGAAGCCGCCCATGCTGGCCGATGCGATTGTGGAGGTGACGGAGACCGGTAGCTCGCTGAAGGCGAACCACCTGAAGATCATCGACACGGTGATGGAGAGCGAGACGCACCTGATCGCCGGCAAGGCGGCCCTGGCCGATGCGTGGAAGAAAGAGAAGATCGAGCAGATTGCGCTGATGCTGCGCGGCGCGATCGACGCGCAGTCGCAAGTGGGACTGATGCTGAACGTGAAGCGCACGGACTTGGATGCCGTTCTGGCCGTGCTGCCCGCGTTGAATTCGCCGACCATCTCGCAGTTGAGCAACTCCGAGTGGGTTGCGGTGAATACGATTGTGGAGGAGAGCATTGCGCGCGATGTGATCCCGCGGCTGAAGGCAGCGCGCGCGACAGGAATCGTCGAGTATCCGCTGAACAAGGTTGTGCTGTAACCGGACGATGCTTGTTTCGGGACATGAATTCAGTGGTTGCTGAAGATCTCGCTGGAGGGGGCACGAAGTGTCAGGGCACGACTTCAGTCGTGCCGAAAGCGGCAAAGGAAAAGGGGCTTTAGCCCCTGAGGGAACGATGAAACTAATTCGCACGACCAAGCGAGGCGCAAAGGCAGGGGCTGAAACGCTGGCGGCGCTGGAAGATCGCGGCGGCGCAGCACTCGATTCCGTCATGCCTGTCGTCAAGCGCATCGTTGCCGATGTGCGCAAGCGCGGCGACCGGGCGCTGCTCGCCAATGCGAAGAAGTTCGACGGGCTGGCTGGGCCCGAAGCGCTGCGCGTGGCACCGAAAGAGATGGCAGATGCGTGGAGCGCGCTCGATCCCGCACTACGCGACGCTCTTTCGATGGCGGCGAAACAGATTCGCGCGTTTGCCAAGCGCCAGCTTCCGAAAGCGTGGAGCGCATCGCCGGTCGATGGGCTTACAACCGGCCAGCTCGTGCGGCCGCTCGGCTCCGTCGGCTGCTACGTGCCGAGCGGCCGTCATCCGCTGCCGTCGACGCTGCTGATGACGGCGATTCCCGCGCAGGTGGCCGGCGTGAAGCGAATTGTAGTGGTCTCGCCCAAGCCTGCGCCGGAAACGCTTGCAGCAGCGCACTTGCTCGGCATCGACGAGTTCTATCGGCTTGGCGGCGCGCAAGCGGTGGCGGCGCTGGCGTATGGGACCGTGAGCGTGCCGCGCGTGGACAAGATCGTTGGCCCAGGAAATCTTTACGTGACGGCGGCGAAGCGGTTGGTGGCGTTTGACTGCGCAATCGATATGCTCGCCGGGCCAACAGAGATAGTGGTTACGAGCGAGCGCGGCGATGCGGCCTGCATCGCCAGCGACCTGGTTGCGCAGGCCGAGCATGATCCGGAAGCGCTAGCGATCTTGGTGACGACACGCGAGGAGCTGGCGCGCGCCGTAATCGCGGAAACAAAAACGCGCAGCCGCAACAATCCCGTGGCGCGCGAGGCGCTCCAGCGCAATGGGGTAGTGATTCTGGCGGGTTCGGTCGAAGAGGCGCGCGAGATCTCGAATCGTCTGGCGCCCGAGCACCTGACCGTGGATGCGACGAGCGATTTGGACTGGGTGCAAAATGCCGGGTCCGTGTTTGTCGGCCGTTGGTCGGCGCAGCCGATGGGCGATTACATCTCTGGGCCGAACCACACGCTGCCCACCGGCGGCATGGCGCGGGTGCGCGGCGGGCTGAGCGTGAACGATTTCGTGAAGCTGATCACCGTGCAGGAGTACACGGCGAAGTGCGTACGTTCGCTGGGCCCGCCCGCGATTTTGCTTGCCGAGGCGGAAGGCCTGACGGGACACGCAGAGGCGATTCGGACGCGCCACCTGCGGTGGGGCAGCCGCGCCTCGCGCCGCAACAAACCAACCCCGCGGGGTCACGGGAGGAGACGTGGCTGAATCCGTCACTACAGTTTCGCCGGCGCCGCGCGCGCGCGTGCAGGCGATGAAGGAGTATCACCCGCCGCTGGGCAGCCGCGACGCGCTGCGTCTCGACTTCAACGAGAACACGCTGGCCTGCTCGCCGAAGGTGCGCGAAACGCTGACGCAGATTTCCGCGGGTTTGCTGACGAAGTATCCCGAGCGCGAACCGGTAGAGGCGATGGTCGCGGCGCATCTGGGCCTGAAGCCGGAACAGGCGGCGTTGACCAACGGCGTGGATGAAGCCATTCATGTGCTGTTCGAGACGTTTCTCGAAGCCGGCGACGAACTGCTGTTGCCAGTCCCGACCTACACCATGTATGAGGTGTACGCTTCGGCGACTGATGCGCGCGTGGTGACGGTGCAGGCCGGCAGCGATCTGCAGTTTCCGTTCGAGCGGCTGCTGGGCGCGATTTCGGCGCGAACCAAAGTGATTGCGATCGCGAATCCCAACAGCCCATCGGGATCGGCAGCGGCGCGGGAGCAGCTTTTGCAGTTGGCGCATCGGGCGCCGCAGGCTGTGCTGCTCGTCGATGAGGCGTATTTCCATTTCCACGGCGAGACGGTGATGGATTTGGTGGGCACGGTGCCGAATCTGTTTGTCGCGCGGACGTTCTCGAAGGCGTATGGACTGGCGGGCTTGCGGCTGGGACTGCTGGCCGGGCTAGCGGAGCCGATGCGCTGGGTGCGCCGCGTGCTCTCGCCCTATAGCGTGAACTCGCTGGCGCTGGCTTGCTTGCCGCCGGCGCTCTCCGACACGGAATATCTTGATTGGTATGTCGGCGAGGTGCTTGCCGCGCGGAGCGAGTTCGAGGCCGCGCTCGATGCGGCGAAGGTCAGCCGCTGGCCGAGCCGGACCAATTTCATTTTGGTCGAGATCGGCGCGCAGCACGCCGAGTTCGTGCGCCGAATGCGAGCGGCCGGCGTTCTGGTGCGCGACCGGTCGAGCGATCCCGGCTGCGACGGCTGCGTGCGCATCACGATTGGGACGCGAGATCAGATGAAGCAGGCTGCCGCGGCTTTGAACGAGGTGCTGGCGCAACTCAGAGCCGGAAGTGAGGCGCAATGACGGCAAAGAAGAGAGAGTCAAGAGCAAAACGTGCGCACGCTCGCAACGCAACGATCGTGCGCAACACAGCCGAGACGAAGATCGAGATCGAGCTGACGATCGAGGGCAAGGGGCAATACCGGATCGCGACGGGGATTCGGTTTTTCGATCACATGCTGGAGCTGTTCGCGCGGCATGGAGCGTTCGATCTGGCGTTGCACTGCGACGGCGATCTCGATGTCGATCAGCACCACACGGTGGAAGACGTCGGGATCGCGCTCGGCGAAGCGTTCGACAAAGCGCTAGGCGATAAACGCGGAATCCTGCGCGCGGGATATTTCGTCATGCCGATGGATGAAACGCTGGCCGTGGCGGCCGTGGATCTGAGCGGGCGCGCGGCATTCGCCGTAGACACGAAGGTGCGCGCGCGGCTGGTGGGCGATCTGCAAACGGAGCTGGTAACAGATTTCTTTGAGGGATTCGCGCGCGGCGCGCGGGCCAATGTGCACGTGAAGACGATGTACGGCCGGTCGAACCATCATAAGATCGAGGCGATCTTCAAGGCGTTTGCGCGGGCGCTGCGCGTGGCGTGCTCGCGGGATAAACAGTTGGGCAAGATGCTGCCGTCGACGAAGGGGCTGCTTTAGGCGGATTGGGGTTGTTGCTATCCCAGGTCCCCAAATGCGAGGGACCTGGGGCACCCAGGCCCATTGTCACAGGCGCTTTGTAATCAGGGCACGACTTTAGTCGTGCCGAATGAAACTGCAACAAACGCTCGGGGCTATAGCCCCTGAGGGAACGAGGCAAATGCGCGTCACCGTAATTGACTACAAGGCCGGCAACCTGACCTCGGTGCTGAAGACGCTGCGGCATCTCGGGGCGGAGACGATTGTGACCGACGGCGACTTGGCGCTTGTCGAGACGGCGGAGCGAATTGTCTTGCCCGGTGTGGGTCACTTTGCGGCGACGGAACGGCTCGATGCGACGGGGCTGACGGGCGCGATTCGCGCGGCGATTGCGCGCGGTGTGCCGTTTCTGGGGATTTGCGTGGGGATGCAGTGGCTCTACGCGGGATCGACCGAGGCGCCGCAGCAACCGGGGCTGGGGTGCTTCGCACAGTCTTGCACACGATTTGCCGAGGGAAGCGAAAAAGTGCCGCACGTAGGCTGGAACTCGCTCGAGGTGCGCAATGGATCGCGTTTGCTCGCAGGCGTCGAACCCGGCGAGTTTGTCTATTTCACGCATTCCTACAAAGGGCCGGTGACCGTGGACACGGCCGCAGTTACGAAGTACATCGAACCGTTCGCCGCTGCCGTCGAGCGCAGCAATGTGATGGGCGTGCAGTTTCATCCTGAAAAGTCGGGAGACACAGGCCTAAAGATTCTGAAGAATTTTCTCATGTGGGATGCGAAGGGGCCGTCATGCTGACCAAGCGCATCATCGCCTGTCTCGATGTGCACGCGGGGCGCGTGGTGAAGGGGGTGCAGTTTGTCGATTTGGTCGATGCGGGCGATCCGGCGACGCAGGCGGCGCGGCACGCGCGCGAAGGTGCGGACGAGATTGTGCTCTTAGACATCACGGCGACGCACGAGGGCCGGCAGACGCTGCTCGATACGGTGCGGCGCACAGCGCTGGAGCTGTTTGTGCCGTTTTGTGTGGGCGGCGGCATCAGGTCTGCGCGCGACGCGGAGCAGGTCTTCGAAGCTGGCGCCGACAAGGTGAGCATCAACTCCGCCGCTCTGGCCGATCCGGCGCTCATCAGCGCGATTGGGAGCAGCTTCGGCGCGCAGGCTGTAGTTGTCGCCATCGACGCGCGGCGCGATCCCGGCGCCGCCGATCCCGTGCGCGAGGCACAGGTATTCGTGCATGGCGGGCGCAAGCCGGTGGGGCGGCGCGTGGTGGAGTGGGCGCGCGAGGCCGAAGAACGTGGGGCCGGCGAGATTTTGCTGACCTCGATGGATGCCGACGGGACGCGGGCCGGTTTCGATTGCGAGCTGACGGCGGCAGTCAGCGAGGCGGTGAGCATTCCGGTGATCGCGTCGGGAGGCGCGGGCACGGTGGCGCATTTTGCCGAGGTCTTCTCTCGCGGCAAGGCGCACGCGGCGCTCGCCGCCAGCATCTTTCATTTTGGCGTCTCGACTTCTCGCTCGTTGAAGGAGGAGCTCGCGAAGGTGGGCGTGCCGGTGAGGCTGCCATGCTGATTCCGTCGATCGATCTGATGGGCGGGCGCATTGTGCAGCTCGTGCAAGGCGAGAAGCTGCGGCTGGCCTTCGACGATTTCCAATACTGGATCGAGAAGTTCTCAAAATATCCTCTCGTGCAGCTCATCGATTTGGATGCAGCAATGCGCCAGGGCGACAACTCTGCGCTTGTGGAGCAGATTGCGAAACGGTTGCCGGTTCAGGCCGGAGGCGGCATTCACACCGTCGAGCGAGCGCGGCAGGTGTTGGAGGCAGGCGCGAAGCGCGTGATTATTGGCTCCGCGCTCTTCTCGGCAGAGGGAGCGGTCAACAGGGATTTCGCAGCCAAGCTTGCCGCAAGCGTTGGCGCTGATCGGCTGGTTGCGGGCATCGACACCAAAAACGGGCGCATCGCCGTGAAGGGATGGAAGGCGCAGGTCGCGCTCACGCCGGACGACGCGATCCCGCAGCTCGAGCAGCATGTCGCGGCGTTTCTCTATACGCATGTGGACAACGAAGGCACGATGCAGGGATTCCCGATTGAGACCGCGGCGCGCTTGCGCAAGCTCACGAAAAAGCAATTGATCGTGGCGGGTGGAATTCGCAGCCGGCAGGAAGTGGATGCGCTGGACGCGCTGGGTGCCGATGCGGTGGTGGGGATGGCGGTGTACACGGATCGGATGGCGGTATGACAGAAGCAGCGAGTCAGCAAGTCAGCAAGTTAGCGGGTCAGAGGCAGATTGCTCAGGAATCACTTTGGCGGAGCCAGCGGCAGGCGGACGATGAAGCGCGTGTCTCCCGGCTTGGATTCGACTTCGATCTTGCCGCCGAATTTCTGGGTCACGATGCGGCTGACGATCTCCAGGCCGAGCCCGGTGCCGGAGCCTTGCGGCTTGGTGGTGAAGAAGGCTTCGAAGATGCGCGGGAGAACGTCGGAGGGAATGCCCGCGCCGTGGTCGCCAACGCAGACCACCAACCAGTCCGGCTCGGACCAGGTGGAGATTTCGATTTTGCCGCCCTCGGGCGAGGCGTCGATGGCGTTGTCGATGAGGTTGGTCCAGACCTGGCTCAGGGCGTGGCCGCGGGTCTGGATTTTGGAGGGGGAGGCCGCGAATCTCTTTTCGACTTGAATCTGCTTGATGCGCAGCTTGTGGCCGAGGATGGTCAGGGTGCTTTGCAGGCTGTCGTGAATGTCGAGCTCCTTGCTAGGGGCTTTCTCGTCGTAGGCGAATTTCTTGACGGCCATGACGAGCTCGGAGATGCGCCCGATGCTCTCTTCGATAGCGCAGACCAGCGAGACGCTGGAAACGAGCGCGCCGAACCAGTTGAGGGCATCGGAGAACATTGGCTTATCGAAGTGCTGCTGCGCGCAGGCGATCTCTTCGCGATCGACGCCTTCCGCGACCAGGGTGGGGGCCAGGGTGAAGGCGTTCTCGACGCCGGCGCTCGAAAGAAACTCGCCCATGGCCTCCTCGGCGTCGGCCTGCTCCAGGGTGCTCATGGCGGGCTGATGGCAGCCGTGCAGCGCGTGAGCGAGCAGGTCTTTCATGCATTTAAGCTGCTCCGGCGTCTTTTGCTTGTCGGTGATGCGCAGGCTCACCTCTTGAAGGCGCATTAAATTTTCGCGCAGTTGCGCGGCGGCGCGTTTAGCGGCGGAGCCGGGATTGTGCAGCTCGTGCATCAGGCCTGCGGCCAGGGTCCCCAACGAGACGAGCTTTTCGCGGTGCAGGGCCTCAACCTGATAGGCCTGGATGCGCTGCGCGCCGTCGGCAAGGATCCGCCTGCGCGCCTCGGGACAGCAGGCCATCAGCTCCCAGAAATCCTGCGCCGCGAAGCGGGCCAGCACCGAATCATCGGTTGCGGAGATGCGGAGGGGCGATTGCTGTCTACCGGTGAGGAGGGGCACCTCGCCGAATCCCTCGCCCCGACTCGCCTTTCCGATGAGGGTGAAGGAACCATCGGGCTCGGGACGCTCCGCTTGGCCGCTGCCCTGCAAGATCACCCAGTAGTAGAGCCAGTCCTGGCCCGGCTCGACGAGCACGGCGCCGGCTTTGGCCGCGATGCGCTCGGCGTGTTGAATGCGATGGAGGCTTTCGAGATTCGTTCCGGCAAAGATGCGCGTTTTCAGTAAGGCGGGGGCAAGATCGCCAATGGCGACCGATTCAATCTGGAGCCGCTCTGCGACCTGGTTCGTCGTGCCCATTATCCTTAGAACCCACCGAGGTATTGATGAACCAACTGCACCGCGATGGAACCCTCTCCTACCGCCGAGGCCACACGCTTCACCGATCCGTGGCGCACGTCTCCGGCTACAAAAACGCCGGGCACGCTGCTTTCGAGCAGGAAGGGATCGCGCGGCTCGCGCCAGCTCTCCGGCCATTTGCCGTCGACGCGCAGATCGGGCCCGGCGAGCAGAAATCCCTTATCGTCACGCAGAATGCAGGCAGGCAACCAGGTGGTGACGGGAGCCGCGCCAATAAAAACAAAAAGCGAAGACGCGGCGACCTCCCCTTCCCCATTAGGCCCGCGCAGCCTCATGGTCCTCAGCCGCCCGTCCCCGTTGACCTCCAGCACCTGGGTGCGCGCCTCAATCACAATATTCGATGTACGAGCGATCTCATCGATCAAATATTTCGACATGGTGGCGGAAAGGCCTTCGCCGCGAACCAGCATGGTCACTTTGGCGGCATATTTGGCGAAGTAGAGCGCCGCCTGTCCGGCAGAATTGGCGCCACCCACGAGGTAAACCTCTTCGCCTTTGCAACTCGATGCCTCAACCAGGGCCGCGCCATAATAGATACCGCTGCCGGTGAGCCGGTCGCTGCCGGGAATATCGAGCTTACGGTACTGCACACCGGGAGCGAGCAGCACGGAATGGCTGGAGACCTCGCGGCCGTCGGCGAGCCGGACAAAACGGTACTGGCCGTCGATGCGCATGCCGGTAGCGCGCTGGGTGAGGAATTCCGCGCCGAAGCGCGAAGCCTGGGCATGAGCGCGGCGGCCCAGCTCGGCGCCGGTGACGCCGGAAGGGAAGCCAAGGTAATTCTCGATGCGAGAGCTGGAGCCGGCCTGGCCGCCCGGAGCCTCGGGTTCGATGACAAGCGTTTTCAGGCCCTCGCTGGCGCCATAGACCGCCGCCGCCAGCCCCGCGGGGCCGGCGCCCACCACAATCATGTCGTAGAAATCCTGGGTGGCCTGGATGCGCAGGCCCACCTTGCCGGCCAGCTCTTCGAGCTTGGGTTCGACCAGAACCGCTCCATCGGCGAAGAGCACGACGGGGAGCTTCGACGGATCGAGCTGGCGCTCTTCGAGCATCTTGAGGCCCTCGGGGCCGGCGGCTGCGTCGATCCAGCGGTAGGGGACGTGATTGCGGGAAAGAAAGTCGCGCACACTGTGGGTATCGGGCGACCAACGGTGACCGATGACGCGCAGTCCCTCGAAGGGCGCGCGGAAGCTGCCTTGCCAGTCCTCAAGGAGGTCGTCGAGCACCGGATAGAGCTTCTCCTCCGGCGGATCCCAGGGCTTGCTGAGGTAGTAGTGGATACGGGCCGAGTTAATGGCGCGGATGGCGGCGCCGGTATCGGCGTAAGCCGTCAGCAGCACGCGTCGGGCGTCGGGATAGATCTGGCGGGCGCGCTCCAGCAGCTCCACGCCGGTCATTCCGGGCATGCGCTGGTCGCTGACCAGCAGGGCGACGGGCTCGTCGCGGGTCTTGAGCTGGGCCAGGGAGTCTAGCGCGGCTTGGCCGCTGGCCGCACGCATCACGCGGTAGGTATTCCCGTATTGGCGGCGCAGGTCCTGGACCACGGCCTCCAGCACGTTTACGTCGTCGTCGATCGCCAGCAAGATGGGTCTGGGCATGGGGAAGCCTTGAAACCTACAGGTTCCATTCTAGTTAATGCTTTTGGCAGCCCTCACCGAAGGTTTTTGTGCGCTTTTCGGCATTCAGGCTGTAATCTCGGTCATGGCGGTCTTTGACCAATGTGGTTTTCCGGCATAACCGGCTAGTTGTAGACGAAACCGGTCCGGATCGGGGTAATGTTTCAGATACGGACATTACCAAAGTCCCCCGTGGTTTGCCGATAGTACCATAGGTGGGGTAATGAGAGTCTCCGGTTCGGCGATGGAGAAGGATCGAAACGGCGAGACTTCTCCGAAGGGCCAACGAGCAGGCAGAGCACAGACCATGAAACAGAGTACAAACCATGAATAAGATCATCCTTGCCGATTCGCAAGCGATCTTCAGGGCCGGGACCGCGAAGGTTCTGGCCATGGACGAAGATTTGCGGATCATTGCGCAATGCACCGATCTGGAGCGCATGTATCACGCCATCACGACTTTCCCAGGCTCGATCGTGTTGTTTGCGGCTTCGCTGCGGCCGGATTTTGCGCGGCTGGGCGTGCTGCTTGAGACCACAGGCAGCCGCGGCATCGTGGTGGCGGAGAACGACGAGAACGCGGCCTCGTACCTGCAACAGGGTTTTCGCGGCGTGGTATTCCGCAGCGTCACCGGGCCGGCATTGGTGGAATGCGTGCGGCGCGTGGCCGGCGGCGACAGTTGGCTGCCCACGCAAGCCGCTCCGCCCGAGTCGGTAGAGGAAGATATGGTGGGCGCACGGGTCCGCGACCGCTTGACTCCCAAGGAAATGCGCATCGTGGCCCTCATCGTGCAGGGCTGCAAGAACCGCGAGATCGCGCAGCGCCTGAAGACGACGGAACAAGTGATCAAGAACTATCTGCGATCGATCTACGACAAGACCGGCGTGGGCGACCGGCTGGAGCTGGCGCTGTTCACCATCCATCACCGCGTGCTGGCGCGGGCCGCTGCCGAAATCGGCAACAAGATGGAAGCCGAGATTCAACAGCAGCAGAGCGCGCAGCCTGGGGCGATGGTGTAGCGACGCCGTGCGATCTCCGGTCTACCGGTGACACACCAAGAACCGCGAAACCGGCTGTCATCCCGAGCGTAGCCGAGGGATCTGCGGTTCATTCCTGCGATGTCCCCGTCTGAAAACAGTACTCTCTCCACTGCCGATGACACTTCCGCGATCCGCGGCCGACTAGCCTTTTACGCATCTCGATGTAAGACGAATCGAGCTATAATGTAAGGCGGAGGTAAGCTGTGGCATCAAATATTTCTTACATCCCTGCGACCGCGGTCGAGGCAACCGTCAGTTCCAAAGGGCAGGTGACTTTACCGAAAGCTCTTCGCGATCACCTCGGCATTCAAACCGGAAGCCGAATCCGGTTTAGCTTGGCCCCCAACGGCGGATTTCACGCTTCCCACGTGCTGTATGAATTCGAGGACCTTTGGAGGCTGGCGGATCGAGGGGCGAAGGCGAAGGGAGTCATGACGTTTCAGGAAATGAATGAAGCCAAGGCCCGGAGAATCTGGTGATGGTCGTTGCCGACACCAATCTCTGGGCACGCGCCTTTCTGAACGACGACGCCTCTCAGTCGCGGAAGGCACGCAAAGCATTGGCCGAGGCACGCTCCAAAGGCGGCGTATTCGTGCCTCTCATCGTGTTAGCGGAACTGGCATGGGTGCTGCGCGGACGGTGGGAAAGGGAGCGTGTCCTTTCCACATTGGAAAGCCTCGTCCTCACGCGCGGCGTCACCGTAGAGTCGCCCACGCTCGCCCTGAACGCTTTGCAAGCTGCCCGGAAAGGCCAGGCTGGGTTCGCAGACTACCTGATTGCCGAAGTTGGCTTCGCGAACGGCGCGAGGGAAGTCATCACCTTCGACGACAAGTTCTCCAAATCCCCGAAGGTCCGGCGAGTCAAGTAAGGATCGAAGACGCTCGGTCCCGTGGCTCCTTTCTAGCGAAAGCCGGGCACCAGACGCACGCGCACGCCTTCTTTTCAGACCGAATCTTCACCACGGCTGAAAGGGAGCGCGGCGCGAATGCATGTGCCGGTCAAGATGCGTGGAGCAGGCTGAAGGCGAGAATCATCAGCACAATCAGGCTGACGGCGGCGTAGAGCCGGTCGCGCTCGAGAAGGAATCCCACCAACGCGACGGCCACGCGCGCGATGGGCGTGAGAATGAGGAGCAAGAGGCCCAGCTCGATGATGGCCTCGCTCCGGCCGCCGAGAGCCGACTGCACAATGCCGGAAACGGAACGGGTGCTCGCGGCTCCGGCGGTGAAGGTGTGGTAGTTGGCCGGGTCGGCGTGGTGCTGGACCAGATAGAGAGCGCCGCCGGCGAGGACCGTGACTGCGGCAAGCAGAACGCCGGCGCGAAGCAGAGCACCGATGATGGTTTCGAGGCGGCGATCGTCCATCCGGATTACACCTTTCCGGTGATCCCGTTGACGAGCATTTCGATGGCCAGCGCCAGAATGACGGCGCCGAAGACGATACGCAAAGTTTTGACGCGCGCATGAACCAGCACCTTGGCGCCGAGCAAAGCCCCGATGAGCACACCGAGCATGACCGGCATGGCCACGCGGGGCTCGATGTAGCCGCGGCTCAAATAAAGCCCGGCGCCGGCCGCGGCGGTAACGCCGATCATGAAGTTGCTGGTAGTGGTTGAGACTTTAAAAGGGATGTGCATGATGCGGTCCATGGCGATGACCTTGACGGCTCCGGAACCGATGCCGAGCAAGCCGGAGAGCAGGCCGGCGCCGAACATTCCGGCGAAGCCGGCGGGAACGTTGCGCACGCCGTATTGCCGGCGCGTGCCGTCGGCGGGAAAGCTGCCGCCGAGGCGCAAGCGGTCGGCGAGCGCGTCCGATTCGGCGCTGCCGCCGGCGTCTGAAATGCCCTTGATCGACTGGTACGCGGCCTGAAGAAGCATCAACCCGAAGACGATGGCGAGGGCGTGTGTACTGAAGCGGCCTGCCAGAAACGCGCCCAGGATCGCGCCAAGCGTGGTGGCGATCTCCAAAAACATGCCGATGCGGATATTGGAGAAGCCCTCGCGCACGTAGGCTGCCGCGGCTCCCGACGAAGTGGCGATGACCGAAACGAGCGAAGCGCCGATGGCGTATTTCATATCGACGCCGAGGGCGAGAGTGAGCGCGGGCACCACG
>Ga0187784_10001865_pt1 | contig 16839 bp, 11 predicted proteins | sample 1015_SJ02_MP15_2_FD_132964 | JGI IMG/M metagenome (GOLD analysis project Ga0187784, IMG submission 132964) | Tropical peat soil microbial communities from peatlands in Department of Meta, Colombia - 1015_SJ02_MP15_20_MG | ecosystem: Environmental > Terrestrial > Soil > Wetlands > Peat | place...
AGACAATCGCTTCCGAGGCTGTTGGGCTGAAGGTGGTAACGCCTGATTTGCGCCGAAAGAAACGGCTGTTGAACCCATCCGCACCGGCGGGCTCTTCAACGCCCCGCCCACACCTACCGTCCATCTCCTGGAGCGGACAGTTGCCTGTCGGCATCGTCGAGCACCAGTACCCAGTCGCCTTCCCCAGGCGGCGTGAATTCGCGCCTTCCACTGGCCCGGTATTTTCCCGCCTCTCTAGCTTTCCCATTCCTCGGATCGTACCACCATCCCTTGACCTCCCTGCCCGCCAGCTTGCTCATCTCCACCCCGATCGTCCGGCTTGTGGGCATATACGCAATCATTGTACTTCCGTCCGACGTCCGCGCTGCCGCCAGATAATCGAGCCCGCGGAATTCGCCCAAACCACTCGTCACCACCTCGTGTTTTTGATCCGGAATCAGATCGTACCAATTCCGGGAACGGAAGAGTCCGCCCCAGAACTCCATACCCACTGAGCCCGGAAGGTCCATCGCCTGCTGCCATGTCATCCTTTTTACAGGCTGGACGCCATTGGCGAATTGTGCAAAGAAACCCGGAGTGTCGAAGTGCCAGATGGGATTGTCGCCAAAAACGTGGCCGAAACCGCCGCAGAGCACCGACCAGTAGGCTTGCCGGCGAATCTGCACCTCGGAGACGTTGTGTTCGCCTTCGTAACTGGACTCGATCAGAACAAAAGGCATCACCGGCGTGCGGTTGTAGTCCTGAAGCAATCGCGCATGTACAATTTCGTAAGTATAAATCGTGTTGAAGTCGAGCCAGCGACCTCCTGAATAGTCATCCACAGCGGAATGGTCGGGGTCGCAATGCGCCGAGAGCGTATGGCGCTGGTCGTATTCTTTGATCCCCAGCGCGATCATGTCAACATCTTCCAGGGCCGGCCCGGGATGCCGGTCTCCACCCATTATCCAAATGATATTGTCAAAGTCCTTGTAGCGTCGGCCGAGATAGCGGCCATAAGCGAGGCACTTTTTGGGACCGTTGGCCAGAGCCTCCTCTATCCAGCCGTCGTCTGTACCCACGTACCCCAAGTAGATGGGGTCAAGAAGCACGTAGATGCCGTTCTCCGCTGCCTTTCGGATGACCCGATCAGCGTAGGCAAAGTACTTCTCATTAGGAGTGGAGAAATCACCGGGGGTGGTGAAGGGGCCATCGCCAGCGCTGTTCAGCGGCGGAAGCTTGCAGAACTTGTGCTCAATCAGGTTCACCATAATGGCATTGAACCCCTTCTGGCGCCGGTTGGTTAGGTACTGTTCGACCTCCGGCTCCTTTAACTCCACGATCAGTGACCAGGCAGCGTCGCCTTGCATGAGGAAGGGCACATTATTCTGGTCGACCAGATACCTCTTGTTCGCTTCGGCCTTCAAGGGGGAAATGCGGTCAGCGGAGCTAAGGACGGAAGAAAACATGAGGCACCCGACGAGAGAAAGGACGGCGATCTCCACTGCACTGCGGAACTGGCTGGTTTCAAGCTTCCCCTGATTCTGCATATTCTTCCTCCAGCGCGAGATGACACGATCGATGAACACAAAATGGGGGCTATCCTTGTCAGCATATCTGGGGCCGGCAATGCCTTGAGTGCATCGTCGAAGCCGAGCACCCTGTCGCCATCCGCCGCCCTAGTCCTGACTACACGGCAAGGGGGTAGTCAAGACGAGGAGCCTGCGCACCGGGAGTCATTGCCCGCTCTTCTTTTCACATCGGCGCAATTTGCGGGCGTCGCCGCTTTTCAGCTTAACGTTGAACGGCGCCCTGTGGCTCGCGGACGACATGTCCAGTCGGAATTTGAGTCGGAGCGGCCGCCACATAGGGGAGGTATTGCGCATAGTGGTAATCGATCCTTGCCGGCTTCGGGGGATGCTCTGGGACCGCAAACGTTAAGGGCTCATTCGGTTCCTGATCGAAGTCGAAGCAGTCTCGCATGTCATTGGCAAGCCCGTCGCGCAGGGTGAGGTGCGGAAGCCCAAAGCGTACCTCGATAAACTTCAAGAACGAGGTGAAATCGTAGATGAAGTGGGAAATATAGCCGGGCTTGGCGTAGGGGGAAATGACCAGAGTGGGAACGCGAGGACCGTAGCCAAAGGAGTCCACAATTGGAGGTGGCACATGGTCGTAGAATCCTCCGTAATCATCCCAGGTGAGGAATACGACGGTATCCTTCCAGTAGGGACTCCGCATGAGCGCATTAATGAGCCCGGTTACATACCACATCCCTTTGGTCACCGGCCCGAGGGGTTCGGGGGGGTGTTCGCTGTCCTCAAAAGTAGGCACGATCCACGAAACGGCGGGCAGAGTTCCTAGCTGGAGGTCCTGGAAATACTCTTTCAGGTCTACCAACCGCGCCATGCGGGAAGGGTCCTCCCGGACGGCTTTGAACCCGGGCAAGGGATTCCAAAGGGAGAATTCTTTTGGTCGGCCAAACCAAAGAGCTGGGAGGATCCCGTAAGCTTCGCGGTCGGCGGAACTAGGCCGGGTGTCCACATAATACTTCCAGGAGATATTCGCCTTGCCGAACAGGTCCACCATGGACGCAATGGTAAGGCCGTCGGGATTGTCCAAAACGTTTTCGAGTTCTTCCAGCGAGTCCACCCCTTCGATCAATCCCCCGGATTGGGCGGCCACTGAGTAAAGGTGGTTGGTGAGACTCTCGGCCAATTCCGACGAAAAAAACCGATCGCACAGCGTGAAGTGCCGCGCGTATTCCCAATAGTTTGGAATGTCGCGCTCGTCGTAATAAGCCATGGTGTAGGGCGTCCCATGAACCCAAACAAACGCGTCCATCCGCCCGTTGTTATAAGCCGCATGCTCGCTTTCCCATCCGTGATCCAGATCCCAAATGGGTTCTCCTTTGGGCATGTGAAATGGCGCTACGCACTCGGGGCTGCCTGGAAGCTTGGAAAGGCAGGTGGAGGGGGGAATTCCGTCTGCACCCGGAAACGTCCCGAAGTAATTGTCGAACGAATGGTTCTCTTGGAGAATAATAATCACGTGTTGGATCTTATCCATAGGGCGACTTGGCGCGGAGGTAGCAGTGGAAAACCCTGCCGGCTGCGTCTTGGTTAACGCGTTTCCCCAAAGCAAAACTGTGGCAGCCGCCAAACAAAGTCCAGTCAGCTTTATCGTCAGCTGGGTCTGCCGGCCTGTCGCACGGCGATATTTTTGTCCGTCCATATGATGCTCCTCTCCCTTAGGTTTCCCGATAATCGGCGAGGCTTGCGTGTGAATTTCCAAATTATCAATAGTGTTCAACGGCCGATTTGGAGCGCGGTGGAGCGTACGCTTCAGGACTCATGGGTGGTTTCTAAGTGACTACGATGGCCCCCTCACCATCTGCGCGGGGGCCATCCGGAGCGCTCAGCGCCAATTCAGAAATAGAACTTCAGCGCGAACTGAATCTGTCGTGGGTCATTGGGATTATCAATGGTTGATGTAATTTCCCCAAAAGCCGGACTCTCAAAGTTCGTGTTGTTACTGTTGGAGTTATAGATAAAGTTGGGGGTGTTGGTCAGGTTGAAGAACTCCGCTCGGAACTCCAGGTCAGTTTTTTCAGAAGTCTTAAACTGCTTAAAGAGCGAGAAATCCAATCGGTGGAAACCGGGACCAATTACCTGGGTTGGGGCGCCACCGAGCGGAGCAAGGTCAGTTTGGCCTATGGTGGTTGCTACGGGGGGATTTGCGAAGGCCTGCGGATTAAGCCACTGGTTAACGTTGTGGGGTCCGGCGATGGGATTCTGGCCGGGAACGAGCAAGGCGTTGCAGCCCAGCCCGGCAGCGGTGGAGATCGTACAGGGAATGGTCGCGGGCATACCGTCTTGAAGCGTCAATATCCAGTTCACGAGCCAGCCACCCAAAACCCCATTCGTCCAGCGTCCGGACCTTGCGAGGAACTGTTTCCCGTGGCCGAAAGGTAACTGATAGGTGCCACTGAAATGTACAACATTGCGGACATCAAAGTCACTGAGCCCGTAGTCGCCTTTGAGCCCGAAGCCGAGAAGATCAGGCGCTCGGTAGTAGCCGATATCGTCCTCCAAATCGTCCCGTAGATCCGTGCGGGACTTTGACCAGGTGTAGTTGGCGAGGAAACTGAGCCCGCCAGCAAACGCTCGCCGAAAGGTTACCTGCAAAGAGTGATAGTAGTTGCTCGCAGCATAGTTCGAGTAAGTGAGCCCCTGGGAGAAGTCCGGGTATGGGAGGTAGTCGAAGATGTTTACAAGGGGAGGCAGGATTTCAGACACGTAGTTGACGCCCGGAGCGCCCTCTAGGTGGCGTCCAAGAGTTCCTACATACGCGGCTTGGACGGATTGGTTGGGTGTCAGCTGGTACTGAAGGGTGAAGTTCGTCGCTTGGACACTGGGCTCCGGAAATTTGAATTCTCGTCCCAGCAGGGATAGTCCCTGCAATTGGCCGCTTGTCAACGCGGAAGCTGTAAGCGGAATGTTGAGGAGACCGTTCTCTAGCAGGCCAATCGAGTTATTGGCGGTTATAGGGTGAGCCGGATCAGGAGGCGTGAGGGAGTAGTTGAAAAGGAATGGGAAATTAAAGGTTCCCCAGTTCGAAACTCCGGAACTGATTTCCATGCCGGAATAGGATATCCCGTAACCGCCGCGTACGACCAAATGCGGAGTCGCCCGATACGCAAACCCAAACCGGGGAGCCCAGTTTGCGGAAGGCGAATTACCATTGACGTTGTTGGCGTACTTGATGGCGATGCCATCCTTCGCAAGCGTGTTGAGGAAAACTGCGGGTAGGGAAGGATTGGTCTGGCGGCTCGTGGGATACAGGTACTCCGCTCCCTCAAAAGGCGGCCCCGGCACGAGATTTGCCTGCTGATCATGCCGACTCATATAGGGGCTGAAATACTCATAGCGGAGGCCGAGGTTCAGAGACAGCTTGGAGCTCGCTTTCCAGTCGTCCTGGAAATACCCCGCGTAATAATGACGATATTCGGTGCCCTGGACGGAATTACTGGCCTGCACTAGGTCGGCGCCCCCCACATTGTCGATACCGTTAGAGACGCTCGTGGGCGCAGGAGCAACTAGGAATTGAGCCGCACCGGTCGTGCCCAGGTTATCTCCCGGGATGGAAGTGTACGCGCCACTGAAGAGGAAGTAGCCACGTGACCATGGGGGTACCAGGAACGGCATGAAGTTATTCTGGTATTCGACCCCTCCCTTCAGCGTGTGTCGGCCTTGAACTCGCGTCAGGTTCTCCCGTATATCCCAAACGTTACTATATTTGTAAGTGGGCAGGAATCCCCAATCTCCGAGATTCGTATAAAATCCAATGGTCATGCTCGGCAACCCCCCGTTACCTGGAACCTGCGGGATGCCTTGTATGCCAAACTCTTCCGGGATGCCCAACTGGTCGTTGCCAAATTGTTTGAAGTAAGTGGTCTTGCGGGTGAAACCCGCTCGAAGCTCATTGATGGTCGAGGGAGAAAAGATGTGAGTTTCGCTCCATGCCCCCATGAGGGATGTAAATGAGTCACTGGCCTGTCGAAAGTCACTCCCGCCGCTTGCAATACCCGGGAAAGGAGGGGGATCGATCCATCCCGTGTGGTTATAGTCGAACGTCACAAAAGTTTGGTCGCGCTCACTAATGTTTTCGTCGATACGCGCGTCAAATGAGTTAGTGTCCTTCTTCTGGACGGGACTGGCGGTGTAGTTGTCGAACAAACCCGCTTGAGTTGGAAGCGGGAAGAGATCAAGCAAATTGACGGCATTTGGATCGATCCGGTCGGAAGGGATTGTATTACCGGAAAATGGATCACGAACATAGCCAGTGCCAGCAGCTACCAACCCCGTCACAGGATCTGCCTGTCCAGCGGTAACCGCACGTGTGGTAGCAGGATCGAATACCTGCCCCAGGGAGAAAGTCCGATTGAGGAGGTCCGGCGGCGTTGTGCCCGGCTGGTCAGCAAGAAGATCAGAAAGGTCGGTAAAGCGGCTGTTTCGCTCTGCGAGAGTGGGAACAGTCTCAACCTCGGGCGTACCTTGGCGAATTCGGGTCCCCTCGTAATCAACAAAGAAAAACGTGTGATCTTTCCCCTGGTAAACCCGCGGAATGGAAACAGGCCCACCCAAGGTTATACCAAATTGGTTTTGGCGGAATTCGCTTTTGAGTTGGTTGGCGGCATTTTCGAAAAAGTCGGCAGCGTCCAGCTTGTCGTTGCGGAGGAACTCCCAGACATCGCCGTGGTAGTGTGTTGTTCCCGACTTCAACGTGGCATTAACCACTGCTCCGCCGGCCCGGCCGAATTCCGCGCTGTAGTTGCTGGTCTGCACCTTGAACTCCTCTAAGGAGTCAATGGGAGGGAGGACAGCAAAAGTCGTGCCCCCGACAAGGTCTGGTTGAGTGTTATTGTTATCGATGCCATTCAAAATGTAGTTGCTTTGCTGATAGGTGGTCCCGTTCGCTGCGAAGGAACCGCTCGCTCGGAGTCCTCGGTCGTCCAACTGCATCGGAGTAACCCCAGCCACCAATTGGGCCAAGAACGTAAAATTCCTTCCGTTCAACGGTAAGTCGTTGATGGCGTCTGAATTCACCACCTGTCCTACCGAACCCTCGGTGGTTTGGAGAAGTGTTGGCGCGCCGGTCACCTCTATGGTTTCGGTTACCGCTCCGGGCCGCAACGAAAAGTCAACCACGGAATCCTGCTGAATGTTCACCACAATATCGGGGTGTGTCATAGCCTCGAAGCCCTGTTGCTCTACACTCACGGTGTAACTTCCGACTCGCACGGGAGCAAATATATACAGGCCGGTGTTATCGGTGACCACGGATCGAGACACTTTCGTACCCTCACTGGTTAGCGTCACCTTGGTGCCCGGAATGACTCCTCCACTTTGATCGCGGACCGTTCCGGTAACTCTCCCCGTGTCAACCTGTGCGAAACTCGGCGTTACGCACAAAATTAAACAGGTGAACGTGGCCAAGACTATCATCACACGCGACGTAAACTTTCGATTAATTGCAGCCAAGCCCAGAGGACCGGGGACAGCAGAATTACAAAACTGGGAATGGCGGGAGCTTGACCGCCCACCCCTGACTCCAAGCTCCGTCATGGGTCACCTCCTGAAGATTCATCTGCAATATGCTTGTGTCCAAGCCCCGATGAACGTCGCGAATCACGCGGTTCCTTATCCCTCCCAACTCACCTCGAGAAGTGAGCGAGCGGAAACCGCAAATCCTCAGTAATTACTTCTGACTTCGTCTGACGGGCATGACTCCGGCCTAGCCCACTACAACCGCTACATGGCAGCCGCCATTCTCCCTCGGCGAAAAGTCTGTGCGCCTGAGGCCAAACGCCATCATTTTCATATCAATTTTTGCCATAAAATGCAATACCGCTGTTTTTCTCGCGGGCACGGCAAGATCGGGACGACTCCAGCGCGTTTGCGGCACTGCTGGCTTCTGCTTCGACTACGCCGCCCTTCGGGTTTGCGGTCCCCCCAAGAAACAAACCAAAGACGGAAGTTTCTTGGCTCCCTCGCATAAAGCAACCCTTGGCCTGGCGAGAAGGGTCCACCCGGTTCCAGTACCCCGCCAGAACATGAGGCCGATAAGGAGAAAACACCCGGACCGAGAAAATCTAAACCAGGCATACAGCAGAGGAATCCGCAAACGCATTCGAATCCGACCAGCCGGCGGGAGCCAGCAGCGTTCGCTATGGCGTTGAGGTAAAAGTAATGGTTCCGTCGCTGCACTCGGAAGGAATCGCATTGGAGTGGCACGTCCTTCGAAGCAAACAGGCTAGCACCCCGAGTTCACGTCGTGAAGGGAATCATTCTCGCGCTATGTTGGGCTGGCAAGAATGCCGGACCTATGGTAACTTAGGCGCAAACGCTAAGGCCGCCTGCCAGCGGGCCGTCGGCAAGTCGCTCTGTGTCGGACCAACTCCGAGTAGCACGTGAGTGCGCCCGACGCAATCCCTTAGTGACGCGGAAACCGCACATCCGGCAACAACTGCGGGGCCTGCGCGAAAGAGAGACTCGCCGCCTCCCACGACCGTACTCAAGCCGCAGAAGATTCTGAAACTCGGTAACGGCCTGGAGCTTTGGAAAGTTCACGCTTCATCTCTGCGCGAGCAGGACTTGAACGCGCGCTCGATGCCGAAGGCCATGTTTGAGCGACTCGCCCAGACCATCGCCCGAGACAAACGCCTGGAAAGCCTTCCGTTGTGCGCCAAGATGGACAGGGATCTTGAGATCATATCTGGCCATCACCGCTTCAGGGCCACGAGTGCCGCCGGCATCACCGAAATGTTCGTGCTGGTGGACGTGACCGGCTTGACCAGGCGCCAAATTGCGGCTAAGCAGCTAGCCCACTACGCCATCGAGGGCGAGGACAACGCGCAATTGCCGGCCGAAATCTACCGCCAGATCGAGGACGCTGAATCGAAGCTCGAAGCGACAAATGGAAGGTTGGTCGGGGCGCCCAGATTTGAACTGGGGACCTCTTGGTCCCGAATCAAAGGTAATCCGCGAAGCGCACCAACTCAGTTCAACTAAACCCAACGAAACCCTCGTTTCTAGCCTTCCAGTTTCGGTCCGAATTGTACCCTTTCCAGACGAGTTCACGGAAAGGAAAACGGAAAGCCTCGTTCACGGCCGCCCCCCGCTGAATCCGGACAGACGGGGGATTGTTCCGGCAACAGTCGGTGGCGGTTCGATTGAAAAGATATGGGGTAGCAAGCCTAAAGTGCCCTCTCTCGGACGAATGCGGGACAACTTGCGCTCTCGGCCTTTCTTCACGGACACATGCTGGTTCATTCCGCCGCGTGCATAGCAAGCCTGAGGCATTGCCGCCTAGCTCACGAAGTGCCAGATGCCAGAGCAATTCCAAGGCAGCCCAGAAAAGGGCGGCGAGAGCGCGTCTAGGCCGCCTTTTCCCCCTCCGCGGACGACGGCATTTTTCGCACGATCCCCAACAACTGCGTGGGCTCCAACGCGCTTCCTAATCGGTCAACTAACGATTCGGGAATCTGCGCCCCTCCGCCTGCCCCATGCCGCTAACCCGAGGCCCCGAGCGTCGCCCATACTCGCGTATAAATGGTCATCCTTGCGCACCACTGGCTAGTGCTGGGAGCGCAGGCGACCACCCTCGCGGTCACGGTCGGCTCGGTCCGAGACGCCGGACGCGCTTCGGGCCGACACTTGTGCGTTGCCCTTCGGCCGACCTTTTGGCCAGCGGCTCGGGCTGGTAAACACTGAAAAGAGTCTGTGTGCCGTACTACCCAACAAGCCTGTCGCTAGCTGGTAGTGGACATCGAGGCTGCTGCATTGGAGAACACGTTATTGATCGAGCTCCCCAGTTTACCAATTGTTGCAATCGCAACCAATGAAATCAGCACTAGGAGCAAACCGTATTCCGTAAGGTCTTGGCCTTCCTCGTCCTTCCATAGTCGGCGTGTCATGATTCTCATACCCCCCTCCTCAAGCAACCCTTATGTAAAGTCGCTACCTCTTGTGCCAATCGTGGAGAGCTAGTTGTCTAACCCACCCCAACAACTCCAAGCGCGTGGCGAGACTCGCTTGCGACGCTAACGAACGACTTAGTAGTGACAATATAGCCAGTGTGATGGGGCTAGGGCACAAAGAGCAATGTTACCGTGGCAATGGTACTGCAGCAATGATGTACTAGTACGTGGTCGCAACGACTACGCTTATTACAGCTACGATCGTCGTTCGGAAGCTTACAACCGCGTGGGCGACAGCGGCGTTTACGAGATCTACAAGGGCGAATTCGATCGGGCATACGAAGAAGGAACGATGGTTCTGCTCACCATGTACCCATTCGTGACTGGGCACCGCTCGCGCCTGGCAGCACTTGAGCGGCTGGTGGCCTATATGCAGTCGAAGCCCGGAGTGTGGTTTGGGACGCTCCAGCAGATTGCCGCGGTTGCGAGGGTGCAGCTGGCGGCAACCCCCTAGCTTGCGATGGGCGCTGGCTCTTGCGACTCCTCCACGCGTGCCATCTCTGCGACCGTCATCAGCTTCTTCATTAATCCGCCTCTGCGTGGGGAGTACCGGCGCCGTTTCCGCTTTGTGAAGGAAGCTCAAGCTGCTTGTTTGGCGTGGTCGATGGCGGGGCTGCCCTCGGGCGGCTGAGCATAAGCGTAAATTTCTCTGAACAGCTCTTCCGGCCGAATCGGTTTGGAGATGTAGCTGTCCATGCCGGCGGCGAGACAGCGCTCGCGGTCACCTCTCATCGCATAGGCGGTCATGGCGATAATGGGTATGTGCTGGCCAGTGGTCTTTTCCTTGTTGCGGATCGCTGCCGTGGCTTCGAAGCCATCCATCTCCGGCATTTGAACGTCCATCAGGATAGCGTCGAAGCTGCCTGTCTCCAGGGCCGCCAGAGCTTCCCGTCCGCTACCGACCACCATCACGGCGTGCCCTCGTTTCTCGATGAACCGCGCCGCCAACTTCTGGTTAACCACGTTGTCCTCGGCAAGTAGAATACGCAGCTTCCGTTGAGCTTCACGGAGGGAATGCCGTGTGATCATAGCAGGTGCTTGCGCCTTCTCGGCTTTAGCTCCGAGAGCCATGCGCACGGCGTCGAACAACTCCAACTCGATGACGGGCTTGGTCAGATACGCCGCTACCCCGAGTTTCCGGAAGCGAGCCGCATCACCTCGCTCGCCCGCCGACGCGAGCATGATGACCACCGCACTGGAGGCGCTTGAGTGTTGCCGAATTTGCTCGACCAGGGTGAAGCCATCCATTTCCAGCATGTGGGCGTCGACCAGCAACAATGCATAGGCTTTGGCTGATTCGTCAGCCCTTCTCAGCAGTGACAGGGCTTCAGTGCCGCCCTGCGCCAGAGTGGCGACTATGCCCCGTTGCGCCAGCATGTCTGCCAGAAGGCGGGGATTGGTGGCGTTGTCGTCCACGACCAGCGCCTGCAAGCCCGCCAGCTCAGCCGGCGGCACGGGTATGACCGCGGCCGCATCGCCCGCCACCCGCGCCTCAGCGGTGAAGTGGAAGCGGCTACCTCGCCCGGGCTGGCTCTCCACCCAGATCCGCCCTCCCATCATCTGCACCAGACGCGACGAAATCGTGAGCCCCAGCCCCGTTCCGCCAAAACGCCGAGCCGTGGAGCCGTCCGCCTGCGCAAAAGCCTCGAAGATGACACCTTGTTTGTCCGCCGAAATTCCAATTCCGGTATCGTGCACCTGGAAGTGCAACTGAACCTGATCCTGTGTTTCGGCGTCGACGCCGATTTCGAGCCCGACTTCGCCTTGCTCAGTGAATTTGATGGCGTTGCCGAGAAGATTGAGGATCACCTGCCGGAGGCGGGTGGGATCGGCGATGATATGCTCCGGAACCTCAGGGCGAACGTCGCAAGTAAACTCCAGGCCCTTCTGATGGGCGCGCAGGGCCAGAGGTTTTAAGGCGAGCGCCAAACTCTCACGCAGACGAAACGAAATGGGATCGAGATCGAGCTTGCCGGCTTCGATCTTGGAGTAATCCAGGATATCATCGAGGACATTCAATAGGTATTCGGCGGAAGTCTTCGCCATTTCGACGTACTCGCGCTGTTCGGAGTTCAAGTCGGTGCCCAGCGTAAGCTCCGTCGCGCCGAGGACAGCATTCATGGGAGTGCGGATCTCATGACTCATGTTGGCGAGAAACTCGCTCTTGGCCCGGCTCGCTGCCTCCGCCGCCTCCTTGGCTTGTTTCATGCCGGTAACGTCCATCATGGCGCCGATCATGCGGACTGGCCGGTCACTCTGGTCTCGCAAGACGTAACCTCGGTCTAGGACAAAGGCATACTTGCCGTCCCCACAGAGGAATCGATATTCCGCCGACCACTTCTCGCTGCCGCTCTCGATGGCCCCCTGACGGCTTCGCTCAACTCGTTCGCGGTCTTCCGGGTGCACGTGTTCGAGCCACCAGCGAGACCCCGGCCCGATCTCCTGAGCGTGGTGCCGGAAGGTGGTTCGAATTGCCCTGCTCCAGCTGATCGCCTGGGTGGTCAAATCCCAGTCCCACAAGGCATCGTTGGTGGCGCGGGCCACGTACTGGAAGCGTTTTTCCAGTGCCGCTTCACTCTCCAGGCGGCTGCGAATGACCTTCGTCTGCGCACGCACCCGGCGGCGCAGTACTACCACCCAAACGCCCACAGCGAGGGCAATGCCTAGCAGTAGCGCCAGAACCACTCCCGTATGTCGCAACGTCCACCAGGAGGGCCTCGCGAGCACCTCGACGCTGTCCGGCGAATCAAGAAAAATGTTGAAAGTATCAGGTATGCGATTGCGGTCTACGTTAACCGAACAGATGCCGGTCAGCCTCAGGTGGCTTCCCAAAAGCCCTGACCAGTGCCGGTATGCCTTTCCTTCCTCGATCTTCGCCTCAAAGAGGACGTCGCCCTCTTGCAGCACCAGCGTGCAGTCTGTTTCGCTGTGCTTCACATCGCGCAGGGTCGCATCCAGGCGAACCCGCAGAGTATCGAAGGCACCGGCTCGCGCGGCTTGGGCAGTTACATCGATCGGTGGCGGAACCTGGGCAGACCGGATTCGCCGGAAAAGGGCGTGCAGAAGGACTGGTGTGAAATCGCCTATATCGGCGAAACCGACCACGTCAACCAGGTCGCCGGGTTCGAGGGGGACCTTGGGCAACCCCGGAATGTACAGGCCTTGCCGGCCATCCTGGATGAAGACGCTCTTGGGCCGCTGGAGGGTCACCGTGCCCCGGACACGAATCCTGTGTTCCGAGCTGTTCCGAGCCGTGAACGCCATCAGGCTGTGGATCGGCCTGAGCGGGACTGAGAAGGGATCGGCTGCGGGCGGCTCCGCGATGCTAACCTGGCGGGATGTGGGCACGTCCAGCCATACGCCCGTCAACTGGTTGTTCTCATTGAAACGCGTAGCACAAACGCCGGCGACTCTCACCTTTGCGTCAACCAGGCGGTTTCCATCCAAGCCTGCAGGGTCCATGACGGAGACGAGTAGATGCCCGCCCTCGACGACCACATCAAGCTGCAGACCGCTGCCTTCAGGTCCGACATCTTGCACGATGCCTTCGACTTCCACCCACTGGCTGTCCTCACGGGTAGATAGTAAGTCGCCCAAACTTACCTTGCGGGGCTGGGGCAGAGGCGCCCGACCCAACAACTTGTATCGGGACTTGGCAATCTGCGGAGCAAAATCGGGTTCCTCCGTCACTCCCTCAATTTCCAGGAAATCTCCGAGGTGGAAGTGAAGACTCGCGTTGGGCTCATTAACGTAAATGCCGGCCGTGCCATCCTGCGCAAAAAAGACTCCGGCACTGAGATCGATACACGTGACCACGGCCCGCAAGCGGACGGGATACCCTCGATTGGCCTGATCGGGGGTTAGCTCGCGGACCTGTTCAGCCGTGGCTAGTGTCGGCAGTTGGGAAGGCTTTGTACCCTGACTCCATGTTGCCCTGGTGGCCAACATGAATAACAAAAGGGTGGTAGCAATGAACCGCGAATGCGAACCGTGCTTGGGCCTGGCACAAAAGTGAGAGTCCATCCCCTCACCTGACTCAATCAAAAGGGCACTGCCGTTCTTACGCCTTTAGCTCCGTATCGACTCAGGAAAGGAGGAGAATGCTCTCAGGTTCGTGTGCGACTTAGCACTTCGAGCCGATCAAGGTTGGGAAGTTCAGACGGACCACGTTGGCGACGGACCGGAAGTATTCCCCGTCACTCTGTCGGCACGGCATTTTCTGGCAGGCGGCTTGAAGACAGAAGAACATGGCCATCGAGAGTCTCAGATCAGCCGAACAAGAGTCATCCCCTCGGTTTCCTCCCTCAAATCTTTCAGGACATCAATAACCCAGGTCCATCCACACCGCAATGGTACAGGAGTACTTGCCGGCGAACTTCTTGCCCCGTAGGACAGTATGGGTGCCATTGCGGGCGTGCAGACTACCCCCGGGCGAGGGATGGCGTGTGGAAGGTTGTTCTCGTTTGTCAGTTGCCGCGTAGAACGTCAGTTGATGTGGCAATGCGGTTGTAAGGGTAAATTCCTAAAGTCACAACACCTAGCTCTAGACTGACCCACTACCTAGCCCACTCAGCCGAGTATCTTCCGCTAACAGTTCGTTCTAGCCCCTTCTCATTCGAACTACCGCTCGGCCCACAGTACGAACAGATACCCCCAGAATAGCCGCACACCTTGCTTGGCTCTTGCCGCTGGCGAGCAGTTTCCGCAGCTGGGCAAGGGCTTTCCGGTCCAATCTCCCGGGCCGTCCACCTTGCCTGCCCCAAGCCCTAAGCTCGGCCTTGCTGTGGGCCCTGGCCCTTGCGATTCCCCCCATACGGGTCTTCTCAGTGACAGTCATCGGCATTCCGCTCATCCGCTCAAGCGCCGACTCCAGGGCACGAGAGCGGTTTGCCGACATAACCGTCAAGCTGTGCTAGGCAAACACTTGGCCGTTGATCGCGTAATCGGCGCCCACAGCGCCCACGTATCAGACTGTCATCCTGTGGCCCAGTTGTTTCGGGCCGACCGCTCCCGACAGTTTAGCAAAGCGCAAACGTAGAGAAACAATCCCCAGGTGTCCTTCCCCCAAAAAACTGGCTCACACTGACAATGGGCGTGGTTCTCGCTCAAGGTGGAAGCATGCCCATATCCGATGTATATTGCCCATCCAGGGACAGGAGGTATTTTGATGCAAAGGCGCGATTTCTTGGCATTGACGGCAGCGGCTATGGCGGACCCCTTGGCCCGAGGTGCGGCCCAGAAGGCAACGCCCCAGACGGCGGGATGCACGTCCGGTGCTTCTGGGAGACTCGCCGGGATGAGCTTGCTGGAGCTGCGTCAGCATCTCCACTCGGAGTTGTTTGACTCCAACTTGCCCTTCTGGGACCACTACGGAATCGATCACAAGTATGGCGGATTCATGTGCGCGATCGACCATGACGGCACGCGCATCAACGACACCAAGTTCCACTGGTTTCAAGGCCGTGGCGTGTGGGTTTACAGCTTTCTTTACAATCATTTCGGAAGGAACCCGGCGCATCTGGAAATCGCCAGACAGGCGAGGGATTTCATGATGGCGCATTTCCCGCAGCCGGACGGCACCTGGGCGGAGCTGGTATCGCGCGAAGGCAAGGTACTGAAGCCCTTCCATGGCGATTTGTTCGGAATCTTCTTCGCCGCCGAGGGCCTGCAGGAGTACGCTTACGCTTCTGGGGACGAGGAAGCGCGCCAAGCGGCCTTGCAGTTGATGAAGCAGCTCTTCGCGAAGCTCCAGGATCCCGCCGTGCCCGATCCCGAGACCGGCCTCACGGGTGTCCGCTCGCAGGGCGTGTGGATGGTGGTGGTGCGGACGGCCACGCAGATGCTGCGCCGGTGGCCCGACGCGGAAATCGCCGCCATGGCCGACCACAGCATTGACATGGTCCTGCACAAGCATTACAACCCGCAACTCGGCCTCAACACGGAAACCTTGAACCTCGATGGCAGCCGTCTCAAAGAGCGTGCTAACGTCACCGTCTGTGGACACTCGGTGGAGACCCTGTGGATGATCATGGACGAGGCGCTGCGCCGCCAGGACCAGGCGCTCTACGACCTTTGCGCGGAACGCCTGCGCCACCACCTGGACGTGGGCTGGGACCACGTTTTCGGCGGCTTGGCCGACTCCGTCAACGTTAACCAAGGGGCTTATCAGTGGCCGGTCGATACTCCGGTGGGCACGAACTACCAGTTCCGCGAAGTGGGTGAGTACAAGTGGTTAAAGACCTCCTGGGCGTTCGATGAAGTGCTGAATGGGACGCTGAGCGTGATTGAGAACCGGGGCAGCGAGTGGGCTTCGCGCTATTTCGAGCTTGCCCAGGCGACGTTCGACAAGAAAATGTCTCTGAAGTCGCGCGGCCTGCCGCTGTTCACCTGTTTCGCCGAACGCGACATGGAGTTTACGCCCCACGTTGTGCGCCAGGAAAATTACCACCACCCGCGCCGACTGATGCTGAGCCTGTTGGCCCTTGACCGCATGATCAAGCGTGCGGCGAGTGACCACTGACAAGTAACGGCTGGTAGCATTCAGGACATTTAGCCAAGGCAAAACCAGGCACGAAGTTGATCGCTCTCGCCCTACCAACGCTCCCACGATGGTAGGCAGATGCTCGCCGTTAATCATGGCTCGCCTCTCGTTTCCTTTCAACAGCAGATGCACTTGCGGGTAGAAGTTCATCAGGCGGAGAAAGTCCTGGAAGCGCGGGCCAGGTGCAAGGAGCCAATGGCAGCATGTTGAGCCCTGATCCCCGTCCCATACCTATCGGCCTTTCCGACCCTCCCGAGTTTTCCTGAGAAACTCACGGAAGCACGTCATTGCACCATCGTATTCAGCGAAATGGAGTTCCGCTTTAAATTTCTCCATTCTTGTGCGCGCATCGCGGCGCCGGAAAGTGCGGGCCGGAAAGCGTGGCCTGTTATCGCGTAGGAAGACTTCGATTTCCCGTTGCCTGACTTCCTCTAAGGGAACCGGGTCGATAGCGGTTGCGAGTTCGCGCACGATGGCCAGCATTCTTGCAACGGTGAATGGGGGTAGGACCGGGTTGGTGAAAACCCGGCTGCCGATTGTATTCGGAGGCGGTCAGGTGTATGCTGACAGTGGGCTAAGAATCCATAAAGGAAACTCTACCTTAAACCATCTCTGTAAAGGAGGCAGGAAAGAAGCCGATGCAAAAGAAGACTTTTCATTCACCTGACGAAACCCGTAGTTTCCCCAAAGGGACGGTTGAGCTGGTCACCGTTGGCAACGTCAAGTTTGGGCGCGCTACCCTGCAACCCGGCTGGAAATGGTCAGTCGATGTCAAACCGATCGC
>Ga0187784_10001866_pt1 | contig 16836 bp, 15 predicted proteins | sample 1015_SJ02_MP15_2_FD_132964 | JGI IMG/M metagenome (GOLD analysis project Ga0187784, IMG submission 132964) | Tropical peat soil microbial communities from peatlands in Department of Meta, Colombia - 1015_SJ02_MP15_20_MG | ecosystem: Environmental > Terrestrial > Soil > Wetlands > Peat | place...
AAATCAAGAATCTCGCGACGCGCGACGGCTGCGGGATTTTGTGGACCTCTCACAACATGCACGAGGCGGAGGCGGTCTGCGACCGGGTGCTGTTCCTGTCGCACGGCAAGGTACTGCTCGAAGGAAACCCCGCGCGGCTCCCGCAGGAGCATGGGGCCGCGGACTTGGAGGAGTTGTTCATCCGGGTCGCGCGCGAGCCCTTGGTCCATGTGAGCGTCGCGCCATGAAGCTACGGCCCATCGCCGGTGTCGTTCTGCGTCAGCTCTATTTGATGCGCGGCAGTCCCGTGCGCGTGGTCCCGATGGTGATCTGGGGCGCGGTCGACATCGTGTTGTGGGGATTCATCACGCGCTATCTCAACGCCGTGAGCGGCAGCGGTGTGAACTTCCTGCCGATGCTTCTGGGCGCGGTGCTGCTGTGGGATTTTTGCACGCGCATGATGCAGGGCGTGAGCACCGCGTTTCTCGAGGATGTGTGGTCGCGAAACTTCCTGAATCTATTCTCCTCGCCGCTGTCGGTATCCGAATACGTCTCGGGCCTGGTCGTCACCAGCGTGATGACCAGCTTTTTCGGGCTTCTCGTCATGCTGCTGCTGGCGGGTGGCTTGTTTCATTTGCAGCTCCTCTCGATGGGACCTGCGCTCGCGGCCTTCATCTTCCTGCTCTCGCTGTTCGGCATTACGATCGGGATCGTGGCGAGCGCGATGGTGCTGCGACTCGGGCCGGCATCCGAGTGGCTCCTATGGCCGATACCGGCGCTGATGTCGCCGTTCGTGGCGGTCTTCTACCCGCTTCGCGTGTTGCCCCGCTGGATGCAGGAGGTGGCGCTCGCCCTGCCGCCCTCCTACGTGTTCGAGGGGATGCGCAATCTCCTGCTTGGCCGCTCCTTCGCATTGGCCTCACTTGCGCAGGGTACGGCGGTCGGCCTGCTGCAATTGCTCGCCGCCGCCTACTTCTACGGGCACACCTATCGGCGCGCCGTGCGCACCGGCTTGATCGCACGCTATAGCGCCGAGGGCCCAGCGTGAGGAATATTGAAGCTCCCTTCGAGTAGTTCGACGAAGGTGCGTTGCTCGCGGGCAATCAAGCGGTGGGCCAGCGCAAAGGCGAAATTCTCGCGCGCCTGCGCGTCCGCCTTGAGGCGCGTGCGGTAAGCCTCGTAGGCCGCGAGCGAATCGAAGCCGATAAGACCCCATGCCTCGTAATTCGTGCCCTCGTGCGGGAGGAAATAGCCGATGAGATGGCCGCCGCAGCGGGGAATGATGTCGACCCAATTCGCGGCATAGGTCTTAAAGGCGGCGCGTTGCGCGGCATCGATCTCGTAGCGAATGAAGCAGGCGATCATCGGTCACTCCTGATGTTGCGAGCTGCTCGTGCGAGTCTTCATAGCGTACTCGGTTGCGCCGATGCGATAGTTCGTTTAACGTCGAACCATGAAAGACGGACCGAACATTGCCCGCATCGCCGCTCTTTTGGGCGACCCCGCGCGCGCCGAGGCGCTGACCGCGCTCATGGCCGATCGTGCGCTCACCGCGACGGAGTTGTCTGCGATCGCCGGCGTCAGCAAGCAGACCATGAGCGCGCATCTCGCCAAGCTCCTCGATGCGCGCCTAGTGGCCGTCGACCCGCTGGGACGGCACCGCTACTATCGCCTCGCCGGCGCCGATGTCGCGGAGCTCCTCGAATCGCTGATGGGGGTGGCGCTTCGCACGGGGGCCGTGCGCCTCGTCTCGAGCCCGCGCGAGCCGGCGCTGCGCAGGGCGCGCATCTGCTACGACCATCTCGCGGGCGAGCTCGGTGTGCTCGCCTTCGAGGCACTGCTGCAAGCGGGGGTGTTGCTGCGCGCTCCCGAGGGACTGCGGCTCACGCCAGCCGGGGGCCGATGGTTTGCGACGCTCAACATCGATGCGGGCGAGCTCGGCGGCCGGCGGCGCACGCTCTGCCGACCCTGCATGGATTGGAGCGAGCGGCGCCAGCACCTCGCCGGCGCGCTGGGCTCTCAATTGCTCAAGAGGATCTTGGATACGGGTTGGGCGCGGCGGGAGCGGCTCTCGCGCGTCATTCGCTTCACGCCTGAAGGCGAGCGAGAGTTCCGCAGGCTCGTGGCCGGTGCCGCCGGGTTCGTGGCGACGAGCCTTGCGATGGACATCGAGCTCGCCCCATGAGCACGGTGCCCGCCCCCACGGAGGCGAGCGCCACAGCCACGATTCCCTGGCGTGTGGTGCCGCCGCTTTTGAGCACGGCGCTTATCATGCTGGGTGCTGGAACCATGGCCTCGCTCCTGCCGTTGCGATTCTCCGCGATGGGGCTCTCCCCGGGCGTCATCGGCTTGATCGCGACCGCCGAAGCGCTGGGGTTTCTGGCGGGCTGCCTGTACGCCCACCAGATCATCGCGCCGGTCGGCCTCGAGCGCGCTTACGCTGCCTTCGCCGGGATGAAGGCAGTGGCCATCTCGAGCCTGTACTTTGCCGAGAGTGTGCCCGTACTCGCCTGCCTGCGGTTCGTGATCGGCCTGAATGCCGCCGGACTCGCCATCATCGTCGAGAGCTGGCTGAACGTGCTGGTCGCCAACGAGCAGCGCGGCCGAGTGCTCACCGTGTACGTGCTCACCTACGGGCTCTTCTACGGCGCAGGACAGCTCCTCGGCCAGAACTTGAACGTCAAGGGACCCGAATTCTTGCTCATCGCCAGCATGTCTACCACGCTGGCGCTCGTGCCGATGGTGGGAATCGACGTGCGCGCACCGACACTGCCGAAGCGCGTCCAGCTCGAGATCTTGAAGGCCTTGCGCACCTCGCCAGCGAGCGTGCTCGCCTGCCTCCTCAACGGATTGGTCCTCACAGGCTTCTTCACGGTGGGCCCGCTGCTCACCCTGGCGCTCGGCTTCGACCAGCAGCACGTCGTGTGGTTGATGGCCTGCGTGTCGCTCGGCGGCTTGGTCCTGCAATGGCCCATCGGGTATCTTTCCGACAAGATCGATCGGCTGCATACCCTAATCGGTCTGGGAGCGGGGATTCTCGCGGTGGCGGCCGCTCTGCTCGGGCTCGAGCGGCACATGATGTTCATCCTGACCGGCGTGCTCTTCGGCATATTCGGCGGCCTCGCCGAGAGTCTGTACGCCGTCGGCGTGGCACACGCGAACGACCGGGCGGTCAAGGCCGACTACGTGGCGCTCTCATCAACGCTTCTCTTCGTCTGGGCGCTGGGCGCCGCGATCGGTCCGACCACGGGAACCTATGCCATCGAGCTCATCGCGCCGCGCGCCTTCTTCGGCTACGTGATCGTGCTCACGCTCGCCTTCACGCTGTTCGCGCTCTGGCGGCTGTATCGGCGCAAGTTCGATCGGGTGATCGAGGAGCGCGAGGTATTCCTGAGCTATCCTCAGACCTCGCCCGAGATCTATGAATGGCTCCCCTATCATCGCGAGACGCCGGAGAAGGCGCACGCGGATGGCGCCTCTGCCGATACGCAGGGCGCCGGACCATGAACCTGAAGAGCATCATGACCGCGCGGGTCGTCACCGTCGAGCTCGACGATCCGCTCTCGGTCGTCAAGCAGATCTTCGATTCCGCGAAGTTTCATCACCTGCTCGTGGTCGACCACGGCAGGCTCTGCGGCGTCATCTCAGACCGGGACCTGCTACGCGCGCTCAGCCCCTACGTGGGCACCGTCTCGGAGACGGCGCGCGATAGCGCAACGCTCAAGAAGCGGGTACATCAGATCATGTCGCGCAAACCGGTAACGCTCCCCCCCGAAGCCACGATCCCGGAGGCGATCCAGGTCATGCTCGAGCACGGGGTGTCCTGCATTCCGGTGGTCGACGCGAATTTCAAGCCCATCGGAATCGTGAGCTGGCGGGACCTGCTCAAGAAGATGATAGCCCCCACCCCGTGAACCGCTCAGCTCGACCCCCGGGTCTGCCAGAGCAGGAACGCGTATGTATCGGCCGCTTCGCGGTCCTGCTGGGCGCGCGTCGATCCCGGACCATGCCCCGCGGCGAAGTCCACGCGCAAAAGCACAGGCTTGCCCGAGGTCGTGGCCGCTTGCAGGCGCGCCGCCATCTTCGCGACGTGAAAGGGTGCGACGCGAGGGTCGGTGACGCCGGTCGTCAATAACACCGCGGGATAGGGCGTTCCATCCTCGACCGCTTGGTAGCTGTCGATGGTCTTGAGCGCGCGGTAGCCGGCCTCCTCGCTGATTGAGCCCCACTCCGGCTCCTCGCCGTAGCCGTTTTGCTCGGCGACGTAGCGCAGCGGATTCGACCAACCGACCCCGTCGACCACCGCCGCGAACAAGTCCGGTCGCTCGGTGAGAGCGCGTCCCACGGTGATTCCCCCGGCCGAGCGTCCGCCGATCGCAAGATGCCGGGGCGAGGTGTATCTCCTCGCGATGAGGTCCTCACAGACCGCGATGAGATCGCGCCAGGTATTCGGCTTGTTGGCGAGCTGCCCCGCTTTGTGCCACTCGCGACCGTACTCGCCTCCGCCGCGCACGTTGGCATAACCCACGATGGCTCCGGCGTCGATGAGCGCCAGGATTCGCGGATTGAAGCTCGGCGTGTAAGGCGTCAATCCGTACGAGCCATAGGCAGAAATCCACGCAGGTGCTCGGCCGTCGAGCTTGAGACCTTTGCGGTAGATCAGGCTATAGGGAATCTTCGTTCCGTCCCGAGCAGTCGCGAATAGCCGTTTCGCGTCGTACGCGCTCGTGACGATTTGAGGCTGCGGTGTGATGCCGGTATCGGTGACGCTCCCTTGCGCATCGACCGACCAGATGCCGCTCGGGTGGAGCCAACCGCTGAGCGAGATCAGCACGCCCGCTTCGTCGGGCACGGCGTACACAGCACCGATCGTGCCCTCGAACGGCAACGCGACTTCGGCCATCCGAGCGCCGCGATCGAGGCGTGCGAGCCGGTTGATGCCGCCATCCATCAATTTGAGGTAGAGCCCGTCGCGGGCGCGCGAAATGTCCTCGATTACGGTGGCGCCCTGCGGCACGACTTCGCGCGCCGTGCCGAGGTTCGGGGAGGAGATGCGCGTCTTGAGAACGCGCCCTCGCGGAGCACCCTTGTTGCCGATGAGGTACAGCTCCTCACCGTCGATCTCGGCGCCGGTCACCTCGTCCCCGAAATCGGCGATCGGCGTCCACGCGGCGCGATTCTCCACCACATCCGCGAGTGGCGCGCTATAGAGGCGAAACTCGGGCCGGACATCGCCGAGGGCGAGCAGGACACGATTCGCACCGGGATAAACGATGATGTAGGGCGCCTGGATGCGCTCGTAGTTGACCGCCGGAACGAGCCCGCGTTTCATCACGATAGGATCGGCACCGGGGTCCGAGCCCAGGCGATGAAAACGCGCCTGGCTATCGAGGTAGCGCTCCGGAGTGTCCACGGCGCCCGTGAGCTGGTTGTAGAAAAATCCCGTGCCGTCGTCCAGCCAGTAGGGATGGGCTGCCTCTGTATTCGGGATGCGCTCGGGAAGATCCTGGCCGTCGGTGACCGCAATCACGCGCAGCACCGAGTCCTCGCTCCCGTCCTTCGAAATTCCATAGACCACATGCCGACCGTCGGGCGAGGCGCGCCACCAGTCCACCGAGAAGTGTCCCTTCGCACCGCCGAGCACGGTCGGATCGATGAGCACTCGATCGCGGCGACCCTCGCGCACGATGAGCTTGTAGTTGTCCGCACCCAAAGGCCTTTGCTGGATGAACGTGAGGCCTCCGGCACGCTGCACCCGGCTTGTGAGCACCGTATCGCCGGAAAGCTGCCGAATGCGCGCGAGCAGCGCCGCGCGCCCGGGCAGCGCATCGAGCAACGCTCGGGTGTGCTGATTCTGGCCTTTCAGAAACGGCAGCCAATCCGGGTCCTTGTCGTTCTCCATCCAGCGATAGGGATCGGTGAGGGTCTCTCCGAAATAGGTGTCGTGGGCGATCTCGACCCGGGCAACCGGCGCGAGCGGAACGGCGTTCGCGCTCGCCCACGCGACACGGCATCTCAAGGAACAGGCGATCGAGGCGAGCGCCGCACTACTCCCGAGGAGGAAATGTCGCCGATCGAGCCGGGCGGCTGGGCGGCCTTGCGTCGCGGCGCTCGCGTGCTCGAGATACGCGGGTGCGTCCCCGCCACGGCGGCGCTCTGCGCATCGCGGTCTGGCGGATTCATGCCACCTTTGCATAAGCGGGCTCGCTTTGCCGCCATCCAGTCAGCGGCGATAGTATCAAAAGGTAGCACCTCGAGCCCGCCCTTGTGCCCCGCAGCGGAGCAGCGAAATGCGCTCGGCGGCCTGCCGCATCCGCGACAATCGCACCGCGGCTCAAATGCGCGAGGCTCTGATATGGCTCCTTATATAATGACCTGCATGATGGATGCCGATCTTCCGCAGTGCTCGGGTCTCGACCGCGATACGCTGCGGCGCCTGGCGCGCCGCTCCGATGCGCGCGGGTTGTTGCAGCTCGCGTTGCACGCCGCCACGCTCGCCGTCACGGGATTGCTCGTCAGCTTAAGCCGCGGCCGGCTCTGGCTCGTGCCTGCAATGATCCTCTATGGCGTTGTGCTCAACTTCTCGTTCTGTGCGCTGCACGAAACCATCCACCGCACCGCTTTTGCGAGTCGTCGCCTGAACGATGCCGTCGCTTGGATCACAGGCGCCGTGATGATCCTGCCGCCCGAGTACTTTCGCGCGTTTCATTTCGCGCACCATCGCTTCACCCAAGATCCGGCCCGCGATCCCGAGCTAGCGCAGCCCCCGCCCGCGACGCTTTCCTCATATCTTTGGCGCATCACCGGGATCCCCAATTGGACCAAGCGCCTCTCGGTCACCCTCAAGCACGCCGTGACGGGGCGCATCGCTGAGCCCTTCGTGGCCGAGGCGAAGCGGGCTGCGGTCGTCCGCGAGGCGCGTGTCTTATGGGCGTGCTATGCGGCGATCCTCGCGTTCTCACTCGTGGCGCGCACGCCCGTCGCGCTCTTCTATTGGGTCCTACCGCTCCTGCTCGGCCAACCGGTCCTGCGGTTGTATTTGCTCGCCGAGCATACCGGCTGCCCGCTCGTCGAGGACATGTACGCGAATACGCGGACCATTTACACGAACGCTGCAGTACGATTCCTCGCCTGGCAGATGCCCTATCACTTTGAGCATCATGCCTTTCCGGCAGTTCCCTTTCACGCGCTCGCCGAGGTCAATGCGCGCGTGCGCGACCGCATCGTCAACGGCGCCGCGGGCTATCTGGCCGTGCACGCGGGGCTCATTCGGGAGCTCCGCGGCGCCCGCGCCGGAGCGCATCCGCAGGCACGCAGGGAGACCGTCTGAGTCGCGATGTGCGGCCGTTACGTCTCACCGGATGAGGGCTCGATCGAGCGCGAGTTCAACTTGGTGCGCACGGAGTGGCGCTTCCCGCTGAGCTTCAACGTCGCGCCGACCCAGGAGGTGCCGGTCATCCGCGTGCGCGCGGGCCGGCGCGAAGGGGTGCGGCTGCGCTGGGGCTTGATTCCGTTTTTCTCGCGCGGCGTCGCGCCCAAATTCTCGACCATCAACGCGCGCATGGAAACCATACGAACCGCGGCCTCCTATCGCGGCCCCTGGGATCGGGGGCAACGGTGCCTGCTCGCCGCCTGCGGATTCTACGAATGGCAGAGCCAAGCCGATGGCAGGACCCGGGTACCTTACTACATTCACTTGAATGACCAGGAGATCTTCGGTTTTGCGGGGCTGTGGGATCGCTCGCACACCGATCAAGGCCAAACGATCGAGTCCTGCGTCCTCATCACCGTCCCTGCAAACCGGCTGCTCGCGGAGATTCACAACACCCAGCGGCGCATGCCGGCCATCCTCGCCAGGGAAGACCGCGACGCGTGGCTTCGCGGCGGTTCACCGGAGGCGTGGTCGGTGTTGAAGCCGTATCCGGATGAGCACATGGTGGCGTGGCCGGTGAGCACGCGCGTCAACAAGCCGGCGAATAACGACGCGGAGCTCATCACGCCGGCGGCTAGGAGCCTGTAGGCCGTCCCTCAGGGGGTGGAGCTCGAGCGCGGGTCGATCTTCAGCTCCCGCTTGTAGAGGTGGCTCCGCTCCACATAATGCCGCGCGATGAATTCGATGAGCTCGAGCTCCTCGGCGTTCACGTCGCGCACGATCTTTCCCGGTACGCCCATGACGACCTTGCCGTCGGGGATCGTCTTGTCGGGCGTCACGAGGGCTCCGGCCGCAATGACACAGTGCCGTCCGACTCGCGCGCGATCGAGCACCATGGCGCCGTTCGCGATGAGCGTCGAGTCTCCGATGGTGCAGCCGTGCAGCAATGCGCGATGCCCGACCGACACGCTTTTGCCGAGATGGACGGGCTCACCCTCGTCGGTATGAATGACGGTCCCGTCCTGAACGTTGGTGCCGTCGCCCAGGCTGATCCAATCGCTGTCGCCCCGGAGCACGCAGTTAAACCACACGCTCGCGCCGGCCCCGAGCTTGACGCTGCCGATGACGCTTGCGCCGGGCGCGATGTAATACTCATCGCCGACGGTTTGAATTACCCGGTTCCCCAACGAATAGATCACGTGCACCTCCGCGGCGAGCGGCGAACGAGCTTGCCGTCGCGCAGTGCCGGAACAAGATACTACAGGACGCCGATCGCGAGCGAGCAGATGGCGAGCATGTTCGCCATCCGGTCCATCTCGTAGAGCAGGAGGCTGCTGAGCGCTGCGAAGTTCACGACAGCGCACGCTGCGTGGCTTACCCTAGAGGTGCAATGCGCTCGGCTACAATCATCCCTCTCGCGAGACCGGCCTATGACACACCGATACACTCTTCATCAGCACCATTTCGGCTGGGACAACGGTCTTGGCGCCGCGGCTCGCATCTCGCCCGGCGAGTCGCTCGAATTCGAGGTCCTCGACGCCTCCGGCGGCCAGCTCAGAGCGGAGTCGACCGTCCGCGACGTGGGGCGGCTCGACTTCTCGAAGATCAATCCGGTCACCGGCCCGGTGTTCATCGAGGGCGCGCGGCCCGGCGACGTCCTGAAGGTGACGCTGCTGTCCTTCGAGCCCTCAGGCTGGGGATGGACCGCGAACATCCCGGGGTTCGGCCTCCTGGCCGATGAGTTCAAGGAGCCCGCGCTCCAGCTGTGGAAATACGATGCGAAGAGGCTCTCCCCGGCCCTCTTCGGCCGCTGGGGAAGAGTTCCGCTCAAACCCTTCACGGGCACGATCGGCGTTGCGCCCGCGGAGCCGGGGACGCACAGCATCGTCCCGCCGCGGCGGGTCGGCGGCAACATGGACGTGCGTGACCTCAGCGAGGGCACGGAGCTCTTTCTGCCGGTGGAAGTCGCCGGAGCGCTCTTCTCCGTCGGAGACACGCATGCGGCCCAGGGTGACGGGGAGGTCTGCGGCACGGCGATCGAAAGCCCCATGCGGGTCGCGCTGCGCTTCGATCTGATCGAGCAACAGCCGCTGAGCTTTCCGCGCTTCCGCACACAGGGGCCCGTCACGCGTCATCTCGACGCCAAGGGCTACGATGTCGCCATGGGAATCGCACCCGACCTCATGCAGGCGGCCCGAGCGGCCGTGCGCTCGATGATCGATCTGCTCTGCTCGCGGCACGGCATGCCTGCGATCGATGCCTATATGCTCTTGAGCGTATGCGGCGACCTTCGAATCAGCGAAGTCGTGGATGTGCCGAACTGGACCGTGTCGATGTACTTCCCGCGCGCGGTGCTCGACTGATGGATTGATTGGGCTTCACGCTAAGCCGATCACCGCGGCGCAGCTCGACCGCCCAGGTACCTCCAAGCGACGAAGCCGCAGTAGCCGGCGACCAGGACGATCGCCACGCCGGGCGCAACGGAGGCCGCGGCCTCGCGGATGGGCATGCCTTTGAGGTAGCCCACCCGGACGATGATCCCGACGTACCAGAGCCACTCGCTGCCGATGAGAAGCGCGACGGCATACACCACGAACCGGGCCGAGCGCCGCGAGGCGATGACTCCGGCCGCGGCGATCAAAGCGGTCGCTGCGCCCGCCAGGGAGTCCCAGCGGTGCCGGGAGCCCGCGAGGACCCAGCATCCATACGAGATCAGGACCAAGGTGAGAAGAGCGATGTGGACTCGTGCCGCGCGAGGCGTCTCGCGCCTCACTTCGACTGCGTCGAGCCCTGCGCTGCGACCGCGGCCGCTTCCTTCACGGCTCCCGCGGTGATTTCCTTCGTTGCCCCCGCCGCGGCTTCCTTCACGGCTGTCGCGAGCGCCTTGTGAGCCTGAGGCTGGGTCACGCGAATCCGACACGTGGCGAGCTCCCTGAGATCATCGATGGGCCTCTCACCGGCATATACCGCACGCTCGAGCGAGTCGGTCCAGGCACAATTCTTTGCGAGAAATTTCTGGAATGCAGCAGACTTGGCGCCAAGATTCTTCTCGTCGTCCTCGGTCAGCCAGTAAACATCGGTGGGCGCGCGCTTGAATACCTCATCGACCAAAACGACCGGCACGTCATTTTGCACCAGAAATTCCCTCGCGGGCGCCTGCATGGCCTCCTCGAGGAGCGCCGCTTCGGCAGTCGACCGGGCGAGCCACTCCGACTCTGCGAGGCCCGGACGTCGGATACCGATGAGATTCGCGCCGTCCGTGCCACGCTCGCTCGCGGCCGCATAGATCAGGAAGCAGGCGCCCGCACACGGGCCGGTCAACGGGCCGACCACGACCTGTGTGTACAGCGACTTCACGAGCTTGGCGATTTTGATGGCCTCGGCCGCGTTGCCCTGGTCCGAGGCTAGGATGAGCTTGTTCTGCGCCAGGAAACGGTTCTCGTCCTCCGCGATTTTGGACACGAGGCGTGCGTAATCGCCCGGTACGATCTCGCCGGACAGCACCAGAGGCCCGACCGGGCCCACATACTCGTTGGTAAAGGGGTCACGGTCCAAATAGAAGATCTCTGCGCCCTGCGCGCAGGCACAGAGCAGCCACCCGAGCGTGCATGCGGCGGCGCGTTTGATCATGAGGTGGATCTTTGCCGCAACCGGCCGGTCAGACCACCGACCACTTCACAGCAGAGCGGGCGGGGTGAGAATCGCCCCACCCGGCCGGGCGGTGCCCGCCCCGTCCTCTTTTGGATTAACATCCCGACCATGGATATCGAGCTGACGACAGACACGCCCCGAGCGTCGGGGTCGCCGCTCGCGCGGGATGCGCCGGTTACCTCCCCGAATCGACGCCATGCCTCTCGCGAATCGCTCCTGCACGCGCTCTACGAGGCGGCGGAGATCGAGCACAACTTGATGTGCACGTACCTTTACGCCGCGTTCAGCTTGAAATCCGGTGTGGGGGAAGGATTGAGCCTGCCGGAGGCCGAGGCCGTCGAGCGCTGGCGCCGGGAGATCATGCGGGTGGCGATCGATGAGATGAGCCATCTCACCGCGGTGTGGAACATCACCTCGGCGCTCGGGGGTACCCCACGCTTCGGCCGAACGAATTTCCCCCTGGATCCGGGCTACTTGCCGGCGAGGATCGTGGTCAAGCTCGCGCCGTTCAGCGAGGCCTCCTAGCAGCACTTCATCTATCTCGAGCGCCCGCTGGGGTCGGATGAGCCCGAGGGGCCCGGATTCGAGCCGGAGCGTTTGTTCGTGAGGGGCTCGACGAGCCCGCGGCTGACTCCCATGGCCTTCGACTACGCAACGGTCGGAGAATTCTATGGTGCCCTGGGAGAGGGGTTGCGTGCGCTCGTGGAGCGAGTCGGTGAGTCTTCCGCCTTTGGCGGTGATCCGGCGCTGCAGCTCTCGGAGCGCGAAATCGCGCTGCCGGGCGCCAAGCGGGTGCTTTGCTTGAAAACTGCCATGGCCGCATTCGACGCGATCGTGCGGCAGGGCGAAGGAGCCCCGGGCCATACGGTGGGGTCGCACTTTGACCGCTTCTGCGCGATTCGAGCGGAGTATCGGGCAATGAAGGCCGCGAACCCCGGATTCTCGCCGAGCCTTCCCGCGGCCACCAATCCGGTGCTGCGCCGCCCTCCCCGCCCTGAAGGGCGGGTGTGGCTCGAGTACGAGCCGGCGATCGCCACCGTTGACCTCGCGAATGCGAGCTACGGGTTGATGCTGCGCCTGCTCGGCTACTCGTATTCGGTCGCCGCCCCGCATCCGGACTAAACGTTGGCGTTCGATCTGGCGGTCGGACTCATGCGCGCCGCCGCCTCTCTCGGGCAGCATGCGGCGCGGCTCCCGGCCGGGCCTTCGAATCCGAATTGCAATGCCGGCATGTCATTTACGACGGGTAATCTCGAGATCACGAGCGGCACAGGCCGTGTGGTCGCGCGCGTCACGAGCGCACGCCTGTGCCGCTGCGGCGGGAGTGCCACGAAACCGTTCTGCGACGGAACCCACGCGCACATCGGCTTTCGATCATAGCAAGGGGCTTGCGATCGAGGCACGGTGTCACGATCGCGCGATCCTCGAGAGCAGGATGTTGCGAACCCGCTTGAATCCCAAGCGGCTGTAGAGCTCGATGGCGTGAGTGTTGGGTGCACCCACGTGGAGCCACGATGTGAGCCCTGCACGCCGATGCGTCCTCACCAGGTGGTGAATGAGGTGGGTGGCGAGACCACGGCCGCGATGCTCGGGGTGTGTGCAGATGGCGCTCAGCTCCGGATATCCTTCGAGCCTCAGGCGCTCCCCGGCCATGGCCACGAGCTCGCCGTCCTGGCGCACGCCGAAGTACGACCCCATCCGATGCGTTCTCGCGCGGAAGAACCCGGGAAATGCGACGTCGGTGAGCGCGAGCATCTCGTGCGCGCTCGCGCCCGAGAGCGCGACGAGGTCGATCGTGGGCGCGGGCGGGGTCGCAGCCTCGGCGGGAAACACCATCTGAACGCAATCCAGGGACCCCTGGACGAGGAGTCCCGGCGGCAGCGGGCGGCCGGGGTCGATGATCCATAGGGACTCGCGGCTCGCGAGCAGCGCATGGAGCTCGCGCAGTGCGGCCTCGCTCGGCTCGGCGACGGCCGCAAACGGGGCGACTTCGGCCGGATAACGACACGCGTTACCCTCGACGAGGGCGAAGTGCCTGTGCGGTCCGTGCAGCGCATGCCAGACGGGATTGGAGAACGGAATGGGAGAGAGCTCGCTCATCGCGATTCAGTGTAACTCGGGCAGCCGCCGCGAGCCCGTGCGCGGGCTCGCCCCGCGCCTCGTGTGCGTAGCCCGCTCGCAGTTAATCGAGCTGTGCTCCCTCGAGGATCCACTGGTAGAGCGCGAGGCAGCTCGCCGAGGATGCCGGGCCCAGAGGAGCGGCGGGCGTGGTTCCCATGCTGACCGCCGTACCGTTCGGTTCCGGGTAGGGATCCAGGGCCAGGCAGGGACCCGTGTAGAGTGCGCTGTGCGCAGGGTCACCGGCAATCACCAGCGGATGACCCGTGAGGCTCGTGGCGCCCTGGATGTTGGTGTAGGTTTGCTGAGCCGTAGCTCCGACCATCCAGTAATTGAACGTCGGGCTCCCGTGACAGCCGTTCGTGGCGCAGCTGTTGGCTCCGGCGGTGTTCCCCTGGAGAATGTTGTAAACGAAGGGCACGCTGGGGTTGTTCGATTGCGTGAAGCCCGTCAATGCCTGGATATTGATCGTGCCCGACGTCGCTGAGCTCGTGGCGGGATTGACGCTCGTGTCCGACAGCGTGTAGTCGAAAGACACAGCGGCGCCGGTGGTCTTGCAGGGCACATTCGGGCTCGCGGCGCTGATGCTGGCCCCGGTCACGTCGAGATTCACGCATGTGCCGGCACTCGGTGTGTAGGCCAGGGTCGATGCATCCGTTTGCACCGTGCCATGGGCACCGCTGAAGGTCACCGGCGCCGCTCCGAGTGGCGTGTTGATGAGGCCGCCATCGCTCGGGGAGGTGAGCGCCAAGGTGTAGCTATCCGATGCCGGATCCATGATCAGGTCGGCGCTCAGGCTGAACTCGAGGGAACCCGAGCTCGACACGAAGGGCGGCGTGCCCGTGGCCGTGATCGGAATCGCGCCGCTCGGCAAGGTGAAGAATCCGGCCTTGTAGTTACTGCTGTTGAAGCTGCCGGGGTCCCAATACGCGAGCAGGGTCGCGGGAAGGGCCGCGAGGTGCGTGAGCTTCACATCGGCATTGTCGCTCACGCACACGTTGTCGAAATCGCACCACCGGTAGTACGGCAGCGCATCGCTCGAGGCACCGCTCGAAAAGCCGAACGTCAGCGTCGGCACGAAGACATTCTGGCCGTTCTCGAGCATCTGGCCGCTCGTCACGGACGCCGACCAAAGGAGCGCGCCGTTGGAGTTAGCGCAGCCCGGTGTGTTGAAGCAGCTCGCATAGCTCACGCCATCGCCCGACACCTCGAGCACGTACCCGGTGGGGCCGGCATCACCCTTGGCCGCCAGGCATGCGGTGACGTCGATCGGGATGGTGCCGCTGTAGTTGGCCCGCGTGCTCGGGCAATTCCCGCCCATCGCCGCCGCCGTCAAGGCGGGGTTCGCCTGCGGAACGTGAATGAGATAGGTCGTGCTGGTCGGGGTCGCGCCGAGGAGAGCGCTCTCAGCGGTGAGCGTCAAGTAGTAGTCGCCCGCCGCGACCGTCGCAATGCCGGGCTCGGACACGCCGGCTTGCAGCGCTCCCGCGCTCCCCGCGGACGCGACGGGCGTGCCGATCAACTCGAGCGTTGAACCGGGACAGGGGCCGCCCGGCGCGGCCGGCGCTCCCCCCGTGCACAGCGACCACTGATAGCTCGAGGCGAAGATGGATTGCCTCAGCGCATCGAAGCTCGCGCCTTGAAAGCGGGTGAGTGAATTCGGGGCGGTGGACGAGAGCAGAGTTCCCGTGCTCGGGTTCGACGATAGCAGCGCGATCTGGGGCTGCCCGGGCGCTTCGACCGTGCCCGCCACCCCGGGTATCCCTGCCACGCTCTGGCCGGCGGGGGGTGATGCGGCAAGCGCATCGATGTAGGTGGCGAGGGTTTGTGCCGCACTCTCGCCGCCGTTGTAGTCGACCCAGAATCGGTCGGTGGTCAGGCGCGACAGGGGCATTTGCGCATTGTGATACACGAGCTGCTGGATATTCGTGCTCGAAATCGGCAATGCGCTCGTCGCGGAGGCCGCCAGGAAGCCCTCGAAGCTCGCGTACGTCGCGAACTGCTCCGTGGGATTGGGATTCTGGGTGTGGCAGGCGCGACAGTAATGCGCGAACACTTGATGATAGAGATCGTTCGGAGCGGACTGACCGGAAATCGCCCAGACGGCCGGCGTTGCACTGTCGTCGAAGGCATGCGCGGTCGCGGCCGCGGGGTCGCCGCCGTACCATCGGGTGACCAGATCGATGGCAGCCTGAAAGCGGTTGACCAGAGCCGGGGGCGGGCCGGGCACTTTCACCAGCTCCGGTGACTGCCAGGTTCGCCAGGCCAGCGCATTGAGCTTCTGGATGTTAGGCGCCTGCGCGGCTTGCGTGTAGAGCGCCGGATTGATCGATAAGCATGCGGGAGACTGCGCCGATACGTTGCAGGCGAACGACGGGTCCGTGTCTGCGAACAGGAGCGCGCTCTGGTCCCAGGGCATGAATGCGGCGTCGACATTGCCCGAATTGGGATACGGCTGCCCCGGGGTGAAATTCGGCGTTCCGCCGTGACAGACCGTGCAGGCACCGGGAACGTATCTGCGGCCGCGCCGATCGAAATTGGCCGACAGCACTCGGTCGAATTCGCCCGTGCGATCGTCGGGCGCAAACACGAAGAACTTCGTGAAGCACTTGCCCGTGTTGGTCGCCGGATTCGCCGGATCCGAGAAGCACGGCGCGTTGGTACCCGCGGGCGGCGTGTACTCCATGGCGACCGCGAGGAACGAGCCCAGGCGGTTGGCTGCCGCTTCGAGAGACGGATAGTTGATGACGACTGCGGCCAGAGTGCCGCTCGGGCAGGTCGCAAAATACATGTCTCGACCGAAAGCGAGGTCGAAGTTGTTGGTGTAGGTGGCGTGCACGACGTTATAGCCCGTCTCGCCCGCTCCGAAGGTCAATGCGTTCGGGTCGAAGCAATTGGCTCCGAGCCACGCCGTCAGCGTCGTCTTCGACGAGCTCGGATCGATTGCAGCATAGTAGGCGGTGGCCGACTCGCGCGTCTCGTCCGAACTGACCGGCGTCTCCACGTTGCTTCCGAGTTGCGCGGTGCGGCTGAAATCATCCGGAGTGAGCTTCGCCGAGCCGTCCGGCGTCAAGGGATTGGGCTGCGCCAGTACGCTCGAGCTCACCGTTGCGGGCCCGCCCGCCGCGCCCGTCGCGGGCGTCCCGACCGGGCTTCCCGCCTCGTCCTCGAGGAGCAGCATCAGCTCGACGCCGCTCGGGCCGGCGCCGGACTGCGGGCTCGCACACGAGCCCCAGGCCGCGGAGACGACCATCGGTACGTAGGCCGAATCGATGTCCGACAGTTCCAACTGATTGTTGATGTCGGCCGCCGTCGCGTTGGGTTGGTTGTAGAGCGCAACCAGCGGGTCATCGTTCAGCACCGGAAGGTCGAACGACACGACGGGATTTTTGAAGGCGAGGTAGGCCGACGCGCCCGTCGGATAGAGCGCCGTGGCACCGACCGACGCCAGCCATTTCGCGTCGACCTTTTCCACCGGCAGCGGCACGCTGTTGGTCGTGCCGCTGCGATTCCGATAGACGAGATCGGAGGTGAGCGTGATGCAAACCGGCGCATCGGCCGCGAGCGCGATGGCATCGCCCGCACTGGCCGTCGGCGTGGTGAGGCTGAGGGCCGCCTTGAAATGATGCGCCGTCGACAGCAGGCTCAGGAATCGGTTCGGATCGTTCGCCGCCTTCACCAGCACCTCGACCGTCGAGCTCGAGCTGAGGTCGAGC
>Ga0187784_10001867_pt1 | contig 16833 bp, 15 predicted proteins | sample 1015_SJ02_MP15_2_FD_132964 | JGI IMG/M metagenome (GOLD analysis project Ga0187784, IMG submission 132964) | Tropical peat soil microbial communities from peatlands in Department of Meta, Colombia - 1015_SJ02_MP15_20_MG | ecosystem: Environmental > Terrestrial > Soil > Wetlands > Peat | place...
CCTGCGCGAAGCCATCGTGAACTGGCACAATCGCGAACTCGGCTCCAGCTATACGGGAAAAGAATGCGTGGTCAACGTCGGCGGCAAGCACTCCATCTTTAACATTGTTTGCGTTCTGATTCAGAACGGCGATGAAGTGATTGTCCCCGCTCCTTACTGGGTCAGCTATCCAGACATCATCAAGTATGCGGGCGGCACTCCGGTGATCGTACCCACGCGCGCGCAGGACGGATTCAGCGCCAAGGCCGCGGAGATCGAAAAAGCTATTACTCCGAAAACAAAAATGGTGATCATCAACTCGCCCAGCAATCCCACGGGCGGCGTGGTCGATGGCGACGAATACAAACGGATTCTGGCGGTCTGCAAGAAACACAACCTCTGGCTGATGGGTGACGAATGCTATTCGCATTTCGTCTACGAGCCGCACAAGCCCTTTTCCATCGCGAGTGCCCCGGATTCGAAAGATCGCGTGATCATCATCGGCTCGATGTCAAAAACGTTTGCCATGACTGGCTGGCGCATTGGTTATACACTTGCACCAGAGCCGCTCATCCAGGCCATGGTCAAGATTCAGAGCCAATCTACTTCCAATCCAACTTCTATCGCGCAATACGCGGCGCTGGAAGCAATGCGCGGCTCGATGGAAAGCGTTCCCGTAATGTTGGCGGAGTACACCAAACGGCGAAAGCGCATTGTCGAAGGACTGCGCGAAATTGATGGTGTCACTTGCGAGTGGCCCGGCGGCGCGTTCTATGCATTTCCGAACGTGTCCGCGCATCTGCAAGGCAAGAGTCCGCTGGCGAAGAATTGCACGGAACTTGCAAACAAACTTCTGCAAGAAGCGCACGTCGCCCTGGTGCCAGGTGAAGCGTTCGGTGCACCAGGTTTTCTGCGGCTTTCCTATGCCACTTCGCTGGACCGGATCGAGGAGGGACTGCGGCGGTTGAGTAGATTTCTTACGCGCGCCGAAGCTGCATTCTGATTGTGGCCGAACCCGTTCTAACGCGCATTGAACCGATCTTCAGTCCGCGGCCTTGGGGAGCTCGCTCACTGGCGCCTCTTTTCCCGGAGAAAACGAATTTGCCGGAACCCCTGGGCGAGGCCTGGCTCACCGCACTGGAATCGCGCGTGGTCACCGGCCCCTTCGCGGGAAAGCTCCTTGGAGAAAGTTGGCACAACATGCCTGCCGATTGGCGTGGCATCCGCTCCGGCGTATATCCGGAGTTTCCGCTGCTCCTGAAGTTTCTGTTTCCCAGAGACAAGCTCTCCATTCAAGTCCATCCCGATGATTCTTACGCCGCCATCTACGAACAGGATGCCGGCGGCCGCGGCAAAACCGAAATGTGGCATGTCGTTTGCGCGGATCCGGGAGCGGAGTTGCTGATTGGCTTGAAACCCGGCGTCTCGCGTGAGGCGTTCGAAGAGCGAGTCGCGCGGGACACGGTCGAAGATCTCTTTGTGCGCTATCAGGTCCACGCTGGAGAAACCTATTTTGTCGAAGCGGGAACGCAGCACGCGATTTGTCCGGGCATGATCGTCTGCGAGATTCAGGAGTATTCGGATTTGACCTATCGCGTTTACGATTACGGCCGCGTGGACAACGCGGGAAAACCGCGGGAATTGCACTTGGAGAAGGCCCTAGATGTGACGCGTTTCGACGGCACCCGAAGCGGAAAAGTGCCTTCTTTGTCTCTACATTCCCCGGATGCCAGCAAGCATTTACTCGCGGCGTGCAAGTTTTTCGCTACCGAGCGGTGGGATTGCGATCGGACCACTTCCATCGAAGGTGACGCCTCGCAATTTCAGCTTCTCGTGTTTTTGCGCGGGCGTGGAAGGCTGCATGACTCGGAATCGGGCCATCCTTACCGGCCCGGCCAGGCCTGGTTTCTGCCAGCTTCGCTGGAAGTAGCACTTCTGCAGCCCGCCGAGCCTTCTTCGTTCCTTCGAGTCACCGTGCCCGACCCAAAACTGCTGATTCACCAATTGCAGAACCAGGGATTTGACATGGAAGCCATCTCGCGAGTCGTGCTGGAATGAAGCCGATGCCCGATTCAAAGCTCAGCGCTCATGCGGTTATTCTCGCGGGCGGGCGTGGCACGCGTTTCTGGCCACGCAGCCGCACGCGCACTCCCAAACAACTGCTCAACATCGTTGGCAAGAGCACCATGCTGCAGCAGACCGTCGAGCGCTTGCATTCCGTCATTGCACCAGAACGCATCTGGACGGTCACCAATTCCGAACAAGCTGCAGCCCTGTCGAAACAGTTGCCTGCTGCCGCGCGCAGACGCGTTCTGACCGAACCCTTGGGCCGGAATACCACGGCGGCGATTGCGCTGGCGGCCATCCACGTTCGCCACGCCGCAAAGGGTGACGCGCTGCTGGCTGTTCTACCAGCCGATCATTACATCGGCAAACCCGATCGCTACCGGCAGATCGTTCGCGCGGCGCTGGACATTGCGCGCGAGCCAAATCGCATGGTTGTGCTGGGAATTTCACCCACGCGCCCGGAAACCGGCTTTGGCTACATCGAGCGGGCAGAAACCCAGGAAGCCAGCGACAAGTTTCCTTACTTCCCGGTTCGCCGTTTCACCGAGAAGCCGGCGTTGCCTGTGGCTCGTGAGTATCAGGCATCGGGAAATTACTTCTGGAACGCGGGAATGTTCTTCTGGCGTGTTTCGACCTTTCTTGATGCGCTTAAGGAATTCCTTCCCGAAACGCATAAGGCCATGGACGAGCTTTCGGCCCACATCGGCAAACGGAGCTACCGCTCGCGCGTTCAGAAGATTTATCCAAAGCTGGAAAATATCTCCGTCGACTACGCCGTTCTCGAAAAGGCGGCCGGGAGCACCTTCGCTAAGGTCTTCGTAATTCCCGCCGACATCGGCTGGAGCGATATTGGCTCGTGGGCCGCTGTCTACGAGTTGCTAGCAAAACAGCGCGGTGAAAATATTTTCGCCGGGCCCAATCAGGCGTTGGACGCCGAAGGCAATTTTCTGTGGAGTCCGGACAAATTCGTCGCGGCGATCGGTGTTCGCGATCTGGTGGTCGTCGAAACACGTGACGCGCTGCTGATCTGCCCTCGCGAGCGCGCACAAGACGTGAGCAAAATCGTTAAGTTGCTCGAAGAGCGAAAACTCAAAAAACTTTTGTAAGGAAGTTCGGAGTCGGCCAAATTGGCCCGGTTTCTTACCGGTCCGCGTTGGGAGCCTCTGTTGGTTCGCGTATACTCACACATAATGACCAACATTAAATTCGGAACAGACGGGTGGCGCGGCATCATCGGCCAGGACTTCACCTTGCCGAACGCGCGGATCGTTGCGCAAGCCATAGCCCGCTACGTGATACGCGCCGAGGATCCTCGGAAAGGCGTCCTGATCGGTTACGACCATCGCTACGAGTCCGACAGCACAGCTGCTGCCATCGCCGACGTGCTTAGCTCAACCGGCACTCCGGTCTGGCTTGCAGACAAGCCCTGCCCTACTCCCACCATTTCTTTGTTAGTGCGCCAGCACCAAGCCGCCGGCGGCGTTGTGGTCACCGCGAGCCACAATCCATATCGCTGGAACGGCATCAAGTACAAGGCGAGTTACGGAAGCAGCGCGCTGCCGTCCATCGTGGCGGAAATCGAAATCGAACTCGAACGAGTGCTGGAGGACGGCGTCCCTCCTCTACCCGCGCGGAGAGAATTAATTCACACACTCGAGCCAAGCGAACCGTATCTCGCTACCATCGAGAAACTCGTCGATTGGCAGCGTCTCCGAGACGCCAAGTTCCGGTTCATCACTGACCCCATGCACGGCTCGGCTGCCGGATTGCTTCGCCAGCTTTTCGTGCGCAATGGAGTCGCCTGCGACGAAATTCGCGGCAGCCGCGATCCACGCTTCGGCGGTGTCCACCCGGAACCCATCGAGCCGCACATTTCCGCGCTGCGCGAAGCGGTGCTTAGCGGCAAATACGATGCGGGTTTCGCTGCCGATGGCGACGGCGACCGCATCGGCGCCATCGATCGCTGCGGCACCTTCATCAACCCGCATCAGATTTTTTCCTTGCTGGTGTGGCACCTGATCGGCACGCGCCGGTTGCCCGGGGACATCGCCAAGACATTCTCCGTGACCAAATTGATTGATGCCTTGGCCTCCAAATTCGATCGCAAGCTCCATGAAGTACCCATCGGCTTCAAATACATCTGCGAACTCATGCTCGAGCAAAACATCCTGATCGGCGGCGAAGAAAGCGGTGGCATCGGCACGAGTCTCTATCTGCCGGAACGCGACGCTACGGTTTCTGCGCTTCTGTTGGCTGAAGTGAAGGCCTGGCACCGCAAGTCACTCAGCGAACTGGTTCATGCTCTGCACCAGGAATTTGGAGAACACCATTACGGGCGCATTGATCTGGATGTAAAGCCACCACAGAAAGAAAAGGTCATGGCTCATTTTTCGGATGAGCGGCTTCAACGCTTTCAGGAATGGCCGGTCCGACGCCGCGAAAACCTCGACGGCATCAAGCTTTATCTTGGCGAGATTGGCTGGGTGATGGTGCGTGCTTCCGGCACGGAAAACCTGTTGCGCATCTATGCCGAGACCTCCGCGCCCGATAGCACGAAGAAAGTTCTGGAGTCCACGGTGGTGGCCATTCAGCAGCTTTAGGGGGCAGCATGCAATCCGTGAATCTGGCGGAGAAATTTGGCAAATTCCAGGACTATTGGAATCCGCGCATCATCTGCGAGCTCAACGATTGCCACGTAAAGGCCGTCAAGATCAAAGGCGAGTTCGTTTGGCACCATCACGATGATGAGGACGAACTGTTTCTGGTGGTCAAAGGCAGGCTGCGCATGCGCTTCCGCGACCATGAGGCGTTGGTCCGCGAAGGTGAATTCCTCATCGTCCCGCGGGGCGTCGAACATCTTCCCGTAGGCGACGAAGAGGTTCATATTATGCTGTTGGAACCAAAGACCACGCTGAATACCGGGAATATCGAAAATGAAAGGACTGTTCGCGAACTCGAGCGGCTCTGAATCTGCTCCGGATCGAACAGCAGCGCTCAAATGAATCACCGCTTCTACACGCTCGATGTCTTTACTACAACTCGCTTCCAGGGCAATCCGCTTGCTGTAATTACCGATGGCGACGAGCTCTCGAATGATCAGATGATGGCCATCGCCCGCGAGATGAATCTCTCCGAAACAGTCTTCGTACAGAAGCCGACCGACGATCGTGCGCTGGCACGGTTGCGCATCTTCACCACTAAGGAAGAATTAAAACTCGCCGGGCATCCCGTCATTGGCACCTGGTTTCTGCTTGCGGAATTGGGCGTCGTCCCCGCGCAAGAAGGCGGTGTTCACGTGATGCAGCAGACCGGCGCGGGCATCCTGCCCGTGGAAATCCGCTTCAAGGACGGCCGCCCGCAACGCGTGACAATGACCCAGAAAGAGGCTTCCTTCAAGCCCTCGCACATCGACAAAAAGAAATTGATGGCCGCTTTGGGACTCTCTGCCAGGGACCTCGACACCAAACTCGAGCCGGAGTTTGTCTCTACGGGAATCTATAACCTTATGGTGCCGCTGAAGACCCGCAAGGCCCTTTCCAGCATTCGAATGAATATGCTGGAACTCGCGCGGCTCTTGGGAAGGCAGGCGGCCCTCGCCTATTGCTTCACCGTGGACGCCAATCACGTTGTGCATGCGCGCGGCATGATGCCCTGGGAGCTATACGAAGATGCTGCGACCGGCTCGGCAGCCGGCTCACTCGGCGCTTACTTGGTGCGCCACGGTAAATTGGGCGCAGGTCACACATTGCACATCGCACAAGGCGTGGAAATGGGCCGCCCCAGCGAAATCGAAGTTGAAGTGTCGCAGTCGGGAAAGAAACTCACGCCACGCGTCAGCGGCGCCGCGGTAAAAGTCTTCGAAGGCGTCATCAGCACGTAGGGAGCGCTAAGCGACTACGCGCTTCGGCTGGCAGATTGCAGCTACCACGAGCCCGAATACCACAGACAGAAGACTCTCCCCGATGATCCACTTCACCACTAGCGTGTGTGGTATGGGCAAAATGACCCAGCCACTCAGGGAGCCATAAACGACCACCACCAACGCCAGCAAAATTCCAAAGCGTATTCCCTGGCCAACCCACGGCTTGGACTCCACACCGCGCAGGTAGATCAACACTGCGGCGACGACATAGATCAAAATCCCCAGCATCATGGCCCAGATTCGCGCTTGTCGCGCCGATAGAGGACGCCATGCCACGGCAGTATTTACGTAATCTCGTTTCAACCAGACGGAGTGGATTAGCAAGAGTCCAACAATTTGAACCAGGAATCCTGCAACCATGGCAACGATGGCCTTTTTCACGGAGCCCTCCTCATTCGGGGCTGCAGGCGTGGCACCGCCCACTAACCCTTGGTGTGCTCAGAAAGACCTATGTTTTGGCTTTGGCCGTTGCGGCTAGTCTACTTTAAGTGACTTGAGGCAGGCATCCAGAATCCCGTTTACGAACCCGCTCGCCTCGTCGGAAGAAAATTTCTTCGCCAGCTCGACGGCTTCGTTGATGACCACCTTCGGCGGCGTGTCCGTGGCGCGCAATTCGTGCAGCGCCAGCCGCAAAATCGCGCGGTCGATGGCCGAAATCCGTTCGAGACGCCAGTTTTCCGCATGTTTGGCGATCCATTCGTCCAGTTCGGGAGCAGCGTGCGCAGCTCCTTCAAACAGTTGGTTCGCAAAGATGCGCGTCTGTTCGGCGGCCTTAGCGCTTTTCCAGAATTTCCCCTCCAGCTTGGCAAAATCCTGCTGGCTCATGTCCCATTGAAACAACATCTGCATGGCAAATTCGCGGGATTTGCTTCGCAGCGACACGTTATTTCTGCTTGCCCCCCGCGGAAGCTGCCTCGCGCAGTTTCCGGCACAGGTGTCCCATTTCAATCGCGCCAAGTGCGGCGTCCTGGCCTTTGTTTCCTTTCAGGCCCGCGCGGTCCATGGCCTGCTCGAGCGTGTCGCAGGTCAACACGCAGAACATAATCGGCACGCCGGTATCGATTTGTGCCAACTGCAACCCGCGGGCCGTTTCCGAACAGACGTAGTCATAATGTGATGTTTCGCCCCGCAACACGCAGCCAATGGCAATCAGCGCGTCGTAGCGCCCCGTCTCCGCAAGCTTCTTCGCGGCCAGCGGCAACTCGAAGGAGCCTGGGACCTGCACCATGTCCACGTCGTTGCTCGCCGCGCCGCTCTGCGTGAGTGCATCCGTTGCGCCCTGAAGCAATCGGTCGGTGATGAAATTGTTGAACCGGCTGACGATAATGCCGAAGCGCAATCCGGCCGCGCTCAATGCACCTTCCACTTTTCCGGATTGCACGTTCTGCGCCATGGGAATCTTCATTTTCCCTGGAACTTCGCCGGGCGTTTCTCCAGGAACGCCTTTGTTCCTTCGCGCATATCCTCTGTGGCGCAGCACAGACCGAACAATGTCGCCTCCAGAAATAAGCCCTCTTCCTGCGGCATTTCCACACCCCGCTCGATTGCTTCCATGCAGTATTTCACGGCCAGCGGCGCTTTCTCGATGATTTTTTTCGCCAAGGCTTCCGCAGCGGGCAGCAACTCCGCCGGTTCATAAACGTGATTGACCAATCCGATGCGCTCTGCCTCTTCGGCGGTGATCATCTCTCCGGTCAGGCACAGTTCATGCGCCACGCCTTTCCCGCACAAACGGGCCAGACGCTGCGAGCCGCCGTAACCCGGGAGAATTCCCAACTTCACCTCCGGCTGTCCGAGCTTCGCGGATCTGCTCGCCAGGCGAATTGAGCAGCTCAAAGCCAACTCGCATCCACCGCCGAGCGCGAAGCCGTTGATGGCGCAAATGGACGGCTTGCCCAAGGTCTCCAGGAGATGAAACACGCTCTGACCGTACAACGAAAACTCTTTTCCATTGACCGGTGTTTGCTGCGCCAATTCGTTGATGTCAGCGCCCGCCACGAACGCCTTTTCTCCGGCGCCGGTCAGGATCAGCACGCGCACGGACGCGTCATGTCGCGCATCGAGCAGCACCTTATGAAGCTCTTCGACCGTCTGGCGATTCAGCGCGTTCAGAACTTTCGGCCGGTTGAGGGTGATGTATGCAATGCCATCCCTTTTCTCGTAAAGCAGATTTTCGTAAGTCATTCTCAATCCTCACAAGTTCATCGGCTTGGGGTTGGCGGGATCGGTGTAATCATAAAATCCCCGCCCGCTCTTTCTCCCGTGCCAGCCCACCAGCACCATGCGCTTCAACAAAGTTGGCGCCGCGAAGCGCTTCTCCTTGAATTCATCGAACATAATTTGCGAGATGTAATACGTGGTGTCGAGTCCCACAAAATCGAGCAGCGTGAACGGCCCCATAGGGTAGCCGCAGCCCAGTTTCATGGAATTGTCGATGTCCACAACCGACCCCACGCCCTCTTCCAGCGCGCGAATCGCATCCAGCAAATAAGGAACGAGCAGACGGTTGACGATAAACCCGCCGCCATCGTTGGCACGCACGGGCGTCTTTCCAAGCTTCGCGCCGAACGCCACCATCTCTTCGTAAACCGCCGGATCCGTTGCGATGGTCTTCACCACTTCCACGAGCTTCATGACCGGAACCGGATTGAAAAAATGCATCCCAACAAAACGTTGCTGCCGTTTCGTCGCGCTGGCGATCTCGGTGATCGTCAAGGACGAAGTGTTGCTCGCAAAAATCGTGTGCGAAGGACAAAGTGAGTCGAGCGACGCGAACAGCTCGCGCTTCGCCGGCAATTGCTCGATGATCGCCTCGACGATGACGTCGCAGTCTTTCAACTCGCCCAGCGAAGTGACGCCCTTTAGTCGCCCACGAATCTCGCCTTTCGCCGCCTCGGAAATCGTCCCTTTTTCCACCAGCCTTGCCAGATTCTTTTCTATTCCCTTCAATCCCTTTTCGACCAGCTCCGGGCTGACCTCCCGCACCACGGTCGGGAATCCCGCCTGCGCGCTCACCTGCGCAATCCCCGAACCCATCAACCCACACCCCACGACACCGACTTTTTGAATCGCCATCCTCTTCCTCACTTCGGCAGAACTATCTGGAATGAGCAGGAGAAACTACCCGTCAAAGTGTACCAAAGACCTTGCCAAAACTCCTTCGATGCAACGCTTTGAATGAGCTACTTGGAGGCGTGGGCCTCGAATTGCACCTGTGCGCAGCCGCTGTCTTCAATCGTAATATTACCGGGGTCCTCATAGGTCATAAGGGGATTGGTCTCGAACTTCCAACCTTCCTTTTTGACTCGAACCACATAATGTCCTGCGGGCACGTGGATCTTAAATCGACCGTCTTTGTCGGTGACGGCACGGTAACTTCGCTGGTCGCCACGGACCTCGACACTCAGACGCTCGAGAGCAGGATTCAGATTCTCACCTCGTATCAAGCCTTGGACGAGCCCGCCCTTGCGCGACTTCATTGCATCGATGGCTCTTAGTGCATACCCGGCTCCTTTCAGAGGCGCCGAGTTCCCGCAGCCGTAAAGCCACCACGTGCCGTCTGGATTCGAGTTTAGAAATAGCAAATAAGTTTCGCCTTTAACCCAGAAAAATGGGGCCCGCCCGCTACTATTCTCCTCGTAAATCTGAAAGGTTTGGCCGGTCTCACCTTTCAGAATCCGCGCTGTTTCCAGTGTGTAGATGAAACCGTCCGGCTCGTCTTGGCTCTTGGGCATAACATGCTTCGTCCGCACGAGTGATGCTATAACAACTAATCTACTGTTCGAGTATTCCGCACAGACAAGGCGTGGAAGGTTCTTGCAATAGGCAAACGCGTAGGTTTGGAACAGGCAAAGAGCAACAGTCACAAGCCAGATTTTCCGCACCATAAGCAGTCCCTTCGCTACTTTTACATTGCCTCCACAATCATCGCAATGCCTTGCCCGCCGCCGATGCAGGCCGTCGCCAGGCCGTATCGCAGCCCTTTGCGACGCAATTCATTCAGCACCGTAATCACCAGCCGCGTACCCGACGCGCCAAGCGGATGGCCCAGCGCGATGGCTCCGCCATTTACGTTGGTTTTGTCGCGCGGCAAGCCCAGTTCTTTCTCCACTGCCAGATACTGCGCCGCGAACGCTTCGTTCACTTCGATCCGATCGATCTGCTCCAGCTTCAATTCCGCCAACTGCAGCGCCTTGTGCGTCGAGGGCACTGGACCGATGCCCATGATCGTTGGATCCACGCCAGTGACTGCCCACGAGACAATTTTCCCGATCGGCTTCAGTCCGCGCTCCTTCGCAATCCTTTCCCTCGTGACCACTACTGCTGCTGCTCCATCCACGATCCCACTCGCATTACCAGCGGTCACAATGCCGTCCTTCTTGAACGACGGCGGCAGCTTCTCCAGCGTCTCCATCGTGGTGTCCGGCCTCCGGTGATCGTCTTCGCTGACCAAAGTCGACTTCTTGCCCTGCTTCACCTCGACGGGCGCAATCTCCTCCCGCAGAAACCCCATGTTCGCCGCGCAATCCGCCGCTTGCTGGCTGCGCAATGCATATTCATCCGCGTCTTTGCGCGTAATCCCTTTCTGCTCGGCCAGCTTTTCCGCCGTCATGGCCATCGGTAGCCCGCAATACGAATCCGTCAGACCCACAAACAGAAAATCCTCCAGCGCGCCGCCGCCGAGCTTCAACCCGTTTCGCGCACCACGAATCACAAACGGCGCTTGCGTCATGTTCTCCATTCCGCCCGCAAGCACAATATTTGCTTCGCCCAAAAGCAGCCTCTGGGCCGCTTGCACGATGGCCTCAATCCCCGATCCGCACAAGCGATTCACAGTTACGGCCGGCGTCTCGATTTTCAATCCGGCTTTTAGTCCAACATGCCGCGCGCCGTAAGTCGCATCGGAGCTGGTCTGCAGCACGTTTCCGAAGACGACATGATCCACTTCGGCGGGATCCACGCCCGCGCGCTGCACCGCGGCTTTGGCAGCATGCGCTCCCAAATCAATCGCGGAAACGTCGGAGAATACACCCGTGTAACGCGCCATGGGCGTGCGCGCGCCCGCAACAATCACCACGTCGGTTGGAAACATATTTCCCTCGCTTAGCAATGATTTGGATGCAAAAGGAGACTACTTGTCGCGCTTCCAGGCCCCAGGTCTTTCTCGTGCCGAGCCGTCAGTGCTTGGGCGCTTCCGCGACAATCACGGTGTCGCCACCCTGCTTGCGGGCTTCTTCGATGCTGAACTCCGCGCGGTTGATCAGGTCGGTGACGATATCTTCACTTTCGAATTCCTGCCGCGCCGCAGCCTCCACGACTCCCGCGCTCAAGGTGATCTGCGTAGAATCCCACGGCGGCCGCACTCCTGCCGCCGCACGGCGCAATTTCTCGACCAGGTTTTGCGCCCCGGAACTCGTCGTATCGGGCAGGATAAAAGCCAGCGCCCAGGACGTGTATTTCACCGCCACATCATTCTGTCGCACCATCGGCTGCAACGAGCGCGCCAGTTGCTCCAGAAACTTTTCGAGCGGCGCTTCGCCCTGCTGCCGCAACATTTCCGAGCCGCGATCGATCTGCAAGATGGCCATCGAAAGCGGCGTGCCCTGGGTCCGCGCGCGGTCCGCTTCGTTGAGCAAACAACCCACGTAGGAACTCCGGCTCAGCAATCCCGTGCGATCGTCGGAGACGCCCATGCGCCGCACCAGCGAGCGAAGCCGGGTATGGCTCACGCTCATCATCATCTGGTCGCCAATGGCCTGTAGAAAATAAGTTTCGTTCGGCTTCCACTTGCGCGGTTTGGCGTGCGCGACAATCAACATCCCCGACGGCACCTGCGTCTCTTTGTCCGTGATGCTCACACCGAGCGCCGTAGCCAATCCCAGATCAGGCAAAATCGATCCCTCCGATGCGTCAACCACTAATCCGCCCAACTCATCGGGAACGGCTTTCTCCATCAGTGCGAGCAGCAAAACCAACTGCGTGGCAGGCGTCGGTTTCAGCCCGGAGCCACAGTATTCCGCGGACATCTCGGGGGGGTGTCCGGGCGCGCCGATCACCGCAAAAGTCCGCGCAGCCTTCATGTACGTGCCGACTTCCGTCACCGTGGTGTTCAGCATCGCGCGAGGAGTCTGCTGGCGAAACGTCTTCTGGTTAATCTCAGATATTCGCGTCAAGTCTCTTAGCGTTTCTGCCGAGTACGTGCCCGTGCGTCCCGTGGGCTGGGCGGGCTGCGCATCAATGACGGGTACTGCAGCAATCTTGGCCGTTTGTTCCGTCTTCTGCGATTTCGGCCACCAGTTCGCCGTTTGATAAAGTCCCTGCAGCCGCGGGTTGCGCTCCTCCTCGCCCGGAAACATCGAGGCGATCTTCTGCAGCCTTTCTACGGCTTTGCTTTGCAGCGAATACTGCAAGAAAATCTCCGTCTGAACGATCAGATCTTCCAGCGCCTGCAGTTTTTTCCCTTCTTCCGTTACCGGCGTCGTTTCGGCCATGTCCTGCTTAACCGTGGTTTTTGGCGGCGTGGAAAGGCTAGGGCTGGGGAGCACAGTCTTGGCCATACGTCCCGCAATGCGCTTCAAAAAGCCCTCGTCCACACGCCCATGCAAGCGTTGGAATCGTTCCTGGTTGCGATAATCGTAGGAATCGATATCCACCAGGCGTTCCAGCACTTCGCCGGACTTCGCAAAACTGGCGGAATTAAAATGCGCATCAAACAGCTTGATCAGCACTTCAAAATATTGCGACTCCCGGTTCAGTTCGCTATAGAGTGCGGCCCAGAACTCCAGAATCGGCAGCGATTCCGGATGTTTAGCCCCGAGTTCTTCCACCTGCGTGGTAAACTCGTTTTGCTTCTTGTTGGCGAACATCCGACGCTTTAGTGTCTGAAGAATCTCTACTGCTTTTGCATCCTGATCGGCGTCGACAAACACATCGGCCAGCCCAAACAGCCGCGTGATACCTTCGTTGCTTTCGCGCAACAGCCCTTCCAGAACGCTGCGCGCTCGATCCAGTTGTCCGGCCTGCTGCAGTGCGTCCGCGAAGGTCTCCAGGAAGGAAACGTCTTTCTCGTTCGGGGCAAAGGGTTCGAGCAGCGCTGCAGCTTCCGCAGCATCGCCGTTCCGCAACTTGGCCTCCGCATATAAGAGCGCCACGGTGCGTTCGTGCGGCGCCAGCCCGTGCGCGCGGCCAAGGAGTTTCAGCGCGTCTTGCTGCGCTCCGCTGGCTGCAGCCAAGGTGCCTGCGCGGAGGAACGCTCGCGCCGCAAGTGCGTTCTTGCCCAGTTCGGCGGCGCTTTCTGCCAGTTTCAATTGCCGGCTCGAGTTTTCCGGATCGAGCTGCGCGGCGCGCTCCCAGCAGAACAGCGCATCCTCTCCACGGCCTAACTGGCTGAAAAGCTCCGCCGCTTTGCAGTATTGCTCGACCGCTTCTTCCGCATGATTTTGTTTTTGCTGCAGAAAGGCGTAGCGTGCGATGCGCTCCGGCGGCTGCGCCGAGGAGGAATTTTTCAGGAAACGGTTGTAAATGGCGACCGCTTTGGGTTCGTCTTTAGGATCCACCAGCAATTCGAAGAGGTGCCCGTAATACACCGCCGCGCGATCCGGAGCCTCCAATTTCGTGTACAGGTCGCCGAGCATCTGCGCGGCTTCCACGTTCTGCGGCGCATCCGCCAGGACCTCGAGATAAGCTTCGATGGCGTCCTCGAAGCGGTTTTTCTCGAGGAACTTCTTCGCCCGTTCCAGGTTCTTGCTTGTGTCTACAGCCATCGGCGCGGTTTGCCTTCGGGTGTATGTCTCTAGCCGGGATCGACCGGTTCGCGGGTGGTTCGAACCTCTTCCACTATATAACGGTGCATCGCGAGCGCCAAAGCGCGCCGGAAAAGCCGATGTGGAATCTGCCAAGGGCGAAACGGGCACATCAGCCTGACGTTTGCGTAGCGCAAGCATCTTGCCGGCAGGCCCTCGTTGTAAAGCCAGCTTTGCAACGAGCTCCTGCTTAGACCTCAGGCTGACGCATCTCTGGCTTTGTGGCAAACTAGATGTTTACGCGGCCGCTTTCGAACAGGCGAGTTGTGCTCGCTCGCGCGTTTAGCCCCGCCGGTTATCTCGCAAAACCATCAGGAACAGCCTGGCGGTGACGGACTCGAATGGATCCAAAGTTCGTACGAAATTTTTGCATTATCGCGCATATCGACCACGGCAAGTCCACCCTGGCCGACCGTCTGCTGGAGATGACCGGCGCGCTTTCGCAGCGTGAAATGCACGAGCAGGTGCTCGACTCCATGGATCTGGAGCGCGAGCGCGGCATCACCATCAAAGCAAAAAGCATTCGCCTGCACTACCAGGCCAAAGACGGCCACACCTACCGGCTGAACCTCATCGACACGCCCGGCCACGTCGATTTTTCCTACGAAGTCTCCCGCGCGCTTTCTGCCTGCGAAGGGGCGTTGCTGGTGGTTGATGCCAGCCAGGGTGTAGAGGCGCAGACCGTCGCCAACACCTTTCTCGCCGCAGGACACAATCTCACCATCATTCCTGTGATCAACAAAATTGATCTGCCCGCTGCCCAGCCGGATTTCGTGAAGGAACAAATCGAAAACGTCCTGGCGATTCCGGCCGACGACGCCTTGCTCATCAGTGCGAAAAGCGGCATCGGCGTCGAGGACGTGCTGGAAGCCATCGTGCACCGCGTGCCGCCGCCCAAAGGCAGCGCGGAAAATCCCTTGCAGGCTCTGATCTTCGACTCCTGGTTCGATTCCTATCGCGGCGCCGTGGTACTCGTTTGCGTGAAGCAGGGCCGCATTCGGCAGCGCATGAAAATCAAGCTGTGCGCCGGCAATGAGATTTACGAGGTGGAACAGCTTGGCGCGCTGACGCCTAAGCCCATCGCACTAGAGGAACTCGAAGCCGGCGACGTGGGTTTTGTCGTTGCCAACATCAAACAAGTGGCCGATGCACGCATGGGCGACACCATCATTGAAGCCGATAGCCAGGCGCCTCCTCTGCCCGGCTTCGAAGCCACCAAGCCCATGGTCTTTGCGGGCTTGTTCCCCGTGCTCGCCGACGAATACGAACCTCTGCGCGACGCACTCGGAAAACTGAAACTCAACGACGCTGCCTTCTTCTACGAGCCGGAGAATTCCGTTGCTCTCGGTTTTGGCTTCCGCTGTGGTTTTCTCGGCTTGCTGCACATGGAAATCGTGCAGGAGCGCCTGGAACGCGAATTTGGCCTCAACCTCATCACCACCGCGCCCAGTGTGCGCTATCGCATTACGCGCGTTGGCGGCGACGCCATCGAAGTCGACAGCCCGGCCAAATTCCCCAATCCCAGCGACATCGAGAAAATCGAAGAGCCCATCATCAAGGCCATGATCATTACCAACGATGATTCCGTCGGCGGCATCCTGCAACTCTGTCAGGACAAGCGCGGCACACAAAAGAACTTCGAATATCTCTCGCCCACACGCGTGATGCTCACCTACGAATTGCCGCTGAATGAAATCGTTCTGGATTTCTACGACCGGCTGAAAACGGTTTCCCGCGGCTACGCTTCGCTCGACTACCACCTTGCCGGTTACAAAGAATCCGACCTCGTCAAGCTCGACGTCCTCGTCGGCGGCGAGCCGGTCGATGCGCTCGCGCTAATCTGCCACCGCGAGCAAGCCTACGAACGCGGCCGCGAACTCGCCACTCGCCTGCGCAAATTGATTCCCCGCCAGTTGTTTGAAGTTCCCATCCAGGCCGCCATCGGCAGCCGCGTCATCGCGCGCGAAACCGTGGCCGCTATGCGCAAAAACGTCCTCGCCAAGTGCTATGGGGGAGACATCACCCGCAAACGCAAGCTGCTCGAAAAACAAAAGGAAGGCAAAAAGCGCATGAAGCGCGTAGGCCAGGTCGACATCCCCCAGGAAGCTTTTCTTGCCGTCCTCAAAGTCTCCGGCGACGAAGAAGAATAGAGTCCGACTGCCTCGGGCATTAATGCTGTGTCGTAGTGTCCCATTCGTTCAGGTCTTTTACTCGCACCTTTTGGAGCTTCTTGTACCTTTTCTGCGTGTTGAATTGATTTGCGTTTCTGTCCTTCCTGTAAATCTCCCTCAATAGCCCTTCAAGCTCCTCCACTTCGCTTTCACTGATGTTGTCCCACACTTCAAAGATGGAAAAGTGCGTCCACTTCTTTGTGTCACTTCCTTTGTGACTTCTTAAGCGACCCCGAATTCCGCCCTTAGAGGCCATTCCTATATAAACGACGTCGTAGTCCTTCCCGTGGCACGATAGCAGAGCATAAATGCCTCTGGTACCACCAGGAATAAGCCCCAAGTTTGCCTTTGGAATCCATTCTGCACATCGTTTTATAAGTCTAGTTTGGCTGATTGACATGACTTACTCTCCGTGTACTTTCTTTACCTCGGCGGTAACCCGCCCCCGGTGAAGTTGGATTGCAACATCGTCGCCAATCGCCACACCCGCCGCATCTCGCAGCACATTCCCGGCGGCATCAGTTGCAATCGCATAGCCCCGTTCCAGCACTTTAAGCGGGCTGCGTTCCTGAAGTTGCAAAGAGAGTCGCTGTAGGAGCTCCCGTTTGAGTCGAACCATACGTTCCGCCCGGACGCGCAAATCGTGCCCCCGGTTCTCCAACCGCAGCCGCAGGCCAGCCAGCTTTGCCCGCAAATCAAACGAACGGATGCGCAGGTGCGCCGCACTAAATCGCCGACGTGACAACTCCAACCGCCCGCGAAGGCCGAGCGCCAGCCGCGACGTCAGCTCATCCGCGCGCTGCCGCTGTTGCCGCAACAAATCGAGCGGCCGCCGGAAGCCGCGCCGGCCCGCCAACTCGTGCAGTCGCCGCGAAAGTTCCAGCAAACGATA
>Ga0187784_10001868_pt1 | contig 16828 bp, 19 predicted proteins | sample 1015_SJ02_MP15_2_FD_132964 | JGI IMG/M metagenome (GOLD analysis project Ga0187784, IMG submission 132964) | Tropical peat soil microbial communities from peatlands in Department of Meta, Colombia - 1015_SJ02_MP15_20_MG | ecosystem: Environmental > Terrestrial > Soil > Wetlands > Peat | place...
TACTCGGCTTTCGTCCGGCACGATAGCGCGTCGCCCGAAGATTTGCGCCGGCGCCCTTTTGCCCGGCCGATACGCTGCGGCAGCGTTGTGCTTTTCGCCGTTCTCGCTTAGAAGCCCTTCGCGCGCGGGCTTCCACCGTCAAGCGCGCCGCTGCTTGGAATGGAGAGTAAACAATGGGTTACACGGTCGCCGTGGTCGGCGCGACCGGCAATGTGGGGCGTGAAATGCTCGGCATTCTGGCCGAGCGATCGTTCCCGGCCGACGAAGTCGTCGCGCTCGCCTCCCGTCGCTCACAAGGCGTCGAAGTATCCTATGGCGACCGCACGCTTAAGGTCAAAGCGCTTGAACATTACGATTTCTCCGGCGTCGATATCTGTCTGATGTCGGCCGGCTCGGCGGTCTCCAGAGAATGGTCGCCGAAAATCGCCGCCGCCGGTGCCGTCGTCATCGATAATTCGTCGTGCTGGCGCTATGAGTCCGACGTTCCATTGGTCGTGCCGGAAGTCAACGCCCAGGCGATCACCGGTTTTCGCAAGCGCGGCATCATCGCCAATCCTAATTGTTCGACCGCGCAGCTCGTCGTCGCGCTCAAGCCGCTGCACGAGCGCGCCACAATCAGGCGTGTCGTCGTCGCCACCTATCAGTCGGTATCCGGCGCCGGCAAGGACGCCATGGACGAGTTATTCGCGCAGACCAAGGCGGTCTTTCAGATCGATGAAGTGGTGCCGAAGAAATTTCCCAAGCGCATCGCCTTCAACGTCATTCCGGAAATCGACGTGTTCATGGAAGACGGCGCCACTAAGGAAGAGTGGAAAATGGTGGTCGAGACCAAGAAGATTCTCGATCCCAAGATCAAGCTCGTCGCCACCTGCGTGCGGGTGCCGGTGTTTATCGGCCACTCGGAGGCGGTCAATCTCGAGTTCGAGAAGCCGATTACCGCCGACGAGGCGCGCGAGGTCTTACGCAACGCGCCGGGCTGCATCGTCATCGACAAGCACGAGCCGGGCGGCTACGTGACGCCCTACGAATCGGTCGGCGAAGACGCGACTTATATCAGCCGCATCCGCGAAGATGCGACCGTCGAAAACGGGCTCTCGCTCTGGGTCGTTTCCGACAATCTGCGCAAGGGCGCGGCGCTCAATGCCATTCAGATCGGCGAGGCGCTGATCAACCGCAAGCTGATCACGGCGAAGCGCAAGGCGGCGTGATTTTCCTCGGGCGCCCGCTATCGCGCGGCCGGACACAAGGCCCAATCAGGACGACGCAAATGACCATCCGCCCGCGGCGCAGTCTTTTGTACATGCCCGGCTCGAATGCCCGCGCACTGGAGAAAGCGCGCGAGCTGCCGGCCGACGGCGTCATTCTCGATCTCGAAGATGCTGTGGCGCCGGACGCTAAGGCAAAAGCGCGCGAGCAGATCATACAGGCTCTGCATCAGGGCGGCTTCGGCCGCCGCGAGGTCATTGTCCGCATCAATGGTCTCGATACGCCGTGGTGGCAGGACGACCTTGCGGTCGCGGCAGCTCTTCCCGATGCGATCCTGGTGCCGAAAGTGTCGACCCCGGAACCGTTGCGGGAAGTGGCCAAGCATCTCGTCGGGATTCGCGCCGAAGCCCGCATCGGCATCTGGGCGATGATGGAAACGCCGCTTGCCATGCTCAATGCCCGCGACATTGCCGCAGCCGCGCGCGATGCCGGCTCACGGCTCTCAGGTTTCGTCATGGGCACCAACGATCTCGCCAAGGACACGCGCGCGCGCCTCCTCCCGGGACGCGTGCCGATGCTGCCATGGCTGATGACCTGCATTGCCGCGGCGCGCGCTTACGGTATCGACATCGTCGACGGCGTCTACAACGAGATCGGCAACGCCGAGGGCTTTGCCGCGGAGTGCCGCCAGGCCCGCGATCTCGGCTTCGACGGCAAGACGCTCATTCACCCGCAACAGATCGCGCCGTGCAATGAAGTCTTTTCGCCGACCGCCGCCGACGTCGGCTGGGCGCAAAAAATCATCGCCGCTTTCGATCTGCAGGAGAATGCGAACAAGGGCGTTATCCAGGTCGACGGCCGTATGGTGGAGCGGCTACACGCCGACATGGCGCGGCGCACGGTGGCGATTGCCGAGGCCATCGCGTTGGCGTAGCCGTGCCGGGCGGAAATTTGATCGGCCGCGAGGGCGGCATTGTTAGATTCAACCGGAGGGCGGTTTCATCTCACACATTCGCGATAATAGCGCGGTCGGCACGAAGTCACCCAGAGCGCACAAGCATTAGGCAAAGCGCGCACGCTCGCCTCTGCGGCGCGCGCAATTGACATTCCAAAATCACTAAGCCGATAATGATTTTCTGGCGGGGGTGCGGCAGCAAATGCGCCGCGAGAGTAAGTAGTGGCACCGCCTCGCCCACGACTTCAAATGGAGGTTGCAATGAAGCGTACAGCGGTCGCTGCGGGAACACTCGCAGCGGGAGCCCTGCTGGCGTTCGCGAGCTGGAACGTGCAGGCGCAGGGGAAGAAGTGGTATCCGTTTTCCGTCGAAGAACATAATCCGCCCTTCGACATGGCCAGCCCCGTCAAGGACGTGATGTACGAGCCGCTGCAGAAGGCGGACAAGAAGTGGAACATCTGCGTTTCGTTCCCGCACATGAAGGACGCCTACTGGCTTGCAGTCGATTATGGCGTCGCCGAGGAGGCAAAGGACCTCGGCGTGACCATGCACCTGGTCGAGGCAGGCGGCTACACCAACTTGGCGAAGCAAATATCGCAAATTGAGGATTGTGTGTCGCAGGGCGCCCAGGCCGTCGACATCGGCGCTATTTCCTATGACGGTCTCAACGAGACGGTAAAACACCTTAAGGAAAAGAACATTCCGGTGATTGACGTCATCAACGGCATGTCGTCCAAAGATATTTCAGCAAAGTCCCTCGTTTCGTTTGAGACGATGGGCTTCAAAGCGGGCGAGTACATCGCCAAGCTGCACCCCAAGGGATCGGGCGAGGTCGAGGTAGCATGGTTCCCAGGACCGCCCGGCGCCGGTTGGGTCGAGGCCGGCAACAAGGGTTTCAATGACGCGATCAAAGACAGTGCGCTCAAGAACGTCGCCACCAAATACGGCGACACCGGCAAGGAAGTGCAGCTCAAACTGGTAGAAGACGTCCTCCAGGCTAACCCAAACATTAAATACATCGCCGGTACGTCGCCGACCACCGAGGCTGCCGTGCAGCTTCTCCGCGAACGCAATCTCTCGGACAAAATCCAGGTGATTGCATATTACTTCACCCCCGGCGTTTACGAGAATATCAAGTCGGGCCGCGTAATGGCGGCGCCGACCGACTCGGCGGTAATTCAGGGCCGAGTCTCCATCGACCAAGCGGTGCGCATACTTGAAGGTAAACCGTACCTCAAGCACGTCGGGCCGAAAATCTATGTGATCGACAAGTCGAACATCAATTCGTTCGACTATGCGTCGTCGCTTGCGCCTGCGGATTGGAAGCCGGTCTTTACCGTCAATTGACGCTGCAATGATCTGAGACGCGTAGATGGGGTTGGCGGCAACAACATTGGCGCCAGCGGAGAGCGTGGGCGCGGCAACGAACGCGCCCACGCCCGTTTTACGGGCCAACGCCCTGTCCATGCAGTTCCCCGGCGTCCTCGCGCTGGACCGCGTCGATTTCGAATTGCGTGCGGGCGAGGTCCACGTCCTGTTCGGCGAGAACGGCGCCGGCAAGTCGACGCTGATTCAGATTCTCGCCGGCGTCTATCGCCCGACCGAAGGCGGCATCGAGTTCGGCGGGAAGCCGATTGACCTGCAAGGCGTACACCACGCGCGCACACTCGGCATCAGCGCTGTATTTCAGGAATTCTCGCTGGTGCCGACGCTCAACGTCGAGGAAAATCTCTTTCTCGGTGCCGAAGTGACCCGGCACGGCTTCCTCGACAACGGGGAGCTGCATCGCCGTGCCGAGGCCATTCTCGAGGAGCTCGGCTTTCCGCTGCGCGCGCGCCGCCCCGTGCACGAGCTTACCCGCGCCGAACAGCAGATGGTGGAGATCGCCAAAGCCTTCTGCACCCGGCTTTCCGTGCTGATTCTTGACGAGCCCACCGCGTCGCTGACCGACCGCGAGGCCGAGCGTCTCTTCGTCATGGTCGACCAGGCGAAAAAGCGCGGCGTCGGCGTCGTCTATGTCACCCACCGCATGGGCGAGATCCGCCGCATCGGCGACCGCATCACCGTCCTGCGCGACGGCAAGCGCGTGGCGACGCTCGCCGTGCCGGAAGCGGACGACGAGCGCCTTTTGCAGCTAATGACCGGCAGGGTGATCAGTCAGGTCTTCCCGAAAATCGCGTATTTGCCCGGGGCGCCGCTTCTGGAAATATCGAACCTCACCACCGCCGATCACACGGTGAAGGATTTGAGCCTCTCGGTCCGCACCGGCGAGGTCGTAGGGCTTGCCGGTTTAGTTGGCTGTGGCAAGTCCGAGGTCGGCCGTGCTTGTTTCGGGCTCGAGCGCATTGTGTCTGGCCGCATCGCCTTCGACGGCCGCGATGTGACCGGACAGAGCGTGCGCACGATGCTCGACCGCGGTGCGTTCTATCTGCCGCCAGACCGGCGGGAGGAAGGTTTGGTGATGGCGCGCAACGTGCGCGAAAACGTGTCGTTACCCTGGCTCGGCGCGCGCTTCTCGCATTTCGGATTCCTCGACCGCCGTGCCGAACGCGCGACAGTGCGCGACTTGGTGGGCCGGCTCAATCTGCAGCCGCGCAACACTGAGGCCGATCTCGAACATTTCTCCGGCGGCAATCAGCAGAAAGTTCTGCTGGCGAAGGGCCTCGTCTCGAGGGTCAAGTTGTTCATTTTCGACGAGCCCACGGTCGGCGTCGATGTCGGCACCCGCGTCGCCATTTATGAGTTCATCCGCGATCTGTGCGAGGGCGGCGCCGGCATCTTGCTGATCTCGTCCGATCTGCCGGAGATTCTCCATCTCGCCAACAGGACCTACGTCATGTATCGCGGCGAACGCCGCGCCGAGCTTTCAGGTGAGGACATCACACAGGACAAAGTCTTGGCCAATTTTTTCGAACGGGCGCAGGCATGACTGACCAGATCGCAGCGCGCCGGGTAGGACTGAGCGTGGCGCTGCAGCGGCTGTTCGTGCGCATCGGCGTCCTGCCGTTCCTCTTGGTGATGGCGCTCATCGTCTTTTCGGCGCTATCGCCGCGGTTTCTGACCAGCGAAAATCTCATTACCGTGGCGCGGCAGGCGACCTATCTCGCCATCGTCTCCATGGGGCAGATGCTGGCGCTACTCACCGGCGGCTTCGACCTTTCGGTCGGCAAAATCATCGCCATCACGTCGGTGATCACGGCAATGACCATGGCGCCGCTGGCGGCCGCGCATCCCGATGCCATCGCGCTTACGCTGACCTTGGGCATCCTCGCCGGGGTGGGCGCCGGCACGCTGGTCGGAGTGGTCAACGGCATCGGCGTTGCGGTGTTCAACGTTTCGCCGTTCATGATGACGCTTGGCACGGCGACGATCAGCTTCGGCATCGCGCTGACGTTGACCAGCGGCGTCCCGGTCTACGGCATCCCCGACGCGTTCGGCACCATCTTCAGCTTTGCCCGCATATTCGACATTCCGTCGCCGGTCTACGTCACCGCCGGATTGTTCGTCGTCATGTACGTTCTGCTCAATTGGACGCGCATGGGCCGCTACTTTTACGCGGTCGGCGGCAACATCAAGGCCTCGCGCCTCTCCGGCATCAGCACGCGGTTCTATCTGTTCATGGCCTACGTGCTGTGCGGGTTATTGGCGGCAATCGCCGGCGCGCTGCTCACGGCGCGGCTGGAGACCGGTGAAGCGAATATCGGCGCCTCCATGCCGCTCGATTCCATTGCGGCCTGTGTGATCGGCGGGGTCAGCCTGCGCGGCGGCATCGGCCGTGTCGGCAATGTCGTGTTGGGCGCCGTCTTCATCGGACTGATCCAGAACGGAATGGACCTGGCGCAGATCCAGTCCTATTTGCAAGAAGTGGTGATCGGCGTGCTGCTCATCCTGGCGGTGATCGCCGATCAGCTTCGGCAATTCGTCATGCTGCGGCTGAAAGATTGAAACTCGTGCAAGGCCGGCCGAATTGACTAGGATGGCGAGCGGGTGAAGCGATGGTGTCCGGCATGGCTGATAATCGGGCGGCGGCGACTGTGCAGGTGGAAAACGACCATTTGCGCGTCACCGAATGGCGTTTTGCGCCGGGCGCTGCCACCGGCTATCACCGCCACGCCTATGATTACGTGGTCGTGCCGGTGGTCGACGGTGAGCTTGAATTGATCGGGCCGGATGGCAAGAAGTCGCGCGCACGACTTGAGCAGGGCAAATCCTATTTCCGCAACGCCGGCGTCGAGCACGATGTCGTCAATGCCGGTGCCGGAATCATGACGTTCGTCGAGATCGAGCTTAAGGATACGGGCGGCGGCGCGCGATAGACTTTCGCCGCCGATGGCACGAGGAGATACGGGGAAATGGCAGCCGCTAAAACGAACGCAAGGCTCGCGATCAACTGCGACATGGGCGAAAGCTTCGGCCTTTACAAAATGGGCGACGACGAAGGCATGATGCCGCATATCACCATTGCCAACGTTGCCTGCGGCTTTCACGCTTCCGATCCGTCGGTCATGGCGCATACCGTGCGGCTTGCGAAGCAGCACCACGTCAAGGTCGGCGCACACCCCTCCTTGCCTGACCTGCAGGGATTCGGCCGGCGTGAAATGAAAATGCGGCCCGAGGAATTGACCGATTGCATTGTCTATCAGGTCAGCGCGCTCAAAGGTTTCTTACAGCGCGAGGGAATGGAGCTCTTTCACGTCAAGCCGCATGGCTCGCTCTACGGCATGGCGGCGAAGTCGCAGGAAGTGGCCAAGGCGGTCGCGGACGCCGCCAAAATCTTCAACGTGCCGGTGCTCGGCATGGCCGGCACCATGCACGAGAAGGTCTATACCGCCGAAGGCCTGGAGTTCATTTCCGAATACTATGCCGATCTCGACTATAACGACGACGGCTCGCTGATCATCACGCGAGAGCATCCGGCTATCGATCCGGCGCGCGCCGCGGCCGGCGCGCTGCGCGCCGTCCGCGAGGGCGTCGCCGAGTCGGCCAACGGCGCGAAGGTAAACGTCCGCGCCGATTGCATCTGCGTGCATTCCGATACGCCCAATGCGGTGGCTGTCGCGCAGGCGGTGAAAGCGGCGGTCGCGGAATATCTGGCTTGATCGAGAGGGGGGTGCGAGGATGGCGGAGCATCAAGTACTCTGTCCGCTTCCGGGTATTTTCTATCGGCGGCCGGCTCCGGAGAAGCCGCCGTATAAGGACGTCGGCGATCACGTCGCCGAAGGCGACGTCATCGGTCTGGTTGAGGTGATGAAGCAGTTCACCGAAATCCACGCCGACGCTTCGGGCAAGGTCGTGCGCTTTCTGGTCGAGAACGAGGCGCCGGTCGAAGCCGGGCATTCCGTGCTGCTCATCGAGACCGGCTGAGCGTGTTCGACAAACTCCTGGTAGCCAATCGCGGCGAGATCGCGGTGCGGGTGATCCGTGCCGCCAAGGAACTCGGCCTGCGCACGGTCGCGGTGTTCAGCGATGCTGATCAGGACAGCCTCGCCGTGCGCTACGCCGATGAGGCGGTCCGCATCGGCCCGCCGCCAGCGGCTAAGAGCTACCTCGACGGCGAGGCGATTATCGCCGCCGCGCGCCAGACCGGTGCGGGCGCCATCCATCCGGGCTACGGATTTCTTTCTGAAAATGCGCGGTTCGCCGACGCGGTCGCCGCCGCCGGTCTCATTTTCGTCGGCCCGAGACCGGAAACCATCCGCATCATGGGCGACAAGGCGGCGGCGCGGGCGGCCGCGCAGGCGGCCGGCGTTCCGATCGTGCCGGGGACCAAGGGCGAGGTTGCCGATCTTTCACAGGCGTTGGCCGCGGCGCGCCAAATCGGATTTCCAGTCATGCTCAAGGCGAGCGCCGGCGGCGGCGGGCGCGGCATTCGCGTCGCCGCCGACCACGCGGCGTTCGAGCATCATTTTCACACCGCGCAGGCCGAGGCCGCGGCGGCGTTCGGCAGCAGAGCGCTGTATCTGGAGCGATTTCTGAACCGCGCGCGCCACATCGAAGTGCAGGTATTGGGCGACGGCGAGCGCGTGCTGCATTGCTTCGAACGCGAATGCTCGCTTCAGCGCCGCCGCCAGAAGATTTGGGAGGAGGCGCCGTCGCCCGCGCTCGACGATGCCACGCGTACGGCGCTGTGCGCGTCGGCGGTGCGGCTGGCCGAGCGCGTGCACTACCGTGGCGCCGGCACGCTCGAATATCTCTATGATGACACAACCGGCGAGTTCTTCTTCATCGAGATGAACACGCGCATTCAGGTCGAGCACCCGATCACGGAAATGATCACCGGCATTGATCTCGTGCGCGAGATGATCTTGATCGCGCAGGGCAAAACGCTCGAACGCGCGCAAGCCGACGTTGCTGCCTGCGGGGCGGCGATTGAGGTACGAATCAATGCCGAGGATGCGGACAAGAATTTCCGCCCGTCGCCCGGGCGGGTCAGCGCGCTGTCGCTTCCCGGAGGTCCAGGGGTGCGCGTCGATACTATGCTTTTTCCGGGTTGTGCCGTGCCGCCCTATTACGACTCTCTCCTTGCCAAGATCATTGTGCACGCGGAAACTCGCGCTGGCGCGCTGGCGCGGCTGCGCCGCGCGCTGGACGAGTTCGCGATCGAGGGGGTCATCACCACCGCACCGTTGCACCAGCGTTTGGCCCGCTCGGCCGACGTGCAGGCGGGACGTTTCGATACCGGATTTCTGGAGCGGTTTTTGGCGGCTTGAACAGTCGCCGGCCGCCGCAGGATAGAGGCTTAGGAGCAGATATGGGCGCTATCCGTTATTCGTTCGGCGGTGACGAGCACGTCTTCGCCGAGATCGACGAGGAAATGTCGCTTGAGGCTTTCTTCAAGGGTATGGCGATCTGCACCGAATTGCAGAAGCGCCGCATTCCCGGGGTGTCGGAGATTTGTCCGTCGAACGCCTCCTATCTGGTGCGGTTCGATCCGGATGTCATTCATCCCGACAAAATGCTCGGCACGCTTAAGGAGATCGAGGCCAAACTCGGCAGCGCCGATCTGGAACTGCCTACCCGTATCATCGAGATTCCCGTCTTCTACAACGATCCGTGGACGCATGAGACACTGATGCGCTTCCGCGAGCGCCATCAGGATCCCAACAGCACCGATCTGGAATACGGCGCGCGCATCAATGGCTACAAATCAGTGGACGATTTCATCGCCGCGCATGCGAGCGCGCCGTGGTTTGTCTCGATGGTCGGGTTTGTCGCCGGGCTGCCGTTCCTGTTCCAGATGGTCGAACGGGAGAAGCAGATCGAGGTGCCGAAATATCTGCGCCCGCGCACCGACACTCCGAAGCTCACCGTCGGCCATGGCGGCTGCTTCACCGCCATCTATTCGGTGCGCGGCGCCGGCGGCTATCAGCTGTTCGGCATAACGCCGGCGCCGATTTACGATCCGGCGCAGAAGCTGCCCTACCTGAAAGACTTCCTGGCGTTCTTCAGGCCGGGCGACATCGTCAAATGGAAGCCGATTTCACGCGAGGAGTACGATCGCGACATCAAAGCCGTCGACGCAGGCACCTTCGACTTGCTGATCCGCCCGGTGAATTTCTCATTGAAATCCTTTCTCGGCGATCCGGGCGGCTACAGCCGGCATTTGGTGGAGGTGCTCTATGGCCATTGAAGTCATCAAGCCCGGCCTCGCTACCAGCGTTCAGGACGCCGGCCGGCCCGGCTATTACAATATCGGCATTCCGCTGTCCGGCGCGCTCGACCAATACGCTTTGCGCGCGGCGAATCTTCTGGTCGGCAACGCCGAGGGTGCTGCGGCCTTGGAGGCGACCTTGCTGGCCCCGGAGCTCGTCTTTCGCGCTCCCGCCATCATCGCCGTGACTGGCGCCGAAGCCGCGCCGAAGCTCAACGGCGAAGGGCGGCCGCGCAACGAGTCTTTCGCAGTCAAAGCCGGCGACCGGCTCAGTTTCGATTTCATGAAAGTGGGCGCGCGCACCTACATCGCGGTGGCCGGCGGCATCGATGTTCCGGAGGTCCTCGGCAGCCGCTCGACTTATGCGCTAGGCGCGCTCGGCGGCTTCGCCGGCCGCAGACTGGCCGCCGGCGACGTGCTGCCGGTCGGTACGCCGGGCGCAGGCGCACGCGCGGGCCGCGCGCTGGCCAAGGACCTCGTTCCCACCTATCCGAAATCGCTCGAATTGCGCGTGCTGCCTGGGCTGTACTTTCATCGGCTGACCGACGAGTCGGCAAAATCGTTCTTTGCGGACACCTGGACGGTCGCGCCGGAAGCCGACCGCATCGGCTATCGCTACCGCAAAGGGCGACCGCTCGCCTTTCGCGAGCGCAAGCAGCCGTTTGGCGCCGGCTCCGATCCCTCCAACATCGTCGATGCCGGCTATCCCTACGGCTCGATCCAGGTGCCGGGTGGACTCGAGCCCATCGTTTTGCATCGCGATGCCGTGTCGGGCGGCGGCTACGCCATGATCGGCACCGTGATCAGCGCCGACATGGACCGGATTGCGCAAATGCAACCCAATAATCTTGCTCGCTTCGTCGCCGTCGACATGGACGCCGCACTCAAGGCACGCGCCGAGTACAAAGCTCGCGTCGCGCGGCTCGTGGCGTCGCTGCAGTGACCAACGCCGCCAGTTTTGCTAAACGAGCTCGATCGCCGTCGGCACGGCTGGCTGTAGCAGCTTTAGCCGGTCGCCTAATCCAAGCGCCTTGAAGGTCTGCACGACATCGTCGCCGCTCTGGGAAAAGTGTGCCCAGCCTTCGTAGTGGAGCGGAACAATGGTCGCGTGCGGGAAAGCGTGCGCGGTTTCGACGGCGTCGTTGACGTCCATGGTGAGGTGCATCGCGCCGCGCGTTCGAGCAGCGCCGGCAAACAACAGGACCAGCGCGGCATGAAAGCGGCTCGCGACGTCGGCTACGCCGTCGTACCAGACGGTGTCGCCGGTGATATAGATCGGCCGTACCACCGCGGACGAGAGCACGAAGCCGATGACGTCGCCCGACAGAGGCTCGATGCCGGCCGGCCCGTGCCGCGCCGGCGTCGCGGTCACCGTCAGAATTGAGCCGTCCGGCTTCTTCAGGTTCGTGCTTTCGCCGGGCGCCAAACCTTCGGCGTTGCCGCCAAGCCTTTGCGCGCCGGCGCGGGTAGTGAAAATCTTTGGCGCCTTGACGGCATAGCCTTTGCCGGCGTGATCGAAATTGTCGGCGTGCTGATCGTGACTGAGCAGCACCGCGTCCACCGCTCCGATCTGTTCCGGGCTAAGCGCCGGCTGCGAGAGTTTTTTCAGCGTGACGTGGGGGAGCTTGTACTCGCCGGGACCATCGAAGGTCGGGTCGGTCAACAGGCGAAATCCGCCGACTTCAATCAGCGCGGTCGGGCCGCCGATCAGGGTTATTCTTGCCTGCGTCATCGTCGCTTCTCACGTCTTCAGCCGATAGCCGGTTCTGAAAATCCACCAAACTGCCGTCAAGCAAGCGCCGAGAAAAAACAGGATCGCGGCAATACTGATGCCGACATTGACGTCGGCCAACTCGAAGAAGCTCCAACGAAAGCCGCTGATCAGATAGACGATCGGGTTGAACAAAGTCACGGTGCGCCAGAACGGTGGCAGCAGACTGGTCGAGTAGAACGTGCCGCCAAGAAAGGTGAGCGGCGTGATGATCAAGAGCGGCGCGACTTGTAGCTTATCGAAACCGTCCGCCCAGATGCCGAGGATAAATCCGAACAGGCTGAAGCTGAGCGCCGTTAACACCAGGAAACCGAGCATCCAGAGCGGGTGGGCGATGTGCAGCGGCACGAACAGCGCCGAAGTGGCGAGGATGATCAGGCCCAGCGCAATCGACTTGGTGGCGGCGGCACCGACATAGCCGATCGTGATTTCGAGCGATGACGCCGGCGCGGAAAGGATTTCATAGATGGTGCCGGAAAAGCGCGGGAAGTAAATGCCGATCGCGGCGTTGCTGACGCTTTGCGTCAACAACATCAGCATCATCAGCCCGGGCACGATGAAAGCGCCGTAGCTCACGCCTTCGATGGTGCTGATGCGCGAGCCGATGGCGGCGCCGAACACGACGAAATAGAGCGAAGTCGAAATGACCGGCGAAACGATGCTTTGCAGCCAGGTGCGCCGGGTGCGCGCCATCTCGTATCGGTAGATCGCGGCGACGGCGTAAAGGTTCATTTGCGCCCGCTCACTAGGCCAACGAAAATGTCTTCGAGCGAGCTTTGTGTGGTGGACAGGTCGGTAAAGTGCAGTCCGGCATTGCGCAGCTCGTCGAGCAGGTCGGTGATGCCGGTATGTTCGCCGCGGGTGTCATAGGTATAAATGAGCTTGCCGCCGCCGTCGGCCAGCGTAAGGTCATAGCGCGCCAGCACGGCGGGCACCGCGGCGATTGGCTCGCGCAGCTCCACCGTCATCTGCTTCTGGCCGAGCTTGCGCATCAGCTCGACCTTGTTCTCGACCAGGATCAGCTCGCCCTTGTTGATGACGCCGACGCGGTCGGCCATGTGCTCGGCTTCTTCGATGTAGTGCGTGGTGAGAATGATGGTGACGCCCGAGGCGCGTAGCGCCCGCACCATGTCCCACATGTCTTTGCGCAGTTCGACGTCGACGCCCGCGGTCGGCTCGTCAAGAAACAGAATGCGCGGCTCATGCGACAGCGCCTTGGCGATCATCACCCGGCGCTTCATGCCGCCGGAAAGCGTGGCGATCCGGTTGTCCCGCCGCTCCCAGAGCGACAGATCCTTGAGCACCTTCTGGATATAGGCGGGAAAGGAAGGCTTGCCGAATAGCCCGCGGCTGAACGACACGGTCTTCCACACCGAGGAAAACATGTCGTTGGCGAGTTCCTGCGGCACCAAGCCGATCAGCGAGCGGGTCTTGCGGTAATCTGCGATGATGTCATAGCCGTCGACGGCGACGCGGCCGCTGCTTGGATTGACGATGCCGCAGATGATGCTGATCAGCGTCGTCTTACCGGCGCCATTCGGGCCGAGCAGCGCGAAAATCTCGCCGTGCCGGATCTCGAGGTTGATGTCCCTGAGCGCGGTAAAACCGCCGGCATAGGTCTTGTTGAGATGGGAGACGGAAATGGCGGAGGGCATTGCGCTGTCTCAACGTCGTCACCGGGCCTGACCCGATGACCCATCTTAACTTCTGCGGGAATAAAGATGGATTGCCGGATCAAGTCCGGCAATGACGAGCCAAGCGATCATTGTGCTTTTCTTCACAGCCAAGGCCGCGCCGCCTTGGCCTTCTCCTCGAAGCCGTCGATCTTGTCCTTCTTGACCATGGTCAGGCCGATATCGTCGAGACCCTCGAGCAGACAATGCTTGCGGTGCGGATCGATGTCGAACTTTACGACACCGCCGTCGGGGCCGCGGATTTCCTGTTTCGCCAGATCGACTGTGAGCGTCGCGTTGGCGCCGCGTTCGGCGTCGTCGAACAGCTTCTCCAGATCTTCCGGCGAGACCTGCACCGGCAGGACGCCGTTCTTGAAACAGTTGTTGTAGAAAATGTCGCCGAAGGAGGTCGAGATCACACAGGTGATGCCGAAATCCATCAACGCCCAAGGCGCGTGCTCGCGCGACGAGCCGCAGCCGAAATTGTCGCCGGCAACGAGGATTTTCGCCTTGCGGTAAGCCGGCTTGTTGAGCACGAAGTCGGGGTTTTCGCTACCGTCGTCGCGATAGCGCTTTTCGGCGAACAATCCCTTGCCGAGGCCGGTACGCTTGATGGTCTTCAAATATTGCTTGGGGATGATCATGTCGGTGTCGACGTTGATCATCTTCATCGGCGCCGCGACGCCTTCCAGCACGGTGAACTTTTGCATGGTCCTTTCCAATAAGCGGACGCCCGCTGCGCGCTAAATGGCCCGGCCGGGCGCAGCGGTCAACCCTGCGCCGTGGCGGCTGCCGCGGCTGGTTCCGCGATATCCTTCGCCTTGAACTTTGTTTGGCGCTCGAGCGTGCAAACCTGAACAGAATACTCGATGTAATGTTTCTGCCCGGCGACTCTTTGCGCGGCGAGATGCTCCGGATTGGTGCGCCAGGCGTGCTGGCCCGCTGCGTGCTCGAACTCGACAATGGTTACGCGCTCACCGTCGTCGGCGGTGAAATCCTTGTGCGAGATATAGCCGGGCATGGTCGCGGCAAGCTCGATCATGCGGCGGACCTGAGCTCGGTACTCTTCACCAACTCCCGGCTTCAGGCGGGAGCGAAACACGGTGATGATCATGGCGCTGTGTACCTCCTCAGCTTTGCGTGAGGCTTGGAACGGTGGCCAGTTCGCGTTGCTTAATCGCGGCTATTTCAGTAACCCACGGCCGCGCCGAACGGAACCAGATTTGCAGCTTGGGCGTGAGCTGGTCGCGCTGGCGCAAAATTCCGACGCGCACCGTGTAGGCCGGCCGCGGATGTTCCCCGGGCGAAGTCGAGTAGATCGGCGAGCCGCATTTGGGACAGAATGTCTGCACACGCGGGTTGCCGCTTTCCGCCGTGGTCTTGAGGTAGCTCGTCGGCTCGCCCGTCATCTTGAACGTCGCGCCGGCCGCAGGAACGGAAACGCGAAAGGCAGAGCCGGTGCCCGTCTGACAATCCGTGCAGTGACAGATCGTGACCTTTTCCGGATCGACTTCGGCTTCGACGGTGATGAAACCGCAATGGCATCCGCCGTCGACTTTCATGACACGGCTCCCTTTGTTTCGTCGGCGGTCGCTTCAATCGCCGCCATGTCGGCGTCGGAGAGGCCGAAATGATGGCCGATCTCGTGCACCAGCACGTGTTTGACAATGGCGCCGAGAGTTTCGTCGTGCTCGGCCCAATAATCGAGGATGGGCCGCCGGTAGAGCCAGATCATATTCGGCATCTGCACCGGCGCGCTTTCCGAACGGAACGGAAGGCCGACGCCATGAAACAGGCCGAGCAGGTCGAATTCGCTTTCCGCGCCGATCTGGTCGAGCACCTCGTCGGTCGGAAAATCGTCGACCTGAATGACCACGTCGGTGCACAAGTCGCGAAACCTGCGCGGCAGATGCCGGAAAATCTCGCCGGCAAGGATTTCGAGCTCGGCGAGCGATGGCGCCTTGAGGGGCCGCCAGGCCAGCGGATCGGATGCCATCTCGGACATAAGATGTTGTAGAATGTTCTAGTGGAGCGGATTTGACATTAGCTACCCACCAATCCGCTAGTTCCTGAAGCGAATGTCAAATCCCAAACTCCACTAGTGTCCCGATTCCGAAGTTCGCATCATTGTGCGGCACCCCTCGTTTGCGAACTTCGGAATCAAAGGGACACTAGCAAGTTATTGAGTCTAGTGTGAGGCGAGTGGTCATGTCGATAAAGTCGCGTGCACTGATTACAGGTCTGGCGCTTATGTTGACCGCCAGCGCGGCGCCCTCGGCGGCGGCGCAAGAGTCGACCGTAAACGGGCCGGCACCCTCATTTTCGCATATCGTCGGCCCGCCGCGCATTCAGATCAATCCGCGTCCGCTCTACCGGCGCTGCACCAGCTGGTACGTGGTGCAATACCGGCCGAGCGGACGGGTGCTGTTTCCGGAAAAGCATTGCTGGTGGGTGCGCGGCTGAGCCAGCGCACGCGCCGGTGTTTTAACTTCGCGCTTTAGTTTTGGTGTCGCTCGTCCACTCCGCCACGCAGCGTTCCAGATCTTTGAGGTTATTGCGGATTTGCTCCAGCGCGAAACCCAGCGCAAAAATGTGTTCGGCATCTTCGACGGAAAGGCTACGCGTCAGCCCTTCGCGGCGGAGCGCCTCGATCTCGGCCGCGTAGCCTTCAAGCGCCGCATCGGTCGCTTCCAGCGGCGGTGCTGTCCGGTTCGCTTGAAGCGCTGCGGCGCTGCCGCGCAGATAATCGGCGATGGCGCCGCCGGCCTGCGCCAGCGCTGGCGCGAGGCGTGTGCGGAACGGTTCCGGCAATGGCGCGGTTGCCGCTCGTCCAATCATCACCAGATCGTGGCGCAGCCTCAGCAGCATGCGCAACAACGGGCCGGTGTCGGGGCCGACGGCAAGACCTGCCGCGCGCTCGTGTTCCGCTTCGGCGCCGACCTCATTCATCTGCACCAGCGCCTCGCCAATGCCGTCCTGGATGCGGTGGAGCGCCTCAAAGTCGAGACCTTCGGCGAGGCCCGCCAGCAACTCGCCGACCGCGCGCGCCATCTGATTGAGCGTCCGCGCAGCCGCGCCGACGACAAGCGGATGGGCGTTCGAGGGCAACAACATCACCGACACGACGGCGCCGGTGATGCCGCCCAGCGCGACCTCCATGATGCGATCGACGGCGGAAGCGATCGCGCTGCCATGCGTGATCTGCGGCAGCAACAATACGATAATGCCGGTGACCGGCGCGGCCGTGAATCTGGGATTGACGGTGGCGATAAAGGCCAGTGGGCCGACAACAACGGCGAGGACGATAAGTAGCGCGATTTCACTGTCGTGCGGAATAAGCACCGCGACCGCGCCGCCATAGATTGCGCCGCCCACCGTGCCAACCAGATAATTGAACGAAGCTTTCAGCGACCGCCCGACGCTCAACTGCGTCACGATCATCGCCGTGATGACCGCCCACAACGGCAATGGCATGTGCAGAAGCTGCGCCAGCGCCAGCGCGGTCAATGCGCCAATCGTCACCCGGAGGGACAGCGCCAATTGCACGCGCCGCCGCCGCAACAGCGTGCGCA
>Ga0187784_10001869_pt1 | contig 16828 bp, 19 predicted proteins | sample 1015_SJ02_MP15_2_FD_132964 | JGI IMG/M metagenome (GOLD analysis project Ga0187784, IMG submission 132964) | Tropical peat soil microbial communities from peatlands in Department of Meta, Colombia - 1015_SJ02_MP15_20_MG | ecosystem: Environmental > Terrestrial > Soil > Wetlands > Peat | place...
ACGCCCGCCTCATGATCCTCATTGCTGCTCTCCTGCACTCGCGTAGATTCGCTTCGTCACCACTCGTTCGATCGGGTGACCAAAGGCGTCCTTCGAGTTCTCTCGGAATGTGACTCCATCCAATCCAATCTTCTCGACATCCCCGTCGTACAAACGATCCCCTTCGCGAACGAAATAGACACTGTTATTCGGATTCGAGACAATCGCGATCATCCCATTTTGCGCTCGCACCGTACCGTCGACCCGAACCGTCGCAACTACAAGACCTGCCTTCCCGGGCGGCAAATGCATCGAACTGTTATCTTTCTTCTCATTGATCAGCGGAGCGAAGGGATCGCGCTTGTTGACCGCCTCCGCAGTCTCTCCCGCGGGAGCAGCCGCTTCGGGCGCTGGCGTGCCGGCCGCCGGCGCCGCTTCCGGACCGGCCTTGGCTGAAGCAGGTGGCTTGGCCTTCGTGGCCGGCGCGGCTTTGGCGACCCTGGCAGGCTTCGCCGCCATCGCGGTCTTAGGCTTCGCAACCTGCTGCTTCGGGTTATTTGGCGCAGTGGCCTGCGCCCAGGCACCCAGCGCAAGACACAGGGATACCGGCAGCGCGGCCAGAAGTTGTGCGGATGCCTTTAGCAGTCTCATCGTTTCGCCCTACTTTTTTGCCGGCGTACCAACAGGAGCAGCCGGTGCCTCCGCCGGGCTGGTGAAGAACGTGGTCACGGTGAATGTTCCGGTCACGGTGCTTCCCGGCAGGATGCGGAACTTACCCCCGCTGACCGTCGAGATCGATTCGAGCTTCAGATCGCCGACATTGATGATTCGAGACAGCCGCCCCAGCTTGGAAAAGAAATCCAGCACCGAGTAGTACGGACCATCCGCGGTCACATCAAACGGCATCTCGAAGTAGTACGGCTTCTGCACCACCGCCTTGGCCGTCAAAGAGCGGATCGCTACTCCCGAACTTGCGGCCGACCGCTGAACCATCAGAATGAATTGGTCGGTTTCCTTGTCCTCCGGAACGATCGTCTGCAAGGTCGCCAGCTGTTTCTGAAGCGCGTCCATTTCGGTCTGGAGCTCAGCCCGGCGCTGCTTGTACACGCGCAGATTTTCGACTTCGGTCTCGAGCGGCTTCAATTGCGACTGTGCATCCTGCAGCTGCGCCCGCATGTTCGCGAGCGGAAGCCCGGGGATGTACAGACCCGCCACGGTCAAGACCAAGGCCACGCCGCAATACAGCAGAGCTTGCAGCGGCCAAGGCCAATCACGAAAGCTGCTTGCCATGGCTAACTCCTCCCCTTCGCCGGGGCCGGCGGAGGTTGAGTGCTACCGGCTGGCTGGGTCTTGGGCTGCGGGGTCGGCGCGTTCATCGGAGCGATCGCGACATTCATTTCAAATCCGTACGTTTCCACTCCGGTCTGGATATCGTCTTCCTTGGCGTTGCTGATTTCGATCTTGTCGAAGTATCCCGAGCGCTTCAGCTCAGTAATAAAGTTGGCCACTGCGTTGATCGATCCCGCCTCGCCCTTGATATTCAAAGAATCCGACGTCCGAGTCATCGACGTGAGCCAGAGCGAATCCACCCGCACGACGGTGTTGGCGACCATCTGCAGCAAGTCTTGCGCGCCGCTGCGGTTCTTCTGCAGCGTCTCGATCACGTCAATGCGCTGCTGTAGGACGCTCTTCTGACTCTGGAATCTGTCTACGTCCTGCTTGATCTGTTCCAAGCTGGCCTTTTCGGCGCGCAGCGCGGCAATGCGCTTATTGGCCGCATCCAGATCGCGCTTTTGCGACATGTAGACAACAAAAAGGATTACGCCAGAAACCGCGACCGCAGCAATGGCCAAAACGACCTGCAGCGTGGCTTCGAGTGGCACCGCCTGTTTGGCCGCTTTCGGACGAGCCTGACCGAGTAAGTTGATCCGTATCATGGCGTATCAAAGCTCCTCAGCGCCAAGCCCACCGCGATTGCCAGGCGCGGCGCCAACTCGCGAAGCCGCGTCTCGTCATGGCGCCCCGGATTGATGGCGATCTTGCGGAACGGATAGAGTTCCTCGACCGGCATCGCAAATTCTTCCTTGAGCAGATCCAGCAGCCCGGGAACCCGAGCCGTCCCGCCCGCCACCACGATCCGGCGAATATTTTCACCGCTAGCCGTGGCGCGGAAGAAGTCGAAAGTCTTCTGAATTTCCAGAATCAGAATGTCCGATACGGATCGCAAAATGGCCGTGCGCTGTTCCTCGCTCACTCCGGCGTGCGTCCCACCCATCTTGAGCTTCTCGGCATCCTCAAAGCTCAGGTCGAGCTCCTTCTGTAGCGCGTCCGTGTACTGGTTGCCTCCGACCGAAACGTCGCGCGTGAATAGCGGCGTCCAGCCGCGGACGATGTTGATGTTCATCACGCTCGCGCCGATATTCAGCAGGGCGACCACTTGGGACGGGTCCGGCTCGTAATTCACTTCGAAACAGTTTTGGAGAGCGAACGCGTCAATATCGACCACGACGGGCGTCTTCCCGGCCTGCGCAAGCACGTTTGTGTGGTTGAGAATCTTGTCTTTCTTGACGGCCACGAGAAGCACATCCATCTGGTTTTCGGTGGCTTCGAGGAGCTGGTGGCTGAGGTTTACGTCCGCGATGTCGAAGGGTATGTGCTGGCTGGCCTCGGCTTGAATCCGGTCATACAACTCTTCTTCCGTCATTAAGGGCATGCTGACGCGCTTGACGATGACCGAATGTCCGGACACGGAGGTGGCCACGTCTTTCGTCTTAATCTTCTGGCTGTCGAAGATCGAGATGATCTTTTCTGCGACGGATGGCGCGTCCATGATGGCGCCGTCAACGACCGTGTCCTGCGACAGAGGCTCCAACCCGAAACTCACTAGCTCGTAGCCCTCTTTCGCTTTCTTCAGCTCGACGGCCTTGACAGAACTCGAGCCGATGTCCAAACCTATCAACGATCGTGTTTTACCCAGATTGAACATCGTGCGGCCCCTCACCCTTTGCTTTGTCGCCGAAAGCAGCGGCGACTACACATGCCTGCTGTGTTGACGAAATGCCGTGAAGCCCCGTGCGCCCTTTGTTGCCCCTTCGCCTGATCCCCAAAAAACCGCTTCTAGGAACGCGGAGACCGAGAGTACTGATACTCTCGGTACGCTCCCCGTTGTTGCGTTTATCACATCCGCTGCCACAGACTGTCAACCGCCATATTGCTTGCGTGTGCTTCTAGTTAAACCCGCCCCAGGGGACAGGGCGCGCCCTAATCGGCGAAGGCCGGACGAAATGTCTGGGTCATTTGGAGTGAAGGGGAAGCGACGCTGCGGGGGGTCGAACTGCTATCTCTTTCGGGTGTCTAAATTCAATTGGGACCAGATTCCGTCGATCCGCCGCTTGGTGGTCGAATCCATCTTGATCTCGTCGGGCCAGCGACCGGAAAAACCCTCTTCGGGCCACTTGCGCGTAGCATCGATGCCCATCTTCGAACCGTAGTCCTGACGACGAGCCGCATGGTCGAGCGTATCGACTGGCCCGAACACGAATTGAATGTCCCGTTCGGGATCAATGGCGCACAGCGCCTTCCACACGACTTCGCTGGGGTTCTGAATATCGACATCGTGGTCCACCACGACGATGACTTTGGTGAACATCGCTTGTCCCAGAGACCAGATCGCGTTCATGGTCTTCCGCGCGTGGCCGGGATAGCTCTTGCGGATCGACACAATCATGAGATTTTGAAAGATGCCCTCCGCGGGCATGGCGACATCAACGATCTCCGGATGCTGCATCTTCATCACGGGCAGGAAAACCCGCTCGATCATGTGCCCGATGAAGTAGTCCTCTTGTGGAGGCGGACCCACTATGGTCGTCAGATAAATGGGTTCCTTCCGATGCGTGATGCAATCGATGTGAAACACTGGGTATTCGCCTTCGAGCGAATAGAAACCCGTGTGGTCCCCAAACGGGCCCTCCGTCCGCATCTCGCCCAGATTCACGTGGCCTTCCAGCACGATGTCCGCATTTGCTGGAACTTCCAGGTCTATTGTCTTGCAAGTGACCAGCTCCACCGGGTCGCGACGCAAGAAACCGGAGAAGAGGAACTCGTCCATGTCCGGTGGAACTGGAAGGATTCCCGCAAGGCACGTTGCTGGATCGGCGCCGATGGCGACGGCCACGTCGAGCCTTCCTTCTTTGTTCTTGGACCGCGCGCTGCGAAAGTGCTCAGCGCCATGTTTTTGCGTCTGCCAGTGCATACCCGTTGTGCGCTCGTCGAACACCTGCATTCGATAGCAGCCGACGTTTCGCTTTCCAGTCTCGGGATTCTTAGTAATCACCATCGGCCATGTGATATAGCGTCCGCCGTCCTGGGGCCAGCACTGTAGGATTGGAAAATCGAACAGCGAGAATCCTTCGGTCCGCGCCACCTCCTGGCACTCTCCGTTTCGCACCGTTTTCGGGAACACGCTCCCCAGTTCGGCGAGCTTCGGCAGCATCTTGACCCGATCCAACATGCCCTGCGGCGACTGCATGTCGAGGATCGACGAGATCCGTCCAGCGATCTCCTCGAGCGAATCGACTTCCAGAGCCAGGTTCATTCTTCGCTCAGTGCCGACAAGATTGGTGACGGCCGGAATCCTCGATCCGCGGGGACGCTCGAACAGCAGCGCCGGACCAGCGGACTTTACGACGCGGTCCGTAATCTCCGTGATTTCGAGAACCGGATCGATTGCCGCCGAAATTCGCCGGAGCTCGCCCTCTTTCTCGAGCTTTCTCAAAAAATCCCGCAGGTCGCGATACGCCACTTCCCCTCCCCCGTACGGTCTCCGAGCCGCCCACTCTATCACGGAGGCTCACGGTGTTGGCACTGGTGCCAGCTGCAAAGCATCCCATCTACGGGAGCGGGCCAGAGCGCAGGTAACCTCGGCCCGCTAATCTGCGTCATTAAGGGGGAGGAAGGAAAAAGGCCAGCCATGGCATCTTGTGCTCGGTCGAGACCGCTTCCTGTACAATCGGAGACCTATGTCGCTGAAAGAGTCCTATCAGAAGCACAAGAAGCCCTACCTGATAGCGTCTGGGTGCTTGGTCGCGATCCTTTGCTACTGGTATTACGCCCACGCTAAGGCGACCACGCCCAAATACACGACAACTGTCATTCGCCGGGGCGACATCACGTCCGCTGTGCAGGCCACGGGAACGATTAACGCGCTGACGACTGTCTCGGTCGGGTCGTACGTGTCCGGCACCGTGCAGTACATCTTCGCCGACTTCAACACCCGCGTGAAAAGCAATCAGGTACTGGCGCAGCTCGATCCCGCCATTTATGAAGCACAGGTGTTGCAGGCGCAGGGCAACCTGGAAAACGCCAAGGCCAATCTGGTCACTCTCAGCGCGAACGTCCAGGTCGACCAGGCGAATTTGGCCAAGGCACAGGCCAACGTGACCTACCAGCAGGCCACCGCGAAGCGCTCTCAGGATCTTTTCACGGCAGGAGTCGTTTCAGCGGACTCGAACGACCTGATCCAATCGACACTGGGCCAAGCGCAGGCAGATGTGCAATCCGCGCAGGCCGCGCTCGACCAAGCCAAGGCTCAGCTCGAGCAGGCGCGCACTCAGGTCACCGCGATGAAAGGCGCTCTGGACGCCGCCGAAACAAGTCTCAAATACACGACAATCCTTGCGCCGATTGACGGGACAGTAGTGGCCCGCAACATCGACGTTGGTCAATCTGTTGCGGCTACCCTGCAGGCGCCCAACGTGTTCACCGTCGCTCAGGACTTGACTCGAATGCAGGTCTACGCCGCGACGGACGAGTCCGATACGGGCAACATTAGGGTGGGCGCTCCGGTCACGTTTGCCGTGGACGCCTTCCCCAACGAACTGTTCCACGGCCGTGTGAGTGCTGTGCGCCTCAATCCAACGACCATACAAAACGTAGTCACCTACAACACCGTGATCGACTTCAGCAATCCGGACGAAAAGCTGTTGCCCGGCGAGACGGCCTACGTGACCATCCCGACTGGTCACGCGACCAACTCCATTGAGATTCCAAACCCGGCGCTCACCTTCAAGCCGAACCTTCAGAAGCAACAGCTGCAGGATCTCTACAAGCAGTACAGCATTTCCCGTGACGCTTCGACGACGCATCTGGGCGGATGGCAGGTCGTGTGGAAGCTTGCACCAAACAAAAAGGACCTGATTCCGGTTGCGGCCCAATGCGGCATCACGGATTTCAGCAACACGCAGTTGCTACAAGGCGACCTCCGCGAAGGCGATGTTCTCGTACTCGCACAGCAAACGCAAACCGCGGCAGCTGGCGGTCAGCGTCCGCCCGGCTTCGGCGGTGGTGGCGGGCCGCCACGATAGGGCCGGCAAGGATTGAGGTGATGGATGAATCCGAGGGAAGTGATTCGGGTGGCGCTCCGAGCCCTGGGACGAAACAAATTGCGAACCGTGCTGACGATGCTCGGCATCATCATCGGCGTCGGCGCCGTGATCTGTACGGTTGCTATCGGCCAAGGCGCTAGCCAACAAGTGCAAGCGCAGATTCAGTCGCTTGGGACGAACATCATCATGGTCTTTGCCGGTAGCGTAAACACTAGCGGCGTGCGTATGGGCAACGGCGCCACGAAAACATTTACTGCCGACGATGCGCAGGCCATTCTTCAACACGTTCCCGGTGTCACCATGGTTTCCCCGATGCTGGGAGCATCCGTTCAAGCGGTAAACGGCAATCAGAACTGGCTGACGCGAACGAATGGATCGTCGCAGGATTTTCCGCAGATTCGTAGCTGGCCGGTCGTTTCAGGAAGCTTTTTCACAGCACGTGACGTGGACATGGCGACCGACGTGTGCGTCATTGGCCAAACCGTCGCGACGAATCTATTTGGCGATCAGGATCCCGTGGGACAGATCATTCGCGTGCAAAATATCCCCTTTCGGATTCTCGGCGTGCTCCAAGAAAAAGGGCAATCCAGCAACGGTCAGGACCAAGACGACATCTTGTTCATGCCCTATACGACCGTCCAAAAAAAGATTGCCGGAATCAGTTGGATTCAGATGGCAATGGTGGCTACCGTCAGTCAGGAGATGAACCCGTCGGTGCAAAACGGGATCGAAGCGCTCCTCCGGCAACGCCATCACTTGCGTACCGGGGAGGATAACGACTTCATTATCCGCAACCCGAGCGAAATGGCTCAAACGGCGGCGGCCACGGCGAACACGATGACGCTCCTGCTCGGCACCGTTGGTGCCGTCTCGCTGGTCGTCGGCGGGATCGGCATCATGAACATCATGCTCGTTTCCGTGACCGAGCGGACGCGCGAGATTGGCGTGCGCATGGCTGTTGGCGCCACCGAAGCGAATGTAAAGTGGCAATTTCTGAGCGAGGCGTTGGTCCTGAGTTCGCTCGGCGGGCTCATTGGCATCGCCGTGGGCATGGCGGCCTCGGCGCTCATCTCAAATTCTCTCGGCTGGCCGACGTTGGTCTCGAAGCTTTCAATCTTCGTCGCGGTGATTTTTTCGGCGCTTGTCGGTATCGGGTTTGGCTTTTACCCCGCGCTCAAAGCTGCCCAACTGAATCCGATCGAGGCGCTCCGTTATGAATAGGCGGGTTCAGAGGGTTGTAGCAAACGCGATCCTCGGGATCGCGGCATTCGCAGCCGCTGGGTCGCTGGCGAGCGTCTCCGCCCAAGGGACCTGGAGCGGACATCCAGGCGCGCATCCTCCTGGGCAAGATAGGCCGGCGGGGCCGGCTCCAACCGTCGCGTCCGCGCCGGCACCTTCTGCGGCGAGGGTGAGCGCATACGCTCCGGGAAAGAAGACCGCTGCAGGCGAGCAGTTCTTTATCGTGGCTTCGGTGGACCTTCAGAAGTCACAGCTGCTGCTGAAATATCCGACGGAAGTCACTCTGCTGGTGCTCGTCAACGGCGCAACGAAATTTGCCGACGAATCGGGCAAGCCTCTCAAGCTTTCCGACCTCCGTGCCGGCGATACAGTGTGGATGATTTCGTCGCCGGGGAATGGCGGTGAGGTGACCGCCGTGCGCATTCGCAAAGGCCAAATGACTGTTCCCGACCTGCACCGCTACTATCTCGACTACACGGAGATCAAGTAGCGACGTGAAGTTGCTAGCCTCTGCATTGCACTTGCGTCCTGTTGCACGCGTAAAAGCGCAATGCTATTCTGCGGACGTTCCAAGCCCGAGCGGGCGTAGTTCAATGGCAGAATAGAAGCTTCCCAAGCTTCGGACGTGGGTTCGATTCCCATCGCCCGCTCCAATCGTTACAACGAAAACTGCGCAATGCTTTGCTAAGAAGCAGAAACCATTTTCCACCACAGCTTGGACGCAAGGGCGGTAAGTCATTGTGCTTCATGATGATGAAAGGCGGCTGTGCAATTGCTCGCGTGTTCCACAGGGGGAAACCTCTATCCCGAGTGGGCTAGAGAATAACCGGCGGAGCCAAACTTTGCTGCGGTCGCAGGCTGCCCAGCAGAGCGGGCAGCTTACCCGGAAGAGAAGGTGGTTATGAAAATTGCCAAGCTCATTTTGCTAGTCGGTGTTCTTGCGGTGGCTGTGTCGGGGTCGCCCGTCAGCGCCTTCGCCGACCAAATGCAAACATTTGATTTCAGCGGAACGTTTTATCAGTCGGCGGACACAACGATTACGGGAAGCTTCTCGGGTACCGTCACCATCGATACCACGCTGGGTGACCTTGTCTCTGCTTCGTTTACTGACCCATACCAGAGTGCGAGTGGCTCTTGTGCCGGCACCTCTGAATGTTATCCCTCAACACCTGGAACCCTTGAGGGCTGGACTACAGGCATCGGCTATGTTCTGGGTGCCGAATTTCCCGTGCAGTTCGCGCTCTCGATTTCGCAGAGCACCCTTGTCGGCATTACTAACCTGACTGCAGTATCCAATGGTGACAATTTTGGGTTCTTTCTCTTCAATGTGAGTTCGGCGGCAGATCCCGACTGCGGCGGCTCAGTAGGCTGCTACATTTCCACACTCACGATAACCCCGGCAGTATCAACTCCCGAACCATCCAGTATCCTGCTGCTCGCTATCGGCTTGCTGGGACTAGTAGGTTTGCGCCGGAGAGGACGGGCGTCCGCCGGTGTTTTTCTCCGTTTTCTTATTTTCCGTTTGGAGGATTCGGGCGGGAGGCTAAGCGCCGCCGTTCCAGTGCTTAGATTTGTTCTTTCCTAGCTTCCGAAACTTCGGACGCGGGTTCGATTCCCATCGCCCGCTCCACGCTTCGCGTCTACGAAGACTAGCAAGGGAGTCCGCAAGCCGTTGGTGCGGTAGTCCGGCTGGTGGAGAGGTGGCACCGCGCTACGCCCGCCATGGCGAATTCATGGATTGGCCCGAGCGTAGTATCCATGCCGGGTCCGCACGGAGTATTTGTGGCCCGGAACTCGTAGCTGAATCGTGCGGAAGGGGCCCCCTCGATTGGAGTCCGCAGGTGAGTATGCGAGCAGGTACTCCGCGCGAAGCTCAGCAGAGACTTGCTCGAACGCCCCGCCGATGCTCCGTCCGGATTCGACTCGGATTGTGCGTCCCCCCGTTTCAAGGGAGAGTTTCTCCATCCTCGCGCTGCCGTGATACGGCAGCCCTGTCAGCAAGTAAAAGTCGGGATCGCGGATTGCAATCGAATACACAATCACGTCTGCCTTCTCTGCGGCCTCCAGCGATCCTCTCCAATCGATTCTGCTGCCTTGGTCTTCGCCGTCCGTCACCAACACGAGCACCTTGCGCCCGTAACGAGTTTTCATCAGCTCGTTGGAAGCGAGATAGACGGCATCGTACAGGCGCGTAGCGCCCGGATGACTGGTCGCCTGGGACGCGGGAAGAATGCTCTGGCCCGTTTCGTTGATCCGCATTTCATCCACCGCGTGCATGAGCAGATCCGGCGCGTTGGTGAAGTCTTGCAGCAGTTCGACGTCCACATCGAAATGAATCACAAACCCCTGGTCGGCGGCCTGCAGGATGGAACGAAGAAACAGCTTTGCAGAGTCTTGCTCTTCGGCCAGCAATCGTCCCTGGCTGGGGCTTGTATCGATGAGCACGCCGACGCTCAGAGGGACGCTCGTCTCGCGCGAAAAATAGCCAATCTGTTGGGGAGCGCCATTCTCCCTTAACTCAAAGTCGGTCTTGTCTAGGTTGGGAACTAAGTGCCCGTGACGGTCGTGCACGATGGCGTACACATTCACCACGGCTGAAGTGCTCTTAATCGAGCCCGCGGCCGGCGGAACACTTGATTGCTGATCTTGCGAACCGAGAGGCAGAGCCAGAAGCAGAAAGCAGACCGACCAGAAAGAGCCCCGTCCAAGTGCCCGAGCTACGGTCGCTAGCGCCATCTATTTCACTGCCGACGCATCGTAGTCGAATGCAGATTCGGCCGTCGAGTCAAATGAGAGAATGCACTGAGTTCACGTGCCACGGCGTCGTGGGCCGCACCAACTTCAAGTAATGGACGGTGCCACGACGCGACGTCGGCAATCGAGCGGACGGCCTAGTTCCTCGCAAACATCACGGGCAGGCGTTCGATCAAATCGGGTTGCTGCGCTGCCAGCGTTTTCGAAGCCTGCGGAACATTGAAGTAAAAGACTCCCACCTGAGACATCTTCAACGCGCCGACCGAGCAGCTTCCCGAGTGGCGAACGCACAGCAACGCAGAATCCTCAAGCTCAGGCATGTCCTTCGAGGAAAACACGGAGGTCATGACCATGCCCACAGCGCGGGTGCCCTGTTGGACGTGCACCACGTAGCTGTTCCCTCCGTGGTTCACCGCGAATGAATACGTGCCCGGACCCAGGTTCAGCCCTCCCCACTGTGCCGAAAACGGCAGGCTGAAGGTCCCTGTCGCAACGGGCGCGGACTGCGCGAACGAAGCAGCAGCCATGACCGTCCCTGCCAGGAAAGCTACAACTAGAAATTTCAGCACAGCCTTGCCATGCGTACCGTTCATCACCTTCCTCCTTGTGTCGAATCGCGCAAGCCGCTCCGGCGCTTTGATGAATCGACCCCTTTTAGGAATGCTCCGATTACGCCCGGAGGCGGACAATAGTACTTTTTTACTCTTTGGAACATCGGCGGCGCTTCCGCCCTCGCCCACGGCATTCGACCGGCGGAGGCGCTATCGAAGAACGTTTGTGTAGTATCCGGGGCCGACGCGAAGATGGTGGTGCCACACCATCGGAAACGCCCACGAGACGAGCATCCCCAGTAGCACCTGGCCGAAGATCAGCGGAATGATGTTGCGCACGCGACCGAACATCCAGGCCATCGCCGCGCCGCCTACGAACGTCAACGGCACGAGCATGGGATTCGGCCAGTGGCACGCGGCGAAGATGAACCCGGTCAGCCCTGCGGCGAGCCATTCGTTCTGCACCAGCGACAACATGCGATTGTGCAGCAGCGAATTCAGGGCGACCTGTTGCAAAACGCAAAACGCGAAGTAGGCCTCCAGTCTCCGCCACGAAAACTGGCCTATCGAAGGATGTCTTTGCGCTCCTAGGAGCAAGCCAATCGCAATGAGGATCGCCGCCATCGTCCCAAATGCGACCAGCGCTTGCTTCGTCGCAGCGACGAGATTATCCGCGCGCCATCCAAGCGTTTTCGGCGTGTCATGGTGCAATACGAAGCTGGCCGCAAGCCACGCGACGAAAAAGATCCATGTCCACCGGGCTGTAAATTGCAGTCGCCAGATGTACCAAAGGATGAAGGCGGGCAGGAGAATCACGTCGGCAAGCGACAGCCGACGTTGTGCGCGGGCATCCATTTATTGTTCGATGCGAACCTTGTTCAAGCGATGGCCAGAGGGATGGCCTTCTTCCATTTGCCTTGCGATTTCAGAATCAGCTCGACGACTTCCCGAATTGCGCCTTCGCCGCCCCGCGCGACGGTGATGTAGTGCGCGATGCGCTTTGTATCCACGGTGGCATCCGCAACGGCGACGGCAAGCCCAGCGCGCTCCATGATGGGAATGTCGGGCAGATCGTCACCCACATAGGCGACTTCTTCATCGGCCACGCCTGCGCGCACCAAAATCGCCTTGTAGGAGTCGAGCTTCTTGGCCTGTCCTTGAATGACGAACTCCATCGAGGCCTCGCGGGCGCGCCGCGTGACTGCAGGCGAATCGCGGCCCGTGATCAGACCGGTGCGGATACCCATAATCCCCGCGAGCTTGATTCCCGCGCCGTCGTGCGCGTTGAACATCTTCATCTCGGCGACGCTCCCATCGGGAAACGATTGCAGGCAGACGTAGCGAGGCGTCATCGTGCCGTCCACATCCATCAGCAACACTTTGATGTTTTTGGCGCGGCGGACAGCCATGGCGGGAAACTTGATCTCGCGGATCGCGGTCACGGGCTGAGTCTCAAAAGAGTTGCAGCGTCCAGAGGTCGTGCAGGTGAACGACGCCTTCCAGGCGCCCGGCAGCATCGACGACGAGCACAGACGTGATCTTCTTCTCTTCCATCAAACGCAGGGCCGCAGCCGCCAGTTCAGTACGCGCCATCGTCACAGGATTCTTGGTCATGCAATCAAGCGCCGTCAGATCGAGCACATTTTCTTTGCGGCGCTGCATCACGCGGCGCAGATCGCCATCGGTGATGATGCCCAGAAGTTTTCCGTCTTGCTGCGTCACCGCGGTGAGACCGAGGCCCTTCCGGCTCATCTCGTAGATTACGTCGGGCATTTTTGTCCCCGGAAGGACACGCGGCGCGTCGTTGCCTGCGTGCATCAGCGACTCCAAGCGGCGCAGCTTCTTGCCGAGCCGCCCGGCGGGATGGAGCGCTGCAAAATCTTCCGCCTTGAATTCGCGGCGGTCGAGGAGCGCGATTGCGAGCGCGTCGCCCATCGCCAGCGCGGCAGCGGTGGACGCCGTCGGCGCAAGATTGAGCGAGCAGGCCTCTTCTTTGACCGCAATATCGAGCACCACATCGCTCGCGGCCGCGAGCGTAGATCGCGGACTCGCCGTCATGGTCACAATCTGGACGCCGATTCGTTTGGCCGGCTCAATCAATTCGACCATCTCTTCGGTCTCGCCGCTCGACGAAACCGCTAGCAAAACGTCGCCTTCGGCCATCACGCCGAGGTCACCGTGGAGCGCGTCCGCTGCATGAAGGAACAGCGACGGAGTGCCCGTGCTCGCGAGAGTCGCAGCGATCTTTCTGCCGATAAGCCCCGACTTGCCGAGCCCCGTCACGACCACGCGGCCTTTGCAATCGTGCAAAAGCTCGACGGCTTTTTCGAAACGCTCATCGAGACGGTCGACCAGCCCCGCGATGGCGTCGGCTTCGATTCGCAGAACGCGCTTGGCCGTGGCGATCGTATTCTTCGAGGCGATCGGCGAGCTCATCGCGTGCGCCACCTCCGCCGCTCGATTCTGCGAGGCCCGCTGGCGCGCGCCGCCGCGACACGCGGTACGGCACCGCCATGCGCATCCCATTGCCGCGCAAGGGCCGCGAGTTGTGTAATTCTTCCGAGCAGTGGCTTCAGCTGATTTAGCGCGAGGGCATTCGTCCCGTCGGAAAGCGCCTTCGCCGGATTTTCGTGTACTTCGAGAAAAATGCCATCGACGCCGATCGCAGCAGCCGCACGCGCCAGCGGCTCGATGAACTCGGGCTGGCCGCCGCTTGACTTCCCTTCTCCGCCGGGCAACTGCACCGAATGGGTTACGTCGAAAACGACCGGGTAGCCGAGCTTCCGCATCATCGGAAATGAACGCATGTCCACGACGAGATTCTGGTAGCCGAACGACGTACCGCGCTCGGTGAGGATGATTTTGTCGTTTCCCGTGGCTGCCACTTTCTCGGCAGCGTTGGCGATCTCGGTGGGCGAAAGAAACTGCCCCTTCTTGATGTTCACGACGCGGCCGGAGCGTCCGGCGGCGACGAGCAAATCCGTCTGGCGCGAGAGGAACGCCGGAATCTGGAGCACATCGCAGATTTCGGCGGCCGGAGCGACATGCGCGACTTCGTGGATATCCGTGAGAATCGGCAGGCCGGTCCGCTTCTTGATGTTCGCCAGAATGCGAAGCCCCTCTTGCAAACCTGGACCACGATACGACGAAATCGACGAGCGATTCGCTTTGTCGTAGGAAGCCTTGAAGATCATCGGTACGCCAAGTGACCTAGCAATGTCCGCGAGGCGCTCCGCCAACATCATGGCGTGCGCCTCGCTCTCGATCACGCAAGGACCCGTGATCAGAAACAGTGGCGACGATCCGCCGATGCGGATTTTCCCGATCTCGAAGCTGCGCGATGGATTCATGATGCGCTCAAGGCCTCGTGGCCGAAGCTCCGGCCGATGCCCTTATAATTCCACAGCGTATTCGGCTTCGCATCGGTTTTCAATGCGGAAATCGATCGAATGGTCCGCGCAAGGCAGACGCAGGCCGCCGGCCATGGCGACAGGCTGTGAAGTCTTTGCTTCCGAATGTAGAAATTTCGACACTCAGCAAACCAACCGTAAACAAAGACGGGTCAGCGTAAGATACTGCACAACTCTACGCAGAGGGCAAAAATGACAACGAACTTGCCGAAGGAAGTGACCGAGAGCGCGGACATCACGGTGATTGCCCAAGTCATCCTGCGGGAACGCGAGAGCCGTGACCTCCAGCGATGGAACACGATGCGCGACTGCTTCTGGCCCGACTCGCTGATTCGCGTGAGCTGGTTTCGCGGCAGTGGACCCGACTTCGTCACAGGCTCGATCGACATGGCGAAGCGCGGTGTACCGGCAAAGCATAGACTGGGCCCGATTCTCGTTCGGCTGGCTGGCGACCGCGCGGTCGCCAGCCTTTCGGGCATCATCGACCTGCCTGTCAAACTGAAGGGCGTCGAAGCTACCCTTTCGACGCATTCGCGATTTCTCTATCGCGCAGAGCGGCGCAACGGCGAGTGGAGGCTATTCGGTTTCGACGCAATCTACATGAGAGACGAACTGACGCCCTCGATTCCGGGACAGACAATCTCAATCGATCCGTCGGACCTGAGGGATTTCCGGCCGACGTACCGGATGCTGTCCTACTACCTGAAGAGCCAAGGGTTTACGATCGACTCCCACCTACCCGGTGAGGACCGGCCGGATTTGGTGGATGTGCTGAACCGAGAACTTTTCGGCTGGGCGGGAATTCCGGTACCCGCGTAGATCCGCAATAAGCTTCCCGGAATCAATCAAATAGGCTGTACAGGCCAAATTGGCACGGAAACACACGCTTGCAAACCAGGTAACTTTTGCACGATTCGTGGCATCATATGGTCATGGCACGAAAGCGCAAAGGGACTGGGCGTTTGGTACCGGTAAGACCTACTGGGCTACAGTACCGCGTCAAGTACGGCATTCATATCGTCGATGAGCCGCGCAAGCATGGGCGAGGCATTGGCCCTTCCCGCTGGGAGCGCTGCTCGGTACGTTCGGAGCACGCTCACCGCATTCCCAAGGGCGAGTACTTCCTTCACGCCGACGAGGGCGGGGTGTTCCAACTGAAGTTCACCGGGAACGCCTGGCAGTACCTCACCGCGGCCTAAGTGATTTTCCCTCACTGTGATTCGGTGGATCTTGTCGGCATGGTCAGAGTGTGCCCGTTACTTGACCCAGCCTGACCTGACTGGCTCAGTTGAAAAAGCTACGAAGGGCGGTCTGCTCGTCGGCGAAGTCCGGGAAGATCTTGTGTAGGTTCACAAGCCGCAACACCTCTGCGGCCCGGGGACTGAGCTCGACGGCCTTCAACTGCGCGCCGTACTTCTGAGCGGAGTAAAGTGCGCGGACTAGTTGCCCCACGCCCGAGCTGTCGAGGTAGGTCACGTCCCTGAAGTTGAGCAACAGCTTCCTTTTGCCATCCTCAATGAGGTCGATCAGCATCTCGTGAACCGCCTCACCTTCGATCATGGTGAAGCGGCCCCGCACATCAACCACTGTAACGTCACCATACTGGCGCGTGCTCGCACTGAATCCCAAAGCTCTCCTCCGCAAACGGTAATTTTATCTTAGGCTGACGGTAATACCTAGTGCACGGCGGACGCCAAACTGGCGCCAGAGCGGCGTGGGGCGTTGTGCAAGCTGCTGGCGCGCCGGCCTGCAAAAGGACTATGATGGCGCCCGTTTGCGCCACCTAGCATTCTAGGAATGCTCCTGGCGGGGAGGGACCGATGCGAGCCATTACCGAACTTACCATCACAGATGCGGCGACCGACCAAATGTCAACGACGCCGAATCCCAGACTGCGGCAGATCATGGAATCCCTTGTGCGACACCTTCATGCGTTTGCGCGTGAGGTAGATTTGACCGCGGAGGAATGGCTCGAAGGAATCCGCTTCCTCACCGCCGTAGGACAAAAGTGCACCGCGCATCGGCAGGAGTTCATTCTGCTTTCCGACACGCTTGGCATGAGCGCACTCGTCAATGCGCTGCACGACAAGCGAGCCGCCGGAGCTGCCACGAAATCGAGCCTGCTGGGGCCCTTCTACCGGCAGGATGCGCCGATGATGAAACTCGGAGACTCGATTATCTCGCATTGCGAAGGCACTGAGGTCGTCTTCTACGGGCGCGTGATCGACTCGGCGGGACGTGGAATTCCCAATGCGCTCGTGCAAGTCTGGGAGCCCGATGAAACAGGCAATTACGACCTGCAGAAACATGATCCGTCTGTAATGGATCTGCGCGGCTGCTTTCACGCGGATGCGCAGGGCCAGTACTATTTTCGGGGAGTTTGCCCGCTTGGATACATGATTCCGATGGACGGGCCGGTCGGCGACATGATCCGCGCGCAGAAAAGGCACGGCTATCGTCCCGCGCACATTCACTTCGTAATCGGCGCGCCGGGCTACCGCGAGCTCGTGAC
>Ga0187784_10001870_pt1 | contig 16827 bp, 19 predicted proteins | sample 1015_SJ02_MP15_2_FD_132964 | JGI IMG/M metagenome (GOLD analysis project Ga0187784, IMG submission 132964) | Tropical peat soil microbial communities from peatlands in Department of Meta, Colombia - 1015_SJ02_MP15_20_MG | ecosystem: Environmental > Terrestrial > Soil > Wetlands > Peat | place...
CTGATCGAGCGACTTGGCTTGGCTCTGCGGCAGGTCGAGCGGCACGCCGACCGTGAGCAACGGCGCCGAGACCATGAACACGATGAGCAGCACCAGCATGACGTCGACAAACGGCGTCACGTTGATCTCGCTCATGACTGCGTGCCGGCGGCGCCTGTGCCGGCCGCCGCCCGACGCCGCACTCACCACGTTGCCCGCCATACCCTTCCCCTACCCGCCCCTTCCCCTAACCGCGCTCGTCGATCTGCCGCGACAGGATCGCCGTGAACTCGTCGGCGAACCCTTCCAGGCGCTGCGCCTGCCGGTTCACTTCGGTGGTAAACTTATTATAGAAAATCGTCGCCGGAATGGCGGCAATAAGCCCGATCGCGGTCGCGAACAACGCTTCCGCGATGCCGGGCGCCACCACGGCCAGCGAAGTGTTCTTCGAAGCGGCGATCGACTGAAAGCTGGTCATGATGCCCCAAATGGTGCCGAACAGGCCGATAAAGGGGCCGGCCGAGCCGACCGTCGCCAGCACCAGAAGCCGGCGCTCCATGTGCTCGATCTCACGCGCGATGGCGACATCCATCACTTTTTCGATGCGCATCTGCAAGCCCGCAAACGAGTGGGCATGCCCCTCGAAGCTCCTCTTCCATTCGCGCATGGCGGCGACGAACAGCGCCGCGGTCGAATGGCCCGGCTTGGCCGCCAGCGAGGCGTAGAGGTCCTCGAGCGATTGGCCCGACCAGAAGGCCTGCTCGAAGCGGTCGGCGGCTCGGCGGATGCGCGAAAACGACACTGTCTTATCGATGGCGATGGCCCACACCCACACCGAGCACATCATCAAGCCGAGCATCACCGTTTTGACCAGCCAGTGCGCCTGCCAAAACAAATGGAACAGCGACAGATCGGAGGAGGTCAACGGCATGGCCGACGCGGTAATGTCGGCAGGATTCATGGGCGCGTCCTTTCGGCGATCCGACCGGGACCAATAACCGGGGTGGCGCGCCAGTATCGGGACCAAAAGCAGGGGCAGCCGCATTGCGCGCGCCGACCAGACCCGAAATTTCGCGAGGACCCGAGCCGGACCCACCACCGGCAAGACCCGAAATCATCGCGAAACTTGTCCAAACTAGGGCGCAACACCCGGTCGTTCTCGGCCCACGAAGCCCGCTTATCCTTAATGCGCCGTTAATGACGCGGCAAAACAAACGCCGATAAAGAGACCCGTTAAGCGCATGGGCCGCCTGCCTCGGGACGGAAGGCAGGCGGCCCCAACGGTTTCGCGGCGACGGCGCGGCGCTCAGCCTTGCGATTGCGACGGCTGCGGACCTTCGCCCTGGAAGCGGCTGCGGCGCTCGCTCATGAACTGATCGAACTCCGCCCGGTCCTTCGCAAAGCGCAGCCGCTCCAGAAATTCCTTGAACTCCCGCTGCTCGTCTTCGAGCCGCCGCAGCGTTTCGCTCCGATACTCGTCGAAGGCCCGGTTGCCGCTCGACGGCGGCGCGCCCCAGCCACCGCTGCGCGCGCTGTCCATTCGGGCACGCATGCGGTCCATCTTTTCCTGCATGCGTTCCATCTTCGATTGCCAACGGCTCATGTGGTGTTCCCACCCGCCGCCGTTGTGATGATGCCTGCATCCCATTCTTCCGCTCCCAATCGTAAAGGCGAGGACGGCGAGACCGATCGGCCACCATGCCACGAAGCCGAGGATCGCGAGCGCAATCCAAGCCGGCTTCCCGAGTTCATCGAGCTTGTCGACGAGGACCATGACGGTACCTCCCCAGGTGTGAATGTAAATAACATTCACATTTCTTCAAGCCATGTCAAGAGGCTCGCGATGTCGTGAAGTCCTGGCCGCGAAGTCGTGCCGCTTACTTCGCGATGTGGGTCTATTTCGCTTCCGGGACACCCAGCCCGCGCAGGTAGATGAGCACTTCGGCCTCGAGCAGGTCTTCCGGCGACATCGGCAACGTCCGCCGCGCCGCATCCCCGCGCCCGAATAGCGAGGCGATCCCGTGCGACATCGCCCAGATGTGCAGCGCGACCATCAATGCCGGCGGCCGGCTCTTGGCCGGAACGCAGGCACTGATCTTTTCGGCCGCCTCGCGCAAAACGGCAAAGGCGCGATCACCTGCTTCCTGCAATTCCGAATTGGCAGTCAGCGGAATGCCCGCTTCGAACATCGCCGAATAATAGGCCGGCTCGGTGCGCGCGAAATCGAGATAGGCTTTGCCGAGCCGATCGAAGGCGACGAAGACGTCCGGATGGCCATCGTCCCAGGCCCGCGTCAGCACCGCCTCGAACTGATGGAAGCCGCGCAACGCGACGCTCGCCAACAACTCGTCGCGATCGCGGAAATGCCGGTACGGCGCCGCCGGGCTCACGCCGGCCCAGCGCGCCGCCTCGGCGAAGGTAAAGCCGGCCGGCCCCTTTTGCGCGATCAATTCGAGCGCGGCGCGAACGAGCGCCTCTTTCAGATTGCCGTGGTGGTAGCCGCGCGCTCTGTCTTCCTTCGACCAGCTCGCTCTGTCTTCCTTCGACCAGCTCATGTAAATACCCTTAACATAAGTCCAGCGAGCCGTCGACTTCGCGGCGCTCCACCATGCCGAAGCTTCGCATTTTCAGGGCTGCACGGAATTCAAGTCGGCCTTCATGGCGACGCGCAGCGGTTTCGGCATCGGCCGCGCGCGGCCGCCGCTGATGAAGGCAACCCGTACGCTCGCCTCGACCAGAAGCTCCTCGCCGCGCAGCACGCGCTGGCGCAGCGTGACGGAAGCGCCCTTGACCTCCTGCGGCTCGGTGACGACCTCGAGCACGTCGTCCATGCGCGCAGGCTTGAGAAAGTCGATGGTCATCGAGCGCACGACAAAGGCGAATCCCGGCGCCTCTTTCTCCGTCGCCTCGAATAGCGCGCGGTGATCGGCACCGATGAGCCGCAGATAGTTGGTGCGCCCGCGCTCCATGTAGCGCAGATAATTGGCGTGATAGACGATGCCGGTGAAGTCGGTGTCCTCGTAATAGACGCGCACCGCGAGCACATGGCGGCCGTCGCGGATTTCGCCGTCGAGGTGGGCGTGGGTCATCGCTTTCATCGCCACGGTACCCTCTCTCCCATCGCCTGTTCCCAGTTTTTCCCGTCGAACGCCCGCGGCTTGAGCGCCGCGACATCGATGCCATCGAGACAGCGCACATTGACGTCGATCTTGTCGGGGTCGGAACGCGGCACGTAGAACGGATGAATGCCGCAGGTGGCGCAGAACGCATGGTGCGCGACGCCGGTATTGAACCGGTAGGTGCTCAGCGCATCCTTGCCGCTAATGAGCTCGAACCGCTCCGGCGGCACGATCAGATGCAAAAAGCCTTTCTTGGCGCAGATCGAACAGTTGCATTCGGTGACGCGCGAAAGCTCCGCCGTGACGCGAAAGCGCACGCGGCCGCAGTGACAGCCGCCTTCGTAGGTCTGCATCTTCGCGTCAGTCATTCTCTTCCGATCCGAACAGCCCGAATTGCGCCGGATCGCGCACGGGCTCGGCAAGGCCGAGATGGCGGAAGGCGTGGCCGGTGATGACGCGGCCGCGCGGCGTGCGCTGCAAGAAACCGCACTGGATCAGATAAGGCTCGATGATGTCCTCGATGGCGTCGCGCGGCTCCGACAACGCGGCGGCGAGCGTCTCGACGCCGACCGGGCCGCCGCCGTAATTGACCGCGATCGCAGTGAGATAACGGCGGTCCATGGCGTCGAGGCCGGCGGCATCGACTTCAAGCGCGGCGAGCGCCTTGTCGGCGACGCCGCGGTCGATCGCGCGCGCGCCGGCGACGGCGGCGAAATCGCGCACGCGGCGCAACAGCCGCCCGGCGATGCGCGGAGTGCCGCGCGCCCGCCGCGCGATCTCGTTGGCGCCGTCGGCGGTGATGCCGATGCCGAGCACCCGCGCGCCGCGATTGACGATCTGCTCAAGCTCGGCCTCGGAATAAAAGTTGAGCCGCACCGGGATGCCGAAGCGGTCGCGCAGCGGATTGGTAAGAAGGCCGGCGCGGGTGGTCGCCCCGATCAGCGTGAACTTGGCGACGTCGATCTTCACCGAGCGTGCCGCCGGCCCCGCGCCGATGATGAGGTCGAGCTGAAAGTCCTCCATCGCCGGGTAAAGAATTTCCTCGATTGCCGGATTGAGCCGGTGAATTTCATCGATGAAGAGCACGTCGCGCTCTTCAAGGTTGGTGAGCAGCGCAGCAAGATCGCCGGCCTTGGCGATCACCGGCCCGGAGGTGGCGCGGAAATTGACACCCAGTTCGCGGGCCACGATCTGCGCCAGGGTGGTCTTGCCGAGGCCCGGGGGACCGACGAAGAGGACGTGATCGAGCGCCTCGTGCCGCGCCCGCGCCGCCTCGATGAACACGGAGAGATTCTTCCGCGCCTGTTCCTGGCCGATGAATTCCGCGAGTTTTTGCGGACGCAAGGAGGCCTCCGCCGCGTCTTCCTCACGACGTTCGGCGCTGACGAGCTTGGCTGCGGTATCGTCCTTCATCCCTCCGAGCCCCGGCTGTATTTGTTCGGCAAGAGCGCGGCGATTGGCATCACCGCCGGCGACTTTCCGTTCGGCACGATCACGCGTGCTTTCGGATCGTAGTCGAAAATAAGCTCGCGGCAGGCGCCGCACGGCGAAACCACGGCGACGGTTTGGTCCTTCTCCTCCGGCCGGGGGTGACGCACGGCAACGATGGTGTCGATGCCGGCGTCGCCGAGATCGACCACGGCGCGGCCGAGGGCCACCGCCTCGGCGCAGACCGCCATGCGGCCGAGATAGGCGTCGAGATTGACGCCGACGAATATCTTGCCCGAGCGGCTGCGTAACGCCGCGCCGACCTCCTGCCAATCGTCGCGATAGCGCCGCGTGATCGCGTTCGTTGCTTCCGCGATCAGCGCTTTGTCCGCCTTGCTGAGTTTGGCGGGCCATTTCACTTGGCAAGTTCCTTCAGGCCGAGGCGGATCAGCGTTCTCACCTCCGCGCCATCGCCGGCGTTGCGCGCCGCCGCGGCAACGGCGGCGGCCGCTTGCGGTTGCGCATAGCCGAGATTGATCAGCGCGGAAACCGCGTCCGCAAACGGCTGCGGCGCACGCTTTTCATCGAGCGCGCCGGAGAGCCGCACCAGGGCCGGATCGACGTCGGCATAAGCCGGCGCCTTGTCCTTGAGCTCGGTGACGATGCGCTCGGCAACCTTCGGCCCGACGCCGGGCGTGCGCGCCACCATGGCCTTGTCGCGCATGGCGATGGCGGAGGCAAGATCGGCGGGTTTGAGCGTACCGAGCACCGCGAGCGCCACCTTGGCGCCGACGCCCTGCACGGTCTGCAACAGGCGGAACCATTCGCGCTCCACGTCGGTCAAAAAACCGAACAGGCGGATCTGGTCCTCACGCACGTAAGTTTCGATCGACAACGTCGCCGGCTCGCCCGCGCGCGGCAATTCCTGCAACGTGCGCGCGGAGCAATGAACGAGATAGCCGACGCCGTTGACGTCGAGGATGACGGAATCCTCGCCGTAGGAATCGATCACGCCCTTGAGCTTGCCGATCATCTTGCCGCCACCCTGAGCAGCGCGCTCTGCCGGTGGTGCGCATGCGTCACCGCGATGGCGAGCGCATCCGCCGCGTCGTCGGAAGACGGGTCCGCTTTGGGCAAGAGCACGCCGATCATCATGCGAATTTGCGCCTTGTCGCCGTGGCCGACGCCGACGATGCTTTTTTTCACCAGATTGGGCGCGTATTCGGCGACCGGCACGCCGGCTTTGGCCGGCACCACCATGGCGATCCCGCGCGCCTGGCCGAGCTTGAGCGTCGCGCTGGCGTCCTTGTTCACAAAGGTCGCCTCGACGGCGGCTTCATCGGGGCAAAACTCGTCGAGAATGCGCGTCAGCCCGTCATGGATGGCAAGAAGCCGCGCCGCCAGCGCATCCGCCTCGCGCGTCGTCACCGATCCGCAGCCGACAAAGCCGAGCCGGTTACCGGCAATCTCCACCACGCCCCAGCCGGTGCGGCGGAGCCCCGGATCGATGCCGAGAATGCGAATCGGGCGCGTCATGCCGTCTTGTTGATAGACCTGTCGCCGCCAATCGGCAAAGCGTTGGAGGGGCAGTTTGGACGGGGTTATCGACGCCGGAGCTCGCGTTCCGACAGAGAACCCGAACTCTGCTTGCCGGCGCGTTTCGCTGCTCCTAGAATTAATAATATGCTGGATTGGAGCACATGCCCTGCGGTCGAGCGCTTGCCGGGCAAGGTCAGCGGTGAATGGCTGTTCAAAGGCACGCGCGTGCCGGTGCGCGCTTTATTCGAGAACCTCGAAGGCGGCGCGCGGATCGATGATTTTCTCGAATGGTTCCCCGGGGTGACGCGCGAGCAGGCAGAACTCGTACTGGGTCACGCCGAGCAAAGCCTGGTCGCGTGAACAGCGCGACCGTCTCCTTAGGATGAAAATATTTTTCGACCAAGGCACCCCCGCGCCGCTGCGTCGCGTATTGAAAGACCATAAGGTATCGACCGCGTATGAAATGGGCTGGGGCGAGCTTGATAACGGCAAACTTCTGGCGGCGGTGGAGACGGGATTCGATCTGCTTGTGACGACTGATAAAAATCTTCGCCACCAGCAAAGGCTCGCCGGTCGCCGCTTGGCGATATTAATACTGCCGACGACGAGTTGGCCCGAGCTTTGGGCACACCAAACGCAAATCGCCGCCACAATCAACGCTTGGCGGCCGAGCGACATCGTGAAGATGCAGATCCAACGTCGCTTCGGAGCGTGATCGCTTGGGATTGTAGCCGATCGACGCTACAAGATTTTAGAGGTATACGAACAAATAACTTCTATAGCCTGTAAAAACCTTCAGCGTGCGCTTTTTAGCGTCGTGCTCAGCCCTTAAGCGCTCATCCGCTGGAGCAGCGCGTCGGAGACCTCGAAATTGGCGTAGACGTTCTGCACGTCGTCGTGCTCGTTGAGGTTCTCGATGAGCTTTAAGACCCTCTCGCCCTGCTCGTCGTCGACCGCCACCGTATTCTGCGGTCGCCAAGTGAGCGCGGCCTTGCGCGGCTCGCCGAATTTCGCTTCCAGCGCCTTGGCGACGGAGCCAAAGCGATCCTGCGCCACATAGATTTCGTGGCCGTTCTCGCCTGAAACCACGTCGTCGGCGCCGGCCTCAAGCGCCGCCTCGAACATGGCGCCCGCGCCCGCCGCCCTGGCGTCGTATTCGATGACGCCGACATGGTCGAACATGAAGGAAACCGCGCCGGTCTCGGCGAGGTTGCCGCCGCTTTTGGTGAAGGTCGAACGCACTTCGCCGGCGGTGCGGTTCCTGTTGTCGGTCAGCACCTCAACAATCACGGCGACGCCGCCCGGCCCGTAGCCCTCGTAGCGGATTTCCTCGTAGTTCTCGGCATCGCCGCCGGTCGCCTTCTTGATCGCACGCTCGATATTGTCTTTTGGCATGTTTTCCGCACGTGCGGCGATGATGGCGGCGCGCAGCCGCGGGTTTATCGCCGGATCAGGAAGGCCGAGCTTGGCGGAGACGGTGATTTCGCGCGCGAGCTTGCCGAACAGCTTCGACTTGGCCGCGTCCTGCCGCCCCTTGCGGTGCATGATGTTCTTGAACTGCGAATGTCCGGCCATCTCGTCTCTCGTTCATTTGCGCGCGAAGCAAAACCCTCCAGCGCGGCACTGGATTGCTTCGCCGCCATCGGTCCGTGCGATGGCGCTTTCATAATGGCGCGCCACGTGGAAATAAAGATGCGCGCGGACGGAACTTAAGCCCAGAAAACCGGCACCGCCTGCTCCAGGCAACCGCCCAGCCGCACGGCGGCAACCCGCGCGGCAAGGCCGGTCGCCGGGTCGGTTTCCACAGCGACGGCGCAGAGCGTCGCCGGCCCGGAAGCCGCCTCGAACCGCGCCGAGGGGATGCGGCGCGTAAAGCGCTGCAGCGGCTCCTCCTTGGCCATGCCGATCACCGAGTCGTAGTCGCCGGTCATGCCGACATCGCTCATGAAGGCGGTGCCGCCGGGCAGGATACGCAGATCGGCCGTCGGCGCGTGCGTGTGGGTGCCGACCACGAGGCTGGCGCGGCCGTCGCAGAAATAGCCGGTCGTCTGCTTCTCGCTCGTGGTCTCGGCGTGGATATCGACCACGATGGCGTCGGCGCCCTGCCGCAGCGGGCAGGCCGCAAGCTCGCGGTCGATCGCCGCGAAGGGATCATCGAGCGGGTCCATGAAAACGCGGCCCATGGCATTGAGGACGAGCACGCGCGCGCCGCTTTTGGTCTCGCATAACGCCGCGCCGCGGCCCGGCGTGCCGGCGGGATAGTTGAGCGGCCGGATGAGGCGCGGCGCCCGCTCGATGAAAACGAGCGCCTCCTTCTGGTCCCAGGCATGGTTGCCGAGCGTAATGGCGTCGGCGCCGGCGTCGACGAACTCGTTGTAGATCGCCTCCGTGATGCCGAAACCGCCGGCCGCGTTCTCGCCGTTGATCGCGACAAAATCGAGCTTCCAGTCGCGCACGAGGCCGGGCAGGCGTTCGACAACGACGGTCCGCCCGCTGCGGCCGACGACGTCGCCGACAAACAGAATGCGCATTCGCTAACCTCGTCGGCGGCCAAGAATGCTCCCTCCCCCCTTGTGGGGGAGGGTTAGGGAGGGGGGTCTCCGCTCGACCGCCCTTCGGGCGGTCGGTCTCCCCCACATGGGCGGAGACAATATGATCTGCATGCTCATCTACTTAACTGAACGGAAGTCGATGATCTCTTTTTCGGTTAGCACAAGATCGAGCCGCGCGTCGCGGGCCGTCGCCGGCACGGCGGCAACCTCCTGCGCGGCGAAAGCGAGCCCGACGGCCATGACGGTTTTGCGCGCGCGCAGCGCCGCGATGGTCAGATCGTAATAACCGGCGCCGTAGCCGACGCGATGACCGGCGCGATCGAAGGTCAGAAGCGGCACGAGAAGAATATCGGGATCAACGGCCGCGGCTTCCGCTTTCGGCTCGCGGATACCCCAGACGCCGACGGCGAGCGGTTCGCCGAAGGCCCATTCGCGCATGATGAGCGGCTTGCCGCGCCGACCGACGACGGGAAGCGCAAGCCGCGCGCCCTGCGCCGCCAATTTGCGCATCAGCGGCAGCGGATTGATCTCGCTCTGCATCGGCATGAAGCCGGAAACGATCACGCCCGGCGCGATCGGCAGCGGAAACGGTCGCGCTGCGATCGTTTCGGCGGCGGCGCCGCGTAGATCCGCCGACAAGGCGTCTCGCCGCGCGATGGCGTCGCGGCGAAGCGCGGCCTTGGAATCCTCGACACCGGTTGATGTGATCATGGTCGGGTCAGTGCGGAGCCGCGCCGGCCGTCGGAGCGCTCGATCCCGGGTTCCCTACGAAAGTAGGTGGGCGCCATATGTCCGAGCCCACGAGCCCGGACAGGGACAGCTCCCTGAAGGATCGATAAGGCCCCGGGGATTTGGCTCCTGACGCACCAGGCAGCCCCGCGACTGCAATGTAATGCCGGACCGCGGGCGACGCTACTTGATCTCGATTGCTCCGCGCGCGGCTCTTCTTCCCGGCAGGCTGGCAAAGATTGAGAAGAAGCCTACCCCAGCGCGACGCCGCCGCCACCGGTCGTCTGATTGAGCTTTTTGGTGACGCGCTCGATGCGCTCGGCGGCGGACGCAAGCGCGGCGGCGACCGCCGCCTGCGCGGCCTTATTGCGATCGACGACGGCTACCTGCGCATCCTGCATCGCCGCAAGCTCCTCCTCCAGGCGCTTGATACGCACGCCCGTCTCGGCGAGCTCATCGGCGACGGTAAGCGCCGCCATGACCGTGAGCCGCGTGTCGCCGATCTCGCCGAATTTGGCGCGCAGGCCCTCGATGCGCGCGTCGAGTTCGCGGGCGAGGTTCATCAGATGGCCTTCCTGGCCATCCTCGCACGCCATACGGAACTGCCGTCCGTTGATGGTGACGCTGACCTGGGACATCTCGACCCTTGTCACAACTCTTGACTGCCTCGTCTTGCGCCGGACTTTTCAGTCCTCGTTCTCCAGCACGCCGCGGATCGTCTCGATCGCCTCGGCAATGCGCTGCGCGACCTCGCGGTTGGCGGTCTCAAACCCGTGCGCTCGCGCGGTAGCCAGATCGAGCTCGCCGGCGAGCCGTGCCCGATCGGCGCTGAGCACCTGGATTTGCATTGCCAGCGCTTCCTGATCGCGATCGGCCTCGTCCCGCCGCTCGGCCGCCGCTTCGAGGGCGTCGAGCGCTTGCGCCAACCGCCGGCTCGCGATCTCGATCGCGTCGGTCTCACTCATTCGGCCATCCGCTGCGGCCATCCGCACCGGCGCACGGCAGGTGAAAATTGTGCGACGGCAACGATTTATAAACAGAACCTTACGTCGCATCGAGCAAGAGCGTCAACGCCCAAAGCAAGGTGCGCCGAGCCCCTGTGCATGACGCGATCGGCCGGGCAGCCGCACAATTGACTCAAGGGCCTCGCGTGCTAATGGTGCGCCGCATGTTCCTGTGACCGCGGCGGTTTCGCATGCGCGCCGCGCTTGGCCCGTTTCATGACGATGCCGGACCGTCTTGCCGCGGCGAGCGCAACACTCGCCCAGGCTCAACGTTTTCCCGCCGCAGGCGCGAGTCGCGGCTCGCGCGCGGACCACGACCTTATGGCGAATGCCATCCGCGCGCTCGCCATGGACGCGGTCGAGCAGGCCAAATGCGGCCATCCGGGCCTGCCCATGGGCGCCGCCGATATCGCCACCGTCCTCTTTACGCGCTTCCTAAAATTCGATCCGGCCGATCCGGCGTGGCCCGACCGCGACCGCTTCGTGCTTTCGGCCGGCCACGGCTCGATGCTCCTCTATGCGTTGCTGCATCTTCTCGGCTACGAGAAGATGACGATCGACGAGATCAAGCGCTTCCGTCAGCTCGGCTCGCTCACGCCCGGCCACCCGGAGTACGGCCACACGCCGGGCGTCGAAACCACGACCGGCCCGCTCGGCCAGGGGCTCGCCAATGCGGTCGGCATGGCGATTGCGGAACGCCATCTTGCGGCGCTGTTCGGCGGTGACATCGTGGATCACTTTACCTATGTGCTCGCTTCCGACGGCGACCTGATGGAAGGCATCAGTCAGGAAGCGATTGCGCTTGCCGGCCATCTGAAATTGAAAAAACTCGTCGTGCTGTTCGACGACAACGGCATCTCGATCGACGGTCCGCTCGCGCTCACCGATTCCGTCGATCAGCTCAAGCGCTTCGAGGCCGCCGGCTGGGCGGTGGTGCGCGTCAACGGCCATGACCCGGCCGCCATCGCCGCGGCGCTCGAAGCCGCAAAAAAATCCGAGCGACCCTCGCTCATCGCTTGCCGCACCACGATCGGGTTCGGCGCGCCGACCAAGGCCGGCACGGAGAAGAGCCACGGCTCGCCGCTCGGCGCCGACGAAGTCGCGGCGGTGCGCGAGCAGCTGCATTGGACCGCTCCCGCGTTCGATATTCCGGCGCCCATTCGCGCCCTGTGGCGGGCAGCCGGCGAACGCAGCCGGCCGACGCGGCTCGCCTGGCAAGAGCGCCTCGCCGCGCTCGATCCGGCAAAGCGCGCGGAGTTCGAGCGCCGCACGCGCGGCGCGCTGCCGGCGGAGAAGCTCGCGGCCGCCGTCGCCGCGGTGAAGCAAAAACTCGCCGAGGCGCCGAAGGAGATCGCGACGCGGTCTGCATCCGAACTTGCGCTCGAAGCGCTCACCGTGGCGCTGCCGGAAATGATCGGCGGCTCGGCCGACCTCACCGGCTCCAACAATACGCGCACCAAAGCCATGAAGGCGATGAGCGCGGCGGACTATTCGGGCCGCTTCATCCATTACGGCGTGCGCGAGCACGGCATGGCGGCCGCCATGAACGGCATGGCGCTGCACGGCGGCATCATTCCCTATTCCGGCACGTTCCTGGTGTTCTCCGATTATTGCCGGCCGTCCATCCGGCTTGCCGCGCTCATGGGCCAGCGCGTGATCCATGTGATGACGCACGACTCGATCGGGCTCGGCGAAGATGGACCGACGCATCAGCCGGTCGAGCACCTTGCCACGTTGCGCGCGATCCCCAACCTCAAGGTGTTCCGGCCCTGCGACGCGGTGGAGACGGTCGAATGCTGGCAGCTCGCGCTGCAGAACAGCGACGGACCGAGCATCCTCGCCTTGACGCGGCAGAACCTGCCGCAGCTGCGGCAAGGTTTTGACGAAACCAACCGCTGCGCGCGCGGCGCCTATGAGCTGGTCGCCGCCGCGGGCGTTGCCGCGGTGTCGTTGTTCGCGACCGGATCGGAAGTCGCCATCGCGGTCGCCGCGCAAAAGCTCCTTGCCGCTCGCGAAATTCCGGCGCGCGTTGTTTCGGTGCCCTGCTTCGAGCTCTTCTTCGCGGCGCCCGACGCGGAGCGGGCCGCCGTCATCGGCAGCGCCAGGGTTAATATCGCGGTCGAAGCCGGCATCCGTCAGGGCTGGGACGCCGTCATCGGCTCCGCGGGAGCGTTTGTCGGTATGACCTCCTTCGGAGCCAGCGCGCCCTATAAGGAGCTTTACCAATACTTTGGAATTACGCCTGGGCGGGTTGTCGAGATGGCGCTGGCGCGCTTAAAAAAATCTTAGGGAGAACGGAAATGTCTGTTCGCGTAGCCATCAACGGATTCGGCCGTATCGGCCGCAATATCTTGCGGGCGGCGGTCGAAGCCGGGCGCAAGGATATCGAAGTCGTCGCCATCAACGATCTGGCGCCGGTCGAAACCAACGCGCATCTGCTGCGCTACGATTCCGTGCACGGCCGCTTCCCCGGCGAGGTAACAGTCAAGGGCGATACGATCAATTGCGGCAACGGCCCGATCAAGGTCACTGCGGTCAAGGACCCGGCGCAACTGCCATGGAAGGAACTCGGCATCGCCGTCGCGCTCGAATGCACCGGCATTTTCACGTCGAAGGACAAAGCGGCGGCGCATCTGCAAGCCGGCGCCAAGCGCGTCCTGATCTCGGCGCCGGCCGAAGGCGCCGACCTCACGGTCGTCTACGGCGTCAACCATGACAAGCTGACCAAGGCGCATACGGTCGTCTCCAACGCCTCCTGCACGACCAACTGCCTGGCGCCGGTGGTGAAGGTGCTCAACGACGCGGTCGGCATCGACAAGGGCTTCATGACCACGGTGCACGCCTACACCAACGATCAGCCGACGCTCGATCAGGTGCACAAGGATCTCTATCGGGCGCGCGCGGCGGCCATCAACATGATCCCGACCTCGACCGGCGCGGCGAAGGCGGTCGGCCTCGTGCTGCCGGAGCTCGCCGGCAGGCTCGACGGCGTCGCCATCCGCGTGCCGACGCCGAACGTGTCGATGATCGATTTCAAGTTCGTCGCCAAGCGCGCGACCTCGAAGGACGAGATCAACGCCGCGGTCAAGCGCGCCGCCGAGCAGCAGCTCAAGGGCATTCTCGGCTACACCGACGCGCCCAACGTCTCCACCGATTTCAACCATGATCCGCATTCCAGCGTCTTCCACATGGACCAGACCAAGGTCATCGACGGCACGCTGGTGCGCGTCATGTCGTGGTACGACAACGAATGGGGCTTCTCCAATCGCATGGTCGACACGGCCGTAGCGATGAGCAAGCTGATCTGAAAAATTCGTCGCGCCATGTTGTTTCGGACCCTCGACGACGCCGACGTGAAGGGCAAGCGCGTGCTCGTGCGCGTCGATTTCAACGTGCCCATGCAGGACGGCGAGGTCGCGGACGTCTCGCGCATCGAGCGCAACTCGCCGACCATCAAGGAAATAGCCGACCGCGGCGGCAAGGTGATCCTGCTGTCGCATTACGGCCGGCCGAAGGGCCGCGATCCGCGCGAATCGCTCAAGCCCGTAGTCGCCGCCGTCGCCCGCATTCTCGGGCGGCCGATCGCGTTCGCCGACGACTGCGTCGGCGCGGTCGCCGAGCAAGCCGCCGCCGCCTTGAAGCCCGGCGACATTCTCTGCCTGGAGAACACCCGCTTTCACGCCGGCGAAGAAAAGAACGACGCCGACTTTGCCGGGGAACTCGCGCGGCTCGCCGACATTTTCGTCGACGATGCCTTCTCGGTCGCGCACCGCGCCCACGCCTCGGTCGAGGCGATCGGCCATCTGCTGCCGGCCTATGCCGGGCGCGCCATGCAGGAGGAGCTCGACGCGCTCGAGAAAGCGCTGCACGCGCCGCAGCGTCCGGTCGCTGCTATCGTCGGCGGCGCCAAGGTTTCGACCAAGCTCGACCTCCTCGGCAACCTGATGACCCACGTCGATACGCTGATCATCGGCGGCGGCATGGCCAATACGTTCCTCGCCGCGCAGGGCAAGACCGTCGGCAGATCGCTCCACGAAAAGAACCTGGTGCCGACGGCATGCGACATCCTTGCCAAGGCGAAGGCGCTGCGTCGCGAGATCGTGCTGCCGGTCGATGTGGTTGTGGCGGCGAAATTCGCCGCGCATGCGCCTTCGCGCGTGGTATCGGTAGACGACGTCGGCGCCGCCGACATGATCCTTGACATCGGGCCGCGGACGATCGAGCACGTCATCTCGGTTCTCGCCCGCACCAGGACGCTGGTGTGGAACGGCCCCTTCGGCGCCTTCGAGCACGCGCCGTTCGACGACGGCACGGTCGAGGTGGCGGAAGCGGCGGCGGAACTCACCGCGGCCGGCAAGCTTGTCAGCATCGCCGGCGGCGGCGATACCATGGCGGCGCTCAATGTCGCCGGCGTCACCGACCGCTTTACCTATGTTTCGACCGCGGGCGGCGCCTTCCTCGAATGGCTCGAAGGCAAGACGCTGCCGGGCGTCGAGGTCCTCAAAGCAACGCCCGCTGCCGCCGCGAAGCGGGGATGACCTGAAACCGCAATAGAGTCGTAAGATCCGGCACGGCCGAATTGAGGAGGGCACGATGAACCTCAGCGAATTGAACAAAGTGGCGGAGGCCATGGTCGCTCCCGGCCGCGGCATCCTCGCCGCCGATGAATCAACCGGCACTATCAAGAAGCGCTTCGACGCCATCGGGGTGGAATCCTCGCCGATCAGCCGGCGCGATTACCGCGAGATGCTGTTCCGCAGCACGGAGGCGATGTCGAAGCACATCTCCGGCGTCATTCTCTACGATGAGACCATTCGGCAGAACGCCAAGGACGGCACGCCGCTGGTCAGGCTCATCACGCAGGCGGGCTCGATCCCCGGCGTCAAGGTCGACCAGGGCACCAAGCCGCTGCCGTTTCATCCGAACGAAGTCATCACCGAGGGACTCGACGGCCTGCGCGAGCGGCTCGCCGAATACCGCGGGCTCGGCGCCAAATTCGCCAAGTGGCGGGCGGTAATCGACATCGGCCCCGGCATCCCGAGCTTCGGCGCCCTGTCGACGAACGCGCACGCGCTCGCGCGCTATGCCGCGCTGTGCCAGGACGAAGACATCGTGCCGATCGTGGAGCCCGAGGTGCTGATGGACGGCGATCATCCGATCGAGCGTTGCGCCATGGTGAGCGAATGGCTGCTCAAGACCGTGTTCGAGCAATTGTTCTATCAGCGCGTCGCGCTCGAAGGCATGGTGCTCAAACCGAACATGGTGGTGCCCGGCAAGAAATCGGCGAAAAAGGCCGCGGTCGAGGAGGTCGCCGAAAAGACGCTGCGCGTGCTCAAGGGCTGCGTGCCCGCCGCCGTTCCCGGCATCGCCTTCCTTTCGGGCGGGCAATCCGACGAGGAGGCGACCGCGCACCTCGACGCCATCAACAAAATGGGCCCGCTGCCCTGGCGCGTGACGTTCTCCTACGGCCGCGCCCTGCAAGCGGCGCCGCAAAAGGCGTGGTCGGGCAAGCCGGAGAACGTCGCCGCGGCGCAACGCGCCTTCGGCCATCGCGCCAGGATGAACGGCCTCGCCACGCTCGGCCAATGGAAGGCCGACCTCGAACGCAAGGCCGCGTGACGACGAGTAGATTTGCGACGTGAGGGGGGCGTTTGTTTACATGCTCCATTGCGCGGACAAATCTCATTATGTTGGAACCGCGACGGACGATGACCTCTGGCAAATCCAAGCCGTCATCCTGGGTGCCCGCGCCGCCGATGTCGGATGTTTTCCGACATCGGCCAGACGAAGTGCGCAAAAGTCGGGAACACCCGGCTTGCGTTGCGCGGGCCTCGAAGGATGCTAGCTCGACCCTGCGGCCGCCGCCCTTCGAGGCTCGCCCATAGCGCGTCGAAGACGCGCGTGAACGCGCTTATGGCGCGTCGAAGACGCGCGTGAACGCGCTTATGGCTCGCACCTCAGGGTAACGGGTATAATGCCGATGACATGATCCAACCTCACCTCTGGCGGCCCCGTCTCTATCTCGTGACTCCCGCGCTTGCCGATCCGGCCGCCTTCACACCCGCGCTCGAAGATGCACTTGCCGCCGGCGATACCGCCGCCGTGCTGCTTCGCCTCGAAGCCGCGGACGAGCGCACGCTGATCGACCGCGCCAGGGCGATCGGCGTTATCGTGCAGCGCCGCGACGTTGCGCTTCTCCTCGACGGTCATGCGGAACTCGTCGCCCGCGCCGGCGCCGACGGCGCGCACCTCGACGGCATCGCGGCGCTTACCGCTGCAATCGATAGTCTCAAGCCGGACCGTATCGCCGGGGCCGGCGGCTTGCGCAGCCGCCACGACGCCATGCTCGCAGGCGAAGCCGGCGCCGATTACGTGATGTTCGGCGAGCCGAACCGCGCCGGCGGCCGCCCGCCCTTCGCCGCAATCGAGGAGCGAATTGCGTGGTGGGCGGAGCTGTTTCAGCCGCCCTGTGTGGGC